>Ga0163217_1061429_pt1 | contig 18279 bp, 8 predicted proteins | sample SynspAceP_FD_185933 | JGI IMG/M metagenome (GOLD analysis project Ga0163217, IMG submission 185933) | Saline lake microbial communities from Ace Lake in Antarctica - Synechococcus sp. Ace-P (PacBio error correction) | ecosystem: Environmental > Aquatic > Non-marine Saline and Alkaline > Saline ...
CCATAGAGATAATTAACGAGTTACACTAATGTTGCCGAAGATTATATTCACCGCATTGGCCGGAACAGGTCGCGCTGGCAATGCGGCTTAGCCATTTCCCTACTGGTGAGGTCCCCCCAAATGAAAAATCGGTGTGCTCGTGAAAGCCGTTGAAAAAAGGAAAACTCGACATTGTGTTTGTTGCAACAACTGGGTTGCCAGGTTTATGAACCTGAAACTTGAACTCAAACATATAAACCCAAGAAGCCAAAAGGAGCAGTAAAAGGCAAAGCAAAAAGCAGCAAGCCAGAAGCAAAGCACTGGGGGATTAAGCAAAAGACTAGAATAACGAAAAGGTGAAATGTTCATTTACGATGCTTACCTAGGTAAACGCCCATTGTCAGCAACTCAAAATAATTTGCGATGGGTGTCCTTCAAAAATAACGCTTAAGGGGATTAGAGCGCGATTTTTAAAAAATGAAGGGGCATGTTTCATTACGATGAACTGCTTGCCCCATTGTATTAACCTCAAATATTTACGATGGGGTCCCTCAATAGTGGATGTTTTAGATGCCAAGATTTCGCTAAGGTAGTAGTCTAATTTGCTCAAGAATTAGGAAAGCCTCAAAATTATATGGACAATATTGGGAAGTTTCAGGTTCCTACTTCCTCGTTAAGGGTAATTAGTATTCATGCAAATCGGGCTAGTGGCAAAGCAAAGGGTCGAAAGGTTTGTTTAAATTGGTTTTTAAATCTCCCTCGCTACTTGGCTTTATTGCATCGTTTTCAATTAAGAGTAAACAAACCAAATCAAATATAGAATAACGCCTAGTTTTTGTCATAGTGCTGGCCGATTTTAAATTATTCCCGCATGCCAGTCGCCTTAGCAATAGGCTTTATGTTTATCACTGCATGAACAAAGTTGTTTAAAATTAAGGTTACCTTACCCGTAGCGCGCCTTATATTTTGCAAAAGGTAAATCTGCATGGTATCATCTAACCACCTGAGTTTTTGATTTAAATGGTAGGAGAGCTTCAACGTTGACCCTTAAATGTCATAACCTTAACATCTGGCCTAAGTCCTATTAGAAATCGAGAATTCAAACAAATGACAATAGTTTAAGCGAGTCTTTTTGCGGTATTTGGCCCTTAGTACTAGTGTTTTGTAGCGCACTGACATCTGCAGAGAGTCCTTTAAAAGTGAATTTAAGGATAAGTAATACGTGAAGTTGGGCCAATGCAAGTGAGTGCCATCAAGGGATGACAGATTGCAAATTGCTATCAGTTCACAATCCTGACAAATAAAGTATTATTGTCAGCCAAGACATGCCACACCTCTGGAGCAACAAATTCCTATTTAGGTGATGTATTAATCCAGTCTCGAACTATTTATTAGATAAAGAGCGCCGCGCCATTATTAGTCCTGCTAGCGGCCGTATTATGAGTGTTGACATGGCCAGCTCAACAATAATGAGTTGGCAAGCAATATGGCAGGTAAAATACCGCACTTCAAGGTAATGACGATGGCCACAGCAATAAAATTGAGTCCTGCCCCATGGTTTGTTTGAGGGGTAAGGGTAATGGTGAACTGTTGTAGGCAAAAACTGCTTTTCTACTTTTTAGCGAAATGCCACTAAACGAAATTGGGATAATCCAATGGACGGCACGCATAACTGTTTACCAAAGGGCCGTATTGCCTTGCGTACACGTGAGTGTCAAACGGGCTGATTTTTCGGCAATTATTGTTCCTAAAAGTGTCTGGGAAGCAGACCAGATGAAAGCGAAACTTATTGGATTTTGTGGCTATGGTAAATGACAGCTTTGAGTCGGTGGGCTAGTAATGTTATTGTCACAGTGTTGATGGGGCTAGATAGTCACTAATGCACTGACCACAGGAACCTATTTTGGTTCGGCTTTGTTTGAACTAACACCACGAGATCGTGAAATCATGGAAGGGGTGAAAATCACCTTTTTTATACCATAAAAGCTGATCGCAACTATCTTACATAACAGTATCCGCACCCTCAAGCAGCACAACTCGCCCATAGCGCGAAAAAGGTAAAAACTGTCGGCCAAGCTATCTGCCATCATCCGGTGTTTCTAAGCAAGTTTGAGTGAGCAGCAAAGTTGACGCTATTGGTGCTTACTTAGCGACACACTTTAATCAGCGGGCCAGCAAGGGCAGTGGGTGGCAGATTATGTCGCCAAGCAGGGGCAAGTGAAAATTAGTGCATCCCCTTTAAACGATGATTCTTACAATTATTGTAAGCAGCGTACACGTAATGCCAACGGGCCGCTTTGCCAAGGCACCTCTGGTCGAGCTATTCATGTTGGGCAAATAAAGCAGTATTAAACTACAGTTTTGTCCCAAGGTATTGAGGCCAATCAGCAAAAAATTTGGCAAGCGCGGGTTTTCTGGATATGGGCGCGAATTTCAAAAATCGCGGCGGTAAAGGGGTTAACACCTGGTTATCAAAATATGGAAATAAATTTGGGTGAAATGGGTGTATTAAATTCGGCGCCAACCCTCAACCAAGCGGTGAGACCAGCTTGGTTTCTCTTTCCAAAGCGCTAATTTGGCGATAAAAAAACGGGTATTAGGCCCTGAGCTATATAGCCAAAGAAGACTCATGTGGGACAAACTGGCCAAAGCACATGCCCAATTTCAAAGGCTACGATCTGATTCGTCTAAACCTGATGCTGCCCCAGAATTTCATTACCGGGGGTTAAAAAAGGGATGGGGCGAGCGCGAGAGTTATCAGTAAATAACACCGGCAATAGATAGAGCGAGCGGCAAAGGTCGAGCGAGAGGTAAGTCGGTGACTTACATACCGCCAAGACTTTAGGGTCAATGGCAAATTGCTTCAGGTCAACTACAGGTATTGCAGGCACGTATAAAAAACCAATAAATTGCAACTACCTAAGGCAAATTTAATCAGCCAATGCTCTGAGCAGCGAGGCACATGCCCTATTTCCTGCTAATTGCCTTGCAGCAGTCAACATCAAACTTGACTTTAAAGCGCTCAAGCCTTAAAAATAGTACCTTCTGAAGCCAATATGCCAGAAATGGTTATTCAAATCGAAAACTACTATTCACCGCGAGATAATATATGGGCGCGAGCAATAAGGCCCTAGGCCTAGCACTAGAGCTATGAAGACGGAGTACTTTTAGTGTTCAACTCTACATTGCTGGTATTATGAGCACTTAAAAAAGATAACAAATGGACCGTTTTGCCGTGAAGGCACCTTTGATAAGCTTAGGTGTGCAAATTGGAAGGATAAACATGGTTTAACAGTTAGTTGTAAGGGCAAAAAGCCGAATTAACCCGTAGTAACTGATACGCAATTGGTGGTGATGGCCTAACAGACAGTTATGCAAACCTATGTTCGACGCCTTAGCTACCACGGTAATTATCACTCTATTGCACGGACCGTTTGCGCGGTAGTGATGGGCTTTTAATCTAGAATATTAATTTAAGCCGATGGCGGTGATGGAGCCGCCGTATAAAGGCCGGGCGGGCCCTTATATGGTTCAGCAGGTGGTTTTTGCCGGTTGGAATTTCCGAGTCGACCCACAAGGCAATCTAATGCAAACTTGGGGAAAATGGTTATGCGTAGCCCAGCCGGAATGGGTAAACCGGCCCTGAATGGTCCAAATATGTATTAGATAATCAAGGTGGAATACATGGCACGCTCAAAAATATTTATCCTGTGACGACATATGTAAATAGCGTCATACCCAGCAGGCTTAGTTGAATGAGCCTGGCATGACCCCCCTGAATTCGCCAAGAAATTCTAGTGGGAAAATCACTAAAATAAACGGAGTTTTGCCCGGCCATATACTGCCCCACAATCGATGTGGCAAATTCAACCAGGCAAGATTGGTGTAGGGGATTAGCGAACTGCACAGGGAATGGTAAGATGTTGGCCCTATGCAGATGATGCCGGATAGAGGAGCCATGGAAGACAAAATGCTGATGGGCGAGCTTCAACTCATCTAATCTATTCCGTGTGGCCACTGAGTTGGTTTGGTCAGATGCAAGGTAGCATATGGCCGTTCATGCGGAAACGGTTTGGAATCAACCGGTGTTAGGAAGCGTCCGTTATTGTCCTTAGCATGATGGCAGTTTATTACTCGTGCAAACTGGACGAGGCTGGCAGGCAAAGTGGACTAGATGATTAGCCAAGCTTGCAAACCAGAGTTTAGTTAGGATGGGTTCAAACCTTCGCAACCGAGAACATTAAACCAAATGAGGTAAGCAGCGCAAAGGTTTTCCTGAAGGATGCAACTTACTCAACCATTAGCCAAGTCGTTGTCGGTTGTCGCTCTGCGCGCCAAGCAGCTTGCCTAGAAGATTAACTTACATGTCGGAGGGCGATTCTATCCTCGTGATGCGTCCAAATTAACGGCCTCTGACGGAATGAGCCTATCAGCAAGAAGCAACTCAAATCCCTGAGCATAAGTGATGATCGTCGTCTTTCCAGTATTTGACTGGCCGACCCTAAGCCACCCTGAGGTGCAATCACAGCAAACTGCGCGGGTTTATCATCTGGTGTTGATCAGTCAAGAAGCAATATTTTCCCCAAGCTCGAGCCCGCAGACTATGACCGGCGTTATTACAGTTTATATCGTTAAATAAATCCAATTTGAATGTGTTGCAAGCGAGGGCAGTATTGTGTAAGAGTTAAACTTATCGAAAAATTATCATCTCTATTAATGGTAGCCCTAAGTCTGGCTATAAGGGCGCACACCTGCGCTCCAGATAGCCAGAATCCATTGGCGGGCAACTAAATTTTAAAACTCCTTAGAAATATCGTGGTTCTGCATTATAGTGCGGGTAGAAAAGCGCAAATTAACCTCATCAGCTTGTGGTTATATTGAACGTGACGCTTTATGCGATCTGAGTGCCAACTAGTTTATGTAGGAATGCCATTAAAGACAGGTTCCGGTCTGGGGTTTGAAATCACAGGGGCCCTGAGGTTTAACCCTCATATACCTGCGTGGCGTGAAAGGTAAATCAACGCTGTGTAATTTGTGGATGGGGTTGATTGAATGCCCAACCACACCCGTGGTGGCTACGTTTGACTGAAAAACGTCAATAATTAATTCGATTGGCCGCATCGAAATTAGTTCGCGGTTGCCCATTCGTCAAATTAACGGCTCTGATGCCTTACGCCGGTGTGAATCCTATTTTAGAACAATTTTTCTCCTACATGACGCAGTACATGAACAGCCAGGTTCAGGCTTTGCTACACTGCCCACAGAAGCGTGGACACCAACAATCGGCCGTTCTTGCATCGGAGCGCAAGAATGTGCGCAGTGATAACTACCCATTACGAGTGCGAGCGGTCGCGAGCACAGCACAATTAACGTAGCTTATGTATAGCACAGAAAAAAGATGCGGTGAGCCATAGCGGGCAGCATTCTCTCTCTTTGAAAATTAGCGACTTGCTAGCCAAAGCTGCGATTGACAGGTAGTGTAAATGAAGCCAAATAACAATTTGAATATGTCTTATCGTTATTTTGATGGTAAATAAAAGCAGTTACCCCACACAGAACAAAGCGGGTGGTCCAGAATTCCGCCTTAAGTGCATGCCACTCGACTATACGGTGAATATCGCGATCAGCAGGTGCAAGCAAAACTGGTTTTTATGCAATATCGCCCCCTTTTGGCTGAGCAGCGTCAATACTAACTGGTTTTAATCGTAAAGATGACAGTCCAGTCCCCCTGGCATAGTGCCTTTTGATGCGTGCTGCCAACGGTGCTGTACTAACTTTACACGCACCAGCAACCCGATGGGTTAAACCTTAGTGAACATAAGGCACGTGGGCAAATATGGGGTAGAAAACTAAAAAGAACGGGCGAGAGTGATGGCTATCTCAATATAGGTTTTTTTGTTTTGCCAACCACCTTTATTTATCCGCGGCGTATCAACAGCGTTTTTATCAATGTTAATGGTTACGGTGGCCGATAATTGCTGCTACAAGCAGTGTGCGGTTAACGACGATCCTGAAATGGGTTTTTGCCGCAGAATAATAAAGTATCAGTTTAGGTTTTGCGCATCAGGTTAACGACAATATAAATGTATTTTTGAATCGCGGCGAAGTTTTTAAGCTGCGAGTTTTTTTTGCCTTGGGGCACCCTTTAAGTGGGTTACCCCGACTTAACAACCCGAAACGTCAGTCACTATTGAAACATGCCATAGACAAATGGCAAAAGCGCATACAGCTTGGTGCCCGAGCATTTAACTATTTTTAACAATTGAGTTCAATGATCTAAAATCCGACTTTGACGCCGATTTTATTCACTAATATAAACCGAGCTAGAAGTCCGGCATTACAGGGTTGTTGATGGCCAATGTTGAATGGCATCTGAAAACAAACAATGGGCGACTAAAATGGCGCCAAGTGTTAATTACACTGAATTATTGACTCAGACATATCCTTAATGGGTCGCTAAAGTCACCTTGGGCAGTGGTCTTGCTATGTGCAACAATGCCATTTTAGCTACAACCTGCAAAGCACTCTTGGGTGGACGAGCGTTATGCAACAGATGTATACCAGGTGAAGCTTACAAGCAAAGTCTAGTAGCTATAATGCGCTTCGAATGCAATGCACGCTTATAACTTATAATACACAGAGGCAGTGGCGCTGAACATAACAATTAAGTGATACGGATTATCCAGAATGACAATTGGCTTTGCCGCTAACGGGTCCGAAGGTTTTTACTCAGTCCTGAACTTATTCATCTGAGGGCTCATTCACTAGGTTCAAACACAGCAGTTGGTTTAGTAAAAACCAACTGCTGTGTGCTTAAGGTGTTAAATGGTCGCTATAGCAACTATAGGTATCGTTGGTGTGCGAAGAGAGAGATCTGATGTTATGAAAAAAAGCAGATGCTAAGATTCAGAGATTGCTAGCGAATAGCGGATAGCGAAATGAAATGTAGTTAGTTAAGAGGCTGAAGATAAGGGGTTGAACCGCAGAAGGACAAGGGTCCTCACAGAAGCTGTGGACCCGAAAACAGCACAGTAAATTGATATAGGAAAAAGTCCTCCAGTATTGTTCCCTGCTTAGCTGGTCGCATCAGCTAAATTTATTATCGATATTGCCCGCTTAAAACAAAGCCTTTATGTTTGTTTCATTGTTTTAAACGCCCCGATTTTGGCTAAACTGCTTGCCCGTGGTTCAAATGTTTTAACTTGCTAGTGACAGTGGCGTCTTAATTGCGTGCCTTAAGTACTTTTTTGCAAATTTAAAGGTATGCTAAATTAAAATACCTGTTAGGGTTAACATCTGATGTATCATTTTTAAAAATGAATAAAGCTTGCATTAATCATCACTTAAAAAGGATGTAAAGGGTGTTAGAATGAGCAAGAAAGCAAAATAAAAGCAAACGCAAAACTTATTAAAGGTTTTAATGTTGCTTGGTAGTCCCTTTGTACAGGTAGTGCAGTTTTTTATCAAACTCAAGTACTTGATTTGGTGCATAGCCGGTTCTAATTGGTGTTTTTGGCCTTATCTGCGCGGTTTTTTATTTGTCCGCCCTCACTATTCGCTTCACCACCTAAAGCGACGGTTCGGTTCCTGGGCCGTCGCCTCGGATTCAGAAACAGTTACAAAATATTTTGCATTAGCCTTGGTGCTTATTATTGTGAGCTGCGTTTTAAGTGCCACATAAAACAGGAACTTACTTAACATATTAAGTCATTACTTTTTTTGCCCATCTTAATTAAGGCCTTGGCAATATTGCGAGCCAATTCGGAAATTATACCAAAAATCAAAGTCATGACAAGGTTGTTAAAGTTGGCCAGGTCAAACAAAGACATGATAATGGTGAAAAGGATAGGGGATAATTTTGGAATGAGAACACACAATTTTTCTTTGCCGGCGAGTTACCTACCATTCACAACTATGCACAACCAACAATGCTAATCGACTGCAGAATTGTGCGTGACGTACATTTCACGCCATATTACGCTATTAAAGAAAGAAGCAACTTGGTTAAGGAGAAAAAGCAGTTAGGTCCAATGTAATCCGAAAGAATTAGCCATGAAGGGTAATCGCTGGTTTGGGTTATTTAAGATTTTGTTGACGAAGATGGAAATACTGACAGTGTTGACAATTATTAGTGCAGTGCCCACAGAGACATTGCAAAGCCTGCTGCCAAGTCATAAAAGTTGGAGAACCATGGCTTTAATGCCAAAGGGGACAGCCAACATAGCAGAAGAAAAAATCACAGATTAGACTTTTTGCATGGGTGGGGCTACCTCAAGAAGAAAGCTAAACAGCGCTGTATTCGCTCACATCTTGGTAGCGTGCGAAGGCTAGCTTTTAATCGCCAGCCTATTTTTTCGGAAACGTCAACTATCTGAGCTTTACGCCCAAACAACCTGGCATGTAAAGTATATCTTGATAGCCTGTAATAGATGGCCTCAAAGCTTTGCTGAATGGCAATTAATACCTGTTTTCCGCAGTCGATGTGCAACTGTGTATCTGCGGCGTAACTTCGCTCAAAAATAATGTTTTCTTGGAAAAGAACTACAAGGCTTGTTATGACTAATTTAAAGGGGCGTTCAAATAAAAAAGAGAAAGCCTTGCTTTTGAATAGAGTGTTTCATGATAGCTGGGGATGAGTAAATATCCGCAATTAGTAAGATCAAGGCGAGCAGGTTGGCAGAACCCTTAAACACCATCTCCATACCCTATCTGAACCTCCCCAAAGCGGATTTATACACTCAATCTGCTCTGTTTTTTAACCGCCCAATATTCTTGCTTTTCGCCTTTGCCGGGAGTGGGGGCAACTATGGGCGTAAAAGTATTCCTCTGCCTTTGCCAATGATTTAACGATTATATATCAATGGTTTATTGGTGTTGGAATAATATAAATCACGTAGTTTTTAAACGTTGCAACTAATTAAGTCCTGTCCTCTTCATACCAACAATGGAGATCTCGGAAGTATTTATTTTAAACGCCGCTTGGTATTCAAATTAAGTTCAATCGTCAACGCTCTCGAATTTACTCGATCAGCGTTAAATATTTTCATGCAATTAACTGTCTAGTTTATTTTTATTCGACTTTGATGGTATGTCTTCTTTTTTATAAGTCTTGGTTTTTATTGTAATTTCGTAAATTAAACTATTGTGGACCGGACTATGCCTTTTCTAGGCTAGGTTATAAGTCAGCGGCTTATTTTAGCGCTGACGCGGATAATGTTTGGAGTAATCAAACAGGAGAATTTAATGGTCATCCGACTAAAAATAAATTGTGGAACAAAATGCATGAAACAGGGTTCATGTGATGGTTGGACTCAGTAAAAAAACGACGAACATAGTGAGCCTATGTATGCTCAAGTTGATGAATGATATTGCATAAATCTTTTTGGATATATACCACCAAGGATACATAGAGTGGCTGGAGGGTAACAGCATGCTGCAATTTGTGGGTAAGGAACACGATATTTTTGCTTGCCTTCCGTGGTCAGTTAATTAAAAAAAATAGGCCATGGCTAGATTAAATTTTGGTCCTCAGGTGTGGAAGCTTGGGTATGAAAATGGTAAAACAGACAAAAATCTAACTGCTGATGCGTTTTTGAACTAGAAAAGTGCCGAAATTTGGGACTCAAGAACCGAGTATAACGGGGATGTTGAAACTCTCAACAGGGGCAAAAGTATCTGAGCCAGTGAAATTAGGTGGAACATACTTTAGCTTTAAACGCAAAGCCACCTGCACTTCGAGCATGGTGTAGAAAGATACACCTGTTTTCTTTACTTTCTAATACAACAATGAATCTATAACTGCCAGCAGAAAATTTAATTCCTTTCGTAGAGCGGCTTTAGCCGCGATCTTTCAAAAAGCTAAAGCTAAATAAATTATGCTTTGTACTTACCACGCAACCGCTGCAAGCTAGACGCCGAAATGCTCAAGCGCCTATTTGGGTGCTAAACGTAATATCCACCCAAAAGCTTTAAAGACTAATAATAGCGGTTAACGGCACACGCTAAATCACCCTGCAATATGCTTCCCCCTAACAAACTCAATCCACTAATGCCAATGTTGTTTGCTCTGTGCTGTGCATCGAAGGCCAACTTTTGTAACGTTGGTGTTCATCGTTAAATGAACTTAGTTACCCGATTGTAAAATACGCAGAAATTTAGCGTAAAATTTTGACAATATTTTATCATGGTGGTCTCAGTGTACGGGCGTTTTGTATGTCATGGTGCAAGTGCGCAGTAGCCCCACATATGTGTTATGTGGATTACTCCATGCCTCAAATAACTGCCTTCTCCGATTTTTATCAACACAGCAATATTCTTGCTTCGCGCTGGGTGGTTGCGGCCATCATGTTCCGGGTCCAACATGTGGCATAAAAATATCGCTGCGTTACAAGAGTAGAAGCAGCAATGCTCGTTGCCGCTCGGGCGCGGTCATATACATATCGACTATGCCGCTCAATACTACAAACACTTCTTCACCGTCATTGATGTGCCAACGTAAGGTTGAATCTGTCGCAATGCAGGCGGTAGTAAGGCCATTCAATCGTTGACTAATGAGTTTTCGCTCTCCCACAGCTTCGGGAGGCAGTGAAATTTTTTTGCTTCTGATATTTCCATCATTTTTTCTTTAGTGGATCTGTTTGGCGGCCAATTATAGGGCTTTGTGCAGTTTGCCAGCAAAGCATCTTATTCAAGTTCACAATCTTATTTGCAGCTGAGCTGGTTGCTGTGGTTTATCCCTCACGTTTTTTCTGCACAGTAATGGCAGCAATAAGCTCAAGGTTAGGCAATGCGTAAAAACCTTTTTCACTTAAACTCATCTCAGCATTGACTAAACCTATCGCCATAAGGCAATGGCAATGGCCGCTTGAGCCCCACGAAATCATAAAATACAGCCTTAGTAGTTAGGATGCCTTCGGCTTGGTCGCGTATGGTTTTTTGTAAGTGAAATGACCGAATACAGGCCGTAATACAAAGTAATTTAAATAGTAGCCCTTCCCTCGTTTAAGTTTCCATGCTGGTATTTAAAAAGCCGATTACTGTACGCGCCACTGCCGATGAAGTAAGCGCGCTATGGAGGGCAAAGAATGTAAGGTTTAGTGGGTGCTTGATACTCATATTAATCGTCCTTTAAGTAAATGTAGTGCTGAATAAACCCTCAGGCATTAGATTGGCTTGGGTAAGTGCCATCGCTGTAATACGTCACATAGAGCTGAACCAAATCAATTGCGATTTAAAATACTTTTGCGATATTAAGTAAAAAGTAGCTGTGGCGACTTGCCTTTGTGTCTTGTGGTGGATGTCGTCTTGAATATTGAACCTAACATTAATTGGAAACACTGGTGTGAAGGCAGCTGCGGTGTAAAATAAGGCACTAGCATTGGTTTTTAACTTGCTGACGTCAGTGGTTTGGTAAATAGCCCGCGTTGAAGCGAGTCTAATGTGTATTCGTACAGTTGTGAAATTGCGAATTTAAAGGATTGGACAAAACTGAATAGCGTTCGTTGTGTAATAAACTTGTCTTTGCCGCTACTACATTAATTTGATTAAACGGCCTTTGATCTCTTGATGGGAATAAGAATCCCAGCTTTAAGTCATTAAGCCCCCAGAAAAAATGCAACTGGGTAGTCGGTGATTAAGTTGGCTTTTATCTAACTCAAACCGTCTTTTGATAATAGGTTGTGTATGCCCATAACTTGGATCACTTCGCACTGTCTAAGTAATATTTCTGAAATAAATAGCAAATAGCATATGGGTAAAAAACTTAAAATACCTTTGGTAGGTCTTTTTCAAGGGCGACCTACTCTGGCAATAAAAAGCGCGGCGCCTTGTGAGGCGGCATACTTTTCAACTTCTTGGCAAAACTAACAATTTTCTGCGGTCATGGCTGGGTGCTTTGATTTGCCTTACTACCTGCCTGCGGCTAAAGTGGATGACATAGCTTCTCAACCACTAAACCCGCAACCATCATGAGATGTTTGAATATTCATAACTTAACTCCTTGTTATCCAGTCCGGTTTTATTGGTTTGGTTTATTTTATGAAGATGATGATTTGATAAGGCGCCGGATCCCGTTACTGTCTTTTCGCTTATCACTAAAGGCCCGTCATGAGCATGACTGCTTTTTAATCTTATTACCTGATTCGGCAATAAGCATCTGCGAACTAAACTTGCTCCCACCGGCCACGATAAGCCGGAGCGGCTACCACCACACTGGCAACCTTGGCAGTTGATAACAAGCCTTCAGGTTAACGGCTAGTCACTATGTTTGCTCGCCTGAGCGCTGTGATTAACTGATCCGCAGCATGTAAATAGAAGGTTAGTACAAGAAAGGCTAAGAACCACTAGGTGTTGATATTTCATGGGTATGTCTTATTAAGTTTGCGTCTTCAAATAAGACCTAACCACCATGATTCCTTGGTAGCACTACTGTAAAACGTGCTTGAAATATGTAATACTAAAGACAACACCAAAGAAGTATAGTAATCCAATACTAAAAGAGATGATATGAGTCAAATTAAGCCAAATTCGTATACCACCCTTAAAACAGTTGCTTCGAGAGCAACAGCTTACCTATAAAGGACCATAATAGCAGAAAAGTAGTAAATTGAGTGAAGCCAACATCAACGCATTTTTCTTCAACTAAATACCTTTACCTTGGAAACGCTTAGAAAAAATTGTGAATATTGCAAATGGTTTGTCGGATTTGTTTAATGTATTGCGCAAAAACAAACTCACAGTTAAGCCAACTGGACTAAAGAACAAGAGCTTGAGTTAACTCGCTGATAGCAAAATTATTTGCTGGTGGCGGTCTGTGTGCGAGATGCTTGGACCTTTGCCGGGAAAATATTGACTACTTAGCCAATTGATAAAACCACGGAAATGTATTCGTTTGCTTGCGGGCTTGATTCGCTTAAATAATCACACTGTTGCCCAATAATCTTTTTAATGTCGCTTATTGCCCAAGATTTTAGATGGATCCCCGGGGGGTCCATTTAGAGAAATTTATGGAGCAAGAAGTGATGGTGAAGTTATGGCGCACAAAGAAAGAAGAACCTTGGACCTTTTCGTTTTTTAATTTAGCGTGGAACGTATCTCTACAAACTTATCGACATTAATCCAGCGGCAAGCTCAATCAAACTAACAAAAGGGCGGCGGTGATAACCAAGAAGATGCAGAGCTAACCTTTACACCAGCGCCAGCAATTTTTGGTCTTGCTGATGGCGATGCGACCTTTGGGACCTTCGTTATTTGAAAAATTTGGCGCAGAGCGAATAGTTCATTAAAAAAGCACCAAACTAAGACTATTACAGTCTTCAAAGCGTAATGATTAAATGGTATAAAAGTATGGACCGGTACTTTATGGCTGCCGATAACGCAGTCTTTTATTCAAACCCATTATAATTACCGTGCATTTGAAAGACTTGTATAGTCTTAAGTTTGGTGCTTTTTTAATGACTTATTCGCTCTGCGCAAAATTTTCAAATAATCGAGGCTCCCAAGGTCGCATCGCGCATCACAAGCCCAAAATGCTGGCGCTTGGTGTAAAAAGGTATGCTCTGCATCTCTTGTTAAGCACCGCGCCTCTTTTGTTAGTTGATTGACCTTGCGCTGAATTAATGTGATAGAGGGTTGTGAATATCGTCCACCGTAAATAAAAACGAAGGTCCAAGGTTCCTCTTCTTTGGGGGGGGGGGCCATAAAACTTCACCATCCTTCTTGCTCCATAAATTTCTCTATGGCCCCCCGGGGATCCATCTAAAATCTTGGGCAATAAAGCGACTAAAAAAGATTATTGGGCAACAGTGTGGATATTTTTTTAAAGCGATCAAGCCGCGCAAGCAAAACGAATACATTCGTGTTTAATCATGCGTAGTAGTCAAATAATTCAGCAAAGGTCCAAGCACTCGCACACAGAACCGCCACCAGCAATAATTTCCTATCAGCGAGAACTCCAAGCTCTTGTTCTTTAGTCAGTTGGCTTTAACTGCTGAGTTTGTTTTTGCGCAATAATAAACAAATCCTGAACAAACTCATTTGCAATATCTCACAAATTTTTTTTCTAACGTTCCAAGGTAAAGGTATTAGTTGAGAAAATGCGTTTTGATGTTGGCTTCACTCATTTCTAGCTTTCCCTGCTATGTCCTTAATAGGTAAGCTGTTGCTCTCGAACGCAACTGTTTTAAGGGTGGTTACGATTGGCTAATTTTTACTCATATCATCTCTTTTCATTGGATACTATACTTCTGGTGTTGCTTTAGTATACATATTTCAAGCACGTTTAAACAGTAGTTGGCTACCAAGGAATATGGTGTTAGGTCTTATTTTGAGGACGCAACTTAATAAGGAGATACCCATGAAAGTTGAATCAACACCCTAGTGGTTCTTAGCCCTTTCTTGTACTACCTTTATTTACATGCTGAGGGGATAGTTAATCAAAGCGCTCAGGCCGGCAAAACCATAGTGTACTAGCCGTAAACTGAGGCCTTGTAATCAACTGCCAAGGTTGCCAGTGTGGTGAAGCCGCTCCGCTTTATCGTGGCCGGTGGAGCAAGTTAGTACCGGCAGTTGTATTGGCCGAATCAAGGTAATAAGATTAAAGCAAAGTCATGCTCATGAACGGGCCCTTAGTGGATAAGCGAAAAGACAGTAATCGGCCTGATCCGGCGCCTAATCAAACATGCAATCAAAATTCAAAATAAACCAAACCAATAAAACCACCCTTGTAACAAGGAGTAAAAGCTTATGAATCTCAAACCATCATCATGATGTTTCGCCGAGGTTTAGTGGTGACAGCTATGTCAACACACTAAGCGCAGCAGGTAGTAAGGGCAAATCAAGCACCCAGCCATGAACCGCAGAAAATTGTAGTTGCCAAAGAAGTTTGAAAAAGTATGCCGCCTCACCAAGGCCGCTCGCGCTTTTAATTAAATTGCAGAGTAGGTCGCCTGAAAAAAGACCTACCCAAGGTATTAAGTTACCCATACTGCTATTGCCTATTTATTTTCAGATATTACTTAGACAGTGGCGAAGTGATCCAAGGTTATGGCATACACAACCCTATATCAAAAAGACGGTGAGTTAGGAATAAAAGCCAATTAATCACCGACTACCCAGTCTGATTTTTTCTGGGGGCTTATGAACTTAAAAGCTGGGCGAGGGCATATTATTCCCGAACTCAAGAGATTCAATAGCCGTTAATCAAATTAATTAGTAGCGGCAAAAAGAACAAGTTATTACACAAACGAACGCATTCAGTTTGTCCAATCCTTTAAAATTCGCATTTCAACTGTACCGAATACACATGTAGACCTGCTTAACGCGGCTATTTTCCAAAAACCACTGAAGTCGAGCAAGTTAAACCAAATGCTATGCCTTTTTAGCCACCGCAGCGGCTTCCCCACCAGTGGGTTCAAATTTATGTTAGGTTCAAATATTCCAAGACGACAACACACCAGATCACAAAGGCAAAGTCCGCCACAGCTACTTAACTACTATCGCAAAGTATCTATCAAATATGATTTGGTCACTCTAGGTGACGTATTACAGCGATGGCACTACCCAAGCCATCTAATTGCTGAGGTTTATTCAGCACTACATTTACTTAAAAAGGACGATTAATATGAGTACTCAAGCTACCCACTAACCAGCTTACATCTTTGCCTCCATACCGCCTTACTCATCGGCAGTGGCGCGTAATATCGGCTTATTAATACCAGCATGGAACAAAACGAGAGGGCTACCTATTTAATTACTTTGCTATAACGGCCTGTAATTCGTCATTTTCACTACAAAAACCCATACGCGACCAGCCGAAGGCAATTCCTACTACTAGCTGGTATTTAGATTCTTCGTGGGCTCAAGCGTCCATTGCCATTGCTTATTGGCGATAGTTTAGTCAATGCTGAGATAGTTTAAAGTGAAAAAGGTTTTTACGCTATGCCTACACCTTGAGCTTAATTTGCTGCCACTTACTGTCAGAAAAACGTGAGGGATAAACCCAGCAACCAGCTCAGCTGCAAAAGAATTGCTGAACTTGAATAAGATGCTTTGCTGCAAACCTGCTACAAGCCCTATAATGGCCGCAAACAGATTCCACTAAGAAAAATGATGGAAATCATCAACGAAGCAAAAATTTCACTGCTCCCGAAAGCTTTGGGACGAAAACTATTAGCAACATGAATGGCATTACTATCCCGCCTGCATTTGGACAGATTCAACCTTACCCCGTGGCCATCAAGACGTGGAAGAAGTGTTTGTAGTATTGAGCGGCATGAGTCGATATGCATGTTTTTTTTTTTTTTATTACCGCGCGAGGGCAACGAGCATTGCGCCCCCCCCCCTACCTTGCAAGCAGGCGATATTTTTCTATGCCACGTATGGCACCAGAACATGTGGCACACCCACGCGAACAAGAATATTGGTGGTTGAAAAAGTAGGGCAGTATTTGAAGCATGAGTAAAGATGCCATAACACATATGGGGCTACTGCATTGAATTGAACAAAACGCACTACTTGAGACACCCCATGATAAATATTGTCAATTAACGCTAAATTTCTGCGTATTTACAATGGGTAACTAAGTCCATTTAACGCTGACACCAACGTACAAAGTTGCCTTATCACAGCACAGAGCAACAAACCATGCATTAGTGGATGAGTTTGGTTGTTAGGGGAAGCATATTGAAGGGTTTATAGGGATGTGCCCAGTTAACCGCTATTATTTAGTCTTGAAAGCTTTTGGGCGCGCGGTTTGTGATATTACGTTTAAGCCCACCCAAAAGTAGGCGCTGAGCATTTCGGCGTCTAGTGCAGGGTTGCGAAGTACAAGCAATAATTTATTAAGCTTAGCTTTTGAAAAAGATCCGGCTAAAGCGCTCCCTTACGAAAGAATAAATTGCTGGCAGAATTCTTAGACTTCATTTGTTTTTGTAATTGAAAGTAAAGAAAACAGGTGTATCTTTCCTACACTGCTCGAAGTGACAGTGGCTTTGCGTTACAAGCTAAAGTAATGTTCACCTAATTGCATGGCAGAATACTTTTGCCCCTGTTGAGAGTTCAACATCCCCGTTATACTCGGTCTTGACGTCCACAAATTTCGCACTTTCTAGTTAAAAACGCATCAGCTAGTAGATTTTTTTTGTCTGTTTACCATTTTTCATACCAAGCTTCCACACCTGAGGTACAAATAATCTAGCATGGACCTTATCCTTTTCTTCAATTAACTGAACCAGGAGGCAAGCAAAAATATTCGGTTCCTTACGCACAATTGCACAGCATGCCTGTTACCCCCTCCAGCCACCTCTATTATCCTTGGTGGTATATATCCAAGATTATTGCATATCTTCAATCAACTGAGCATACATAGCTCACTATGTCGCGTTTTTACTGAGTCCAACCCATCACAAGAACCCTGGGTTCAATGCATTTTGTTCCACAATTTTATTTTTTAAGTTCGTTTGACCATTAAATTCTCGCTGTTTGCTACTCCAAACATTATCGTCCAGCGCTAAAATACCCTGACTTATCAACCTACGCCTTAGAAACAGCATAAGTCCGTTTCCACAATAGTTTAATTTACGGAAATTACAAATAAAAAAACAAGGACTTATAAAAGAAGAATTCCATCAAAGTCGATAAAATAAACTAGACAGTTAATGCATGAAAATATTTACACGCTGACGAGTAAATTTCGAGAGCGTTGACGCATGAACTTAATTTGAAATACCAAGGCGGGCGTTTAAAAATAAATACTTCCGAGTCCTCAATTTGTTTGGATGAAGAGACAGGACTTTAATTCAGTTGCAACGTTAAAACACGTGATTTATAATTATTCCAACCACCATAAACCATGAGATATGAAATCGAAAACATGCCAAGCAGAGGATACTTTTACGCCCATAGTTTGCCCCCACTCCCCGCAAGGCGAAAAGCAAGAATATTGCGGTTAAAAAAACAGAGCAATTGAGTCGTATAAATCGCTTTGGGGATGTTCAGTCAGGGTATTGAAGATGGTGTATTAAGTTCTGCCAACCTGCTCGCCCTTGACTTACTAAACTGGCGATATTACTTCCATCCAGCTATCACGGAAACACTCTAATTCAAGCAAGCTTCTCTTTTTTTATTTGAACGCCCTACCCCCCACCCCCCCTTTTAAATTAGTCAATAACAGCCTTGTAAGTCTTTTCAAGACATATTGAGCGAAATTAACGCCGCAGATACACAGTTGCACCAAAATCGGGGAACTTCGGGAAAACGGTAATTAATTGCATCAGCAATAGCCTTTGGGAGGCGGGGGTCGGG
>Ga0163217_1014702_pt1 | contig 18277 bp, 12 predicted proteins | sample SynspAceP_FD_185933 | JGI IMG/M metagenome (GOLD analysis project Ga0163217, IMG submission 185933) | Saline lake microbial communities from Ace Lake in Antarctica - Synechococcus sp. Ace-P (PacBio error correction) | ecosystem: Environmental > Aquatic > Non-marine Saline and Alkaline > Saline ...
TCCCGCGACAGAAGAAAAGGAAAAGGGGGGGGAAAATTATATGGATTTTTTTTAATAGAAATTTGGGAAAAAGGTGGCTTAAAAAATAAAAGCTTTTTTTGGTAATTTCTCATTTAATAAGTCCCCCCCCCCCTTTTATAAATATGAAGCGGATTGATAAATAGAATTAAAAATAGCTCTTAAAGATTTTAGCGCGGTTTTAAGGGGTTGGTTGTTCCCCGAATACGCAATGTCAAGGCAATTCCCAAATATTAAAAATATTAGGAATTTTAAAATCAAAATAACCATAAATAAGTACAATGAAAACTAAAAGCAAATTACATTAAGCATACTCCCTTTTTAATTTGGTTTTGTTAGGTGCCCGGTAAAATGCACATTTAAGTCTTGGCTAACCTATGGCATCAGCAACGTTAAAATATTGAAACGTAAACAAGCACCTCTATACTTTTATGATTATACCTAGTCCCATCGATGATGAGTACCATTACCGACATTTAACCATCAAAAAATTACATCGCAAATGATCACGGTTCAAGCCCATTAATTTTGAAAGGAAAATTTTGGTAGTTCCTGTTGATTGATTGCTCATGTTCACTGTTTGGCAACCGATCCCACAGGAAGAAAGAAGGGACTAATGCGAACAAGTACTTAAAGAAATGCGTTAACGTGGTCACCGTCGAGCAGGGATATGGCGGGTGAGCGAGGGCCCTTGGTCCATTTTGTCAAGAAACGCTTTGGGCGCATATTGTAGGCAAATATTTATTAATTCCGCTTTGATGCCGGTTCAAATGTTTTTTTTTCTGACCAAGAACCAATGCAAACGCTCAACGGCGAGTAACGCGGACAAATGCTACAATAAGGCTATTATGATAGTCTACATGATATAGCCTAGTCTATCTGCACAAGCCAAGGGAAACTGGGCTCAAGGCATTAAACTTTAATGCGAGTTTTTAACCAAATAGAGCAGGCTCAGGCACTGTGGCAGAAGCAAAAAAACAAAATGTTCCTGTTGGTCTCATGATCTTTATACCTCACCTTTGCCCCCAAGCTGTATGGTTTCTTCGGAGTTATTCCATTTCCCATTCAGACATGCTTGTTTCATCAGACCTATCAATGAAAAAAGAATTCCCGACACTTGGAAAGGAGCTAAAGCATTAGAAGTTACCTGACATTTGGATGAAAGCTTACAACAAACTGAACTGAATACCATCTTTGAGCTCATGAAACAATAATGATGTCGTGCTCGAAATGCAACCACTATCCTTTACGAAAATGAATAAAATTCAGAGCATTCACATTGGAGGTTATGAGATGGCAAAAAGATAACCAGAAGGTGCAAAAAACGCAGGCGTAAAAGTAGCGCAGGTAAGTGACAACCGAACAGGAAACGTTTGTGCAATAATAAATGAACTATGTCAATTGAGTCAGGTTTACTCCTTTTTTTGAAGCCACTAATGCAGCTACAAAAAATGCCCGCTCAAGCAACGGGTATTCTTAAAACAGAAGGAACAATAGAAGTGTAAAAAAGCGAATTTTGCTCTTTTAAATGCTAATGCCCACAAGAATATAGCGCATATAGATAAGATCTTATAGTCATTCAAAATGGAAAATATTTTAATAAAAATGGCTTAAAATTATAATGATGAAAAATAACACTCTTAGTCTCTTGCAAATCGCTCAAAGAATGAAAATGCAGAGTCAAATCCGCTGAATTGGAACAGCCGGTGGTAGAATGCTTAAGCAATGGCAACGAAACAGACCTATTAACACCAAAATTCCTTCCCTGAACAGGTGAAATCAACAGAAATTATATGCTTCATTAAAGGAGTCCTATAATAGAATACCTAATATTTAGAATTAAATAAAACCAATTAAAAATACGATAATGAAACATTTTTTAACCTTATCCCTTATTAGCCTTATAGTTCCACCTTCGCCCAACGGATGTAGAAAAAAAACAGCAGAAACCGTAGATAAAAACAAGATAGAAAGGCCCATCTATCTTTCTAGCGGCACGACCCCTTTAAAAGGGCGCCATACCGGTACTTCCAGAAAAATACAAATAGCGGCCAGTTAATTTGGCGAATGCCCTAGAAGCTAGGTTATAAAGCAGATCCTGCCCACATTCCTACATCAAACTTCAACCTTACACAAACGGCACCGCCAAGTTATGAAAAAGGTGGGGTCAACGTGGGGAGAAAGCAGCCCCCATACATTGCCGGTAAAGGCAAAGCGACAAAGCTTCTGAGATGCCCTATTACGTGATATGAGATGAAAGCCATTACAAAGAAACGATGTTAAGGGAAATCTGAATCGTAATTAAGGGCCGAACCCCAGAGTCCTCCGAAGCCGAGAGCGGTTTTTGCAGCACACACTACAAGCAGGCCCTTGGCGAATGAAAATGGAGCATCGGTCTGTAGAGTAGACCTTGCTGGAAGAAATTGTGGTCCCGGCAATTTTCTCACTTTATGGGAGAAAGTGTTTCAATTCCTGATGCTGAGGAACTCTGAAAACATGTCACCAACTTTATCCATTTTTGGGTAAATACAACTGCTGAAAAACCTGGATCCATAATACCTCCAATCTACCTATGAATAGAAACAGACGTAAAAAAGAGGAAACTTTGGTAACCCAAAACGGTCTATTTGGCGTTCTAGAAGGTAAACGGAATCCAAGCAAAGGAGGAAATATCATGTATTCCCGCACTACGAATCATATAGGTATGGCAAACCCGATGCGGAAGGAGACAAGTAATTACAACGGGCAGACGTGACAATCGGTATGTACCACGGCCGTGTTGAGCATGGCAGAGAATCTTGGAAAGTACCCCACCAAACGTCCGCTGTATTTAATTCTTTTTTTACTCGGAAAAAAAGGGCTGTTAGGGATAATACTAATTGCAAAATCCAAGTTTTCCATTAGGCAAATCGTTTACGTTCAATAACCGATGCGGCGGATAATAACAATAAACAGCTTTGGGCCCACGGTCACGATTAAGCAGAACATACGGCGCAAGAACACATTTAATTGCCGTGCTGCGTGCTTTTGGACTCAAAGCCAGTGACGACCTGTGCCGGAACAAGGGCTTTTGACCGTATGATAATGTGAGCTTTGCGAAGTGTGGTATTCCTCGCCCCACCGTCCTAACAGGTTGAATTGCCTTTGATGATAGATAAATAAATATTACACCAAGCGATGAAAGCGGATAGTCTAGATTAGAGTATCTATTAAAATTTTTACCAATGCTATGTACTTTTCCGGTCGATTGATAGCTCAACACCGCGTAAAACCCCTTTGGGTAAAGAGGACAATAGAACGCGGGAATGGTGCCTGTAGCACAATAACCTACTGTCCCTATAAAGAATAATTTTACAGGAAGTAAATTGGAGATGGAACGTTGTGCAATATAAATGAGACTTGGTCAATGAAGCAGATTTCACCCCTTTTGAAGCATTAATTGCAGCACACCCAAAATGCCGCTCAGCCATAGGTATCTCTTTAAACCAAAGGAACATAGAATTTGGCAAAAAAGCGAATCACTCTTTAAATGCCCTAATTCCAGCAGAAAAATGTAAGCATATAACGATCTCTTAATTAGAATAAAAAAATGGAAATATAATGATGAAAAAAACACTCTTTATCTTAAATACACTATTATCTCGTGCAAATCACCGAAAAATGAAAATGCGAATCAAAATCAGTAGCACAGCTAAAGCAAAGTGGAATTCTCTAGTGAAGAAAGTTATAAACCTACGACCCAGAGTAGCGATTTTAATTGCTAACGGCAAATGCCCAATAGAAAGGCTATGCGTCAGGAAGTGGCACGAAAGGAACCCATAAACGAAATCAACTAAATATTGGAAATGCCTCCGTGGAGCAAACAGTTTACGGCATTGGCAATTTTAAGCCCTTTGCAATGATGAAATCTCGTTGAGCGATACGGTGTACAAATACTTACCGAATAAAATCGTTTGAGAGGTGACCATAAAACAACTCCATCAATCATACCTCAGGACTTGAAGATGCGGAAACCGCTTTGAACGGAGTGGGATCCAGTAAATGCTACCACTCGAATTGGCATTTAAAATGTATGCGCACAAAAATCCACTAAAAATAGAAGCGCAGTTTTTGAATATAACACGCGCTTATGAAATACTGCCTTTGCTGGTAGATAAAAAGTAAGCGGAAGAAAACTATAAGCCTACAATAGAAGAAAAAGGTGTTCAAAAAACAAAATGCTAAAGACTTATTGCCTTATCTAAATCATTTCCTGTACCCATTGATAACAGGCTTTTTATTACCAATAAGAAGTTTAAGGTTACTGAATATCAAATGGATGGACAATCCAATGTACAGCGTTTAGCAAGCCGAGTATTTACACAAAGCGTTGGAAATGTATTTAAAGTATACAATGCTTTAATAGCTAAATTCGATTTTTCTAAGAATACACAGCTTATATTTAAGAAGAACGATACAATAAAAAACTGATAGATGGCCGATTTGCACCAAAATGTCATACTGCATGGGCTTGGTTGTAATGACAGCACAGCACAACATTCTGGCCGGTTGGTTTTGGTGTTTAACACGTTTACAAAAGATATTTAAAGAAAACCATTGAACCGTTGCTGTTTGCGAACAGGATGATTAAAGCACAAGAATAATTAAAAAAAAAGATGCTTGGCGTCAATTTCAACAACCAAAACGCTACTGACAAAATCTGATAATAATAAAGGTGGCTGAATCATACAAACAACAATCTGAAACTGCAACAAAGAAATTAGACCAGCAATTCAAAAAAATGTGGAAAAAACTAAACACTACTAATCGCGTAAACTATTTTAAAACCGATGGTTTCAGACACCTTCTTTCACTGTAAATGCAGATGGTATAATTCAAATAAAGAACAATTCCTTGTAGATACTGAAAGACAGAGAATGCTGGAAATTTTAAAATTTCAATTCTTTGACCAACAAATAAAAGTGTTTGGCGATGTAGGCATTACAACGTAGAAAATCAAAGCCTTTATCCAGAAGAAACCTATGTGGCGAATGTTTTACACGGCAATAATTGAAAATATAATAATCTTGGAAATAGAAAATTGCAAGCACTTGGTCTATAGATTCGCCTCCGCCCACCATCTTTAATCCTCAGATAGATTAAAAACAAATAAAAATGGATAACATCATACTTTTACTTACAATTTTCGACACAGATTAATATGTTTTCTGATTCCTTCTGGTTATCTTAACTGTTGGGCAAACTCCTAGAAAAAGTAACAGCATTAAACAAAATGGGTAATTCATCTATTTCATACCGTCCTGTTACAGCAGGCTAATGTTTAAAAATTGCCTTGGCATTTATTTTTTGTTTTGGTCCCTTGATTGGGTAAAGCGCTGCCCAAAATGGTTATGTTCAATCAATTTGAAACTACCTACATGACTAAATCGTATCGCATTCTTGCTCTGATTGTTTGGTATTGGCGCATCGTCTCAACCACTAATGCATTTGTTTTGGCGTTTGCATCGTGTACATCACATGATACCAAAAAAAACATGGGAAAAAAAAAAAATTTTTTAAGTTTTCTACCTCCTTCGCCGCACATCTTTGGACGTTTGAATTTTAGACAATGCTTCAGTGATTCGGAGGCTTCATTGGTCTAGACCTCACATCCTCATACTACGATGTTTTTATAATCATTATTTGTGGCGCACCAATACCTGTTATACCTCCCAAAATGTAGAGATTCCTGGAAATAGTTCCGCCACCCTAATTGCACAAAATACACCACCATCAAGACCAAAGAATACACGACTCTACTAATGAATATTTTCAATTTTGGGACAAAACTTTTTGGAAACCTAAAGAACTAGCTGTAAAGACATAAAATAGGATTAAAGAATTGAAGAACCTCAAACAACAGTCCTTTGGACTTTAATTGTTAAGCCCTTTGTTGAATTCAAAAAGAATGATAATATAAAACTCTTCCGCAAACATCCGCAAAACACCTCTCGCAAAACGCGCCTCCCGAAACTTCTGCGAAGGGAGAGCAAAAAACACAAAATACCTTAAAATACGCCATTGGTGAGATGCGCTGGTGGTTAATTGGAATTTGATAGCGTTGCAATTAACAATTGGAATGAGGAGAAAGAAAACACCATCAGCGTCTTGCTCACTAATATTACAAGACCTCAAATCAGACTCTATATCTTATAGTCCAAAACCTCCAAAAGAACTAAAGAATGTAGATTTTTACATAACATTATACACATTAAATATACTACAATATCAAAAGAATCCCAAGCATCATAGAATTTTTCCTTATTAAATCAATTAACCAAAGAAATTGATCCGTTCATAGCCTCCAAAATCATTAATAGACAACATAAGAAAGAGTTTGATTACTTCAGAAAATGAAATATATGACCCGATAACACTCTGATCTAGACGAACTATTAAAAAACAAAAATCGTTTATTAGAACAAAAAAAATGTCAAACTTACCAATTGTTGAAAAATAACAATAAAAAACAAGCCGTAAGAGGACTTAACTCGAATTTATTGATAGCACAGAATTAGGCACTCAAAGGACCGCCGAATTCCAGCAAAATACTTTTGAAGCCTCTCTAAAATTGAAATAACATTGATGTTAGAAATTAATAAAGCGAATGCGAATTAATCCGTGTATGAAAATGAATTGATAACAACTATAAACTGGATAAAAAACTCTCAGGAAAACATTCGTAAACCTTCTCAAAAGGGCAAGACGAACCAAATACTTCAAATACGCATGGCGATCAACCTTTGTAGTTATTGGATTTGAATGCGTTGCAATAATAATGGAATGACACCAAAAGGCAAAAACAACAAAATATGTTTCTTTACAAGAATGGTGAGCAACTCAAGAAATGGCATAACTCAATGAAATTATAGACCAAAGCAAAAAGCAAAAACGTCGTTGCAATATGCTCAACTATTTCAAACCGAAACATCAACAAAGAACTTTAAGAAAAGATATGTTACATTTTTTACCTTTGAGCGCACTTTCCAATAAACATCCTATGAAATTCAAAATCTAAAGATGCAACTTTCTTTCTAAATAATGAATTAACCACCCAAAATACTCGCTATTAATGATATGAACAAAAAAAGATGAATGCCTCAGTATTTGGATATCGAAAATGCTATTCCAGTATTAGAAGACCAATCTGGTACTGCTCATTATTGAATCGCTAACCCCTAAATGAAAACTATAACTATAAAAACATTACAACGAGCCACTTAAAAAAGAAATATATGAAAATATGTGCCCTCAAAAACAATAACAAGGGCACATAAATAAATTAATGTGTTACGAAAACAAAAACCCTAAAATGCTCATTGAAAAAAAGACTTAAATTAAAAAACGAACCATGATAAAACTATTCCGAAGCATCCCGAAAAAACATCCACGCAAAAGAAAACCCACAAAGTATTCAAAACGTTCGCCATTGGCGAAATGTGCTCGGGGATGGGATTTGATGCAACTCAAATTAACAATGGAACAAAGAACGCATCTTGAAAATTGGAACAAAGTATCGTAAAAAACTACACAAAACGAAATTTAACAAGAATAAGAAAAATCACCAAAAAAGATTCGTGACTAATGACAATTGCGATCCATACGCTCGAAAGCCTGATGGAAACTCATGGGCAAGGACGAAGAAATAATAAACAACAAATCGATAGTTTATTAATTTAAATGCATTGACCCTCCAATTTTTTAGCCGTCCGAAGAATACATTCCGGACTATACAATCTGGACGTTTAGAGTTACTCAAAATCAGGAGTAGTAGATTTAATATATGAATGGTGACGCACCATGAAAGCCTTAACCCGATTAGTTCAAGAACGCATTTGATAACCTTGAATGACCCCGGTCTGCCTATTTTATCAAAGCATTATCTTAAAAATAGGCACGCTTATGGCGAACTGCCCAGTGGGAAAAAAAAACCATTTCGAGATAGATAAGCTAAAATTTTGAAAATATTCGGAATTTGAAAACATTACGGACGAATTTCCATAATATAGAGTACTCTATCAAAAAAGTCGTAGAATAAGAAACTCCATTTAACAAAATTCTAAACGAAACTGAAAAATGATAAATTCTCCGTAAAATCCGCCAAACCTTAATCTCAGAAGCAAAAACCACCAAAATACTTCAAATACGGCCATGGGAATTTTTCTTGGTGGTTATTGGTATTTGATGCTTACGATTAAATAATTGAATGAGGATCTAAAAAATTCTAAACAGGAACAGGAAATCTTAACAGCAATAGTAGCTGAATATCAGAGTAACTAGAAAATAGAAAAACTAAAATATGCCTGGAGAAATAATATGATAACAACTCATAAAGTTTAAATAATATGCATAATCGCCAGAAAATTTAAGCGTCGATAGTGTGTTAATACATATCGCAATCATACAAGAAAAGCCTACTTTGATCCACAATTGGTTTTAGCATGAACCATATACCTGGTAAACCTCTATTTTAAATTAGAAATCCAAATTCGAAATAGAATATTCATCCTATTCCCAATTTTTAGAGGAGCTTAAGGAAAAGAACAGCCCTGTTCACTATACAGAAACAAATTTCTCCTTTAGTCAAAGCACACCAACGGAGGTCCTTATAACAAATATCTGTTGATGACGATTAAGATCCAAAGTTGTTAAGCGAACAATTAAAGTGATTCAGAAATAAAAGAGTATTTAAACAAAAAACGCAGATTCAATGACTTTAAGGGCATCCAGATTTCGAAGATAACATTATTGCAGTGTTAAGCAGCATACCTACACATAACGGCAATCATAGGTTAAAGATAAAGACAGCAAGAATCATCATACTAATAAATCGCGAAAACCACAACCAACTGATTAAATCCTTCGTAAAATCCGCAAAACCTCTAATGAAGGAAAAACCACCAAGTATTTCAAAATACGCCATGGCGAAATTATCCTGTAGCATTGGGAATGATTGCCTTGCAAGTTAATTAAATTGGATATAGAAAGGCTAATAAGATGAACAACAAAGCTATCTTAAAGCAATTAAAACGACCTTACAAAGATGTTCTACAGTTAAAAGAAGAAGGTGAGTAATATGATAACAGCTTAACTACTTAGAACACACTAAAAGGCTAGCACTGATAAGTACCAACTATTAATCAAAATATAGCATTACAACATCCCTATTACGACTACTTTGTTCCTGAAAAGCCACTATGACATTAAATCTCGTGCAAGCTAAAACCTACAACAAATAAAAAGTAAAGGCACCCTTTTCCAGTTTACAATTTGTTGACAGAGAAATTAATCAGTAAACACGTCCATATACCCCTATCTAGAGAATATATTGCACCTCTTAATTGCTAACTATACCTTAGAAATAACGATTATCCTGAAAGTTGATACTGAAAAATCAAAAATGAAAACCTAATTCGAACAAAAGCAAATCAGTTCCAATAATGCCGGTAAAATATCGCCTCTTATTTAATGTCCTAAAGGAAGACTTATGAAAACCAATCATTCAAATAAAGAATTGCAACACCACATAGATACCGAAAATTATAATACGAAACACAAACTACCTAGCAAATATTAAAATTTTAAAAATAGACAGCTTCATACGAATGCAAAACAACCAAATATTTTAAATACGCCAATTGCGAGATATTCCTTGTGGTATTGGATTTAAGCGCACAGATTAAAAATTGGAATAACAATAACACAAACAAAAAGATAATTAAATAAAATAGTAAACTTAATGAAAATCTGAAAAAGATACCTTGCAATAAATAGACTTATTAAAGGTACAAACCAAACAAAAGCAATTTACACTTACTTGGAAGACCATTCCAGTACTAACTTCAACATAACAACCTATAAAATAGCACAGATTGATTACCCAATTAGAACAATTAAATTTCTAACAAATCATATAACACTATGGTCGTTCTGGTGAAATCAACCTTTCAATGAGATAATTAACACAAACTATTTATAACCAACATCACAACACAATAACATACATCAAATGCATCGACAAGCTACAATACTATAGCCAGCTATAAAACCTATTTAAAAAAATGACCGCTATATCGTTCAACATACCAAATAATTCCTTAAAGGCCGTGGTAATGAAACTTTGGCAAACATATCGAACAAAGATTTAAGGCCAAATTCAATAACTGTAGGTTTTAAAAGGTTAAGTTATAGTAAGAATGAAATTAGAAGCGAACCTAACTAAAAGAAACATTGTTTCTACTTACAGAACTAAGAAAATTTGAAATACTTAGATAAAACCTAGAAACACCCAAAACCTTAGCAGAAGGAAAAACAACCAAAACTTCAAATACGCCATCGCTAAAATCACCTCGTGGTAATTGGTAGATTGATTGCCCTCAAATAACAATTGGACACACAAACAACGCCAAAAAAAGCGCCAAACCAGTTGCTAGAAGTGAAAAAGAAATACTAACCTAATATTATAGAATTTGATAAAGTAGTAATTAAATTGAAAAATTACGCATGTAAAACGTGTATTTGCAGAAAACCTTACACTAGAAGTATCAACAGTAGTACTCGTCGATTATGCTATCTAGCCCCAACATAGTAACGCAGAAGAACTAATAATAAACTCATACAAAATGCCGATATTTACACCAGAAAGTATAAACCGTAGTACAGATTTAAGAACTAATACAAACAGTCGCCCGTTTGAAACATCGTTGATAATTAAAGAGGCCTACCAGAATCAGTCCCTCGATATTATTGTCAGGGTTTTTCTGAATCCCCTATATCGTGAACTAGATCATATTCGAGTTTTTACTCACTAGTAAGATTACAAAAAACAGTTGGGTCGAATTTTAGCTGACAAATGAATGACTTGCACCCAAACTATGGATAAAAAAATAGAGCCATACCCTCTACAATCAAATGGTAGCACTGTTTTCCAGAACGATGTAAGGCTGTTTTAAAAACAATGTAACCAAGATTACGCCAAAAATAGCAGATCATATAAGGAGTTATACCAATGCGGTAGTACGGTGCGTATCTATTTTCAAAACAAACAATTTTAGGATATGTGTCTACCATAAACTTTTCTGATAAATTACGAATAAGGAACTAACATAAAATTAGGCGCGATCCGACCTAAATTCATAACCTGAAAATCGAATTTAATTTTTAATGAACTCAAAAACCCGATTTTTAAAAAAATTCCTGAAAATGAAAATCTTTAGAAAAATAGACTAAATGCTTCCGAAGAAATACTTCAAAATATCTGAAAATCGCCATGCGAAATCACCGTGTATTGGAATTTTTAAATTGCATTACAGATTAATACATGAAATGAACACATCAGAAAACTGAGAACAAAATAACACAACTCACTCGAAGCATAAGAAGTGATCAAAACAAACACGTTATTAAATAAACAAACATAGAAACTTTTATTAATGAACCATATAAATTAAACGAATCATTAAGAGAAGAGTCGCTTGAGAAAATGCCAACCTCCTGAACCTTATTCATATTATGCAAATCGGAATTCAACCAAACTGGAAAAAGATCAAAAACTATCTACAATGCAAATGCTACAATAGCCTCAACGAAATGGTTGATGAGAATTATTTCAAATCGCTTAAAACTAATAATTAAAAATTTCTACAATAAAAAATTCTCGCCTTCACATAGATTCAAAAAACACCAATATTACAGAGAAAAAATACTCATAGTTAAACACATATAAATTGGGTTCTACCAAATTCATACCAGGAAAACTTATTGACTCCATTGTCTGACAAACATTAACTACAAGCCATCTTGGGCCCACATCCCAAGGTAATTAAGTAATTTAAAAGAAATTCTTTTAAAGACACTAAAGAAGAACTAAAATTATATTCACTTATTAATTCTCATAATTAATCAAACAGCTAATAATTATTTACAATAGTTAATGAATACAACTCTCAAAATATTCGAAAAAACCTACTTAATAAAGTAAGACATCTAAATACTTCAATACGCTATGGCAAAATTGTGCTTGTAGTTATTGTATTTGATTGCGTTGACAATTAATAACTTGGAACGAAGAATACGCCGACCATAAGAGATAAATCAACATATCTAAAATCTTAAAAAAATGAAATGAGAGCCACCTACAACCGTTAACCATAGAAAACAGCGCATTTAGATTTATGAAAAGGGAAAGATATGGCTAATAAGAAGTTCCCCTAAGGCCAAGATAGTATAGACGAAACAATTTTTAAATTCTATTTGACATTTTAATAAACGACGTAATAACCAAATATTGAAACGGAGCCCATAAATAAATTATTTCTTCAGGAGGCCTCAGTTAATAAAAATGAATAAGGCACAAGAAATTGATAGCCGCCTGGAACACAACACCTATTTGAAAATATCAAGAAGAGAAACTGAAAAGAATCCTCAAAAAAAATTGATAATTTATTTTTGATTAAGAACTAATCAGTACCAGATACATTACTCGTTCCAAATCATTTTGAAATACCCAAAAAGTTAGAAGACTGGCAACGAATCGCTCTAAAACCCTTATTACAAATCAAAAAAATCGAAAGCCTTTGTCTTACATATGCAAATCCCGTGTATGATAATTAGAACTTATCCAAAAACAAAGCGAGTTAAAGCAATGATTGATTTAATAATACAGCGACTCGATAAATAAAAAAACTATTATTGGTTAATTAACCTTAAAGACACCCGCAAAACTTTCTAATCATAAAAGCTAGCAATCAATAACATATTATGAAAACAAAACATTATTCTTCAAACTAATCGCAACGGCTTCCAAACTAAGCCACAGAACATCAAAAAATTCAACAATAAAGCTATTTATGGATACCCCCACAACGCTTTTCTAAACCCAAACCATGAAAAGAATTTCCGTTTTCGATACGATTTAGAAGGCAAAACCCACAAGTGACCTAAACCGAAGAAAGAAGGCGGCGTAGATGTTCAGTTATTTCCCTGTTTGGAGCGATGGCTGACAACTGAATCCCTATATTGCCAATCCCAAAAGATAGTTTAGGAATGCCGTTACCAAACCGAAATCTGATACATTTGAAAGTCGCCAATCAAAAAACTTTTAAAAGCTGTAAAACAGAAAAATTGCGGCATGATTGGCGTGGAAGGCGGGCCCATCAATTTGAAAAACGATTGGTAAAACTGAACGCACTTTAACAATCGCGTAGCACGCTACAATAACCTAACAATGGACAACTCTACCTCTGGCAACAATGCTTCGATAAAACCAATCCCGAAGGGGGCAAAAAATTCGAAGGGTAAAAACGGGCTACCACTTGAAAAGAAGTATTCAAAAATTAACAGCTTTGGAAGAGTAGCTGTTTTCGCACGTGGCGAGCAAACATTTTACGATGTAATCGCCACGACCTACAAACGATTATCGCTTCGCATAAGTTTCCAGTTTACACAATCTGCCCGCACAAACGAAATTTGAAGGACGACCAAATAACGCCAGCAAAAAAATGGTGTGCGTAATTCAATAAATTTAATTCATGATTTCTATTGAAACCCTTCAGTTGAACCAAGAAATTAATATTTATTCGAAAAACATCAAAGCGAAATAATCACTAGTAAAAATGGAAATGAATTTTTTTTCGCACTGGAAGATACACAATTATTAATGAATCCCAACATTTCGTGCGCCATTTCATTTTTGTTATTCAATCATATCGAACGTCAAATCAATTGTAGGCGTCGGATTTATGTTGGCCAATCGTTCTGATTTTGATGGAATTTTTCCTTACCACCAAAAGAGTTGGATGATGTTACGGATTATTCAAAAATCACTAAGATTTTTCGTAGATAAGATATAGCAAAAAAGATATCGATAAAATACAGGGCTAATCTCTGCGCGTTTTAAAGGCTAACGAAAAAAAAATAAGCCTATCATAAATGATTAAACTCTTTTCGAAAATTAGCAAATTTGCAAAAATAAGTATTCAACATAAAGCATAAAAATCTCATAAGATTTAAAGCTTCCACTATCCAAGAATGTGATTAATCAAGAGAAAATCTAGACACATAAACGTGACAATTAATAAGCTTAATCAAAACTCGAAATAATAATGTAAATTGTAATTATGAAACTAAAATTAGTAAAATATTAAGTTCATATATTGGTTGTTTTGTACATTGTAGAAAGTCAAATTCTTGACGAAAAATAATAGGCAAGACGCAATATCAAGTACCCCAAAATATGACGCGAAATTCCAATGTAATTTCAGGAGCAAGCCCGACCCTTGGCAGTGTTGAAAGAGGATAGTTATTTACATCACAAATTGCCCTTATAACACGTTTTAAGAATAAAACGGAAACAGCAGATACACATACCTTAGAAATCAAGAATACATTCCCTATATAATTGATGCAAAGAAGATTTTACGAGATAGAAATCCAAAAGAGCTTTACGAATTTGAATATGGCACAAGTTTGGAGTGCGTATGAAATCAGAACAGACCCAAAACCACCTTCAAACCGTATTAGAGGCTTAAACAGTAATCAGTTACCTTTTTTGAAAATGGAGATGTTTATTGATAGCTGAACTACACAAATGGAACAGAACAAAGCCTAGTTGGATTTTTGAAAACAAAGTAAATTTTTTTAAATACGGGAATAATTCGTACTCTTTACTTACAAAATAAATTATGTAAGTTTTCTTGAGAGGAATCAATTATGTTATGTCGGTAAAGATGTCAAATAAACCTTTCCGTGAAATGCTAGCGTGCCTAACCATTGTTGAGATTGTGGTATAAGGAAATCTTTGCCTCAACATGCGTGTGAGCAAAGCTGTGCCTCGATACATACGAGGTAAATGTTCTCCAATTTGACAAATTTCAGCTAATCTTTGAAGTCGTTGTTTGAAATCCTTTTCTAGCTCCATTTTACGTCTTATACTACTGTACTCTAAAGTTCACGCGTAATAATTGGAAGTATAAAATCATCTTTTTTCTTTCCAAGAAAAAAAAGTCTAGCAGTTGCAGCATGTTGAGTGGATTTGAATATCAACAATTGGATGTTTTCTTTCTCCTGAAACTTAACCCTACCGTCAATTATTTGTCATTTTCAAAAAGGACATATCAACAAATGAAGGACCAAATAACCAAAAAGCATATAGGAAGAAAGAAAATAAATTCTATAATGAAACGCCACTTCCTTTTTCATTGTAAGAACCAATATTTTTTTTAAGATTTCGGTATCATTGCTCTTTTGCAGTAGGTTCCGTTTTATTTGGTATCTTTTTAAATGATAAGCATCCCTTTGAGATAAGTCCTCTTTTTATTCCTTGGTTATAGATTGAAATCGATCGTTCTCATAATAAGCTGCCAAACCATCTTTAAGGAATTCCCCGATTTAGACAAATGAAAACTCTCAACCCTTTTAAAAAAATCATAGTTACTTCATTAAACTAATATCTAAGAATTTGTTGAACTTTTTAATCACTTATTACTTCCGATAAGTACGACTTACCTAACCGCTCAGTAAAGTAAAGATCCTCACAAGTTCAATTCCAAATTCGAAGAAAGATTCATATTTTTGATTATTGACAATTTTGTCTTATCTTCCTTATGGACATAAAATCTAGCGTTCAGAATCCGTGTAACCTATTAGGATGTCTTGGCATTAAGACAATTGTTTTTGCTAAGAGATTATTTTAGAAATTTACATTGATTTAATTCCCTTGTACATTTCGTATCTGCTGTGAATCACCATGCTAAGAAGAACCGAATACGCAGTAGAAATAGAAGTTAGTTTTTTTGAAAATGACCTACGTCCCGATAATATAGGGTAACTTCCATCTTTCCTTATTACTACACGGTATCTAAAACAAAAAAACCCCCTTTTTTTTTCCCGTTTTCCCCCCCCCATTTTATACATGTTGCATTTTTAAATCTACAAAAAATTTGCACATAATTTGCACATAGAATTTAATGATATATTAGATGAAATCAATTGATAACAAATATTATTAAATAACCTGATTTCAATATAATATGTAACTAATTTTAATTTCTCGTGAGATAATTCGATTACTCAACATCAGGTGGTCCCTGGTTCGAGCCAGGTGGACCACAAAAAACACCCTAATAAATGAATCATTTTAGTTTTTTTTTAGTTCAAAGATTTAAAAATAAGCTACTTCTTCTCTACGGTCGCGATCTTTCTATAGAACCCTCTTGCCATTTGGTTATCTTTGAAAAACCCCCTATTTAACAAGTAAACAACATAATCATGTACTAAGACTTATACGTTTTCATCCTCAATTTTAACTTGCTTGTTTTATAAGGTGAACTTCTTGGACTTAGTTGTTAATTGGGAGACCAAAATCTGTTACCTTGCCTTTGGCAATCTTTGCCTAATTTCTTATCGAATCATCAACACGATTAGTAACAAATAAGAAAATTTGCGCACTAGCATTTGTTCGGATACGCACCTTATCATTTTTCCAGTTGTTTCATATATTTCAATTTCCTCACTTTTCAATCCTGTCTTTGACTTTTTCAAGTGATCCTCTAAACCGCTGTAATTTCTTGGCTTCGGATACATAATTGAATTACTATTCTGAAAAATTCATTGCTCACATCATTTGCTGTGAATACCTTCCATTTCTAGCTGGTTCTATAGGCTTTGAAACATTGTCAACAAACTTCTTAAACCCTACGTTAGCCTTAACGCTATATGCCTTACCAGAGGTATCTATAGGGCCCCATGTCTTAAAACTACGCTGCTTTTTTTATCGCTCAGCGCCTTCTTGACGCAAATCCCATGCAAATCTAATTCAGTCCCTTGTTGTTCCAGTTTGCAATCCGCATAACTAAAAGTCAAATGCTCAACCCAGTCTACAACCTCTCTGAGTCGAAGATAATTGGGTAGAATATCACTTAACTATAGTAATACCGATTGCTTCTCTGCACTAGTAACTGTCTAATAATTGAACCTCCTTCTTTAAATTCTTTGTAAGTAATACAATGCCACCCATTGGAAGGATAGTTTGGGAATTGCCACTTGAGCCCCTTGACGTTCTATATCTAACAGTGTGTCTGGTTTAAATGTACAGGGAGCTCTGTAAACTAGGCCATTTTAGGGATCTCTTAAAGGAGGCTAAATATTATTCGCAAAATCCAAAATCACGTCCCCATGGTACTTCAAAATTAAATCCTCCTCGATGATAACAATGTCTGTGATTTGGCGTAAACCGGTAAGTTTTGCTGAAATTTTTTTTCCAGTGTAACCGTCATCAAGGAAACAATACATTCCAGAATTCAGTTCCGCCATTAACAAGCCTTTTCGTTTTGTGTCTTCCCTCTAGACAAGGCTAGTAAAATCAGAGGAATTTCCATTGAATCAGTACTAAAATTAACTCCCAGTCCCTTTTCCAATAATTTTCCCCGTTTTGTAAAAATAGGCTTGCATCGCCTAACAAGTGTCCTATCCACTGCAATATATGCTTGCTGGGTCAATATTGTGAAGGTTCTATAGACTCTAGCACGCCCACCTGTGGGTAGCTTTTTTGGGGTCACATTTTCCCAAGTTGCACCCTGCAATCTTGGTAGGATATCAACATCCGTCATTAGAGCCTGTCCAAATTAAACGCTGGTTTAGTTTTGATTCTCTATAAGAAACTAGAAGTACTGTCAAGATACTCCTCTCACTGTAAAAATATCACGGTGAAAATCGGAACCTCTCAGAAATCACCTTCTTATTTTTCTCATGCCGTTAAATCTGAGAAAATAAATTTCCAATAAGGCCGTCCTTTCTAGTTTAAATGAACAAAATTGAAGCCCATATTAAACCGACATTTGGATCAATGTGGGGGATACATTGAATAGGGTCTACATCACGTTGAAAACCGATGGTTAAATCTTTTGGGTTGTGCCATACATTGTAGAAAGCACCGAGGAGTATTTCCCCGATCTGTTCCTGTTATTTTTATGTATACACTAAAGCGTCCTTTACAATTAATTATAAACATGTTTGATTTCCAGGTTTTGGGAATCGTTGGCCTGTTTCACGAACCCTAACATCTATCATTAAGCTGTTTCCTTGGGGTGAGGTTCCGCTTAGGAGCAACACTAGGAATGGCAATCGTGGTATTGTCTGTTGAGCTCCATAAACCCAATAAGGGTACTGGTCATCTACCTGCTATGATAAATTTCCCGCAGTGGTTGATTTGAATTGGTAGTAC
>Ga0163217_1053462_pt1 | contig 18262 bp, 12 predicted proteins | sample SynspAceP_FD_185933 | JGI IMG/M metagenome (GOLD analysis project Ga0163217, IMG submission 185933) | Saline lake microbial communities from Ace Lake in Antarctica - Synechococcus sp. Ace-P (PacBio error correction) | ecosystem: Environmental > Aquatic > Non-marine Saline and Alkaline > Saline ...
ACACATCAGAAGGGAAAGAAATTCCCATTTTTTTTCCCCCCTTTCCCCTTAAAAAAATGGGAAAATTTTTTAAATTAAAAAAACTGTTTTTTGCTTTTGAAAAAAAATAATTCTCCTTTTATAATTCAAGCAAAATAATTTTTGAATTGGGTTTTGGGGGAAGCCGGTTCCAAATTTTTTTCCTAGGGTAATTGTTATCAATCCCATTCTAGAAGTCAGCAGGTTTTTTAGAAGTTTTAAATAAATAAAAATATTAGTTTCTCCGGCGCCATATTGATTAATTAATTTCATACTCTGAAGGTTTAACGTAAAAATCACCTGAAGGAGCGATTAAGAAAATTAAAAATCCGCGTGACTAACAACTCAGGTTAAATTCGTTTGTGTGCCCTAGCAAATCGCTTCCTCACCGTAGTGGCAAAATTGAATGAAATTCTCTGCTTTTTCCCTCCGACCCAAACAACATCACCGAAATGATCGACAGCGGAATTAAAAAAATGATCCGAAAAGCGATTGGAATTACAAATAAAATCATAAAACAATGCCCGGAATTTTATAAGAACAATATTGTTGAAGTGAAAATTGAGAATTGAACTTGCAATGGAATGCTCAATATAATTTCAGTTTGCGAAACTGAATGCTAAGTGCATTTATCAGCACCGAATTGTTTTAAAGTTTAAACAAAATCTCTAAGGAAGGTAATGCCCCTTGCCGTATAAATTGAAAATTTTAACTGCCAAGGAAGCAGTGTTTACCGCTATCTGATCAAACGACTTGGCTAAATTTACTCGCACTAAGATCATCAATCTTTCAAGGAAAAGGCTGAATTAGGAATTATAGCGTTTCCCTAAAAATTTACGATCTCTCGCGTATTGCTCGTCAAAGGACTTGTTATTAAAAACGCTAAATCCAATCTAAAACAGCCTAAGAAAGCAAAATTTCACACGACTACCATCACTCAACTGAAGCGCGACATTTTATCCTAATTATAGTGGTCATTTTTAAATGCTTAACTAGTTTTGGCAACAAGAGGAATAAGAACAATGTTGAACTTGATGAATCAGCTCGATGAATTTCAAAAAACCTCCCAGTCACAAGGAAAGAGAGGGACAAGCTACCGCCTATATCAATCGCTTGTTTCCAAATTGCGAGAATTAAAGAAAGACAAGTTTGTGGGAACATCCTCTTTGACGAACTAGCTTTGGACAGTCAAAACAGGGTGACCGCTCGTAGTCTTGAACGATCAAGTCGGCTGTCCAGTATTCAATGATGCAGTTAATGGATTTGGATTCTAGCGTGCTAAAGAATAAATGACCTTTTTTTGTCAATTAGCTAAGAAATTCGGATTAGAAAGGGGCAGCTTTTTATCCGCAAAAACCCTCCAAGATTCCAATACTCGTATTCCCAATTGGACCCCTATGTTCTTCAGATATCCTTACGATGACGAGACTTTTGCCGTTTAATACCTTTGGAAAATGGCGCTTTGATCAGGTTGCTGGAAAGCAACAATTTCGTAAGCAGGGAAAATCTTAAACACATTACAAAACGCAGCAAAAGCAATGAAATCAAAGTGCAATATAGAATGACTGCTGAAAAGTACAGATGGCGCAAGCCTTTCGCTGGATCTGGAATCCCCGGCTATTCCCATTATTCTCTGGCAAGGAAGATATTCTCATTCTCCTGTAGAATCATGATTACCGAGATAGATAAAAATCTAGTTTTATTGATTAAAACGATTAAATGCATGGAAATAGACTAAGAATTCGAATTGAAATTTTTCAAAGAAATCAGAATTTTCCATCCTCTTTTTGAATGATCTAAACACCTTATGATAGCCCAAATTTACCTGAGCTAGCTCTCAATCTCATGATTCAACAGGGTACACTAGTGACATGAAGTGTTGAAAATTCAGTGCGGAAAATTAAATACATAGCCTTCTTTAAGGACTTTCAGAATCTTTATTGTTTTGATCATGTCAATTCCTTATTCCCAACTATGATAAACTTCATCTTCCCACACTTCCACACTGATACCAAAAGGAATAAACATTCCGCAACCCCATGCTCGAATTGATGCATCCCAGCAAAGAAAGTGGCACACAGTTTGAACTATGGCCCTGAAAATCAGATTGAGTGAGGGTCAAAACTCACATTGCAAGCCCATAATCTTCCAAACCGTAGCCGAAGGATCAACGTTCAACCCCAAAAATGTGCTGTTCCTAACCAATCCATGATGTGTATGGTAAGTGCCCAAGTTTCTGCCCAATCCTCCCGGCATGTGCTGGTGGCAATATTTTTGCTGAAAACGTTCTTGCCAGTCATCAGAGCTCCATTTTTATAATAATTTTAAGAGACTCTCGTATGAAAGCACGCTTCATCACCAAAAAATCCCGCTCGAAACTCCAGCTAAGATTCCAGCAATCCGTATAGAACCTGAATCGATCCCAAAAGTAATGTTCCAACCTCATGTCCGTCAAGTGAACCGGATCAAAGGTGCGAAATATGGCTCCATGAGTGAACAATCGCATCTGCTCTCGTAATACAATGAGTCCGCTTCAACGAAAGGAGAAGAATCACCCCATTTTGCATGCCCGTCATCAATTGGGAATTAGCTTGGCGAGCCACAAAGTTCAAAACAAAGCCCATTCTACATTCTTCACATTCCTGGAAAGGGCTTAATCACGATCTTGTTTGCAAATGAAGATAAGCGATGCTTGCTACTTCGATTCTTCCATTTAGGGAAATTCTCTCATGATCAGAAAAGATTAGGATCGTGCGATTAAGCTGACAGGCTGTGCAAAAGTTAACAGGGAATTCTAACTTGGAATCAAGCCAATTGCACGACTCGTGGCGTGGTGATTTTTACAATATTTTATAACCTCGATTTGTTGCCTCGATCTTGAAAATCACCGATCTGAAATCTGAATCAAATGTTGACACTTCCGAATGCCCATCACCACACGGTAACCGATAAATGACCGCAAAATAGCCGCATGCAAGTTTTTCAAAAACAAGGGATAATCTGACAGTGTCCATTGGGAAAAGATTTTCATATTCAGTGCTGAATGGGGAAAATCAAAGATGGGCCGATTTAACAAGAATTAGGCGAAAAAATAAACTTTCACTTTTCTTTCCACCTACGAAAATCGGTAACTCGAAAAACCATAAAATGAAAGTACATACTGAATTTCCTATAAACTAACTTCTGGAGAATGGAACCGATCGGCAGTATTTCCCAAAGCCAGTTAGGAACGAAGCTTGAAAAACAGAACCGAAATCAACCCTCAATGTGACAAGAAGATTAATAAATTAGTAGTCCTTTGGACAAGCTAGAAACACAAAAATAACCACAATAAGCCGGACACAATACTGTTAGCAGTAAACTCAAAAAACGAACAAGAATAATAAAAATAATCGATACAAGGAATTCAGTTTACGAAAAATCTTCTAATCAACAGAAGGATCTAAACTTGCACTCACCTTTAATTCGGAAGCATTTAATGTGGCTCTGAATATGTTACAGAAAAACTTCACTTCTATTGAAAATTCCAAAAAACGAAGATAAGGGAAAGACTTTCGAAAATATCAAACTATTTGAAATATGAGAAATAACAAGAATCATCTGGATTCAGGAGCAAAAATTTTTCGCTAGGTGGTACCTCCATTACATATCCTATAATTAAGCACATTTCGAAAAGCATCCCAAAATTAATATCCCCTCCAAATTGAGCACATTTGTGATTTATATGACAATTTTGAAGGAGAATATATATTTCACACCATTCCATCTTGCAAAGAATTATGGAAAATGGATTAGCAAATAAACTAGTACAAGTAGAATAAGGACATTAATATCCGCATCAAGCTGACTCAGCTGAAAAATTTTAAAAGTTGAAAACACCAAATAAAAAACTGATTTATCAAAAATAACCCAAATTTGGAAAACCCTTTATATATTTCGCTTGAATTTTGGATGGTTTTGATCCTGCAGTTGCTGCTGAGTCTTCACCATCACGAACCTGGAGGAAACTTCTAGACTTAAGTTCTGATATAATTCAGACATTAGAAACGAATACCCTTGGAGCGGGATATGTTGAATATAACCAACATAGAGATTTTCCAAAATATGACGCTTTTTAGCTTGCAAAAGATGATGAAAGAGATATTAGGTAAAATGATTGTAAAAACTATTACAGAATACAGCATTTTTATTTATGCTAGTTCTAGCCTACTTAAGAAAATGTAACGCGAAATAACTTCCCGATTTGCAAAAAAAATTAGTTTGCTCAAAACGCAAAACCATATTTCTAGAAAACTTGCCTTCATATTAAGATCATTTAACCTTACCAAAATCCCTTAAGATTAAATAGAACAAAGATTATTTGCCTAAAACAAATTCACGAATATCTATGTATGCAAAATAATAGATTTTAAATTTCGCTATTTGGATTTAATTATTAAATTTTTTAGAAACAATTAAGAAATAAAAAAAAGGTTTATCTAAGTATCAACACCTGTTAGAACAGTGTAGATCAGAAACTCTTGACGCTTTATTCGAACATTTAAATATGGAAAAGGAAAAATATCGAAGATTCCGACGAACTAAATATAGTCGTGTATAATGTTTGCAGTTAGATTAATTTTATCTAAAGTAATTAACACCTTTATCCAGAAATTTAGCCTAAGAAACTCGGATTGATGATACAGCTAATCCTTTTAGAACACCGAAGACGTACAGGATCTAGTGGACACGATTTGCCCAAATTACATCTATATTATATTAGCACTTGCATGGTTTTTACTGAATCGGGAAGTTTGATTCTGAATTCATCTTCTCGCTCAAAGATAGATTACCTTATAGACTTACGGAAAAAATAGAGGGAGTTTTTAAAGTTGGACTTTCAATACGTTATAAAACCTTCGAAAACGAAATCTTCTCATTAAGTCAATAGCAAAGTTTAAATCTAGGAAAATTTGAAGAGGATTTTGAATAAAAACATAATCAAAAGCAGCAGACTGAACTCGTTCTATACAAAATCATAGCTAAGACAAAGACCTAACACTATTAAAAGCTTTCGGATATGGATCATGACCACCGGTGATTACCAGTGCAAAATAATCAGAATTACGGTCTGCGAAAAGGCGCAAAAGGTTGACTACCTTATGTGACAATGAATAAAAATAAAAAGTAGAGACTCACACTACTCAAAAAAACGGGCGTATTCTGAAAGCCTGATGAGTAAGAGAAAAATAATAATTCAAAATGCTCAAAAAACTTTTTAATTTTAACGATAGAACTGTTAAATGACTCTGATTACTTTCACTCGTCTAATGCTGAAATCTTGTTTCCTTAATGGAGAAGCAAAACCAGCCAATCTTTATTGACTTTGGGTTCCTCAATATTAAGGTTTTGGAATTACTTAAACTAATAAATATAAATTATGAATTATACCATATTTGTCGCAGGAATCGTCACTGTATGTTTTCGATTGCTTAGTTACGAACCATTAACAGATGGGGCTGGAATTTATAGATAAAGGCAATAATTATCTATAATTGTCCGAGTAATCTAAACCACCTTTAATCCTAACAGACGAACCGTGATAATCAGCTCACGGTTTCACCTTCGCAAACGACGGGAAACAGTCCTCGCACAACTCCTAATCAATAAAGTCCAAGGATTATTGTAACGCAACTCAGCAGGGTGAAAAACAGTTGGCTTGCCCCCGGTTATTTCGTTGCGATTAAGAAAAGGTTAAAAAAGTAGGTTTCCTTATCTCTATCTTCTTAGCATAAGAGACCGGTCTCCCAAATCAGTTCGGGGTAAGGTTCTAAAACTGCTTCCTGTAAGTTCTCCATTAGTTTATGGCCTCCGCGCTTTGTTTCTAATTTCCGCTTTTCAAGATAAGGTCTATCAAAAAAGATACTGAAGCCCTCCTCTTTTCTCTGAGAAGTTGGCTTCACTTGCGGAAGCTGCAGCACCAAATTAGCTTTGTCATTTGCTTGACTTCTTGATATAACCCTCCGAGTTGACGTTTCCGTCCATCGACTGCAACCGTTACACCTATTAACAACAATACTCTTTCGTAAAATTCTCTAATCAAGAAACCCCTACCTAAATGGGTTTGCGTTGACTATGAAAATTACGATGAGAATTCAATTGATTCCTTTCCTATCCCCTATGCCAATCCAACAAATCCTAAACTACAGAACAAAATCATCGAAGAAGCGGTTAGGAATGGCCAGGATTGAATGTTTGAGGTCATCGAAATCTACACCCAAGCATATTTTTTGCCATAGTCTTTGAGTGATCCCACAATACTTGATTACTTATGTGAAACTTCCATAGCGGCTAAAGTGGTGCCCAAACAAGCTATGCAGGAAACTGATATCCATCGTATTTTGCCAAGAAGGCTTTTCCGTTCATCCAAAGAAGTAGCGCAATGGTGCCGCGTAAACTCCATCCTGGAAAGAGGAATGAGCTACAAAAAATCATTAAGCCCCAGAAAACCGTAATCTTTCACATTCTTCTGCTTCCCGCTTTTAGCTCGGCGGACCACAAAATTGCTGCCTTTTTGTAATGATACCATTGAAAAATAGCGGTTTTAAATGACATCAAGAAAGAAAAGTCATACATGGAAAGAACAGCACATTGGCCCAAAAAGTCAAAAAAAGGAAAGGCCCAATAAATATCACACCATTCAAAAGGCATAGGGAGATACCACCTTTTTGCCTCCCACAAGGGAAATGCTCCAAACATTGCAATAATTAAATCGAGAATCTTATGGTCTTGTTAGCAATGCGCAAAATAATCATTTAGAGGCGCTAGTGTTCCGATATTATGAAATTAGTAAAAAAGGTTTCTAAAATCATACTATTAGATCCCCATAGTAGTAGATTAAATCAGGTTGATTTAGTACAACCCGTTACGGTTTCCTGACCTTTTAGTGTCAATAAAATAAAATTGATTAATTTTATTCCCAAACTGGAAAGAATGTGTTAAGGAATTGATTATCTAAAGTTTTAGTGGCCCAATTTGATGAATGAATATCAAGTGCAGCATTAAAATCAGTCAGGGTTTTGGCATTCGTGCTGGTCGAAAGCTATCAGAAGATTTTAGTTTCACTGCATGGAGATTACTAGTTCGATACTTACGTCATGGAAATCAGTTGGCAGAGACGAATAAATCCTCTTTACAGAAAAGGCTTATTGTACTTTTAACAAAAAAAAACCATCAGACGATTATGACAATGGTCTTGGAAAAAACAATTGAAATATCTCTGGCGAGGAACGAAAGTGCTGATGTTTGCACATGGATGTTGGATTGATTCAAAATGCTTGAAGCCATAAATTAAAAAAAATTTACCGAAGATTACAGCTTTGTCTTGCTTTGATTTTGTTCGGCGCAGGCAACTCTGATCCAGCTTTTTACAATCCAAAAAATACTCGACAACTAGAAGGCTATGTAATGAATCCTGGAGGTTTGTGATGAATTAGATTAAGAATGTAGTATTCATAGACACTCGTAAGTTGTATGATCGGAGCTTGCCTCCAATAAAAAGACCTGAGTTTTGAAAAACTTATTTTGTATAGGACCATCACCTTGTACTCTACCATGAAGGAATTATACCGGGAAGGATTTGACCAACGAAACACTTGACTCATTATGGAGGTAATGGAAAGATTATATCAAAGCTGGCAAATCCATAGCAACCAGCCATCATGAATTCTCAGAACGGGAAGGATCTTCCATGAATTATCAGATAGTTTTTGCTCTGTAGATCCCATGATTGCAAAGCAGTTGCGAAAGAGTAACTTCTGTCAGATAATAGAAAAGACTTTTCCATTAATTCCTGTTAACAGCCTGACAATTCAATTTCTGGACGACATGCTAGCTCCACATCAGGGGGCCAATACATCCATCAGCAAACGCCCAAATAACACATTAGTAGTTTTTGGAAAGCCCATGGCATTGTCCACAGCAATGAGTCATCCGACCGAAACATTAATGCAACCATTGCTTTTGATTGAGTGATATAAAAATGATTAAAATGAAAATATTCCGTAATCTTAAATTTGTCTAATCTGAACTTTTTATAAATCTAAAATAAATCAAGAGACCAGAAAATCAGTAGAAACTGACACCAGAGCTTTACGAAGGTTGCGCCTCCCAGTTTATGGCAAAATCTGAGCACTGTAGAGAAAGTCCAAATAGCAGAAAAAAATACTCGAGAACGTCTTCCATCTCTGCTATACTACTGAACAAAAACTTTCCTTGCGAAGTCCTTTAATAGTCTTTGATTGATCTAGCCAATGAAAAAGTAACCAAAACGAATTCAAAGCACTTAAAATTTTTAGGGAGTGTTGCGGGTACAAGTATTCGCATTGATGATAAAAAATAATGTTGATAATCCCCACATCTGCCTAGTAACAATTTCCTTTGCTTAATAATTGGCGGGACAGAACCCGTCAAGGCAAATCAGGTCCCGATGACGTTCGATAGCCATGAAGGAGTACGCGTGACGCTAGTGTTTTGCCATAGATTAAGGTGCTTGTGTCTTTACTAGTGCAACTGAAGAATATATAACACATACCATTATCTCAATCACTTACTTAAAACTGGTTCCTAAATTATTTTTTTCCATGTTAGGGAATTTTCTTGGAATTCCTATGAGGTTCTATTAAATTTTAGAAACCCAAACTCGAAAACGTTCAGGTTTAAACTGGATTTCACATCATTAAATCTATAACTTAGCTCAGCAACAGCTACTTTTCATTTCCAGCCATATCGTTTAGAAAGCCCATGACCATCAAGTCGATCATTTCCTGTTAAAAACAAAAGAGATGCGTCCCGAGTAGACTTGCTTCGCTCCATTCTGCGAAAGTGATTAGTCGAGGAATTGAAATGGAAACACCTGCACAAACCCCTCAAATGGGAAGAATGTCATTTCTTTGGGTGGATCAACGAATTCACGTCATCTTCTTTTTGAAAGGAGTCCTATGAAAGATCCAGTACAACCTCCTACTGCTCATAGGACAACACCAATACCTGCGAGTAATCAAATTCACCCCCCCCCCCCCCAGATGTAAGCGAGATTATCAAACTGAATTACACTCAAAGGAATAATCGCATGCGCTATTCAAATCGAAAAAGAAGGGTAAAAGTAGCAGTCCAAAAAGAAACTGAATAGACTGAACCTCTACCAACGGAATTACTTGAGCTTTTTTGCCGAAAGTCATGACTTTCAAAAAAGCCTCACCTCACTTTCCCCAGAAGACAGCGAGGGTTATTTGTTATAGCTTCAATGCACTAAACAGTCCAAAACCCGAACATCAAGAATCGAACAATACCGCAAGACGAATTTTAAAACGGAAAAGGCTCCATTACTGCTCGCGGACAATCCAAAAAGATGCCTCCCTGCGACGGGTCACATAAATACTTACCAAAATAAAAGCATCTGCAATTGCAGCAGTTATCCTATTTTTATGCTTTCGGCACCTAGTCCTAGACAGCAAGACCGATGTTCAAATTTTTAATCCAATTTTTATAGCTTAAGCTACCTATTTGAATATAAAAATTTTCCAAAATATGAACGACGCCCTTTCTCAAAAAACTGAACGCTTCGCTTGGAGGCACTTGATAAGACTTGCCAATGTCGGGCTTTCCGGTTTCGCTCGTCAAAAATTCAATGAAGACGAAAGCATTCCTCCCAGTATTCAAATTTAGCACTGCATCCGATGCACTTTGGCAACCTAAATACTGAATTTGAAGCGTCCCATCAAAACTGATCAAAGCAATTCAAACGGAATCTGATGTGGATCTGCGCTCAATGGCGATTTGATTCAATGATGATCCCCGGTCTATACTCCAGCGGAAGAATAGTCTACGATCAATTGCCCATGCCCCTACATGTAGCAAAAGTAATCACGACCGAGTATCCGAATCCAGATGGCTGAGATTTGGAGTCAGCCTTCAATTATTTTCCTTCAAAAGATCATATGGGGATATAATCCCTCAATTCTTCAATGAAGCTGGATTATCTATGTGTAAGACTTGATTTTCTAGAGTCGCTTATAAGAATCTATCAACGAACTCATATGTCATCTTTATACATATTCGGCAAAATGACTGGACAGCATGGCGTGATTGTCAGCAGTTCTGATCTCATGCTCGTTAATCCTAATTGAAAGTCAAACGTTTCACGGACATGATCATGATGTAGATGGTATTATGTGGCCATCAAGAAAAAAGCCCTACTTCTGGCCGGACATTTTGGTGGAACGCTGGGGAAATCCCTTTTCCAAGGTTACCGGTCTGCGAAGTAGATGGCAGGAAAAAACCAGAACTGGCACCTTAAGCGAATTACTGATGGCATGATCTGAAGGCACATCAGTTTGATTTTTAGGATCCGGAAACTAGCCAAGATTTACCAAGATTTTTCGAAATCCTTTGAATTCAAACTCTATTCTTCATCTTTCCGCTTACCCCATTTTATTTCCACTGGCGAATAATTCAGTACTGTTAATCCTTCAATAACTTGTGCAAAACCCTATAATTCATGTCTGGACTCAAGATTAATTTATGCTAGTTTCTTAAATTTTACCCTAGGTCTTGCGCTCCCAAATCACCCAAAGACCATATCCTTTTTACACTTCGGTGGACGATCAGGGCATTCGGGTCTTGATGTAGTGATTTAATGGGAAGTAAATTCTATGAAACGCCAATCTGGATCGCTTGGCCCTGCTAAATGAAATGAATCTTTACAAATGCTACAACCATGCGGTTTGGCAGTCTTCACGCGCAAGTATTTTGACTGGCAAATTTGTTTGCCAAATCACGGCTCACCGACTGGATCGGCGCCCCAGAAGGAGAAGACGGAGATCATATAGCTTTTCAAACTAATACCCGCAAATTATGCACCCTGCATGCCACAAGAATTTATTACAATTCCAGAAGCAATTAAAGGCGGAAGGCTATAAAACTGTTCTGCTGGAAAATGGCATTTGGGCGGCGAAGAAAATGAAATCGCTTCCTACAGAATCACGGATTTGAAATCAAATTAAAGGAGTTTCATGTGGGTAGCCCAAGCCAACGGGCGGTATTCGCTCCTTTTTCAAATCCTTAACTAGAGGAACCTTTTCGGAGGAAAAAGGTTTGAAACCTTTCCATGAAGTTGCTCAGAAACCACACGCCTTTATACAACAAAACAAAAATCAGAAATTCCTAACCTAAATTTGAATTTCCTATGCCGTCCATAGCCCCGATACAAACTTCAGAGTAGATGGATCACTTTCGGCAAAAGCCGAAGCAAAGAGAGTAATTCCGGTACGGCTTTGAAAGGAACGGTCCTACCTCTCGTAAAAAACCAGACCATCCAGCTATGCAGACTTATCGAGCAAATGGAAATGATCTGTGGAGAATTGATTAAAAAAATAGAAAGAATTGGTTTATGGACAAAACACCAATCAATCGTCTTACATTCGGATAATGGAGGCCGTAGTCCCTTGCGATAATTATTCCACACTTGGGATCCATTACGGTGGCAAAAGCTACCAAATGGGAAGGTGAACGCGAGTCCAACTGATTTTATGTTCTGCTGATCAAAAGGAGAGAAAAACGACACGCCTGTCTCAGGAGCTGTTTCCTTCCCCCGTTGCTGACTTGGCAGGAATAAAAACGCTACCAAGTGAAATGATGTAAAGTCATAAAACCGCTTTTTGAAGGCCACAACTGGAAGAGCGGCAATGTTTTGGCACTACCCGCAAACTATGGAAACAGGTGGAGAGCCAAAATCAACCATGCCCGAAAAAGGGAGAATGGAAAACTGATTCACTACTGGGAAGATGGACACGAGGAACTATAAATTGGCTGAAGATCTTGAAGAGCTGAAGACTAAGCAAAAAACAAATCCCCAAAATAGTCACCGAACTGTTCTGAGGAATTGATGGCTTGGTTGAAGAAACTCTGGTGCAAACTATGCTACCAGACCCGTTTTACAATGCAAGAAACTCAGCAGCTGTAGTCGCCCCTTCGTTACGCACACATTTTGGATCGCTTGGAAAAAGAGCGTCGCCAATGCCCTTTCTCCTACTTTCCGTCCCAAACAAAGATTGGTGGGAAGTAAACGGTGATTTAGAAATTCAGTGCTATTGAATAAATCTCATCCTTCTACCCAAGCCACCTTCGATATTTCTTTAAAGTGAAACTCAATCCTGTTCGATATTCCTACTCTAGAAATGTAATGCTCGTCCGTACCGCTCTCTCAGCAAGTTCTCTTGCGTGAGGCCTAACTCAGTTCTTGTTTTTTTGATTAACATCCAATTCTCAAGTTGTCTAGACATCATCCAAATCGCTATCTCATAAAGCAGATCGGATCTAAGTCAAAATGGTTGGTATTTAACTTACACCACTTTCATCCAAATCTCAAACATGAAATTTTCCATGCTAGCGTTCCTTCGAATTAATTTACTTTCCCAATTCCTCTAGATTTGGAAATTGAATCCTAATATCCTGCATTACATCCCTTTTTTAAATAAACTTTAAAATCCAATGATCCGTGATCGCCATATAAACAGCAAAAGCCTATAAGCTTCTGTTTGATGAATCTTAAGTATCTCTTACACTTTTCCATTTTTATTTATAATAATTCCAATTCGCCCAAAAAAATCCTGAATTAATCGCTGCCCATTCGAACTTTTTTTCGATATTTAGAGGTATCGAACCGAATAAGCGCTCAAAATCCCAATCGTATTAGCTCTTCAATATCCGCAATTAACACATGAAAATGAGTGTGGATTATGATCTCTTGATATAGAATGCAAATGCGAATTTGAATCATGGTCTTTGATATAGGGCATATAAATCCTCTTTACAAAGTTAAAATTGTATAATTAAGCCAACAAAAAGTCCGAATTGAATAACTACATTAAAATACGAAAAGACTATCCCATCCCATCAAAAACCACCAGATATAAATCGGCAGGGAAGACCCTTTTATATTGGTTTAGCTTTTCAATTCAACCCATTTAAATTGATATGAAGTACCGAACTCTAGCAAAACAGCCTAAAAGTATCCATTTAGCTAGCTGCGCATCGCCTTTAGAAAGTCTTTGACGTCCCTGCGAATGAAAATGAGAAACAATCTGTTCATTTACGCGATATGATCATGGCGTAAATTTCTTTGATGTTTCCCCCATTTAATGGATGACTTTGGCAGAAACACGGCTGGAAAGCATGAAAGGAACCGAAAATATTACTAGCACCAAATGTGGACGCTATGATTAACAGCATTTCACTTTTCCCCGAGAACGATTCCTCAAAAGTATCGATGAAATCGCTCTCACAACTAAAAACTGACTACTTGGGATCTTTTTCCAATTGCATGAACATTGATTTGTGGACAAAACCAGATTCTTGATATCGCATTTTCCTGCGATCGGGAAGTTCAGCAATCCGAAAGGCGCGTTTTTATTTGGCATCACGGTTACCGGTCAAGTATTTGGCACAGGATCGCCGAGAAGTAGAATTGGACGCGGTACCTTTATTGGGACATTATAATTTAATTGGAATGAAATCAATGAGATTTGGTACCGACTTTCAAAAGAAAAAGGCTTTGGCTTGATAAAAATGCTGCGCCATTGGATGCATGCGCTCTATCTCCGGCCAACACTTTCAGAATGGCATCGGTCACCCGGATGAGGTCAAAGGCAATGCAGCCTATTTTATTGGATTTATGGCCGAAATATGCGTAGCGCTCTCACAACGTGCCTAAGCTTGCGATGGATCATACCGGATATCGCCACACTATTGTGGGCATGAATAGCCTCCAACTACCTCCCAGCAAAAATGTCGAGCTGTAAATTTGGAAAATTTTCCGAACGCCTTTTGGAGAAATTGAAAAGAACGCTAGAACCATTGAAAAAATCAATGTGGTTTGAAGAAAGGGGAGAATGACTTATAGCAGTATTACAGCGGCAGAGAGCATCGGCGTACTACCAGTCAGCAGTGATCAAAGTGAGCATGGCCAAACCGACAACCCACAACAGACAACATGTTAAATCTGGTTCGGTGAGGATCGAGTGTGAACAAATTAAGCAATGATTTTAGATGAATTTAACTCAAACCTATGAAAGCAAACTAGTACTGCAACCGAGTCGGCAAATCAGAACTCCTAAGAAGTTGAAAAGCCTACCCCGAAAGCTTGGAGAGTTCTCTAAAAATCGGAATGGTTGGCTTCTGCGGTGAGACAATGAACAGCTTCAAGGACTTTTCCATTCGGAATAAGCCAAATATCCTGGACCCGAAGTCGGAGGCACCACGAAAGCCTTGGTACTGATGTCCCTGATCATATCCACATCGCGAAAAAGTAACTGTTTAATCCCTACTCGCTTGAAAATGCCATCGCTTTTCGCAAGGATCAGTCAATAGTTGCAAGGAAAATAAAACGATGGAGGGTCCGTCTCCCCGGCGCAATGACCCATACATCACCTTGCTGAACAAATATTTTCTCCATCAACAAAACTCTCACTTCGAGAGCTTGCTTGGCAGAAGCCAACTAACGTTGCTCATGCGTGGTAGACCGCGGTAACGTAACTATAAAGATCATGTCGCAGTTATCGGTTGTGGAATTGTAGGCTTGGAAGCTGTTGCACATCAGCGGTCAATCGGGTCAAAAAGTAATTGCGTGATCTTGATGATAGTAAATAGCTATCGCAAAAAGAATCGGTGTCGCATAACCATCAATCCATCGAAGGAAACCTCATGAAAACTACAAGAATACACGAAAATGAAGGCCGATGTAATCACCTCGAAGCTGTAGGAGTCCCCGCAACCTTAAACCGTCAGCCGTGAAGAGTGCTTTTTAAAACAGGCCGGTAGTTGTAAAGGCATGCAAAAAAGAGGTGAATTCACACCTCACTTTTTGTACAAAAGGAAATTGAGATCCGGGTCAAGAAATTGTGTAGGGAAAAAAGATTTTCCCAGAAGTCATCACTATCCCGAAACCGTTAAATCCCTGTGATGAAGTTCACAGTAAAATCCATTGCTTGGAAGAAGCTTCCAGAAACCCTTGCAGTTGGGCAGCAGATCCACAGGAACATTAAAATCATGATAGACTTTGACCGATAAAACATATCAAATCCGCCGTAACTGTTGCGCTTGTCCCCCAAATAAATCCTGTCTCTGTGGAGTCTGTTGGAAATCAAAACAAGCAATGGCTAAGCCAAAATCTAGGCTTTTGAATGAACGAATTATCACACCCGATCACACGGTTTAGATCGAGAGAATGGAAGCCGCACTTCAAATGCATGACTTGACAACTTGCTGCTGTAGGAACCTGTGCAGGAAAGTCATTCAGGCTGACGCGACAGATCCTGATCCAGAATCCGGAAAAAAAGCAATTCTTTTATCTCAGCCCATATTTCTTATTTGAGCTGCTTAATTGCTCTCGGCGATTAATTGGATCTATGCAGGGAAATGTTTAGCTGAAACAACCGAGAATTGACTTAAGTTGGTTGCTGAAGGGCTAGAAATTTAGGTAAACAAGCTAAAAACTGAAGAGGCTTTCTCATTAGAGCCACTGAATCGCTATGAAACGAACCTATCAATACCTAAAAATCCGGGCAAGATTTTCCTGGAAAGCCAAAAAACCCAAAAACAAAAACTCCCGCCGACTCTTTCATAATGACAATATTGAGGAAGTCGATTCTAGCGCGAGTATCTTGGAAAACAGAAAACACCATCGGTCATATCCATTTGCCGATAAGCAAATCGTCGCGCAATTGGGCTAGGTCCATACTGAAAAGGAATCCGTTTGCCGAAAGCGATCAAATCTATAGTTACTAAGGTTTATCTCAGCAAGATGCTTTCCCCTTCCTGATCCTGAAACTGCGCCATAGCAGTACAATGCAATGCTTTCAAGAAAATACTTTGAAATAAGATTACGAAAAATACGATTTGCCATTTACGAGATTTGTATTGAGACTCGTTTTCTTGTGGCTAATCATCGTTTTTAAATTAATAAGTTATTCTCCGAAAATAGTTCACTTTAAAATATTAACCAGTTAAATTCGAATAAGTTTTAGCAAAAAGTATTAACGATCGACTGCCCGAATTGACCTCTAAATCAATAATTCTAAAAACTTAATTTCTAAAATCGTAATTAATCACATTTCTAATTCTCGCCTTTCCACAAACTCTCAAATAAATGAGAAACTTACTGCCTAACCCTGACTGATCGACGAACCAAAGTCGATCCGTGTCTTAAATGAAAATATCACCCGCAGGAAAGCTGGCCAGAAGTGACCCACATGACATCCGACTGCGGATCCTCGCATGAAAGCTACGAACCGGCAATCGGATGTTTATGACATGGAAACGGCGGATGATTTTCATTGGAAGAAAGCTCTCCGAAGACTCAAAAAGCCCCATATCAAAAATGGAAGAATGATGTGACTTTCAACAACCAATTCCCATGGCAATCCTGTGAAAATGGGTCCTGAATGATCGGTTTTCAACTCCGGGACTACAAGTAACTAATCATGCCTCTAATCTCCATCTCTCCCCAGATAGCTACGGGGGCTCTAATTCCTCTAATCCCTACCGCTTCATCTCTGAAAAACAAATTTCCTCTCCCGCACTGCTTGCTTCGGTTCGCAGACAAAAAAACTGAAACAAAACTCCAAAAATTCCGCTATCGCAGTTAAGCTATCGAGTTCCACACTTCTCACCAGCAGTGACGAGAGGAAGCCGCTTCACAGCAAAAAGAGATGATAGGTTTTTTTAGCTTTTTACCCCATTTCTACAAAAGATTCAATTGACAGAAAATCGAGCAATGGGTCCCACGCTAACGGCTTCATCGCTCCTGGGGTGCGTTACTTCGGAAGCTTACGAAAGTTTTGGGCATAAACCTTAGATCGATTGAAAGCAATCTTCCTATGAGTCCCTCTTCTTGACATCCAGGCGCAATGAGTGTGGGTGGTTTGGAGAATCCAAAGCGATTTTAATCGGCGGTACGGAAGTGAAGCAACGAAACCTAACCACTCCATGGACCTCCCGAATGTCTCTCCCCGCTTAGCCGAAAACTTCAGATCACACATCACTTTGCTATCGTAGGCACCTCACGAGAGCACTGGACCTCCCAAGAAGCGGGCAGTGGAAAAACCTACTTGATAGATAAGAAGTCTAAAGGGAAAACCTGCTTTCAAAGCTTGATCCTTTCCGATTTACTTCCAGTGAGAAAACGACACTCGAATTGAACCTGAAAAGTCTTAGCTAAGACCCAGGCCTTGACCGAAAAGAGAATCATCGAATGCCTGCGGATTTGGATGGTTACCCTGGGCAGAACGAACCTCGGATCACGGCGTAATAAGGTCAACTTGTGATAGTGAAAAAGAGTAAAGAGGCCTGCTGAATATTTAGCGCAAAAAAGCTATTGGAAGTACGCGAACGAGTTGAATTCGTAGCTCTTGTCGCTACACTGATAAAAGTTTGGCTATGGCGCTGAAGATGATAAGAGCCATTTATGATTTCGGAACATGGGAGACAACCCGACCGCAGGTGGTTGCAGGAGATGTCACTGGACCTTAATGATTTCTTAATAACTATTTGAAAAAGACCCAATTCAAATCCCCCACAACGGACCTTCCGTGATTTACGCCTCCATCCAGGTCCAGATTATGGAAAAGCCAATGGCAGCGGAGTCGGGATCAAGTTTAACGGGATAGTAGAGCGATGGTTGTAATCGTTTTGCTCCGCCTTAAACACTTTCTGAACCGTGAAGCATCCTTGAAGAGATTATAGATGCTGGAGTAGAATCCGTGGTAAAAGTGGGGTCAGTATCTGTGATCGTGACTCAAAAACGAAAAAGCCATATCATAATGATCGAACTTCACCAATCAGCCGTTTAGATCCTCGAATACAGCTCTAGTACTCTAGTGAAAATTGGAATATCTAGCCCTGACCTTTATGATATGCGAGGCGATGGATTAAATGGCCTGAAGCCGGGGAGGAGGTAGAAATCCAGCGATTTGAGCGATTGGGCTTATAAAAAGGATCAATAGGCGATTTTCCGCTGGATAAGGATATGGAGAACCCGAATTTAAGCACTCGTTTATTCCTACTTCAGGTCAAATTAAATACAAGTTCAAAAAATCAATTTAAATGTTGCGCTCAACCTCAGAGCAGCAATTTTTTCATTATCCAAACAACTATTAAAGAAAAAAACTTTTTTCCTTCTACTTTTTCTAGGCACATTCTTCAGCGCTTG
>Ga0163217_1037587_pt1 | contig 18259 bp, 6 predicted proteins | sample SynspAceP_FD_185933 | JGI IMG/M metagenome (GOLD analysis project Ga0163217, IMG submission 185933) | Saline lake microbial communities from Ace Lake in Antarctica - Synechococcus sp. Ace-P (PacBio error correction) | ecosystem: Environmental > Aquatic > Non-marine Saline and Alkaline > Saline ...
AGAGGAGATTAATTGGTAGCTGGGCCTTTTAAAAATTAAAATCCCCCGGCTTTTTTTTTAAAAAAAAGGGGCTAACCCTGTTTTTTTTTTTTTTTTTTTTGAAAACGGTAAATTGGTTTTCACTAATACGTAAATCAACTAATTGTTTTCACTACTGCAAAAAGTTTGCAATCGTCAAGTTAATTACGGTTAATCTGTTTTTGTTACCGCGCAAATAGCTTTGCCTAAAAGCTAAAAAGTAACCGTATGTTGTTGTCGCTATCCGTGATGATGTAAAGGTTAGTGCCCAATCTTTCTGTTAAGCTGGTTTGTCGTATTTGGGTAGTTGTGAGCTGCAGCCGGCCTATATCCGCTAAGGCTACTGTTACTGTATGTTATTTTCACTATCCGTTAATCATATTACTGGTTCCTACTACTGGAAAAAAGTTGCATTCGTAGTATTGGATCCCTGTTAGCGCAATGCTGCTAAAGCTAAGTAAAAATGTATTGTTGTCGCTTACCGTGATGAATAAGTTGTACCAATCTTCCGTTAACTGGTGTTGGTCGAGTTTTGTTAATGGTGGCCGCCCGCTATATCGCTAAGGCATCCCGGTTACTACTGTATTGTTCACACGTGTATCACTAAGTCCTGTCCATACTACGGGCAAAGAGAAAGTTGGCATTCCGTAAAATATTGGTAATGTGAACCGCTGCAATATGCTGCTAAAGCTAAAGTAAACACGTAATTGTTGTCCGCATCGTGAATGATAAGGTTAAGTGCCATCCGTTAACTGGTTTGTCGTATTTGTATTGGTAGCTGCGGCTAATCGCTAAGGCCTAACTGATGTATTGTGTTTTCCACTACGTAACACTAAGTCTGCCAGTACGCAAAATTGCATTCGTGTAATGTATTGTTACCGCTGCAATAGCTCAAAGCTAAAAGTAACCGTAATGTTGTCGCTATCGCGTGACTGATAAGTTAGTCACCGATCTTCGTTAAACTGTGTTGTCGTATTTGAATGGTGGCCGCCGCTATATCCGGGGGGGATCCCCCCTTTAAGGGCCCCTTTGAAAAACCCCCGGTTACAGTAGTGTTTTCACTATTGTAATGAACTAATCTTCCCTACTACTATGCAAAAGTTGCATCGTAAGTATTGGTATTGTTACCCGCTACATAGTGCAAGCTAAGTAACCGTATTGTGTCGCTACCGTGATAAGGTTAAGTGCCATTTCTAAACGTGTTGAGTCGTATTTGTATTGTAGTTGCGGCTATATCGCTATAAGGCTAATGACGTATTGTTTCACACCGTGATCACTAAGTTTGTCCTACTGCAAAAGTTTGCAATCGTAGTATGGGTATCTGTTACTGCTGCAATATCCGCTAAAGCAAGAACCGTAATGTTGTCGCTATCCGTGATGATAAGGTCGTACATTCCGTTAAACTGGTGGTTGGCGTTTTGATCCGTTAACGAATCTCATATACGTAAATAACAGTAATAGTGCACCATCTTCAATAGTTAGTGTTAATTTGTTGTTCCACCATCAAAACTAAATTTGAATATTCTGATTAATCGTATATGTAACTTCCACAAGAATTACCACCCAAAAAAGATGATAACCTGTATTTGTGTGACATAAATATCACCAATATCAACTCCGAAGAGTGAAACGCTGGACAATTTACAGCTATACACTTAATACTCGCAAATTACATTGACTCTAAAGGAACTACAGTTTGCAAAAGGCAAGTTGTATATTCAGAAGAAAGACTATAAGAAGGAATTTTTATCATGAATGGTAACCTTTATTTCTATTCTCAAAATGGTTATTTAATAAGGTAGTAACAATTACTAATTCTGGTATTCCACACCTTAAAATATTACAAAGACCTACATCGAAAGAAATAATGTTTGTAGTATATTTTTGGTTAAGTGTTATGTCATAGTTCCTACATTAAACCCGTTTTATCGTTAACATTTTAGACCGATAACACCGTAAAATCAAGACCATCAGGAAATATATTTTGATGCTTTAAATGCAAAGTTTTTTGAAAAACACACACCAGGGAAGTTACGCTACCAAAATTTAGTTTTTTGTAACCCGATACGTAAATTCTAACGATAGTTTATTACAGTCGTAGCCTAACGGTCAATAAGCCGAGCATCTGAAATTGTGCGGAAGAGCGATCCTGTTTGAGCAAACACGGTAACTTAACTCCATTTTTAATTTAATGCTGCATTACGTACGTAGAAGCGTAGACGGGTTCCAGATAGTTCTGCCATTCACAATAAATTAAAAAGTTGGTCCCCTCCCATGGCCAACGACTCCATTATAGTATCGCATTGGGTAGTAACTGGTAGAAAAATAGCATACTGTCCTTAAAACATGACTGATCTGGTCCTATAGCATCCGTAGAAGATTGCACGTGTAGCGTATAGCAGTTCTAGCCACGTACGAAATGGAGTAGATATACGCGCTTCTGCATAATAGTTCCTGACCCGCAGATGATACGTGTATTTATCCATTACGCAATAAACATACCGTCCACTGGGCATACTTACCAGATCTAACAGTTTCTCCAAAAGTGCAGTTGCTGTTACCTGCACTGGATCTCCAACACAAAGAGACTAATTACCGTCCGCTGGAGGTCATTGACCACAGGGCAAAAAATTAGGCGCGTAACGCGGCAATTGATTTGAAAGCCATTGGATCGGTCACCGTATACAAATTAGTGCCCATTTGGTACAATTGTGAGGCCCACATCTGCAGAACTTTTGAGTTACCGCCGTACTTTGTACATACAGTACTTACCGTTACTTCTAACGATAGTAGTGGTAAGAAAAGCAAAAACACAAGTGGCACTATCAAGATAGGTAGCCTTGGACGAATGCAGCGTAACAGCAGTTCAATGGCTCCCTACGACTAGAATTTGAATTATCCACACTTCAACCGTATAAGTGACAATTTACAACCGTATCAACATTGTGAAACGGAGAACCACGCTAGAAGCGGTAATACAAACTCATTAGCACCGAGGTGGTGTGCAGAACTGTTAAGGTCTGTAGTGGGATGCTGGCACAATCAGAAAATCCATTGCTCGTGGAGGAGGAAGTGCCAGATTCTACGTCATCAAAATAATCAGCCCCTCCATTCCCTTACAATTTGAAAACTTTTCCGTTTCCAATGATATACTCTGTGAAGGCATTAAATCTTACGTAGAATTTTGTCCCCATTATGAAAATCTGGGCACCCTGCAGGTAGATACAAATGGATCATTCTTGACCATGAAGGAATACATCATCTCCACCGGTAATGCATAATATTAACTTGAAAGTCGCCATTACAGTAATGATAGGTATCCGTTCAACCAGACGTCGCTATAACGATTTGGTTTTATGGTAATATAGTAAGTTAATATTTCAGTTTAAGGTAATGTAGTTACCAACATATATGTACGGTCCCAATGACTATTTGGCCGTAAGCGGTTAGCATTACCCAATTAGAACCATATATTTTGCCAGGTAAGAAAGACACCCAGTTGTGCCAGAGGCTTTTGATCTAAATCAACAGTAACTTTGGGCAAAATAGGAATGGCAAGAGCAAAAAGAAAATAAATCAACGACAATTCTAATTACAGAGAGAGAGAACATTGAGTGTTTAATATCCGTTTTTTAAAAATTAGATAAAAACCTAACAAATATTGCCACAAACTATGGCTTTTAATGTTGATTCCCGTAAAATTTATGTTGTAAAGCTTACGAAACAGGTGTATCATATTCATGAGTAGTTAAAAAAACCTTTTTAACGGTGGTATAACGAATAGAAAAGTGAAAAGCTAACGTGTTTCAAATTAAGAAAACATTCCATACCTAAATAATAGGCATAACACTTAAGGTTATGATTCATGATAATCCAAAAAAACTTGTCTTCATGATTTACATAATTTTATAAATTACAAACTCTTTTTATAAGTATTAAAGTGCAATTCGAGCGATAAAGCAATCGGCGTAAAATTACTAATCAGTTCTTCACCCGGTAGTATTCTCGCTATATGGTGAGACTGTAAACGTCTTCACTGGCTATGGGAGAGAACTCTGACGTGTATATATTAGCCGAAGCAAATTGCTTAGGTTGACGCCCGCATTTAGGAATTAAAAATTAAATTATTGTATTTCTTAATTCCATCTAAATCAATATAATTCCTACTTCGGAAATCTGTGTCGCACACTCTTCTATACTGTATCCAGAGTAGTTGACCTTCACCAATAGTCTTCACCAATCCAATTATTACACCTGCTGTAGCGTACTTGTAATATCAGTTAAAACCATTTATGTTGCCCTGGCCTTGACCGAAACTCCACGACAAAAGGTACTACAGCAACATAGGCTCGTGATAAAGGAAAGTAGTTAAACGCAGTTGGACCGTATCATTAATTCCGTGTGTCATTTAAGGATCCATCACCCATGCCATCAGAGGCCATCCAATCGATACCAATAGCATTAGCAGCGACCGGTTGGCATAAAGAATTTGAGAAAGTAAATTTCAAGGTGAACCTCCACAAAACAAGTCAGTCGCCATTTGGAGAAATTACATATGTAAAACCGAAGAGTATGCCATCTAGTTTTTTATCCTGCAATTTTTGGTATTTCCCAATGCAGCGTGCTGTTGTCCAGCAACCTGTAATGTATTTTCCGTTATGGTACACCTCCAAAATGCCATCGCATCTATACAAGTGATGCGCATTTCGAATTAATTTGGTGTAACACATTCACGAACACCACTAATGTGAATATTTACACAACAAAATATGCCATACGGAAATTGAATATTTTGGAACAGAAGCCGAGCTCCCTTAACTATCCCGCATTGATTTTGTGTAATAAATAAATCGATCGTTGCTTCCTCCTCAATGATTCAACACCCTTGTGATAGCAACGGAAAATTACACCCAGGCATAACGCCCTATTAAGAATTAAAGGTGCTGTACATCATTCAATATGATCCCTGAGTAATATCCGCAATAGATAGCGTGTTGCGATACTACATTTGTTCCGGTGTTTGAGTACATTAGTTTTATTTTTAATGCAGTTGAATCTCAGCAGTCCATAGTGTTGGTATGCTGGCCGATGTCCGATAAATACCGTCCTGCCCTATAAGCTCTATAGTAGAATCTGCCGAATATGCTGTTTGTGTTCGACCACCAGTACGCGTATTTGTTCGTTATCAGTGGTCAGTGTGTGCCGTAGAAATTAATGATTTAATAGCCATTATATATGTTAAGCAATCTGCAGTTCTACCCAAAGAATGAGTTGCGAATCATAAAAAATACTCGTATTTCTTCAGTGCTGAATCAAATAATAGCAGTTGCTTCAATATTAAAGCTGGTTTCACAGAGATTCGAGTTAATAAAGTTGATTTAGATTCCCTTCAGAACGCATTCTGTTACAATGGTGTTAGAAGTAAATCGAACTTTATATTGTAACCGTTTACTAGCTACAGTGTGAAGAAACCGTTTTGAGGCATTCAAAATAAATCTAATGCAAGCATTGCGTAGCACAGGTTTAGCACCTCCTATTTCATTAAGTACTCTTTTATTGTGTTTGCGTCACCAAAGATCTATAGTTTTGGGACGGAAAGCATCTTGAAAATTTAAACCACCATTCTAGTAGACGTAACTTGAAGATAACTACTAATTTAATAAGGAGCCATCTCCATAGCAAGCAAACGTATACGTGACCATACCAGTATTGGTTAACTTCGCTATAAAATAACTTATACTCTCTCAATAATCAGCGATAGCACAGAAACCTAAACTGAAGCAGCTGCTTGAAATTCACTAAACCCTGATAATTTCACACTTCGATAACGTTCTGTGATTAATTGGGATGGACTTTCCATACAACAGCCATATTTATACATAATCTGCACAACATTACCGTAGCCGTTACTGAGAGTCGCCAGAGCAAATAAATTGAATATATAGGTACTAATCTAACATACACATTGCTTTGATTATTGGTGTCGGTATTATTAGTATTACAAAATAGTTACGGTGTAGGCATATCCCTGTGTCCACCGCACCGTAAGTAAAAGTTAAATTACTTGTCAAATTGGTATCGTATCTTTCGGATTTCAACCAGCTGACCTAAGGTAATAAACCCCAGGATAAAAAGTAGACTTGCCTGACCCGCAAGCATAAAATTAACAAGCGTAAATGGTGTTCCGGTGAATTATTTCGAAGACCGTCAAAACCTGATACAATAAACTCACCGCGGTAAGTGGACTTCATAATAAAACAAATATGACAACTCCAAAAACAGTGGAGTACTAAGGAAATTATTGAGGTATCAATATTAAGTCTGAAAATCGAAATTATTGTATTTATATAGGTACCATTACCAATTGGGTGACGTCACTTACAATATCCAAAAAATAAAGAATTTTCCCCAAATTAAAAGGTGTTTGATATACGAGAATAGCATCAAGCGGTTTGACCTCAAAGTCTACTGTTCGTCGGAACATAAACTAGAATGGGCCAAATAAAACCAGCCTAAGGTTGCCTGTTGCTGAATAACTGAAACCAACTTGATTAGTGGAGCTTGCTTGAATAGAAATGAAATTTGTAACCATATAGCCGTTCTAAGCACTCAGTATAAACATAGTCTATAATCCGTCAATTGCTTAAAAAGCTGCTAAAGCAACATGACAAGATTGAGAATTGAGGTTCCCTTTCCCGTATCAATCAAAATTACTGGGCACTGGAGCATTTACCGCCATAAACTCATAAAAAAAATCTCAATCAAACTGCACACATCATTATGATAGGACTGAAATGGTACGACTGATCCAATAGCACCAACTAAAAGTAAGTCCCCGTTTTAGTGGTAAATCCTTCCAATATGCTGACCATTGGTTCGTTGTATAAATCGACTGTAAAATGAGTATTCAAAATCTAATAAAAAACTTACGCCCATGCGCGCCGCTCGTAGATGTTACGTGAATACCATATTCCACATCCTCTCATATAGAACGTCATCGACAACTAATCTTGTCCTTCTAACGAATTAATACTGCAGAAAACGAAGCCTGTCCGCTATTATTTGAGGGTAAATCGAAACGTTAACAAACTGAGTCCGACGATGAAAGCATAGAATAGGGAATATATATTACATCATCTCCAATTAATGGCGGCGGTGAACTGCCATTATATTACATATACATTATCACCACCAGCATCTATATAAAAGAAGGAAAAAATCCCGAAACTAATCCTCCCATGTTCGGACATAGGTAATGTGTGACATCTAAATTATACATAGGTTTCCTAGCTCCGACTAAAAAGTTTATCACATTCATTAGAGGGACAACAGTCGTCATTGTAATCGATCATTATCAAAAAATCGCGTTCGATGTCCGTAAATACAACATTGGATTGTTAGCTGATACTATTTGCAAGCTAAAACGTTCTGTACTTTCCAATTAAAGCATCCTCTAAATGGCACTGTTACCGTCTAGATTGCCACTTGTAACATTAAAATAAGCGTCCAAATGAAGTATAGCTAATCTGCTGTGCCAAATCGCAGAAGTTTGATAGTTAATTGTAAACGCCCGAGGCCATTTTGGCCCCTGTATAGGTTACCGTAAAGCTACTTACCTGCACTTCATTACGGTGACATCTTATTCCATCATGGACTTTGAGCGCTAACGGCGTTGTTCTTATTGAAAATTAATCCGATATAGGCATATTGATTATATTCCAATTTTGTATTGTTTTGCGAGTAATGGTGTTATGGCGAAATAAACGAACTAGTCTTGACTAAAAAACCATTGGAATTTCCCTAATTGTGCGGAGAAATAATTTGCAACCCATCATTGAAACTGGACATCTAAAGCCAGTTCCAGACAAAGTTCAAAGATGCAGTTAAAATACAGGTTTGCAGTATTTGAACCGGTTAAATGGCTGACTTTCTAATAGTCTCTCCGTAAATCCAATAAGTTAATCGTTACCAGTTACCTCTAAATATAGTTGATCGCGCATTATTCGTGTCTGACATTTCTAACAATCGTTGAAAATTTGAGTACATCGTTTCTAGAAAATCACTGTAGAACTCTATAAGTGATTCTTGACTAATACACAATCATAAGAAAAAAAAGGCACTATAATACATAGTTTGAGCACTAGTTTCAGGTATAGTCGGAATAATAGGCCATTAAAACCGGCGTAAAATAATTGTAATTCAGAAAAAATAAAAACGCCAATTGGTCTTGCGCCTAAATTTGTGTGTTGCAGACTCCAAAAAACTAGTGTAAAAAAGTAATCTGCTGTTTACCCTATTTATTGTGTAAAAAAAGAACCTCATCGATTTAGCATGAAATAGGCTCTATACCTATACCAAAAAATCCTAATGAAAAACTCATAGCATTTCTGTAGAACTTTGTTTATGCAGATGTTATTTCCTATTATAAATTCAGAATCTCTGGCAATTCATGCTCCTCCCTGAACATCTGAATTGTTGCAATTGATTGACCAGTTGGTTTTCACGAAACTTCCACTTGAATCGTTCTTAGCTATGCCATGAAACCTATAATTCACTGTAGTTCGCTTCTTTTTTGAGTAACCACAATATAACATACTTTTCCTCTAGAATATGTATGTATTTAGCCTTATTTAAACTGGATATTATCCATGCCGCATTAACTTTTGATATTCACCTCGGCGGCTGTCTAATATTGTATTTTTCAATCAAAAATAAATAGTATTATGAAGTAGCTTAGCCAAATCATCTCCAAAAACAGCAGTAACAACGTTCGTTCTAAAGTAAAAATCATGATTTTGAGGCTGTCCAATCAGATTTCCATATATACGCTTCTGCAGGACATACCGATCGGTTAAAGCACGTAAAAATACATCACATACAATTCCAGTCATCAAATTGAATGCTCCATTGGCATCGTCTGTGAATGTTTTTAATTCTAACATTATTTTTCGTCAGATGAACGTGTAACACCGACTAAATTCTATTTGATATCTGTCTCTAACTGTGCTGATGTGAATTTTGTTTGGATCAAGCCAATTCTAATGGAATAATTTCTAACAAAAATAGATATCGCATACACCAATCCGTTTTTCTCTATTGGAGGCAAAATAACTGTTCCGCAACTCTTCATTAAAAATAAAAGTAAAATCGTCTAGATTCCATTAAGGTTCTCTCAAGTTTTAACAATTCCAAATAGGACTTATTTTATTCTGAGCAAAACATCTAAGCCACCTAAACCAGGATGACATCAAAAGAAAAATAGAATTTCTCACTCGTTACCAATGGCAACGTCTCGGCTTCTGTATAATCGTAAATTTCCAAATTTTTCTGGGATCCAAAAAGTCGGATATATATTGAACTACTTTAAAAATATACAGATTCTTCTCCATAACTTCTGCATATCCGAAACAAAGAAAGTGTTTTTTCTCTGGGCTATGTGGGGTGTGCTACGGAATAGCCATACCTTTACAGGGTAATCTTCAATTCCGTAAATACTTCGTTAATTGTGCCTAAAAATTTAAGCTCGGGACACGCTTCTGATCTTTAACGTTCTACCCTACCACATTATTTCTTGTAAAAATAAGGTGACATCTTTAGTTTCGGTGTTGATCGTGCAATTTGTATTAATATTTTATCTAATTTAAGACACCCATTGAACACTTTCTGGCTTTTACTCATAACACAAAAAAGTCTTTAGAATTCCACGATGTTCGTATTTTGGCTAAGTTCCTGTATCTCGATCTCGATGCAAATAAGTCCGTTTTTAGTGTAAGAAGGAGCAAATTCTGAATACAACTGAATATATCAAAATACATAGAAGTATATGCAGCCGAAATTTTCTTTATTCATTTCTATAATGCTCGCTTGGTTTGGAAGCCTTTAAGACTTACATCCCGAAGTCATCATTCCGAAAACTCCGCATCAATTCATGCTGCCTCTACAACGGATAAACTTGTAAATGTTTGAGCATATTAAAAAAATAATCAAGGCTATTTTCCTTCATATCCTCAACATCGTTCGTAAATTAAGGAAGCTTCTTTAAAGTCGCATTAAAATAATAAGAATTACACAACGTTCTTAACAATCAGCTAAACAAATCCTTTGTCTAATACTTATTAATGATATCTATGTCAGGCAAAAGAAAATATCATTGTAATTTTGATTTGCCCGATTCAAGAATTTTTCTTGACCTAAGGTGTTTCCGCGTAACAAAATAAGAGTAAGCTAAAACTATTTTTTTTAACATAAATCATTATTAAAAGAAACGAGGTGATACTAATTCGGAACGATCTAAACCCCATTCATATCGTAAAAAACCGAAGGAACCATCGAATACATCTAGTGGAACCAAGTCCGTAAGTTCTTTATCCATAAGCAAGCAATCAAATTTCATCACTACTTAAAACCGGACTAAAGCACAACTGCAAGCATCCATCGTGGCCTCCACCAAAATGAATTATCGTTAATCAATAAATGTTTGCGAAATATTTACTTGTGGGTGCGCACAACCACTTAGTCAATACTGAGTAAACTAAATCATTGATAATCAAACATAACCGGTGGTTGCATAAGAATTAACCGTTCTTTGACAAAAACTACTGAATTTGCATCTCTATTTGAATTGTCAATAATCTGTCCTAATAAATTGGGAGCCGATAATCCCAATATAAAATTACGTATGATAATAAACACCTACTCCGAAATTTGGAGAAAATCTTTTCAAAATTCTAACTCACTGATTCTTATCAAAATTCTTAAAATTTTATTAAAATCTAAATTAAAAATTTCACCACCTATAAACGAAGATAATATTTCCTGTTCGCGAAACATCAAATGGTATAACGAATAACACCGTCTATATAGTTTCTTGAACTGTGCATCCCTATTTCATATTTACAATTGAAATACCATCCCTAATCTATGCATTGAGATAGAGAATGAATATTTTAGTGTCTGGAGTTGGCGCCATCTAAGCCGACCATTGCGAGCGTACAGGCATCTATACAAGCCTGACCTCTGAACCTGCGTAGGCGGGATTCACCATGTATAACATATATTGATATACTGCGCAATATTGTTGTCACAAAGGAATTACCCATAAAAAACAATGTAAATACATGCTAAAAAAAATTGTTATTCATATATATTGTTCTCATAACTACTATTATGTATTACTGATAATAGATACCGTTATCTGTTATACTTTTACTGTTTCTATCTGATATTCAAAGATAAAAGACTCGCCTTTGGTAAAATACTCTTCTTGGAAACGTAGAACTACCATTCTGAACGACGCAAAACATTATTTGATTGTTATAACCGCTCCTCGTAAGCTGCTACGCCCATCCTATAAAATCTAGAGTAATTATTAAGCGGCATCTACATTCTAATAAATAAGAAGTGCGTTTTTAAGTCAGCATTGGTGTACACATTGTTGACTTCAATCTTCATAATGCTCAGTACATTTAGGATCTAATAAATCGGCGTACGCATTATATGTAATGTCCGTGTGTTGGTCACCATGGATTCTTGCATCTTCATCGGCTATCAATCCATCGCATCACATCTAAACTCTATATTACAATCTTCGTAACCATCGTATCCGGTAAATCCCGCTGATATCAATCCACGTTGACATCAAAGCCGTGCTCTACATTAGCACATCATACCACATCTAACCCTCACCATCAGTAATCGGACTTAAAGGTTGATCTGAACCTCGAAGTAAATCATTACCTCATTATTATCCCGGTAACTAAATCATAGTAACGCTATCTAAATCATATATACTGGTATCTGTACATCGTGTTTACTGGCGAAGGCCCGCCTAAGTAAGTGGAGGCGCTATTCCACAGGTCCATTTCGCATACAATAGGTTGCGCATGTAATTGGCTACATAACCAGCCGGTGATTTGTTCCCTTACGGAATACTAAGATTATCAGATCAATGTCTAAATGTTGGTTACCATCACATCGGTAATCCGTAGGAGTCGAAGTGGTCGTATAATCGTCGTGGCACTTCTAACACTGTCTAAAATCCCGTCGGTATCATATTAATCTACAGCTTGGTAACACATCACATCGCCGTGCTGGCCTCATCATCGTTGATCTAAATAACGGGCGTCGACCGTCATTATCCGTAATCGCGTTGTTGGATCATCATATATCTTGCATCTCATCTGGCTATCAATTCAATCGCCATCGTCATCAAATCTCTATATTTACATCTTCAAAGTACCACCGTATATGCAAGTCATCGCTGGATATGATTCATCAGACATCAAAGCCATCATTTACATTAGTTCTCCAAACCATCATCTAACCATTCAACATCGGATACGGTACCTGTATGACTGAATCCATCGAGTTAAAAATCATTCCCTTCATTGTTGTATAACCGGTACTAATCATTACACTATCAATCGATATAATGGGGCGTATCGTACATCCGTGGTTACTGCGTAAGTCGCATACGCGCTATCACACATTGTTCGCTGCATGGTTCTGCATCGTACATTAATTGGTCTACATAACCCACCGTTGTTTGATTCCACGTTATCAGGAATAACGTCATAACAATCCAACTGTCCCTAAATGGTTGGGTTTACCATCACCATCGTATACGTATGATCGTAAGTGGGTCGTATCACCATCCGTATGGCATCTTCTACACTGTCTAAAATCCCGTCGTATCACATCTAAATCTAACAGATTGGACCACACACATGCCCGGATGTCTTATCACTGTAGATATAAATAATCGGCGTACGCATTATCGTATCGTGTGGTTGGATATCATCATTACTCTGCACTTCACTGGCGTATCAATCCATCGCCCATCGCCATTAAATCTTAGAGTATACATCTCAGTACCCACCGTACTGGCATTCATTCGCTGGATCATGATTCATCATTGACATCAAAACAAACAAGCATCATCTACAAGTTCTCATACCATATCTAAACCAATCAATTCGGTATCGGTCCTGTAAAAGTCCTGATCTGAATCCCATCAAAGAAATCGTTCCCTCATTATTAATCTCCGGTACTAAATCATATCTATCTAATCGATATAACTGGGTATCGTACAATACCGTTACTGCGAAGCGCCTAAGTTAAGCGCATCACAACATGTCTACATAAGGTATGCTTTGCATCGCATTATTTTGGGTGTCTACTAACCATCCGTTTTTTTGTGCTTCCACGTTATCTGGAATACTCATTATCAGCATCAATGTCTAAAGGTTGGGTTTACATCCATGGTATCGAAGGATTGTAAAGGTGGGTCGTTATCACATCAGTAATGGCATTTCTACACGTCCTAAAATCCGTCGTAAAATCATCTAAATCAACAGCACGGAACCCATCCACCATCCGGCTGGCCTCTATCATCTTAGGATCTAAATAATCGGCGTAAGTAATTATCTGTATCGTAGTTGGTTGGATCATCATCATTGAATCTGACTTCAATGGCGTATCAACCATCGCATCGTCTCTAAATTCTATAGTTACATCTCACGTAACCATCCTTCCTGCAAGTCATTCGCTGATCATGATTTTCATATGACATAAAAAGCCATCATTTACATTATAGCTCTACCCATCATCTAACCATACATCGGTATCGACTGTAATTGAATCTGAACCCATGAAGTAAAATCGTCTTCATTATTACTCGGTACAGCTACTATCGATATCTAAATCGATATAATCTGGGTATCTGTACAGTCCGTTGTTTACTGGCGTAAGCAGCTAAGTACGCACTATTCACACATGTCGCGCATAGGTTGCTGCATCGTCATTATTGTGCTACTAACAGCCGTTGTTTGCTTCACTTAGCTGAATACCGTCATTATCAGCATCAATGGTCTAAAATGGGGGTTTACCATCACCATCGTAAACCGTAGTATTCGTAAGTGGTCGTATCACCATCCGATTGGATCTTTCTACACTGTTAATATTCCGTTCGTTACATCATCTAAATTAACAGCATCTGGAAACAATCACCATCCGGTCTGGTCCTCATCATCCGTTGATTCTAAATATCGGGCGTAACGTCATTACTAATCGCATTCGTTTGGGTCGACCACGTAATCTGCATCTTCATCTGAGCTATCAATCCCATCGCCATCGTATCTAAATATCTATAGTTACATCTCAGTACCATCCGTGTCGTAAGTCATTCCTGATCATCAATCTCACATTGACATCAAAGCATCATTTACTTAGTGGGCTTCAATACATCCATATAAACATCCCATGTATGGTACCCTTGGTTGATCGCGAATCCACAAATTAAAATGTTCCTTTCATATTACCGGCTACTCAAGTCATTTATCGTACTAAATCGATATAATCTGGGGTATCTGTACCATCCGTGTTTACTGGAGTAAGGCCTTTACTGCTGAAACACGTAGGGCATTATCTAAAGCCATCCCCATCAAGTATCATTCCGAGGCGAATATATCAGCCGGGCTTTGTGTCTACAATTGTTCGGAATACAGTCAGATAGAGTCGATATTCCTAAGTTCGATTTGTATGTATAAGAATTGAAGGGTTAACTTCTCCAGCAACAGGTGTGTTTCAATAAGATCATCTAAAACCATCCCGTCTTAATCTAACAAGCATGCCTAAATGTATCCTGAAGATTTGTGCTTCGCGTTATCTATATTCCGTATTGCAGAATCAAATCCTAAAATCAAAAGGGCTGGCGTCTACATCATAACGACTGGAGTGATCCTATGCGTTCCATTTCAAATGATCATGCTAAGCGGTGTTGTTACTGTAACTCCGCAAGCGAATAAACCCACAGAAGGCCCTGGCTCAACGTTCTAAATACCGTCATTATCGAAATTATATCTTTGTAATCCGGGCTTTCCATCTTTATCTGTACAGTGAATTAAACACAAGCCCTGGGGTTTTCTTCATAGGCTCGTTAATCCATTCAACTAACGTCTTTGTACCACTTGGTTGGATTACCAGCGGTAGTGGCTTCAATATAATCAATATACATCACTACAGCATCGATACAAGATAATCTGAATACCATCTTAATCTATCTCTTGCGTTTAGCATTAATCTCATTCGTATAAATAATGCCATCACGTCATCAGTCGATATCGAGTTGTTTGGAATGCCATCACCATCGGTATCTAAAAACACACAGAAAAACCTCACAGAGGTATCTGCTTCATTAAATAAAAAGAGGTTATACAAAAAAACACCAACAAACATGATAACTTAAAAGTTTGTTGTTGACAGAATTTAATACAAGTAAAATTTCCCAACGAGTTAGCTTATTCAACTAATCACATGGTGTAGTTAATATAATAATGTATAGAAGTTGGGACATTCAATGAAATTAGGTGCAGAGATATAGTTTTAATACAATCGATATTCTCACTCGATATGTAAAATTATAAAAAACATATTCACCGACCAAGTAATATGCCTAGCCTAGTAATGGCAGGTTACGTAAAATAGATTTATTTTATAGTTACCTAAAAAAAATCATAAACGAATTAAAGAGGAGATACAAACCATAAATGCCCCAAGATTATTGCGAAACAGAAATCCTAATGCGAGCCTACAAACCATAGAACCAATGATACTAAAAGTGATACAATATAAACACAAAATAATTTAGTTTTAAAAATGATCTCAATCTATTAACGTTTTTTTGCCGAAATTGAAGTAATGAGTTTTGAAGAGTGAAAATAAAAAAGACGAACTTTGCATTATCACTCACGCCCGATGCGAAAGACGACTCTACCGAAAAAGTTACATTGTTTGGTGTGCCCATCAAGAAGCTGAGAGTAAAATAAATAAATAAAAAGGCGCCAAAGTGATTTAGGGAAATAAGAAGCCAAGGGTATTTTCGTTGCCACTTCTGTTTAGCTTTTATTTAAGGGAAAAAAAAATTAATATATTTAGATACCCCGTCCACAAAGATTCGCGGAAGATACTAGAACACTACGCTGTAGATAGTGTTATGTAGACATTGATGTGGCAAAAGAGTTGAGGAACAAACACAATTAAATTTGCCGGAGCGTAACATTCCAATTATTTTATTATAAATGGAAGGGAAGGTAAGAAGCTTGACTGTTAGAACGAATAGAACAAATAGGTTTAACGTTACAACCCCTAGTTCTATAAGCATGGATAACGACTTTAAAGATTTACAATATTTACGAGAAAAAACAAACCTTTATGTGAATAGTAAAAGAAACATTGAAGATGTATTGCCTTAGCGATATAAAACGGAGTTAGTGAAAAAACTAATTGCACGAAAGCAGCAAAGAAACTCAGGAAAATCAGATCTTGTGCAGGTTATCCTGATTTAATCGAGAAGATTAATTTACAAAGAAATCTGCAGCCTGTTTTTGGCTCGCCTTAATAATTGAGTTTCGTGATTGTAGATTGTTTCGTAGAATTGCGCGCCACACCTAGACCTAAAAGTTGAAGAGCGACTTGTCCACTTGCCAACGAAAAGATTTACTGTTGTGTTTTCAAAATCATGCGAACATGACCAAACACAGAGATCGCCTAGCGTTTATTAAAGTATTCTGAACTTTGAAAGAAATACGCCCATTTACGTAAGAGTAATAAGAAATTAAAATTTTCGAGTCCTAATGCCTTCTTGCCGAGAAAAGAGATGTATATGTTTCCAGAGATACGTAGGATCAGAAACCGTAGTTTAAATGGCGATACCTTGAGAAGGAGAAATATTGCATTACAAGGAATACCTATTTTCCACTAACATTTTAAGTTATTAACAATGCCGACTATGAAATCTAAGCAATAAAAAAAGGTATGACAATTAATGATGGAAGAGTAGCACAATTATTTATTCTAGAAATGATGGTAGAAAAGGTATGGCACGTTGGAGCCTAAATACGAAGATAACAAATAACCGTTAGAACACGAATATGGGCTAAAGTAGACCTAATGAAAATTTCCCTGTTTAAAGCCGTTGGTGGTAACAAAAGACCTAAAAAGAGAATTCAAGGAATTAAGCGTGTAAAGCAAAAGTTTTGCTAAAAGATAACGGGAATTAGTGTTTTAGCGGACTCGCAATTCGCTACAAAGACCCAGCAAAATATCTACTGAACTTAAATTAACGTCTGATGAGTAATCTAAACCTAATAAATAAAAACTCTTAAACAACTAGAGAGCTAATAATAGGATTCAAAATAGCAATAAAAAAAAATCCTGTTCTTTCCAGAACAGGATTTTTTAACGATAAAACTCAAGGCTACGCCTTTAGTAAAACCCGCTTTAGATTACGTACTTTGGTTTTCAGCATGTGGCTTCCTTCTCACCATTATAGTAATTTTTAAAAAAGCTAAGGTAAATGTCAAACTTTGAACCGATGTAATTTGAACTCGCCGTCAGGTAATGCGACCCTCAATGGGTCCAAAACATAATCATACTATTTTGATAATTTTGACCTAAGATTCCGCATTCCAATCCCTCTAGCAAGCGCTACATTCGCGCTCCTTAAATATTAGTTGATTTTTAGCACTTTCTAAAAATGCCGATTCGAATTCGGAATCCATCCGGTAATCGCCACTAAAATAACCTTACAATCACGCAAGTTCAAAGCTGCACCAGCGATGTGCTAACATCTATTCAGAATCACAGAAGACATCCGTGTAAAACAGATATTCTATTTTCCCTTTCAACCTCACTTTGGATATATTATTGAGTTCTACTAACTACAAAGCAGCACTCATCGCAATAAACGCCATATACTGCATAAAGGCAATTTAAAGCTTATGTACTTTGAGGTAGCACTCCTTTTGTCGCTTAACCTCCCGATAATAATTTTCTAAAGCGGCTCCGAATATTTTTCTTTCTTAATGTTCCTCGGACAATTTCAAAACGTTTGAAAGGCTTTCCCAGCTTCTTCTTATCGATGAACAGTTGCCCAACTCGCGGTGTAAGGTCTAAAGGCTACCGTCTTGATAGTAAGCTATTCTAAGTTATGGGTCGCCCAAATCAATACCTATTCATAATTTTTCGCATTCCAAGTCTTGTGAACTGTCCAAACACATGCCGCCTTCAAACCTTTAAAAGGATCTCAATGCTTAAGGGTGTTTTTATGTGACATTGCTTGTAACTTCGTTCTGCGGAACATTATACTCTGCACAACCTATCAATTCACACTTCGGTACTAATTTAAAAATACTGTCACCGCCTCCTAAGGAAAAAAAAAAAAAACAAAAAAAAAAAAAAACCC
>Ga0163217_1038152_pt1 | contig 18258 bp, 16 predicted proteins | sample SynspAceP_FD_185933 | JGI IMG/M metagenome (GOLD analysis project Ga0163217, IMG submission 185933) | Saline lake microbial communities from Ace Lake in Antarctica - Synechococcus sp. Ace-P (PacBio error correction) | ecosystem: Environmental > Aquatic > Non-marine Saline and Alkaline > Saline ...
AAAAAAAAAACCAAAGAGAGAGTGGGGTAAATTTAAATAAAAAAAAAAAAAAAAAAGAAAAACCTCATGGGGGCGGGGAAAAGAAAAATTTTGGGGGCACTGAAACCAAGTTTCCAGTTCTTGATGAAGGTTTGCTTTGAAATGGGTTTGAAAACAAAGGTAATGACGGCAAAGCGCGTGCGGCAGTCCTTTAATTTTTGGGACCGGCTTTTCGTGGCACCTGGTTTTTGGCTGAATCTGAAAATAAAGAGTCTTGAGTACATAAGGGGGAAGCTAGAATGAACAGTTCAAGACGTAAAGAATACTAATCCCGAGTTTGGTAAATAACGCCGAAGTCCGATAACTAACTAAACCCTCAGATGAAAGACCTGCGGCTTCCTCAAACGAGTGCAGTCAAAGAAGTCTCTGAATTGAGAACAAGAAACCTTGGTGAGTTTTTTGTTTTTTTAATACGTGCAAACATGGTGAAGAGATGATTGGGCAAGCGCAGGCGTATTACTCTAACAACGGAAAAAACAACAATACGTTTGTCTCGTGACGGCGGGGCATAGAGCAAGTAAATGTTGCCTGTGAAAAAGTAAGCGTACTTATGGTAATAATAACGCCGATGACGTTATGATGAAAAACTCCAAAATGCAGGAAGAACTGCTTGCCAAGCGTCTTTAGATGATAAGCAGGGCTGCAGAAGAAGCGCGGTTTAGAAAAGAAGAGCGTATAGCTAGAAAAGGAAGGCAGCCAAGCTCAAGCTGAGGCTGAAAGAAAAAAGCGCGTCAAGAGCTAGTTTTGCAATACAGTCCGAGCAAAAGAGCTGTACGCGGTAAATGATACGCGAGCAAGAAATGTCTCCAAGTACAGTGAAGTGCGGCAATTTGAACCCGTGGATCACCTAGCAGCCAAAAGCAGCCAAAAAAAGTGTTCCCTCAGCCTAGCGATGGATAAATAAGCAACCCATGCGCGCGGCCTAAAGGGTTAAAAAAGGGCCAGTTTAGATCAATACAACATAAAGATAAGAAAAGTCCTCCGGTGTCCGTAATAACCCAGAAAACAAACGGTGCACCTCTCGCTCGTTTAAATGTAAAATGCGAGATGAGTTTCTCGTCGTGGTTAAGTTTGGGCCGTAAAAGTAGAAAACTTCTAAACAAGAACATGGTTCAAAGCCTACTGCTAAAATGATTCACGAAGTGGCATGCCCAGAATATGTATCACTGTGTCTGATTCTTGCTGAGAAAATGGCGTGGTAAGGCGCAGAAGTTATTTAAGAATCTACTTTTAAAATGGTGCGCAATGGCGACTAGTTAACCAACAATTGATCGGTGAAATGCGACTTCTTAAGTAGTGCAAGAAGTGGTCATACGTAAATTCATCGACGAAATGCTGTTGAAAACGATATGATTGCGCGATTGATTACGAAGGTGAAGCGATTAAACCGTGCACCTGTAGTTCACGGTTATGTCCATGTAGACCATGGTAAAACATCGTTGCTTGAATTATATCCGTACGACACGAGTTTTCGCGCGGGTGAATCACAGGTGTATTACACAGCATACGGTGCATACCATGTTGAAACGCCACAGTGCATGTGACTTTAGACACACTGACACCGCGTTTACTTCTATGCGCGTGCTTCGTGGTGGCTAAAGCGAACTGATATTGTTATCCTTGTTTGGTGCTGCCCGACGATGGGTGTAGATGGGCCACAAACGATTGAAAGCTTATTTCAAGCAATTCACGTGCTGGCTGGCGTACAAGGTTTTGTCGTATCACTAGATAGACAAAGAAGGTGCTGACCTTGAATCGGTTTAAAAAAACGAATAGTCGCACAAGAGTTTGTTCCGGAAGAATGGGGTGCGGTATGTTCAGTTGTTGGCGTGTTCTGGCGAAGTCTGGAGAAGGTATGATAGCGCTTTTCTAGAAGCGGTGCTGCTTGCAATCTGGAAGTGCTTGAGTAACCGCGGTTAACTAGCCTCTCCGCAAAGTGTTTGGTTGTTGAATCTGCGCCTGATCTTGGTCGTGGCTTCGTTGCTACTGTGTTGGTTTAGATGTACTTTGCGTAAAGGCGGATATTGGTTCTTGCGTCATATCAAATGGGTCCGTTGTTCGTGCCTTGGCAGATGAAATGGCAACTCAATTGATGAAGCGGACCGTCTATTCCCTGTAGAATCTAGGTCTTGATGGCACTCCTGAAGCGCGGTGAATAATTCATCGTTTTTTCAGATGAAGCGTAAAGCTCGTGAGTTGCTAATTCCGCCACAGGAAAATACCGCAAGTGCCGTTTTTTGCTCGCAAGCATTCTGCTAAATTTAGGAATTTGTTTCTCTGAATCGGGCCAAGATGAAGTTCGGTACTTTGAACGTATTTTAAAAGCAGATGTTTCGTGTTTCTCTTGGAGCTTTTGATAAGTCATTGACTGACATGAATACAGAAACGAAGTGAAAGTAAATTTGTGTCTGCGGCGTAGGTGGTAGCACTGAACACGACGCTACATAGCACTTGCTTCCTGATGCCGTTGATTTTGGTTTCAATGTTCGTGCTGAAGAACTCTGCTAAGCAGTTTGTTTATCGAACGTGAGAGCATTGATCTTCGCTACTACAGCTATTATAACATCATTTTCTCTTAGTTTTTTCTTTGCATTATGATATCTATGCCGTTTAAGTCTGCTTGACAGGTATGTTTGTCCTCCAGACGTAACGTGAGTATAAAGGTACCTGGCCGAAGTTCCGTGAGTGTATCGTTCGCCTAAGTTTGGTTTGATTGCCGGCTGTCATTGGTTTGTCCGAAGGTAACTGTTATTCCGTAATAAGCCGATCGTGTTACGTGACGATGTGTTATTTTATGAAGGGTGAAACTGAGTCTCTTCGTCCGCTTTAAAGACGTAGTGAATGAAGTTAGCCGCGGATGGAATGGTTAATCGGTTGAAAGAATTACAACGAGTCAAAGTACGCGATAAGATCGAGTTTGAAACCGTCGAAGTTGCGCGTACGCTTTAATAGTAAAAATCATGGGGCGGCGAATTTTAAGTCGTACTAGTCGGATTGGTGACCAGCTCCAAAAGGAGCTGGCGTCCTTCGATCCATTTGAAGTACAAAGGATCTTCGCTTGGATTGGTTACTGCAACGAAGTGCGGTGTTGCAAAAGATTTAGGTTAAGCGGACCATTTTATACAAAACCGCTCGGTAAGATGACAGCCAAACATTTTTGGCCGGAAAATCAGCTGCACAGCAGGAAAAGGCTTTTGCGTGTCGTTGCTACAGAAGTAAAACTTCGTGTTATGCCCGCATTGACGTTTCATTATGACCCAAGTGTGTCAATTGGTTCGCGAAGTCTGCTCTCTTAATCGCGAAGCAATTCGTGATGAGAGACAAAATCCGGTACGAGACAGTAATGAAGTTTTCCGTATGTCTAAGACAAAATGGCGTTCAGTAGAATGGTATTGTTCTCTGAATAAGCCATCGGTTTAAGCTCGAACCAAGCGTACAAGCGTGTTTCGCCGCCTTATCGGCGCGAAAGCGGCACACAGAGCGCCTGACCCTTTAGACAACCGGTATGTTGCCATTGTTGTTTGGTGAGAGCGACCAGTTTTCACAATTCCTATTGGATGCGATAACGTTATTGAGCTGTATTCAGTTTTAGGAAAAAGAACCACTAAACGGGAGACCGTGAGGGTGAGATACTGAACTAATGAGGCGATTCCAAACGGCTAACTGAATCAACAACTGAGCTAGTATTGATTGTTTCGCAAGTGAGATAGAACAGTACCACCTATGTATCTGCACTGAAGCACAAGTAAGCCTTTGTATGAATATCGCCGCCAAGGCATGTGATGAGAGAAACGCCGTCTGTTACTATGCTGATCTGACTCTCTTGTCTAGAATCGAAGACACGCGACGTTTAGATATTCAATGTACCAAGGCACTAGTATTCGAACTATTGGTGAGATATGGGGAGGCGCTGGTTTGGTGGTGCTCATTGCATTCATTGTACAGAGGTCTACGCAGGCTCATCGCCAACCCGTAAATGTTGACACTGGGGAAGAAGTTCGAACCATTGCCTGAGCAACGGTGAGCTGAGGTTAGATGCGCCTTTTAAATGACAAGGAGTATGCGTTGAGCATTTGAATAGACGTCGAATTGCTTGCTGAAGACACAAGAGAAATGCTTTCGGTAGATAGTGTGCTCTAATCTAAACCTTCATTAACGGCATGGCAGTTTTGGTTAGTTATACGATCAAAACACACCAGCGTTTGGCTTAAGCGTGGTTGAAAGTATCGATATCTAGGTCCGATAGACTCGAAATACCAGTGAGTGGCTCACGTTTAGTGGTTAGATCTGGCCTGCCCATAGGAATAACTGAAATATGCTCGGCTATCCTTACTTTTAAATAGCATATTTAATTTTGGAGAAAAATTATGGCCATTACCGCAAGAATCAAAGCAGCGTGGTTAAAGAGTTTCAAGTATCGAAAGGCGACACTGGTTCCTCCTTAATCAAGTACATTGTTACTTAAGAACATCGAGGTCTACAAAGCACTTTAAAGCTCATATCCATGACCACCATTCTCGCCGCGTCTAATCCGCATTGGTAAACCAACGTCGTAAATTGTTGGATTACTAAGCGTAAGATGCAGCTGGTTACACTGGTTGATCAAAAAACTAGGTCGCGTCCGCTAAGCACCTGAGGAAGGCCATAAATTAATTATGGCCTTTTTTTTTATTGGGTCTCCAAGGATAGCCTGTTAACTTCAGATGTGCTTTTCTCGTAGCGAGTTAAGAGATAAAAGAGTTCATATGAGTACTGGCTTAAAAAGATGCCTCTTTGGAGAAATGATTTTTGTTAATGAAAAAAGGAATACGTGGTTGATGTATTACAACAGAACTTTCCAGTTGGTAACGACAACGTTACTATCGAAACCTGGCCGTACGCTCGTCAAGCGACAGGTGCTGTATATGTAACTATTGGTTGATGCACAGTGACTTGCCACTGTAATTAGGCTCTAAAACAGCAAGAGCTGCCACAAACTTTTTCCCGCTTCTGTTCATTACCAAGAGCGTGCTACGCTGTCCGGTAAATCCCAGGTGTTTCTTAAAGCGTTGAACGTCTCCTTCTGAAAAAGAAACACTGACTTCTCGTTTAATCGACCGCCAATTCGCATTCTTCCTAAAGGACATAGAACGAAGTTCAGATAGTTTTTGTACTGGTATGTTCGACTAAGCACTAACTTAGACGCTGAAATTGCGGCTTGTTGGCAACGTCTCCCGCATTTGACTATTTCTGGTATCCCTTTTACTGGACCAATCGTGCAGGCACGAGTTGGCTTCAAATGATGAGTTTCGGTTAACATACTTAACCCCTAGTTATTCCTTGACTTAATGGTTCTTTGTGGCCATGGTTGGGCACACAAAAGACGCTGTACTAATGTTGAGTCTGAAGCTCAAGAGCTAACGAAGACGAAATTTTGGGTGCGTTCTTTAACGCCCAAAGAAATGCAGTCTGCTATCTTCTGCGATACTGAATTTGCAGCAGAAGCTGGTAAGCCTCGTTGGGCATGGGAAGCAGAAACAGAAAATGCTTCATTGACCGACGCATTGGCAACAGGTTATGCCGATCAAGGTCCGCAGAACTTATGGCATCACGAAAATGCGGCGCTACGCTAAATTAAGGCGAAGTCGTAATGCTGTTTATCGCCTTGCTTTGGTTACCTGAAGGTGGTGAGTTTACTGAAAGCCGTCGTTACGGGCGCTTTCTCTAAACTTGAGAAACGTACTGTTCTCCGTCGTGTTATCGATGGTCAATCGGCGTTATTGATGTCGTGATAATGAAAACAGTTTCGTCCAATCAGCGTTGAAGTGGGATTGCTTAGTGAAACTCATGGTTCTGCTTGTTAGCTCGTGGTGAAACAAGCAATTGCGACCTTGTACTCTAGGCACAAGCCGTGATGCCGCAAATGACGTATGTCTTGACTGGCGAAAGTAACGACAGCTTATGCGTGCATTACACTTCCTCCTTATCTGTTGGTGAGTGGTCGCTATGGGCGGTGTTGGTCGTTCTGAGATTGGTCACGGTCGTTTGCTTCGTCGTGGGTGTTCAAGCTGTAATTGCAAGCGAAGCAACGAATTTCGCCATACACAATTCGTAATCGTTTCTGAGATCACTGAATCAAACGGTTTCAAGCTCTATGGCGCTGTTTGTGCGCGTCGTTGGCGGAGATGGATGCAGGTGTTTCCTCTTAAAGCCCGCAGTTGCTGTAAATCGGCAATGGGTCTTATTACCAGAAGACGATGGTTTTGCTGTATTGACTGACCATCTTGGGTGACGAAGATCACCTAGGTGATATGGATCTTTAAAGTTGCTGGTACAAACGAAGTATACAGCACTTGCAAATGGACATTAAAATCGAAGCATCAAGAAAATTCATGATATCGCTCAACTGCAAGCAATGAAGCGCGTAAGCACATCCTGCCGTGAAAATGGCTGTTGTCATTGTTATGCCTCGTCCAGAAGTTTCTCCAAATTCGCCATCTATGGCCGACGATCAAAAAATTATCCTGACAGAAAATTTCTGAACGTTATCGGTAAGGTGGTGCGATGATTGTTCTATTACCGAACTAAACGGTGCCGTCAATCGACCTTGATGATGATGGGTAACAGTACCCATTATGCGGCTGATAAGTTCCGCTTCGATGCGGCTTTTGTTGAAATCATGAAATCAGCAGCGGAAGCTGAAGTTGATAACTTTACAAAGGTAAGAAGTTCGTCTTGCTGATCGGTGCTTTCGTCAAAATATCTTACCTGGTAAAGATGGTTTGGTTCAACATCTCTCAGATCGCTGAAGAGCGGTATCCGTGGCAGTCGACAGACTTTCTCTTTCTGAAAGGTCCAGGAAGTTTACGTTTAAAGTTCTAGATGTTGATGCGCGTGGCCGTATTAATGTCTATGAATAGAGTAACGGATAGAGAGAAAAGCCGCTACACTGAAGTTAATACTAGTGAAAGATAAGGTTTAAAAAAGGGTGCTATTTGTGCACCCTTGTTTTTTTGTGTTCATGAATAAACAATTAAGTAGAATGGCTAGTAGTTAAATTTAACCCCCATGAATCGTCGCCTTAATGGCGACTTACTATTAAATGAAGGGAAAGTTAACGCTATGAAATTGAATACTGCAGTTGTCTGTGGTTGGCCCGTGTTGCTTAGTGGCGTGTAGTCAAGATGTTTGTAACACCCCAGCGGTCCGCCGTTCCAGACTGTGTGTTCGCAGATGGTGTTCAATCATAGCGGGCACCTGATTGGGTTTTGTGTGGCGCCACTAAAGGGTGTGGCTTGTCTGCTTGTTGGTCACAGTGAAAAATCGCTGCAGGGCCTAATATATGAAAACAAATGGCCCGCGACAGCTGCCTCGAGTTAGGAGTTGGCTCAAGTACTGAGTGTTGACTGCAAGACTAGGTTTAAGCATACGTTAGACACAGTGCGCGCGATGCGAAACAGTCCGATCGCGTGAACAGTGTTGTACAAAACAATGACTGAGCAAAATGATTGGGTTCTCAGGTGGTTCGTCAAATGCCAACGCCGTCCTGGTGGTCTGGTTGTAATTGGTGGGGGTTTAGACCCAGCACAAGCGAAGGTATTGCAGAAAGTATTTGCCGATACTTCTATGAGAAATGAGCGCTTTGTTTCAAAAACAGAATCTGAAAAGAGTTTCGATGAGCTAGCGTCAAAAATTGCGAAACGCCACGCCTTAACTAACCTAAAAGTGATGATGTACGCTAATATTGTGCTCCACAGTTATGTTTTTCCATAGGGTATTTTACTGGGTATTTCGTCACATCAAAAGCATAGGGGTTGGCTTTCTTAATTTCAATCGACGGCGACAAAAAGTTAAAATGTCTGTTATAGCCCTTTTTATCACTGTCTAGTTGTTCGAGAAAAATAGACACTGTCTACCTTAGGGATTTCGGCCCAACGAACCACACGGGCAATTAAAATTCTATCCAAGATTCCGAAGGGAGTAGGTTGTTTTGAATCGATCTGCTCTTCCGAAATTTGCCATCGTTTTCTAGAAAAACGCGTTGGCTGCAATATAAGCCACTTCGGGTCCATCCATTGCAGGGCGATGCCCTCCAAATAATGTGTCATAGTGATTTGTTGTGGCGGAAACACCATTTTAGCGACACGTGTTTTCTGGATATTGTCTTCCCGTTTGAATGAGTAGCTTGTCATGTTAGTAAAGGACCTTTCTTACTATGATTCTGTTGAGCAGCATTATAACTCGTTGCCTTTTAGTGGTGTGATATTGTCGTTTAACGGAGGACGTTTTATCGGGGTATGTAACAGATTTAAATCGTCTCAGTCCCCTCTCTATCCTTCACCAGCAAATTGTACATGCCAATGAGCCTGCCTGCAACGAATCGTCAGAACGTGTTACCCACATTGACATTGTTGTTTAGATTTTTATCTCTGCAGTAATTGTGATGTTGGTATGAGCGGTAAAAAAACAGTATCTTGGTAAGGTTATGCCTAATAGTCAGCGTTCTTGTATGGACTGGAATTTATCCGACTATTGAATCAATGTGATTGTATACGGATTTGAACTGGCGAAAGAGTTGGGTCGAAATGGCCACAAAAGCGTCCTTGAGTTTGCGCGGTGGGCTTTGGAACGCGCTTTTTAATGGCGCGGAGGAAAGCATTTTTTTTAGTTTTGTCGATGGTTTCTCCCCTGGACTATTCCCCGCCGACGCAGCAGGCGTTATTGGGTCGCGTGCCCGTTTGGTTGATATAGGAAAAGGTCTCAGTGAATTTACGAAGGTTGAATAGCAGCGGTATTTCGGAAGGTGGATTGAAAATAATGGCAAGTGAATATGCTGGAAGACTGCTGTACACATAGCCAAAATAACACGTTTATTCGACTAGTCGAATGAGGTGGGGTGGATTGGGTAGTGCTTCATCGAACCTTCTATGACATATAATTTAAGCATCAATTTGAAGTGCATTTAATGTCAATATCATTCAGCCTTACATGGGCAGAATAAATCACAGTGCGTATGCAGCAGTTTGCCCTTCTTAAACCAATTGGCCGAGTGAGTTGCTCCGACTGAGTTCTGAAATGTCGTCTTATAAATCAATTTTCATTGACTAAGTCGCCATGAGTGCCCTACGGAATCACAATCTTTCAATCCACAATGCTTAACACTGAGTCGTTTGGTTTGATTTGTGTGCTATTTGCACTAAAGATAAATTAGATTCGTATAGTGATTTGGTTGCTCTAAACTTTCACTGCATCGTATGGTGAAGCGGACCTTCCAATGGCTCGAAGCTTGTGCCTTAATAAGGCATATTCCAATGGGTTTTGCTTCAATACTGTGGGAAAAATGCATTGACGATAATGGCAAACCGTTCGGCAATGCTCAATTCGCCTTATAATTGAGTTGTTTAATCCAAGCCAGGTCCACCATTAATAAATACACCTGACACATTGAGTTTTCATCACCGCATGCCATTTCTCGTCCAATGCATTTTTCCCACAGTATGAAGAAAACGCCCATTGCGAATATCGCCTTTTAAAGGCACTAAGCTTCGAGCCATAGCAGAAGGTCCCGCTTACCAATACGAATGCAGTGAAGTTTAGAGCAACAATCAATATACGATCTAAATTTAATCCTTTAATGAAATAAACACACAAATCAAACAACGACTCCGTTTTTTACGCATGGGATTGAAGATTGCTGATACCGTAGCCACTCACTGCCTGACTTAGTCATGAAAATTGGAATCTAATAAACGACATTCAGAACTCAGCGGAGCACTCAACCGCCAATTTGGTTTAAGAAAGGATGCAAAACTTGATAGCACGTGATTTACTTCTGCCCATGTAAGGCTGAATGATATTGGACATAACTCACTTCAAATGATGCTTAATAATGTCGATAGTAAGGTCCCGCATGAAGCCACTACCCAATGCCACCCACCTCATTCGACTACTGTCGTAAATACGTGTTTAATTTTGGGCTAATTGTGTACAGCAGTCTTCCACAATTCACGCCCATTTAATATTTTCAAATCACCTTCGAATATACCGCCTTTTGTATCAACCTTCGTAAAATCACTGAGACCCTTTTCTAATATCACCAAACGGTGCAACGCGCCCAATAACGCCTGCTGTCGGCGAAGGAAAGTCAGAGGGTAAAAAAAGAAAACCATTCGACCAACTAAAAAATGCTTTCCCTCCGCGCCATTAAAAAGCGCGTTTCCAAAAGCCACCGGCACTAAACGCTTTGTTTGGGCCAATTCGACCCAACTCTTTCGCCAAGTTCACATCCCGTAATATCAATATTCATAGCTCGGATATACCAGTTCATCAAGAACGCTGACTATTAGGCATAACTTACCAAAATACCGTTTTTTTACCCGCTAGCCATACCAACTCACTACTACTGCAGAAGATAAAAAAATTCTAACACCCCAAATGTCAATGTGGAATAACACTTTCTGAGATCTCGTAATGCAGCAACTCATGGCATTAACAATTGCGGTGAAGAATAGAGATGGACTGAGACGATTTAAAGCTGTTACATACCCCGAAAAACCAGTCTCCGGTTTAAAACGAGTTATCACAACCCCCACCCCACCCCCACGAAAGGCAAGCGAGTATAATGCTGGCTCACAAATCATAGTAAAAAGGTTTACTAACATGAACAACTACTTCATTCAAAAAGTGAAGAAATTCTAGAAACACGTTCGCTAAATGTGTTTCCAGCCCAACAAATCACTATGACACATATTTGGAGCATCGCCGCTGCAATGGATGGACGAGTGCTTATTATGCAGCAACGCGTTTTCTAGAAAACGATGGTGACCATTTCGACAGAGCAAGATCAGATTTCAAACAACCTATCCTTCTGAATCTTGATAGAATTATATTGCCCGTGTGGTTCACGTTGGGCAACATCTAAAGGTAGAAGTGCATTTTTTCTCGAAAACTAGACAGTGATGAAACGCACAAAGCGCTATAACAGGACATTTTTAACTTGTCGCCGCGAGAAAATAAGTAAGCCAACCCCTATCCTTTGTTGACGAAATACCCAGTAATAACTTAGAAAAACAGAAGTGAGACAACAATATAGCGTTACTCATCACTTTTGGTAGTTAGCGTGGCGTTCTTCGCAATTTCTGACGCTAGCTCATCGAAACTCTTTCAGATTCTAGTTTTGAAACAAAGCCGCTTCATTTCTCATAGAATATCGCCAAAATACTTTCTCAATACCTCGCTTGGCTGGGTCTAAACCCACCAAATACAACCGACCACCAGACGGCGTTTGGCAAAATTTGAACAACCACCTGACGAACCAATCAATTTTTGCTCAGTCACTTGTTTGGTTACAACACTGTCACGCGAATCGACTGTTTCTGCATCGCAGCGCCTGTGGTCTCAACGTACTGCTAACCATATTTGCCAGTCAACACTCAGTACTATGCCAACTCTACTCGAGCAGCTTCGCGGCATTTGTGTTCATATAATTAGGCCCTGCAGCCGGATTTTTTCACTGTAACGCAACACAGACAAAGCCACACCTCTCTAGTGGCGCAACCACAAACCCACTCAGTGCCCTTGATTTGAACCATCCAACAACACAGGCCGGAACGGCGACCGCTGGGGTGGTACAACACTTGACTACACGCCACTAAAGCAACACTGGCAACAAGGACAACTGCAAAGTTCAATTCATCGTACTTCCCTTCATTAATAATAAGTCCGCCATTCAGGCGATCGATTCATGGTAATTAATACTAGAGCCATTCTAAATCTTAAATGATTTTCATTAAACACAAAAAAGGGTGCTACAAATAGCACCCTTTAAACCTATCTTTCAACTAAGTTATTACTCAAGTGTAGCGGCTTTTTCTTCTTCGTTACGTCTTTCATAGACAATTTAATACGGCCACGCGCATCAACATCTAGAATTAACGATAACTTCTGACTTCAGAAAAGAAATCTTCAATGCACGGATACGCTTCTTCAGCGATCTGAGATGTAACCAAAACCATTCTTACCGGTAAGATATTTTACGAAAGCACCGATTCAGCCAAGAACGAACCTCTTTACCCTTTGTAAAAGTTATCAACTTCACTCCGCTGTGATTTCAATTGGATTTTAAACAAAGCCGCACAAAGTACGACTATCAGCCGCATAAATCGACTGTACCATCATCATCCAGGTCGAATTGACGCACCCGTTTGTTTCGTAATAGAACGATCATCGCACCACCCTTACCGATAACGTCACGAATTTTCTCAGGATCATTTGATCGTCGCCATAATGGCGCCATTTGGAGAAACTTCTGGACGAAAAGCATAACGCAAATGACACAGCCATTTCACGCACGGATGTGCTTACGCGCATCATTGCTTGGGTTAGAGCGATATCCATGCATTCTTCATCTGATGCCTTCAATTTAATGTCCATTGAAGTGCTGTAATACTTCTTCTGTACAGCCAACTTTAAAGTCCATATCACCTAGGTGATCTTCGCACCCAAATGTTCAGTCAATAACCAGCAAAACCATCGTCTCTTTAATAAGACGCATTGCCGATACAGCAACTGGGGCTTAAAGGAACACCTGCATCCATATCGCCAACGACGCGCCAACCCAACAGACGCCATAGAGCTTGAACCGTTTGATTCATGATTCAGAAACGTACGAATTGTGTATGGGAATCGTGCTCGCTTGGCAAATACAGCTTGAACAACCACGACGAGCTCAAACGACCGTGACCAATCCACGACGACCAACACCGCCCATGCGACAACTCACCACAGAGTAAGGAGAAAGTTGTATGCCAGCATGAAGCTGTCTTCACTCGCCAGTCAAGCCAATCTGCTCAATTTTGCGCTACTCACGGCTTGTTGCCTAGAGTACAAGTCGCAATTGCTTTGTTTTCACCACGAGTAAACAAGCAAGACCATGAGTTTTACTAAGCATTCCACTCAATCGCTGATGTTGGACGAATGTTTATTACACGACCATCAATACCGATGACGCATCGATAACACACGACGAACAGTACGTTTCCTCAAGTTTAAGAGAAAAGCGCCGAACGTCGGCTTCAGAAAACCTCCACCCACCGTTCAGTAACCAAAGCGGCCGATAGCACATTACTACTTCGCCTAATTTAGCGTACGCGGCCATTTTTCGCCTGATGCCAAAGCTTCTGCGACTTGAGCGCATAACCTTTGCCATGCGTCCGGTCAATGTAAGCATTTACTGTTTTCGCTTCCATTCCCAACGAGGCCTTACCAGCTTCTGCGCAATTCATAATCGCAGAGATAAGCGACTTGGCATTCTTTGTGCGCGTAAAGAACCGCACCACATTTTCGTCCTTCGTAGCCTCTGAGCTCAGACTCACCATTAGTACAGCCGTCTTTGTGCCTGCACAACCATGTCCAACAAAGAACCATCTAAGTCAAATAACTAGGGTAAGTATGTAACCAGACCTCATCACTGAAGCCAACTCTGCTGCACCGATTGGTCATTAAAAGGGATACCAATAATAGCAATGCGGCAGACGTTCCAACATAGCCGCAATATCAGCGTCTAAGTTAGTTGTAGTCGAACATAACATACAAACAACCTGAACTCGTTCATGTACCCTTTAGGAACATGGGCGAATTGACGCGTCGATTAAACGAAAGTCATGGTTTCTTTTTCAGAAGGCCGACCTTCACGCTTAAGAAACACCTGGATTACCACAGCGTATGCACGCTCTTGTAAATGAACAGAAAGAGGAAAAACTTGCAGCTCTTGCTGTTTTAGAGCCTACTACAGTGGCAGTACTTGTGCATCACATAGTACAAAATACAGCACCTGTCCGCTTGACGTAGCAAACGGCCGTTTTCGATAGTAACGGTGTCGTAACAAACGAAAGTTAAGTTGTAATACTCACACGATTCCTTTCATAAAAAAAATCACTTCCTCCCAAAGAGATCTTTTAAAGCCAGCTACTCATAGAACCTTTTATCTCTTAACCTCTACGAGAAAAGCACATATAAGTACAGCTATCCCTGGACCAATAAAAAAAGGCCATAAAATTATGGCCCTTCCTCAGTCTTAGCGGACGCAGACCTAGTTTTGATCAAACAGTGTAAGAGCTTGCAATCTTTACCTAAGATAATCCAACAATTACGACTTGGTTTACCATGCGGATCTAACCGCGGCGAGAATGTGTCATGTATATAGCTTAAGTGACCGTTGTAGACCTTCGATGTTCTTGTCAACAATGCACTTGAACTCAGGAAACCATGGTCGCCTTCCCGCTACTTAAACCTTTAACCAACGCTCTTTATTCTGCAGTTAATGCCATAATCTTCTCCAAATAATATCTATTTAAAATAAGGATAGCCGAGCATATTTCAGTTATCCTATGCAAGCCAGTCTAAACACTAAACGTTCAGCCAACTCAACTGTATTTACGAGTCTATGCGGCCTAATAATCGTATCTTTCAACACGCCTAAGCCCAAAAACCGCTGGTGTTTTGATCGTATAACTAACCAAACTGCATCCTAAATGAAGTTAGATTAGAGACACTTCTACCGAATAGCAATTTCTCTTGTGTCTTCGCAAGCAATTCCGCCTTTCAAATGCTCAACAGCAGTATCCATTGTCATTAAACTAGCATCTAACTTCAGCTTCACCTGCTCACAAGCTCGACTCTCCAGTGCAACATACGGTCTGCCGAAAAAAAAAAAAAAAAAAAAAAAAAAAAAAAAAAAAAAAAAAAAAAAAAAAAAAAAAAAAAAAAAAAAAAAAAAAAAAAAAAAAAAAAAAATAGCCTGCCGAGACACACTGTACAAGATGCAAATGAGCACCACAACCAACGCCTCCTTATCTTCACCAAGTCGAATATAGTGCCCTTGTACATTGAATACACAACGTCACGGTCTTCCGTTCTAAGACAAGAGAGTCAGATCAGCAATAGTAACACGACGGCGTTTCTCTCTATACAATGCTTGGGCGCAAATATTCATACAAAGGCTACCCTTCGTGCTTCAGTGCAGAATAATGGTGGTATCTGTTCTATCTCACCTCGAAAACAATCAATACTAGCTCAAGCTGTGCATCATGTTAGCGTGGATCGCCTCATTAGTCAGTATCTCACCCTCACGTCGCCCGTAGTGGTTCTTTTTCCTAACTGATACAGGCCAGCATAACTTATCTGCATCCAATAGGAATGTGAAAACTGGTCCTTACCAAACACAATGAAACATACCGTTTGCTAAAAGGCAGCGCTCTGTGCCCCGCTTTCGCGGCCTCGATAAACGACGGCGAACACGCGTAACGCTTGGTTCGAGCTTAAACGATGGCTTATTCAGTAACAATACCACCTACTTGAACCCCATTTGTCTTAACATACGAACTCATTACCGTCTTCGTTACCGGTTTTGTCTCATCATCATCGATCTCGTCGATAAGAGCAGACATTCCCGAACCATGCCCACACTCTGGCATAAGAAAACGTAAATGCGGCATAAACGAAGTTTAACTCTTTAGCCAAACACGAACGACCAGAGCTTGTGCACTGTCCTAGTGCAGCCTGTTTCCGCAAAACTTCTGGCTGCCTCCAGCTCTACCGAGCACGGTGTAATAAATGTCCGCATAACCTAAATTTTGCACCCCACGCACTTCGTTGACAGTTACCAATCCCAAGCGAGGAATCCTTTACTTCACACTGGATCAAGGACGCCAGCCCTTTGGAGCTGGTCACCATCCGACAAGTACGACAACTTCGCCTGCCAATGATTTTTCTATAAAGAGTCGCGCAAACTCGACGGTTTCAAAAAACCTCGAACTTATCGCTCTTGACATCGTTGTAATTCTTCACACGATACCACATCATACCGCGGCTAACTCATCACTAACGCTTAAAAGCGACGAAGAGACCTCAGTCACCTCATAAAAACCACACGTCACGTAAAACACATCTGCTAATTACGGAATACAGTACTCGACAACCATACAGCCGGCAATCAAACCAAACTAGCGAACGGAATACATCACGACTTCGGCGTACTTTAATATCTCACGTAGTCTGGAGACAACATACCCTGACAACGCAGACTTAAACACACAATGATTATAGAATAATGCTGTAGTAACCGAAGATCAATGCTCTCACGTCGATAACTGCTAGCAAGTTCAGCACGAACAAAAACCAAAATAAACGCTCACCCGAACAAGTGCTAAGAAGGTCGGTTCAGTGATACCACCTACCCGCAGACACAACATTTTACTTTCACTTCGCTGATTCATGTCAGTCCAAATGACTTAACAAAGCTTCAAGAACCACGAACATCTGCTTTAAAACTACGTTCAAAGTACGAACTATCTTTTGCCATCGGAACGAAATCTCTAATTATGCAAAGCTGACAGAAAACGCACTCGCGTATTTTCCTTGGCGAACATTAAGCAACTCACGCGCTTTACGCTCATCTGAAACAACGATGTAACTGCACCCCTCCGAGTGCCATCAAGACCAGAATTTTCTACAGAAAGACGTCCGCTTCATCATTAGTTGCCATGTCATCTAGCAAGCCACGAACACGGCCCAGTAGACCCACAAGAACAATATCGCCTTTAACGCGCAAGTATACCATTCTGACCAACACAGTAAGCAACGGAGCCACGCCCAACATCCAAGGCGAATTCAACACCACACCTTTCCCGGAGAAGCCTAGGAACAGCGGTAACTCAAGCACTTCCAGATGCAGCAAACCGCTTCTAGAAGCGCTTTCAATCCTCCTCCAGACTCGCAGAAACGCCAACAAACAAAATCACCGCCCATTCTTCCGAACAAACTCTTGTGCGACTAATTCGTTTTAACACACAGGCAGCACCTTCTTGCTATCTAGTGATCGCGACAACCATTGGTACGCCAGCAGCACGTGATGCTGAATAGCTTCATCGTGTGGCATTACCCATCGTCGGCAGCACAAACAAGATACAATCAGTCGCTTAGCACCACACACGCATAGAAGTAAACCGCAGCGTGTCCAAGGTGTGCTAAAAAGCTCACCATGCCCCTGGCGTCAACATGGTATCACCGATAAGCTGTGTAAAACCACTGATCACCCGCCGCAACCGGTCGTACGGAATAACAAGCAACGATGGTTTTACCATGGTTCCTACCTGACCCATAACGTGACTACAGTGCACTTAATCGCTTCACCTTCGTATCAACGCGCCAATCAATCGTTTCACACATTCGTCGATGAATTAACAGTATGACCCACTTCGACTACTAGATCGCAGTTCACGATCAATTGGTTAAAGTCCCATTGCGCCATTTAAACAGATCTAAAACTCTGCGCCTTCACCGCATTTCTCAGCAGAATCAGCAACAGTGATACTTACCTGGGCAAGCCACTTCGAATCATTTAGCAGAGGCTTTGAAACCGATGTCTTTCTAGAAGGTTCTACCTTTACGGCCCCAACTTACCACACGAAAAACTCACTCGCCATTTACATACACCGAGGTCGTTTTTTTTCTGGTATTACGACCACGAGGCTTTTCTTAGCTACGTGCATGTCCTAACGCCCTTTACCTTAGGCGCCGCCGCTGGTTCTTATTTTCATCGGCTGAGACATTTTTTGGCTGCTTTGCCTAGGATTCCACGGGTTCTTGCCGCCTGTACGAGACTTCTGCCCGATCATTACCGCGTAGCTTGCCTACACTTATTGCAACTGGCTTCTGACGCGCTTTCTCAAGCCTCAGCTTGGAGCCTTGCTGCCCTTCTCTTTTCTAGCTACGCTTCTTCTAACGCGCTTCTTCTGCAGCCTGCTCTTCTACAAGACCTGCAACAGTTCTCCTGCTTGGAGTTTCTCACAACGTCATCGCGTTTACATAAGTACGCTTCTTTTCACAGCAACATTACTGCTGCCGCCGTCACGAGACAAGTAGTGTACTGTAGAGTAAAACCTGGCTCCATCATCTCTCACCATGTTGGACGTTTTCAAAAAACTCACAAGGTTGCTTCAAACTTCCAGAGACCATTGACTTGCACCGTTGAGGAAGCACGGTCTTCATCTGATTAGTAGCTATCGACGCGTATGACAACTCGGATAGATCTTTACGTTGAACTTCATAAGTTCCCTTAGTACCAATTTAATTCAGATCAGCAAACCAAGGCCAGCGTCAAAATAAGACGGCACGCACGCTCGTCATACTTCACACAAGCAACTCATCACTGACTGTCACCAAATCTTCATATAAATTACC
>Ga0163217_1046828_pt1 | contig 18255 bp, 8 predicted proteins | sample SynspAceP_FD_185933 | JGI IMG/M metagenome (GOLD analysis project Ga0163217, IMG submission 185933) | Saline lake microbial communities from Ace Lake in Antarctica - Synechococcus sp. Ace-P (PacBio error correction) | ecosystem: Environmental > Aquatic > Non-marine Saline and Alkaline > Saline ...
AGAAGAGAGATGTAACCACAGAATCCATTGTTTAAAGGCTCCTATAGTGGAATAAGGTTAATGCCTCCCAATGAATATAGGATTTTAAAATGTTTTAATCACCTTCGGAAAATTTCTCCAGCCTTCCCTCAAAGGTTAAAACAATCAAACTCGGTTCCTAGAACCAAGTGCCCTATTTTTAAGGCTGATAAAATAAACCACAAAAAGGTTATTAAAAGGGGGAAGCTAATGTTGGAAAAAGGCAAAAGCCTATGGGTTCTTTTGTTTCAAGTTTTTTTTAAACAGAACCTGCCAAGAAAAATAACCGTCAAGGTTTTTTGGAATCCCCACAGGGGGGATAGGCAATAAAACACCTCCAAGGCTATGGAAAGCGCTTTTTTTTTTTTCATGGGAATCATTGCTGCCTAAAAGTCCTCAATGTGGAAACCTTTTGATTCCTTTTTTTTTTTTTTCTTTTGGATTATATCGCGGGGGAAAATATAAGAAATGTGAGTATTACCAAATAGGTTGGTTTAACAGGTCTATTTCGAGAAAATCTATAAAAGGCTAAATGGGATACCCGTTACCGTACATCATAAGTTACTTTTTACGGGAATATTCTTCAACTGTATTCCGTCCAAAGCCGCTTGACAATGGCCTCAATTTCAAACTCAAATTTTTCTTGTAAAGACGCGTGATTCCTTTAAGGCCTGTAAGGGGTATAGTCTATAACCAGATTGGGTGTCCTGTAGTCTTATCCCAAGTTTTCTAACCAAACCAAAAATTGGATAAAATTTGTTGCCAAAACTGCTTTTTTAGGAACGTCTTTTTGTCCATATTTTCCTTGCCCCTATAAAAGTACGTTTTTTGGAACGTTCTTATTTAAACTGTCAATAAGTATGGGGAATGTCATCTGGAAAGTGTTGGCCATCGGAATCAATGGTGATTGCCAAAGTGGAAACTAGTTCCAATGCCAATTCAAAACTTTCTTAAGGCATTCCTTTGGCCTTTATTTGTGGGAGGGAAATAGTGTGGATATGGAGGAATTTGGTCAAAATATGGGAAGTGGTATCCGTTTTGACCCATCATTTACGCACTATAATATCATTTGTGTAAAAGCAACACCCATCATGACTTTTTTAGGGTTTTGTGATAATTGTATGTAGGTATGACCACACAAGCATTTAAGCTGACCCATAGCTTTCAGTTGTGGCTGTGGTTTGTTGTGACACGGTTTTTTGCAATTTGGGTTGTTCTTCCTGCAGGAAAAAACAGGATATGTGCAAAAATAGGAATTACTAAAGTTAAAACCGTTGCTTTTTCTCAGTATTAAATTCCTGTTGATTTGTAATTAAATGATTTCACCAAAATCCTTGACCACTCTGAATTGGTCTTTCGTAGTGCCGTTTTAAAATATCCTGTTTTTGTTCCTCTTGTATATTGGATTTATATTTCAAAAACTTTGGAGAATTTTTTCCTGAATTACTTAAATCTAAAGACATTCCTTAATTTCTATATTGTCCAGGTTTTTGCCGATACCGCGTACTCCAATAGATGATAATTCCGTTTTTAAAAGGTTTTTTTCTTCTTCTAACATTTTCCTTGGTAACCCACTTGCCGATAACGCCATAACCGCACCTTTGTAGGCTACCAGTAGTTTAATTGTCCTCCTTAGTTATAGGCTACTAATTTATCCCTCAAGCCAAGGCTGATTCACTGGTTGTTGGTACGCCATTTAAATCTTTTCGGATCTGAGCTAGATCAGGAGTGAAAAGGCGAGGGGGAAATCAATAATAAGATAAACAGAAAAAGTTTTCATTTAAGGCCATACTTTTAAATGGTTGCACTAGTTTAAAGGCAACCTGTTTCCCCCAAACGTGTAGTAACTTTTAATTTTCCACCAATCCGTCCAATTTCAGTAAGGTGATGTTATAATAAGTGTTGGGGTCGGTTTTCAGGATTTATAATTGCATAAATTTCACAATTGGAGGCAATGGGATTAGAAACAAATCCTTTTCCAAGACTCCTTCCGTAAGCTCCTTTATAATTTGAATCAATATCAAAACCCGGCATTATGGTTTTTCTGGGAAATGGCGCTTTAAATATTTCGTGTTTGGGATTTAACTTGATTTGGGCGGATAGGCCTTCTTCTTCTTATTAAAAGCTTCGGTTGTATATAGTCCCTTGTATAACATTTGTCTCACATATTAAATTTAATAGGCAAGTCCAATTTGGACACCCTGTTTTTAATTGAATTTTCCTCTGTATTGCCACCATAATTCCCAGAATCATTTAAAATCCAGTCGATCATCCTTGCTCATATCTCAAATCCAATGCCAATCCCAAAATCAAACTCATATCCAATTCCTCCAAACAACAGCTATGTCCTATCGGAGTAATTTCTAGATTAATCTCATTATCGTTAATTAGGTTAATGAAAAATTATCATACAAAAATTAAATGTCCTATACTCGGACCCAAGGTAAAGTGGAAACCCTGATTCCTATTTACAAAAAACTTATTGGCCAGGCCATGGATACATAATTAATATTTTAAGTCTTCCCGTTTCTGAAGCTGGCAAATTGCCTCCCTGATTGGAATAGGAGATTTCCTGGTTGCATTGTATAACTATCTGTAAACGGACCTTGCTAAAAATAACCCTGCATATATTGCCGTTTTGGTGTCTATTCCGGAATTCCAGTACCCTTGCACTGTTTTTGCAAAACCCAACCTTTAATGCCCTAATTGGGATTTTAACTTTGGGGCAAATACGTTGGAAGAAATAATGAAGAAAAGGCTTAATAACAAGTAGATTTTCATCTTTAAATCGCTTTTAAATCAATATTAACTTAAATGTTTTTATGCCTTATGTTAATTTCCCTGGCATGATTGTTTTTCCAACTTGTGTAAAAATATAGTCGATTTTTTCCTTTGCCCCCTCGGTTTTCCAGTATTTTGATGCAGTGCTTGGTTTGCTGTAAGATAAAAGTAAGTTTTATGCTCTATCTGGGTCTACCAAGAATATGGTAATCTCCAGGTTTTTTCGTAGTGGTTCAAAATTTTGGATTTTCATTGGTCAAAACAAAAAACGTCCGCTTTAGAAGGGTAATGATAATCTTTTTATTCATTTTCTTCTAGAATAAAATTAATTATGATGAAATTCGTTTTGATAAAACGAAAAATCAAATATTTTATTTCCCATTTCTGTTTGTAAAACCACCGCTATGGTGCTCTTTCCCCTCCCAGTTTTTTCACTACGAATATTCCGCCAAAGGAATTTCGTGGGCGAATTTATTTTGGCCTTAAGACATAATCCTTGGCCATATCCGGAAAAGTAATGATTGGATATAGTTGAGGTAAACCCCAATTTTCCTTTCTAAATTATTTGCTTTTTTGGATAGGAAGAACAAGCATAACAATGCTTATTAAGCCTAGTTAGTAAATACCTTCATTGTCCAATGGTTTGTTTGATCAGTCGGTCTAAGTAAAATACAATCTAGTGAATCCTTTGAAGGTTTCTACCATTTTAACCTCTAGCAACGTTGGCGTCTTTCCTTATCGAAAAATATTATAAAAGAGGCGATATAACTTTTTATTTTCTCGTCTTTGGGATAAAGATGACCTTATAATAATTTGGGGCTTTGAAGTAATGCCATACTAAAATCAGCATCTTGGAACAAGTTGCTTTTACACTGTTAATGAATTCAGTTCATTAGTTTTTTTTGAAAAGGGGCGCTTTACTTCCCACGGTCTCAATTGCTTTTTAGATCCAGAATCGTTTATTGATAATTTATCGTCCTTAAAAAATTAACACTGTATTCGAAGGGCTTAACATACTCCCATTTTAAACCATGTTTGGGAGCCTTAAATACCATTTTTTCCCTGTGTTATACATTAATGCATTGGAATAAAAAATCCAAGTGGCTTATATTGTGTAAATTTACTTTGGATAGTGATCGTTTGCCTTTGATGTTTCATTGATCATGACTTAAACCTACAATTTCCGCATTGTCCTGTTGCTTATCCTGGGGCTATCAAAATGGAAACTTGGCTAAATAGGACAATTAGAAATAGTACGTTATCCGGCAATAGGCTTCAATATCTAGCAATTGGTCTCAGAAACCGATTGCATTTGTTCTGCTGTAAAAAATAGCAATAACCTGTTCCAATACTTCGACTGTTTTTTCACTACTGTCATGAAGGAGGATGATGTCGCCTTTCTTTATTCTACTGGTAATAACGTTCCAAAATGGCCTTTTTTGATCTTTTGGTGGTGTCCAAAGATCGATGCTCCCAGCCAATTGTTTGAAGTTTCATTTTTTTACTGCTCTGTTTATATTGGGGTTTGTTACCCCATAAGCCGGCCTGTTACAATTTTGGCATTAGGCCTGTAATGTCCTTAATAAGTTTTTATTGGTTTTTGAGTTTCTACCATACCTTTTGGGTGCCTAGGAATCCAAAGGCGTTGGAATGGCTATATGTGTGATTCCCAATGGTAATGCCACCCTCAACGATATCCTTGGGTAAATTTGCACCAAATTGTATTACTTGTTGTTTCCACAAACAAAAAGGATGCTTTGGCATTAATACTTTTCCAGTTAGTTTTAAACTTTGGGAGTAAAAATCTGGATGGGGACGCGTCATCAAACGGTTATAGCAACCCATTGTGTTTAATTTTTTATTAAAATGCAGTGCTGGAAGATGATAATTCCAACGGATAATGAAATGAAGCCAATATTGGTTAAGTGGCCCATAGGAATACTAGTTGGTACATATACCCACCAATGGAATTATCAATAACTAATCAATAACAAGTGTAAGTGGCAAACGCCAAAATAAAAAGGCGTTTATAACAGACAAATTTCAACATTGGAAAGTAGGGTAGCTGTGGTTTCTCCCCTCCTGTACTGGTTGTAAGCAAATACAATACCATCCCTTTAGTTTTAAAATAGTAAAATTTTAGGGTAAATCTCGCTGGGTATTAATGCCTGGTCTTAAGAATTTTTGGCTCCCAAACCAAAATCCCAAGGCGGAATGCTGTATTAAAATTCCCACCTTAGATGTTTTGTAATATACTGTTGGTGTTTTTTAAAATGGTCCCATCGTAAGGGCTAGGTAATAACCGTCAAAGTTCACGTCCCCCACACTTATTTCACAGATCAACAGATTCAATATCGTCTTATGGAAAGAATTATTGTCCTTTAGATATTCTTCAGATGGACTATTAGCTTGGATTGGGGTAAGGGTATTAAAGGTTTTTACGGTCCATTAACTGGGCATAAGCTGGATTTTTTGTTTGGTGGTTGGACAAAACAAAGAATTGGGCACCTTCCGCAAAAACAGCTCCTTCGGAGTTGGAATGCAGAGGCTTGTTAGATTTTAACTTTTTCTGGTTTTTAATATGAATTGTACCTAGTTTAATGAAAGGCCATTGGTGTATTCACCTGATTCATCAACGTCCTCCTACTAGAGATGTAATTCTGCTTCCTTCGCCCTGCAATTGCAGTAAAGCGTCCAAGAGCGCGGACTCAAAAGAAATACTGCTATGGAACATAGGTGAAATTAAATACCTTTACACACCCAATTCCCACACGCTATTTGGCCCGCCTACCGTATTGTGGGTAGCTGTATAAAGGGAGGTGGGGGTAAGGAACTGTTCATTATTGCCAAATGGCGGCAACAAATTTTTTCGAGAATCCCGAACACATCCCATTCCCGTTCCGGTAAATAATAGCATCTAACATTCGTTTAGAATTGGCTTCCTCCATGGCTATTTTGGCAGCAACTAACCCCCATTTTTTATTCCCTTTGCCATTCTTCTAGCGGCCAGCTGTGGGAATATAAATCCTTGTAAGTTGGGTTCCTATTGCAGGAATAACATTCTCTTCATAGATATAAATTTTCCTCCAAAAAATTCCTTGTTATCGAATGTTTTTTGGCAGATATGAAACCGATACTGTTAATATAAACTGTTTTTCCATTAACTCGTTTTGAAATACCGATTTATAATATAAGATTAAATGGTCATTATGTAAATATAACAATTCCGCTCTTAGGGCTGTTTTGAAAAAAATAGTGTGGAATCAATTTCCCCCAAATCCAAGTGAATTGGATAGAACGGTGTTTAATTTTTTTTCTTTTTAAGTCCGTAAGAGGAATTAGGGTAAACTCTTTCATCGGGGTCTTAAAATTCAAATTTGGCTAAATGAAATGTTGGTTTGAAGTGATAGTATAGCAATATACTGCTTCTTGGCCCTGCTGCAGCAAGAAAGTGTGTCCGGTATACTAAGCTTTTTTGTTGACTGAATTCTGGCACTTCTTTCCCCAAAAATCGCGGGATAATGGCCCGCCTTCGGATAAGTTCCGTTGTTGCCAGTGGGCGGTCCCATGGGCATTATGTAATCAATGTCCGTAAGGTTCCAGTCTGCAATTTTAATGCTTTCTCCAAGGATAAGGGTAGCTTCCATCTCCATTTCTGAGGAGGCGGGTTTGATGAAAGCATCCATTGGCATTACCATATCCGGCTACATATCCCAATAGTTTTTGTTTTCTCTTTTTACTAGTCATGTCCGATTCCTAATAATAATAGGCCGCAGTTCCCTAAATTAAGCCCTTTTCGATTTCGTCCAAAACGGGGTATATAGTATTCGGACAAGATCATTAGGGTTTAAAAACCATTAATCGTGAATTGAATTAAACAACGGCCCCCACCCAACAATGACCTATCCAATTTCCCTGTTTTTATTAACCTGCACAAACATTATGGCATTTGCAGCGGAGGAACAAGCGGTACTAATGGTTGTAACCAAAACTTTGATCAATTCCAAATTGGTTTTCCGCTTATTTTTGTGTAGAGTCACCCGCATGGTGACCTTTTATATATTTTCCTATTCTCTTCACCTTTCCAAGTAATCGTAATAGATATTTTTCGTCATATCCATACTCCAACACTTGTGGCAGAAATAAGACCGGTCTAAATAGGCTTTTAATATCGGTTATTTGGGCATTTTCAATGGCCTCTTTGCGGCTTAAGGCCCCAATAAAGCAGTTCTTGAGTAATATTATTGGAGCATAAACCAATTTTACTTCTAATTCCTTCATTGGTGAAGTTAATTTCACCCACCATTAATGCTATCCTTGGTAAGCGGTTTTATTTGGAATTTTGGGAAAATACCCACGTTTCTTACCCTCTAAAAGTGAGCGGTAATTCTCAGCAACATTGGTTCCAATGGCAGAATTATACCATTCCCGTTATAGCTACTCCTTTGGGGACATGTAACTTTTTATATTTTAAGGTTTGGATTTTCTTAGAGGTAACCAATTCTTTTTAAAAGTGAAATAAACGCAAAGCCTTGGTTATTTTAGAAGTACCCGGATTAATTTTGTGCGATGTTCTGCCAATACTAATTTGCCATTACTATCAATGGACTCAAATATTTTTTGGGGGGTGCCCTCTTTGGGGGTCGGTAAGATTTAAATGCCATAATCTTAATCCAACATAACGATTGAGTTCCAATGCATAATGGAGTCCAGTCCCAGGCCAATCACCAAACAGAGGATCGTTTATCTTGCAAATTTCAATCGTTGCAATGTCCTCCCAGTTTAATTGAGAATATAATTTTTTCCTTAGTTTTTCTTGTTTTAAATCGCTCATTTGGTCGTTACAAATTTTTATATTTCTTCTTTGTTATGTGCAATGCTTCCTTCCTTAAGAAACTAAGTATAAAATGCTTTCGTAGTCCTTCTGCGTCACCCGTTTATCCATTCCGCAACAACACTCGTCAGCTTTCAGTTTTAATTAAACCTCGTTGCATAGTCGAATAGATATCCCCGCATTAAAGTGGTTAAAGATAAATAAAACTATTTTTCAGAATATAGCTTATGTCAATACTAATCTCTCCAAGCCATATGTTGGGGTAGGTATACGACAAAATAGCGGGACTAGGAAAATAGTTTTTCTTTTGTCCATATAGATTTTGGTGTTTCCTATCTGTGTCCAGACTAACGCACTATTGGAAAAATGCCAACGGCAATTTATTAAGGGTTTCCAAAAAATCTTTTGGACAGTTGGGTAAGTAAAATATGGCGCCACAAAACCCAAGTTTACTCAGGTTGTCCATTTTAAAAAAAACTTAGGATAGTTTGGTATCCATCTTTTTATAAGGCCAACTTTATAAAGTAGAAAAAATCGGTTTCCGGGCTTTTCAAAGAGCACTGAATCGTTCAACATCACCTTATTGTTGAAATATGCTACAAATATGAACCTTATTTTAAGGGGGTTATCATCCTTCCATGATTTTACCTTTTTTAATACGGCAAGCTGTTTGCATCCCCCAAAACGGAGGCGGTCCTTTAATAAGTATCTAAGTTCTTAGACGGTGTTTCCAGTAATTAACGTTGATGGGTTGGGATACGCCCAACTCAGATAAACCATGGAGGAATATAAGGTTATTATGGTAAAGGGAATGCATGCCAATAATAGTTTTCCAAAAGGCCAGATCTCCCAATGTTGCCCAAAATAACTTTTAGGCCTATTCAAGGGAACCTGCCTACGACCCAATCTGTTTAGGGCCATTGCCTCCATTTCAATCATTGAAAGTGGTTGCAGTGCCATGGGCGGATATATAATCTATATTCTGAGGTCCTAACTTGGCTTCTTTAAAGGCTGATTGAATACTGCGCGATATAGGCCTTCCCCGGTTCTGATGGGCGGAAAAAATATGATTGGCATCATTAGCAGGAGGCTTCACCCATTACCGTCTACGGCCTCAGGACTAAATTGTGTTGGTCTTGGTCACCTAGTACACTGGCGGCCACTTCCCCTATATTATTCCTGAACCTTTGCTTGGCAATAGGGTTTGCGGGTAGTAACTCAATTGCTTGGAATGAAACTTTATAAACCGGAAAGAAAAAGTTTGGAAAGAAAAAAAAAAAAACAATATCACCACTCACAATAAAAACTTGCTCCAACCGTCCCCTGTGAATAAAAAATAATAAGAGATGAAACTAAAAAAAAAATTAAGAAAAAAAATAAAAAATAAATTATCTCGTTACCTTATACGCACTGGCCAGCGACGCCTATTGGGACTTAGGAACAATAATTATCACAACTAATTTTGAAATTTACAAAGAACCTATTGTTCTTATCCAATGAGGCCATGTGTTTTTCTGGAGTATTGGCCCATTTTTAATTATATAAATTTTTGCTTAGCAATTGAAATGGCCAATACTCAGAAACACAGGCATTGGAAAGACAATAGGTTCGTTGGTAAATTTCAAAATAGTTTTTTGATAATATGTTCCTAAAGTTCCCACATAGGCCTCTTTCTGGGGGCATTGGGTGCTTTGGGTCCAAGGTAATCTATATTTCCTTGGTAGTAGATATGTATTTTAATACCAACCTATCCGTTAATTTCAACCCGGATTTCTTTAATGGTTTTGCCCAAGGAAATAAATCATCATTTGCTCCCAAGCGCGTATAATCATCATTGGATCCAATAGGTTTCAAAAGGCCTCTGATAGTGAATTGGAATCGATAACTGAGGCGTAAAAGGGATAGGAAATAAGTTTTCATCCTCAATTAGTTTATCCGATACTCCCTTACGGATATTTTGGACCACGGTAGGACTATCAAACCTATTGACGAAACAATATTGGTTTATATGAGAGATAGGTCTTATTCATTTAATAACCCAACTTTAAGTTTTCCATTCCAAAACAAAAATGTAGGCATGTCAAGGATAAAGTTTCTTCATCTTCTTACAAAAAACTGAACCGTTCCCCCCTGTGCAAATACCAATTTGTTTTTGGCGGATTATAGATTTCGTATCTAAAAATCATTTTTGCCGCAGGTGAATCTACAAAAATTGTTTTTAACCGTAGCTATATCCCCATTAGCGCAAAGGAAGTTTGTGCTCGCAAACGGATTTAACGATCGGGAGTGGTTGTACCCAGCTGCCTTATGATCCAGAATTAGGCAATCCCATGTTGTCGCCAAAGGCCTCCTACCGTCCTTCAAAATACTGATATAATTTCCAATGCCATAAACAATGCCCAAGGTCAGTTTCGCAGCGAAACCTAATTTCATGGTATAGCTAAATCTATGCTTGTTTTTAGACGGCCATTTTTCTTTCATATACACAATAGAAATTGTTGGTGGTTATGATAAAAATAATAAAATAAGGCTAATTCAGGAACAAGATCAATAATGCAACATCTCTCAAAAAAACATCATAAAAGGCATTTAAAGCCCCAATTCATTGGAGATAAATTTGATTAGTGTCTGCATAAAACTTAGGCATAATAAAGAGCAGGTACCCACACACCGCCCAAAAAGCTGCAATATAACCACGGAAAGTGGCCTCCGAAGGGAGCGATTGCTCTTGGGGTCTTTGCACTGTTCCCAATAGTAACTAGACCAATGGCCGCCAAAGTCCTGCAAAAATAGCAACTAGGAACAATTGTGGAATTTTCCTGAAACATCAAGGCTTGGAGCCCTGATAGGGAAAAGATAAACCCCTATCCCCACATAAGTCTAAATTGATAAGGGGCAAACGACAGGTAATACCAAAGTTTTTCCTCCCAATAACGGTCAATAAGATACAGGAATAGTCTTAGACGAACAAAGGTTACCTGGGTTTTTTAACTTTGACCATATTGATGGACAAGGGGACCAATGATAAAAAATATGGCCAAATAAAGACAGGCGGGTACGTTGTGTTGCAGCAGAAATTGGAAATAATTTCATTTTTCGCCAATACTGGAGTTATTTCTTTAAAGGTGATAAAACTTTCGTATCAATATTGCTCGGTTTCATCATCAGTTTTATTTGGACTGGAAAAATGCTGTAAATGGTCCTGGGTCTCTATTTTAAAGATCCATCTTGTCTATCCCATTCTTTATTACTGGAATTTTTTAAAGGCATTTGGTGTTGCGGGGGCAAAATATAATATTAACCTCCTTTTTCTTTACACCTTGTTTCTTGTGTATTGGAATTTCCTCGTCCAAACCAAATTGGACAACAACCTTCCACATTTAAATTCACTTTTTTTTCTAGTTCTGAACATAAGGTTGGGTTGATATTACAATAGCCAAGTTGGTATTCCCTTTGAACACAAAGTTTCTTTGGCTTTCTTTTTTGTCCGATTCCTTTCTCAATTATATTAAAAGGATTTGGACTCTGCCAGACCATCGTAATATTTTTGGAAACCTCCCTTTATCACATAGTCATGAACCCAAAAGGATGGTATTTTGTTGTCATTGAATGGATCTAATGGTGCTATCTGAATTAAGGGTAATAGTAACTAACCAAAACCAATGGCAAAATACAAATAGGATGGCCAACCCCCCGATTCCCTGGACAGGAGTATGTATTCCTTATATTGTGGACGGCCATAATTTATGCATGATCTCTTAGGGCTTTTCCCGGTTTGGTTAAAAATACATTTTCAAGATTAATGTGATTCGGTACTGGAAAATTAGATTTTTTAGAGCGCTTCCCCGATAATCTTTCCGTGATCTATAATAGCCACTCTGGTGCAGAAATTGTTTCTGCTTCGTTCAAATGATTGGGATGTATAAACAATAGTGGCACCAGGATTTTAATTTTTAAAATGATCTATAATTACATTTTTGGTTGCGCACGTCCACGCCAACTGGTTGGTTCGTCCAAGAATAAACCTGGGATCGTGGTAGGATCTGGCAATTAGTTTACACGGCCGTTTTCATACCGCCAGAAAAGGTATCCTAATTTTTTTGTGGAATATTTTTCCAGGCCTAAAACTTCCAAATGAAATTAATCTTTTTCCTTTACTGGCCTTCCTTTAGACCATACATGCTACGTCTGCTAGGTAATGTAAATTTTCATATGCGGTTTAGGGTAGGGTAAGAGGGCATATTCCGTGTGGTACAATGCAATTAGTTGTCTGAGTTTGATTTCTGTTCTTTTGAAAAGTTAATCCATTGATGGAAAAATTGCCCGATGTGGGTTTTTTATTACATGAGCTCAACATGGAATTAGTGGTTTGTTTCCTGCTCCGTTAGGTCAATAATAGCCAAAAAATTTCACCCTCGTTTAATATTAAGGTGCTAGGTCCATTACCGAATATTCTTTCGCATTTTTATATTTTTTGAAGAGTTGGAAAATTTGGATCAAATACTGTTACTTATATTTGCCTTTTTTAGTGTTGTTTAAAAAAAACTTCCTCTTTGTGGCAAGCCTTCCAGAAGTGTAGCCACATATCGTATTGGTCAACCGCTTCGGGAATTGCTCCCTGTTTTTGTATATACGTGATGCCTCACCGCAAAATCGCGCCATTGGTCACCAATGCAAGGTCTTTCTTTGGAAAGTTTCAAAAGTTTATTGTTTTCGCAGAAAAAAAAAAAAAAAAAAAAAAAAAAAAAAAAAAAAAAATTTCCCACTTCTTGCAAAATGCGGCATAAATATATCGAATCCGCCACCTCCGGTGCCCTATTTCCTTCCTGCCATTATCGTACAATTTGACCAAATATGATGGCAGTTTTAATTCCTTTGGACTTTGGCCATTTACGAATTATTTTTGGCAATTTCCGTATTCTTTTTACTCCAACAATCGGAAACCGGGGCCAACATATCCCTGCAGGTGTGTTTAATCCCTTTAATAAATTGCTTTTCAAGCTGTAGTTTTTAGGGAAGCGGTAGGATAGTAATATTGTTGTCCCTTAGGGCAAAAGGCTCCTTTTGCAACATCTTACTTTTTCCAGTTCTTTTCGGTAAGGGAGGTAACGTTTCCATTAACAGGGTCCAACTTATTAATATCTACCATCCTTTTTACCATAGACGCCATGTTGTGGGCGGTTTGAAATGAAAGCGATATTTCATCAGGAAAAATATGGTAGATTATAAACGCCTACCTGCAGTCCTACGGGTTGTTCGCTTTCAAAGTTTTTCATCAATCTTGCCTTAAGCTGTTTGGGTATTCCGAAATTTTTCTCGCTTATTTTTTTTAATTCCTACACGTTTGGGCGGAATCCTTTTGAATATAATTCCGGGCAATGCCCTGTATGACACTACTGGTGCGTGGTTCACTTTTAAAAAAGGGATATAGCTGAACAACAAGCCCAGATCCTATTCCAAAAACCATGGGCTCGCTTACGGTAACCCATTTATGTCATTAGTTTGGCTACTACACATTTTCGCAATGTGCGGCTTGCTTGTGTTTAAATCTATTTCCATTTGTTTTAGAGGTGCGTACGTTGTAAGCTCTTGCGATCGTAAATATCGAAAGAACCATTGGCAAATATTTTTTGTAAATATCTTAAATTATTAAGTTTTTTTAAATATGGCAGGTCCGAAAAATGTCCCTTTTAACCTCCACTTCCAGGTCCCAACATAACTAGCTAGGATTGGGAGTCCATTTTTAATGGAGTTCCAATATAGTAAATTCCAAGGGGCTTTGGCCTTATGATTTTTTACCGCGCTGTTTTGCATCGGAAATGCGTTCATTTATAGCTTCAAATAGCATTGTTCAGCGCAATGGTCCCTTTGGTCCCACCCGGTATTAATTCAGTAATGTGTATTCCCCATTTTCTATCATGGCATAACACAGTTCCTTGAATTGGCGACTCTAGATTGGCTCTTATCCTGTGGCGAACCTCATTTTTTTTCATCCCCTAGGTCTTTATAGTTTATAGGCTTTAAAATAGCAGGCTTATCGAGTAATTCTTTCAAATTTTCTATTCGAATCACTCTATCAACTTAAACTTCCTGTATTAGAAAATTTAATATGCAATCTGCCACTAATACTTTCCGCTGTATAAAATTTTGCAATCCATGGTGCATATGCTAAAATTTCCCGAACTGTAATTGGATACAAGTTTAGCTTTTGGTTATTAAGGTATCTTGCTATCTTGGTTAAAAGAAGAACTGTTTGGCCGCTCTTAAATACTGCTAATAAAACCAATAACACTATTGCTATCACCCTTCCAAAATCAATCAAGCAAGCAAAAAAATCTTGGCCAACTATGGCCCGAACATGATTGGGCCGATTTTCAATAATCCCCGATTCGGTAAACCTATAGTTCTTTACAAGAATAAATCTTCGTTACTTTAAACTTCGGTAGTCACCGTTTCCTGGTCAAGGTAAATTTTTTTGTGACCAATGAGCATTGGTGGCTCTGTGGGGCAAAAACTTAATGTATATCTATATGAGAAGGTGTAGTATTCAATTAGTTTGCCAATACGGTTTTCATTTCAACTGTTTGCCTTATAATTTTGTCATTGCAGGTTTTACTTGGATCTGAACTAAGGTAACACCCAATAATTTCATGTAAGAATGTGAACTGTTTTGTATAAGTTCCTGATCCTGTTGGCAATTCCAGTATTTCAGCCAATTAATGGCTTCCTATAATAACCCTTTGGGGCCGCTCATTTTTTTAGAAATATTGGTATCCTGTATGAAGGGCAACAGACTGTGCCACTGTGTTCACATAAGTTCCGGCCGCCTAAATTTATTATTGTCCACAAACAATATTTTATGCTGGTGGCGTAAAACAGTAATCATTTTTCCTCGGAAGTGCAAAACCAGCTTGTCCTACCATAATAAAGGGTGCTTTTTGGGGGATAGATTTTCAATTAACCCTTTATCGTTATTGTTTGTTTTAATAAATTCATTTAACAGACCGTTAGGTATGCATTGCGTAGGAAAACCTAGCACTTTCGGTACGTGGCAACAATATTTTAATTCGCCTTTTTTTAAGTTTTCCGGAACCTACCAATTCTCAAGCATTAACAAAAATTGGGCGCAACCACACATTGCCACCTTTAGTCCAAATTCATAAACCATTTCCTCCCAGGTACTTCTACTCCTTGTCGTTTTACATTCCTCGTAATAAAATTTTCCTTAAAATAAATAAAGAAGAGATATGTTGTAAATAATAAGTCAAAATCGGCTGTAGTAATATTGTGTTTTTCCATCGCCATTTTTAAACTACGACACCTTTGCCCAATATGTTTTCACCCCAATATATTTAACGCTGTTTCAATGGCGAAGAGAGATTTTTTTTTGCCCATTCTGAGCAGGATATTCGCTCCAGGGTTTTAAATGGCATTTTCCATTTATCGGCACCGGCAATACATGCAAGTTTCCATTTCATGTGCTAGGAAATATCCTTCCATCCATTCAATTTTGAGGCCGCCTCCCTTGGTTCTGCTTTCCAGCAATAACGGCTCCAGACCATCGGAAATCAGCATCCATCGCAGAAACTCACTTGTTTAAAGCCAATATAAGGGTTGTCTTCCAGCTCTTTCAGGTGTTTCCACCTCAATTTTCAAAAATATCGGATTTCATCCAAGTTTGAGGTTCTTTTTCCGATCCGCGTTGCATACGGCATTGGATACTTGCCCCGGCCTAAATGGCCAAGAAGCCGTATTTTAAAGGCATTCATTCCCGAACAACAGGCTTTTCCTGAGGGGGAAATTCCACCTCTAAATTTACAATTTTTTTAAAAAGCCGTGCACCATATGAGGCGTGGGGAGGGCAATATTTTTGGTCAGGACTACTAAGTGCCAACAAGAAAAAGTTCCAATGTCTTTGGTGGGTAAAATGTCATCAATAAAAGCTCAATGGCCTCTCTTGGTTAGTTTGGGCATTATTATGGTAAATGTTTCCATTATCGTCTATGGCGTAAATTAACCTGGTCTTATTTGATTTGTTGCGTAAAAGACTTATTCGTCTAGCTTTAGAGTTCTTACCATTAAATAATGCCAATTTTTTCCTCCATTTGCCTCAATTGTCAATTGATTATTTGGTAAGAACTTGGCTATTCTGGTAATATAAACGTCTTTCATTTAATTATTCTTTAAACTAACGATGAATAGTATGCTTTATCCCTTTTAATTTTACTGTAGCAGGGAATGTAAGTCGCTAAAATACAATAAAAACTAATTGGAGCTATAGCCCAGATTGCACCATAACAAATAATATTTGAACAATACCCAGTAATTTTTTCCCTGTTTCGGATTACCTGTAGGTCCTTCTTAATTATGAGGTTGGCCCATTTGGTAAAATAATACATTTCCCCGTATTCGGTCTGGATCAATTAAGGGTTTTACCTTAACTGCATCCCAATTTTAATAAATTAATTTCTGTAAGTTTGGTATAATCATTGCTTAATAAATGATTGGTTGATTGGAATTCCAAAATTTTTAAGAGGATTTAAAATATCCTCGTCGGACACCCCCGGTCTTTTGGTTTAAAAAAATGCCCCAAATACTTGGTTTTTTTCCCCTAACATCCAATGCACTATGGTTTATTACGCTGATATGATTTATATGGCGGTCCACTTAAGCTAATATTGGCCCATCAGTTGGCGCGTTACATGAAATTAGTAGGCCTTTCATTTTTTTCCTGGCCATTTAATCCAACATATTTTTCTGGCAGGCTATTACCGTTACTACAAGTGTTTTTGTGAAGGATTTTTTTTTGGCAAAATCTGAATTTTAGAAAAGAAGTTTAATTGGTATGGAGGAGTTAAATACCAAGACCTGGTACACTAGTATTACGAGGTCATATTTCTTTTCCAAGAATATCTGCCTTTGGAGGATGTAGTTTACATGGAATCTGGCAAAAGATTCCTGGAACATGCTCATAGAAAACTCCATTCCGTTCGCAAGGAAAATTTATAATCGTTTTTCGGTTTGTATCTGTAATAGGTGATGTTAAACTTTTCGCTATCTAGTGGAAGATGCTAAATTTTGAAACAAATATCTAAGTAACTGCCCGGATTGGGAATAATAAATTATAAGAACTTCTTTCATGGGTAATCTATTACTCTTTTATAATGCCCCAAGATTGCCACTTAACATTGCCGAAGGTTTTTCCTGACCCTTTGAATATAACTATATTTTTGTTTTTAAATTCCTTAGTCCGGTTCTTAATTCAAATCTAGAGATTGGACCTAAAAATTTTCAGGCTAAATTACTTTAGTTTTTAGAATCCAAAAAATCAAAATAGTTAAACCACTGGTATGGATATTGTTTTTATATCCGTCTATGCTTTCAATATAATTGGCCAATAATCTTGGGCTCCCTCTTCTTAACAGTCTGCCCTTTCTCGCGTAAAGATGATAGTGCTTCTCATTGGTCTCCTTCATTACATATACAAATAGGACCGGCAATTTAAATCTAGACCAACAATAAAAAGGGACCTGAAGGAAATTGAGCTTTTTTAGCCTAAAATTGTTGCCGTCCATTAACTGGCCGTTTGTCCATATCTATCCCCGGTCATGCAAATAATTTCATTTTTGGACAAAGCGGCATTCATTTCAAAGATATGGGATAATCTTACCTTAATGAAATAATAATTTGGGTTTTTGGAATTTTTTTTAATATACTGATCAAGGTATTCCTTTATGGCTTGTGCTCCACAATCTGTGGTCAACAAGATTAATAGTGGCATTCCCTTCCAATTCGTCCAGGAAAATTCAGCTATTTCGAAAATTTCCCAAATGGGCACTGATCAAATAATCCCACCCTGTTTTATTGCAAAGTTTGGTTAAAATTGTTCTATTCCACTCAAAATGAATAGGTAAAACTTATTTTCTAAGTCCCGACGAATGGGCCACCTTTGTCCAATGGTCCTGCCCAAATAACATGTAGCTTTTATATATGGCTACAATATTTTTAGAGTATTGTATTTGAGTCTTTTATTGAAGTAGATAATAACTTGTCCCTGGTACTTGAGGCGCGAAAAAGCAAAAATAGAAGCAACAAAAATACAGTATAAAATAAGGCAGATCTCAACCCTAGCCTTTTAATACAAAATACAAAAATCTTAATATCCTAAAACAGAACCCTGGACTTTCCTTTCCTTGATTTGATAATTTGCCTTATCCAATACGCAGGTTTTTAAAGGACTTAATACCAGTTTTGCGACTAAATATTAGTTTAATTTTGCTCAATAAGGTCGTAAAAATCTGTAATGTAAATTACATTTATGAAATCTTCTTCCATAATTTTACACTAAAGTTAAGATCGATGGCCACTACTAAATCACAAAATCCAAGTCCAATTCAAGTGTTTTTCTTTTAAATTTGGCCATTGGGGAAATATCCAATCTGCATCAACTTCAATTCATCTATAAGAAAGTTGTTTATTTTATCAATAATGACTTCTTTTATTCATTTTTAATCTTTCACTTTTTTTATTAGCAATGCTGAATTCGTACCTCCAAATCCAAAAGAATTCGAACAAAATACATCATTTTTATCCAGTGGTTTTTCTTACCAGATTTGAATTTG
>Ga0163217_1066034_pt1 | contig 18245 bp, 26 predicted proteins | sample SynspAceP_FD_185933 | JGI IMG/M metagenome (GOLD analysis project Ga0163217, IMG submission 185933) | Saline lake microbial communities from Ace Lake in Antarctica - Synechococcus sp. Ace-P (PacBio error correction) | ecosystem: Environmental > Aquatic > Non-marine Saline and Alkaline > Saline ...
CAAGGCAGGGGGAAGAAGGAAAAAAGAAATATGAAACCAAAAAAAAATGACGGCAAAAAGCCGCCCAGATGGGCCCGGTGGGCCCCCCGCAAAAGCCCTGAATGGCCCAGGGCCCCCAAGAGCAAATAAGTAGGGCCCCCGAAACCGGGGCTGAGGATCTGCAAAGCGGGCGGCCGCGGCGGAATTGCTAACTGCGGATTAATAAGGGGCCCAGAACGAAATCCGGCCCGCCGGTGGTCGGTGGGGTCCAAAATGCGCGGGGGGGGCAAATGGGCGAAGGGAAAAGACGAAAGGCCGTGAGCAAGATTCGTGAGCGGATCGGCCGTCAAACCGCTCTGGAACGGTCAGGCAGGGCGGGTCGGCCTTGGGGCAGGGGCGTTTTAAGGACAGTGGGGACTCTCAGCGGGGCGGAAGCCCCGCGCGCATGAGCTTGTCCTTGAACTGGAAGGTTTTTGGTCATCGTGGGGATCCGCCGGTCCGCGCCGGTGGAGATGGGGGAATAACGGACGGCGAGCGTTCTGACTGAAGGGGTCGTCCTGTCAGGTGAGCCCCATCAGCAGCTGCGGGACAGCGCTGGATTTCGAAAAGGCCCGAAAAACCCTCTTCCCAACCAGACTTTTCCTCCGTTTCCTTCCAGGGTGGTGAACCGCTGAAACCGTTCCCCCCCATTCTGGCACCGTATGGGTTCCCATCGGCAGCCACCTGGGCCTGCCGGTGTTCATACGCTGGGTTTGGACCCCTGTGGGCGCCTAGCCAGAGCAGCCGTTGAAACTTCAAACGTTTGGGGCTCGACCAATGAGGCTTTCATCAACGCCTAGCGGTCGTTCTGGTCAGTTTGGATTCTTGACGCAAACGGCACCAAAAATCCGATTTGCCATTCGCCTGTTTGGTGAACACGGCATTGCCCCTTGAACGAACACCTGCCGCTCCAGACTCCTACGAGGTGGTGTCCTGCAGGGTGGGAATAGGGGAACCTCTTCTCGATTGCGATAGTCATCGGCTTTTGCGTCGTTTCCAGAAGGATGCGCACGCCCTGCGTCAGGGGAGTGGGTGTCGCGACAGCCGAATCGGCTGGTCATTGAAGGCGCAAGGGCTTCACCCCTCGGAGCGGCCAATCGGCAACCAAAAGCGCAGACCAACCAGCCCAGACCGACAGGACCGCACACGTCCCAGAAGCAGTCCCTCAACATCATGGTGCGGCACACTCCTTCAAGTATCGCTACAGCAGCCGGCAGCTCTAGCGCTGAAGCAGGACTCTGTATCTTGAGTTGGCAATCGCCGGCCGACAGAGCTCATAGTCTGAAAGAATTTGGCCTGGCCACCTAAGAAAACGCAATGCCCCATTGGAAGCGATCCTCAAGTCAAACCTGGGGCCGACCTTGACCGGGCCAGATTGATTGGTCTGGTTGCAGCGATCTCTACGCTGGCACAGCAAAGACAACCAACGTTACTGCAATGCCACATTTTTCTCATTGAGCGGATGCACTCCAGCCTTTCAAGCCACCATAATCGCTTGGGTTACGGCCGATATTTTTTGATGAATCAAGACATTTCGGTAGCCAGGCCAAGAGAAGCATTTCCGGACCTACAAAAAGGCGCCGATCAACGCAGAACCTCGCGAGTTGATGGTGTTTTACTGTGCAAGTGCGGCTGCCGGATTCAGCCATGAATGGTACGGCCTAGGAAGATGAAGGCTACTTTCGATGCCGCGGGTGCGGATGTTTGAGCGGGCAATTGAAGAATAACTGTCTCCTTTACCTGAGCAGCTATACACAAACCGACCTTTTGCAGCGGCTCGGTGGAAGTTCGAAGCCTCTGCAGGACTTTTTGGGTTACGGGTTTCCAGATGCTATGGGACTATTGCTGGTCGACGATGGCCCTTGATGGCTGAACGTTAGCGTTGACAAGCGGATTGTGATGGAAACGACCTGTCTCATCCAAGGCTTGCTCGAGGCTTGGCGAGGTTCCATTGGATCTCTTTTTTAAGGCTAAGATGACTGAGCCAGGCGGAAAAGTACACAGGCTTAAGCGTCAAATCTCAATACTCCTGGTAAAACGAGTTAACAAGCTGCTGCGGAAACGTTTGTTACGTTTACTAAAGCCCGGTAGCGGAACTCGCGAGCGATCGCCTTACCTTTTTGGTGGTAAGTAAATCAGCTTTTGTCAAGGGGATTTTGCAGCTATGAGTTATTGTGGCCAAAGTGATTGCCTCAGTCAGATGAGGCCAACCGGTCCTCTAGCAGTGCCGAGCTGACAAAACTGCAAATCCTTTTTTGATAAGGAATAACGCGCATCAGCGCGGGCGCGTAAAATTGGAAGCCCAATCGCAAAGATTGTTGATGAAGGAGCAAGCGCCTTTTGGGGCGCAATGCCTTCCGATAGCCGAGTAACGAGGGCCTTCCAGAGAAACTGCCTCTGCCAACAGAGAATCAGGGCGGATATCGCTTGGTGAGCACTGTGTGCTTGCCTGGTAATTCCAAGCCCATGGAGATATCGCTGGATGGCATTGGCGGTGATATGTACGTCCTCTCTTGGGGTGCATTGGCCCACTCTCCAGATTGCGATGCGCTGCCCTACGGAAATTGCTATGGCAACATTGACTTCAGAGGAAGGCCATTGGCCTGCTCCCATCTTTGAGCAACTCATTCGGCTTTTTTAGAGCTTGATCTGGCTTGTTCATGTCGTGATTGATCGCCGTTGATTTTCTTCCTCAAATACATAACCATGCAAGACACAATACCGCTTTGCTTATCAATCCTGCTGAATGAAAAAGGCAGTTATTGGCAAGCTGCTGAACTTGAGGCTCTGAAAGCAGTATTCTTCCAAAGCGGTTTCACTGCGGGTCAAATGCGCTAGCCCCAAATTGGTGCCAGTGCCTCCAGTAATTTCAGCGAACTGTGGCCAACAGAGCCTGTTGTAACGGAGACATAACCTGCCCTGGTGGCATATCGTATCCGAACGCGGCGCAAATGCAGCTTGGTCTCAAGGGATTTAACCTATTTCTGCGCTATGCACCTACATGCCATGCTTGCGGCAAATGCTCAATCTTCGGACAGCGATGTTGCTTCAATGGCCTGCGCGAAACCTATACTTCTTTTGGAGTGCCTATTTGAAGCCACGCTTCAAGCCGTTAAGGCCAATGAAAGAAGTGGTCAGCAACGTGTTGGCGCTGATGCCGCCAGCAAATGGATGTTTACTTGACATATTATTTCCGGCTTGAAGCCCCTAAGAGAAAAAGGGATCTTTGAGCCGTCAGAATTATTTTGTAGTTCGGGGTGTGCGGTCCGCGGATCTTGTTTGCAGCAGTATTCTTGCACCGCATTTTTTTCTGATACCATTAACTGGTCACCCTTCCCCTTGTTGCACCTCAAAACAGTCAATCAATTGCCAATGTCGCTGTCAAAAAAGGCCAAGAAAGCTATCCTGGTGGATGGGGTAATGCTCGATCATTGATCTCTCCAATACATTTATTGTGGCCGCATGTGGCCCAAGCTGCCCTGAATTCTGCCCTCTGGCCGGGGGTTTTACCGCTGTTTGAGTTGTCGGTTACTCTGGCCGATGCACCCTTTGTACGATCAAGGGCTGATCTTTGCTACATTCACTTTAGCCACCCAGGGTCTGGGTATTTGGTTCTGGCGGATCCATTGAGAATACCTTTCCCCTGATGGCATGGGGGTCTTCAACATCGGTGGCAGCCGCTGTACTGGCAGGTGGAGCCTATTTTCCGTAGCCCGATTGCATCCCAGCTTTGGCTTGCAGAAAGTGGGCGTTCAGGAAGTTCGATTTTGATTGGGTGCCCAAGCAACCTGGGTCTGATTCTGGGGCACCATCTGGCGATTCTGGGTTTAGGTCCTGCTTCTGGTGATCAAGGCCATGGCTTTTGGTGGCTTGTATGACTCCAACTTGGGGCGTGCGTCTGGTGGACTGACCCAACCCTCGATTCGGCACAATTCTGAGTTACCGTACCCATCTGGTTGAACGTCAACAACCTAGAAGATTCTGGTCGGTGGCCATGTCTACGTGGCTGTGCTGCTTGATGCTGGAGCGCTTGCATATCCTTGTTTCGCTTTTAACTGGGTGGCGGAGAATCATTCCTTTTTCTCTGGTGATGGTATTTAGCTATTCCCTGTTTGGTAATTGCCTGGCTTGGTTTTGCCGCTTCATACTACTGGCGGCTTAATACACTGGCCTATCCTCACTGAATTTTACGGATTCCGACCCCTGGCGCTGAAATCGGCTTTTTTCTGGCCCTTTACTTTGACCCAATGGGGTTGTTGGTTCGGGATATCCCAGCTCGCACTTGGTTGGCAAATTCCCACTTTTACTTGCTTTTTCTTCTTGCAGGTGGCTTTGCATTATCAGCGCCTGGGATTTGATTTGAAGAAACTCTATCGGAATTGGCGTCAAAACATACCGATGTCAGTGATGACAGCCTGGTCTGTTTTACCAGAAATCTGGCTCACCAAAGAGCCTCCGGCCGCAGTCGCAAGCCCTTTACTGAAGGCCCCCGGCTGAACCCAGCCCGTACTGGTTGCAGAAACAGCTTTGCTGACCTTCGTCTATTGCCCTTCTCAGGAATTGAGAAACCTAGTCCTCGCCACGGTAATGCATTAGGGAAACGCTCTATCAGACCTGTTCCAGATCGTAAACAAACTTTCTATAATCTTCGGCTCCAGTCGAAGGTAAAGCGCTGAGTTTTGCTATGGTGGTTATCAAAGTCAAATGTATGAACAGCCCACTGGTCCAAAGGTAACTTGAAACTATCCTAAAGCCCCTTGAACATTGGTCCGAAGCAGAGCCTGACAGAGTCCAGGCTACGAAGCGCTCCCCCAAAAGAGCTAAAGTAGTAAAGAAGCAAGCTTCCGATTCCTGCTAAATTTCAAGCTGATGTTTGCTCAGGAAGTTAAGATCATGCGTTCAGGTTCAGTTGATTCTTTGTTCAGGTATCTGATTGTGCTACTTGGCCCTTTTTCCTGGTCATAAGTTTTTTATGGCGCCACGAAGCCTGAGCGAAGCCATCCGCCCAGAGGGCAGACCGAGCCCTGGGCAGATGGAGGCCGAGAATGTTTGCGATCGTGAGACCGCGCACTGCTTCCTAATACCTGGATTGTTTTGTTTGTTGCGCGTGGGTCTGAAGGTCTGGCGGCTTCTTTGGTCCTTAAGGCGCTCATCACCCGCGATGGGCTTGGAGCAGTTCAGGCATTCCCTGAGCGCCGTTGGGCTAGCAACCGGCAGGTGTCGTGATGGAGGCAGCTGAACTGGGGATAATGTCCAGTTGGGCCTGTTGCACTCTTGCCTTCGCGGTTTGCAGTCTGGTGGATCAGTAGCCCTGATGAGACAACGAGACTTTGCAATCCCTGACAAGAACGAGACTTTCGCAAGTCCTTGGAGAATATCTGGGCGAAGATAGCCCAAAGAATAAAAGCTAGCTGCATTGACACGCATACCTTCCAGGCCCTAGGGATCTTTGCGAGTTTGTTGGGTTGGTGACGTCCACTTATCTCGGTTAGCATTGAAAATTGGACAGTTAAAGTAGGAAGATGACTGTGACGCGCTTGATAAGCTGACGCCCATGGCTAATCGCAATGGTTTAATACCCCAATGGCTATTAAAATTCTCCACTTTGCAATAATCGGCGGCCTAAAGCTGACAGGCAACTGCTCGATCAATGTCATCTGAATGTCAAAGCTATTAAATCAAACTTACCAACATTTCTCAATCACATTCATGGCTTTGAGTTAGGCAGGAATGGTCTTGCATTGGCAATCACATCCCTCTTGTTGCTGTCATCGGGGATGGCCCCCGCCTGGCAATTGTCAATCACAGCATGGCCAACAGTTTCCCAAAGATTCCGGCCCGATCCAAGAATTCTGCAAAGCTTCTGAAATAGCGGCGACTGGTGGAGGGGCGGACGCGATTCCTGGCAATAGTTCGATAGCTCCCCGGCTTTCGGCAGCACTTTGAAGGCGACGGCCTTGGTGCTCGCTCTTGCCCGAAAATCCGCCATGTACAGAGAAGGTTTACATCGAGGCGTCCCAATGCACCTGGATGCCCGTAATTGATTCAGAATCTGGGGCCCATAGCGCAGGGCCTTGAGGCCTTCAGGCCCTCCTTTTTTTCACCCAGCCTGCTCACAACCAGTGGCTCGATCATCCACATCAAATTGGGCAGCGTCCCAGCCGCCGCATGGCCCTCAGCCAGGATCTGGCCCGCTGGAAGTTGCGGGTGGGCTTGCCCGCACACCGGCAGCCATGCTGCCGCGCACGTCACCACCATGGCCCGTTGAGCTGGTGAAGGTATGGTCGCGACTTTCTGCATGTCTCCACAACGGCTGAGGGTGGCTCGATTCGTTGGCACTCCGTAGGCCGCAGCTCGGTCCAGTGGAAAAGGGCTGGCGCCATATGAGCCGTTGCCGGTCTTCTCCGGCCCATGGAAACTGAGGACGCCTGGTCAAGACGCTGGTCCAAGCAGCAGGGTCACAGGGTAGGCAAAGATGCCGGTATTTCGGCGTGATAGGCATATGCAAAACCTGCAAAATGGATGAAATATTCTGGCTGCTTGATGTTATTGGCCTCCACGTATGAAACACCTGGGTGACACTGGATATCGGTTGATATCGCCGGTCAAAAAGCAGTCCCGGGCTCCGATCAAGGCCGTGATTGCATTGGGATGGGCAGAAGTTTGGCGGTGAAGCTGTCCACTGGATCCCGCAGGGGCGCCGTGGCGGTGGAACCCGGAGAAGGAACGCCAGGTGGGCTGCCGCCTCCGCAGAGCACGTAGGAATCGTTGCGCATGGGGATCGTGGCTGAAGGACCCGCCAGGCAGGCCAGCACCACATGCCCCGGTCCAGCTCATGCCGAAGCTTCGCAGGCCTCGTGCAAGGTCTTGCTCAATGTGGTTGCTGTTGGCCCCAGGACCACCAGATCGCAGAGCTCGATCAGGGTCGCCAAGGTGTTACTCCTGCAGCGACCTTCATGCTCGCGCGCACCATCCGCTCCCATCGGGCACGTGGGTCGGGTCCATGCCGACACATCCCGTGGTGAAAGGCCCCGAACGGGAGCGGCCTTGGCGTGGCGCCAGTTAGCTAAGCGGTCGCCGCCCCATGATGGCGCTGTTGTAGGCCAGGGACGCCGGGGTAAGAGGCCGATGCTCGTAAGTAAACCCACCACGCTCCCTGCTCGAGGGCCGAGGATCCTGCTGCTGATGCTGGCCTGGTCCAAGGAGTCGGCGAAGAAGCTGTTCTGCAATCGGCCTGGGGGCTGAATCCGGCGGCTTCCGAACCAACGCCTTCCATACTGCTTCCAAGCGCAGGTGTTGCCCGTAGCGGACGAAGCTTGCTGCGCTGGTACGTGGCTTTATCTATTCTGTGGACCCGCAACGATTAAGCAAACCCGTCAGCCGCCCTTACCCTCATTCGATTGCTTGTATTACTGCCGTAATACGGCTGCAAATGAGAACCAGGCCCTGAGCTGCTACGGCGGCAATCCCACCAAGCCCCCAGCCCTGGCGCCTTGCGCCTCTTTTTCTGGTGCACCAGCGGGGCTTTTGGTGTCACCTGGCCTGTTCTCACGGGTCTGCCATCCTGATCCCAGCCGAATGTGGCCCCTGCTTTTTCTGAGCTGGGTCTCACTCGGTGGGCCTGAGCGTTGCCGAGTCAGTGGGCCGGCCCTGGAGTTGAATGGCCAGCTGCATGCGGCAAGTACGGCGATCTGCGATGGATCTGGCCGATGCCTCGGCTGCACTGGTTTGGGCCGCATGAAGCCACGGGCTTCCGCGCATGGCACCCTCGATCGACGTGATTTCGGCCTCTACCGCACCTGCCTGGGTGGAGAGGGCCTGGAAAACTTCCTGGCGACTTGAGCCTCCTCCGATTGACTGGCGCGAGTCTCCGGATTGATCAAATCCACGATCGAGCGGGCCCCCCTCACCCACATCACCCGCCAAACCGGCGTACCGGCGGCTCCTCGGCGGCTCCGCAGAGCCGCTGCCGTTGACTGTTCAGAACTGGATGCCCTGAGTCACCGGCCCGCAAGCAACTGCTGGTGGCGGACAACCGCTAAGGCCTTCAGCACCGCTCACGCCCCGGCAAACCAGTGCCTTGCCTGCCCGAGGTGCTGGTGCGGCGATGCTGAACTGGCGCTGGATGGAGAAGTGGTCACGCATCGCCCTGAGGCGGCGGCGGCCCAGGGGGCCGCGGTTCAACAGCCGTGAAGCTCCCCGGTGGTCGGCTCGCGGGTGCGGACCTCAGCTCCCCTCGGCTTCGCCTTCGAGGTGGGATGGCGGGGTGGACATAGCAAAGGGGCAAACCTGGAGCGGAGCTGGGTGCCAGTGTGTGTGGGTCGCAATATGTGGAGAGAACCTTGAGCCGATGAATGTGATCTAAAGCCTGTTCCAAAACCTGCTACTGCCTGTCGGCGGATGTGCTGGCGGGAGGGAGCTGGAGTTGGAAGGGGTTCGGAGGCTTTCATTTTGCATGTTCCGGTTTCCGACGGCCTTTCGGATCAAAAGAAACTTTCAGTCACTGCCTATTAACGGAGAAGCGTCGAGCTGGGGATGGTTCCTGAGAATGTCCTCGAAGATGCCCATGCTGCCCAAGACTCAGGCCTGGCGTGGCTTACGTCGAAGGGCCTTTGCGCATGGCGCGTGCTGTTTGTCTGCTCCGCCGGCATGGCAGCCGCCTCGATGGCGAGCAAGGCGGGTGGCCGTGAGGTTTTGAAGCGATGGCCCTGCTCAAGGGGATGACCACCTACGTGGCCGCACAGAGGGAGCTGTCGTCCGCTTACGACTCCGACTTGGAAGTTTGTCACGAGCGACAACAAGGCTCACCCTTGCCAGTTCAGGCTCAGTCTCGCTCGCCTCGCCACCGGGAAAAATTCGCGGCCACGCGCTCCCAGTGGTTCGTTGACAATCGAATCTATATTCGATGGTCGATCTTTTCACGTCCTTTGGCAAGGATCAGAACGTCCTACATGCGATCCAATTGCAAGGTTCAATTGAAGGTGTTGGTGATGAGCTCACAGACAAATATCCAAGGCCACTGCCCGGCCTGCGACCTGCTGCTGGTCCGAAGGTTATGCACATGGACGAACGAAGTTGATGTGATTGTCATAAGGACCTTGGGCAGCGGTAATCGTGGCGTGGAATGCGATATCTCGCTTCCGTAAACAGGATGTGGATTATTCAGATCTGGATCGGCCGAGGGAGATCGGCCCCTATCCTGCCGTTTACGTGATCACAGCCAACGGAGGTTCTCGGTTCTCCTCCGCATACAGTGTCCCAGATCAGCGACTGGAAAACAGGCGCCGGTTGCTGTCGGGCAGGATTTCACTTCCCTGCCGCCTGAAGGGCCAATCCATCACCCTCAAGGACTGAAGGCGATGAAAGACATGGTGAGCTACCCAGTAATTTTGTTCGTGAAGGACAACCCGAAATTGACCATCATGAAAGCACGCCAGACCGCCTTTGACCTTGGCCCTTGACTCGGTTGGCACAGCCCTGACACGAAGCTGGTCATCAGCGGTCATCAACGCCACTCGTTACTTCCGGCGCAGGCACGCGTGGGCCGGCCGCTCACGCCCGTCAAGCGTGGCGGGAGTGGGTCCCGCACCGTGCGTCGCTTGTGCCGTCGGCATCTACGACTGCTGATCCACCCGGCCCTAAAAAGCACGGGGTTGACACACGCGAGACACGCGAAGCGAAGCCGGGATTGCTGAAGGTCAAATGAGCCGGTCAGAGAGCAGAACTGCGGTTCAAGCGATTATTCCGGACTGGCTGCAGTGTAGCATCGCAGTCTATTGCATATGCACCTACCATCATTCTAATGAATGGGGGGTGAGACAGAGTCTTGCCAATCTCGGTCTTCGTGCGGCTTGGCGGCATAGTGGGGGCTCGCTGTCAATCAGCCTTTCGCACTGATGACGGGAGCATGGGGTTATGCCTCGCAGGCATTATATTTGCCTGGAAGTGCTCGTAGCGGTGCATTCGCATTGGTATTGTAACTTGGTCTTTATGGGTGGAATAAGTGGTGGTCTGTTTTTCCAGAGTTCCCAAATCGTACTGAAGGCTTAATGGTAATCCCATGTTTTGTCCTGAATGTAAACCACCGGCCAAACCAAACGCAGATTGTCGCCCAAGCTGGCTGGCTGGTCATTTGTAGGCAGGCTTTTCAGAGAATTTGTACCCAACCTTATTGCCAAGCTGGCAAGCAAGAGCCGAGCCCTATGCTTAAAGACCAATCCTAAGCTGAAGAATAGCTTTAATCGCGTCAATTAGCATCAAAAGGGTTGACTATCCTAGTGAGCACCTGGCATTATTGGTCATTAATCGAGGGAGCCTTGAGAAGCATGATTTTGGTCCTCTGCACGTGCGAATTCGCCTTATGGCTGACATCCATGACTGCAAGGCGGGACGAATTTATCCTAGTTGCTGATTGATTCGGCAGCAGCGACAGCCTTGAGGAGCAGTTACAGGTCATGCAAGCAAGTTGTATGTAGGTCGCGAAGTCCTCACCAATGCTTTGTTCTGGACGTCCATCCGCCTTGTCAAGCTTGACCGCGCAAGTAGGAGACTCTGGAAAACCGAGCCTCATCGCGGCATAATGACCTGTGATCCCCGTTCAGTATTGACGTTGACGGACGCAAGCACTTGACTTCACGGATTATGAGGCAGTTGCAATGTTTAGAGAAGCACACCCTACCGAGGCCAGAGGGCCCCCCCGAGCGTGGGCGGAGCCACTGGCGGGGTGAAGTTCCTGTCTGAGATTGAAGAGGCTTGCCTGCCTTGGCAAGCATTGAATTGACCTGATTGAGTCCAGCTTACCCCAAGACGAGCCAAGAAGGGCGGCCTCGAAGCCCACGCGCTGGAAACGCACCTATCGCCGGCTGGAGATCACGAGAGCCAAACTGCTTCCAGGCGAGCAGGCTGCCATTGCTCAAGAACCGACGGGATTCACAGCCGGGGAGAGGCCCTCAAGCTGTGGGGCCACCAGGCGTCAGGAGGGCTGGAGACCTGCAAGCCCCAGTGGTGATTGTCGATTTTTCAGTCACACGTTTTGCCTACTGACAACCGCCGCCACCCACGCAATGGACGGGATGCCTGGCATGGCGACCCCAACCGGGAGTCGGACCTGCCCCATGTCGGCCCACGCCATCGATGTGGGCCCGCCGGCTCCACCTACGACCTCGGCTTCAATCGACGGCATGCGGAAATGATGGGCGATGGGCCACCAAAGGAGAATCGGGTGTAATCCTTGCGCAAGCGGGCCGAGAATCATCGAACTGCGCCGATGCTGGCCGTGGATGGACTGCGTAAGCCGGCGTCCACAAGTACGACGCTCTTTTCGCGCTCTGAGCAGCCGCTGCCCTGCAGCCCCCTTGACTCTCCTCTCCACTGGGAAGACCTTATGGTTTGCATGATTGGTATCGTCCGGTGTGAATGTTCAACCAGAAATCGATCCCAAATCGCCCCTCACCACCGCTGGTCAGGGGTGCAATCGCTCGCGGTCTTCTGCTCGCCACGGTGCTGGCTGTGATGACCGTCGCCGGTTTGGAACCTGGTACGCGCAGTCCACCGCTTCCGCCATCGATTGCTGAGCAGACCAATTCCGAACAGCGTTTCTGAGGGGAAAGAGGCCAGCAGGTTGACGGCCCTACCGACTCAGCGGCTGGCGGTGCTTGCAAGGGCTGGCTGGACCTCTGCGCGGCGAGGGGGTTCAGCGTGTTGATCACGTGGTGGGAAAATCTCGAAGAGATCAAGGTCAGCCAGGGAGTTCCGGGGGATCTGGCGGTCCCTGCACACCCGGCCACCTTGGCGGGATACGTTCGAGGGTCATGTTCCTGCCTGAGGCCATCCACCAGCTGCTGCGCCAGCGTCCGGCGGTGGCGGCAATCGCTGTGCCCGGGAATGCCCTCGGTCGCCGGGCCAATGGAGTCAGCGTTTTGCGCAGTGGGAGTCTACAACAGTCTTCTCCTTCACCCGCGACGGATCGTTTTTACAGGCCTTTCTTCCACGTGAAGGCATAAAGATGGCGGATGGAATTTCCATTTGGCCGCCGCTCTTTCCTTGGCCTCGCGGCAGGGGCCCCTCCGCCTCGTCGCGGGCAGCGCCCTGCTGGGCGCTCCGCCCCATGCGTCCGGCCATCACGTGTTCGCTCCAGCGGCGGGGCGGCTGGAGATGGATCTGGGGCGGCGGAAACGGCGTGACGATTGCCAGCCTCACCGCACGGCGCTGGACCTACAACGGCCTGCTGCGCGGTCCGCTGCTGGAGGCTGAAACCCGGCGAACGCCGGCGGATCAGGTGCACACCGCTGAAATCGTCCCACCAATCTTCAACTACCCACGTCCTGCAACTATTTCTCCGAGCGGCAACGCGGACAACGTCTCTTGAGCGTGGCCCGGGGGCGCAGCCAGAACCTACGACTTCAGCCTGCCCGCCCGACCACCTCCGCCGGCACCTTTCTATACCACCCTCACCGCCACGGCAGCGTGGCTGATCAGGTGTTCGGTGGCCTGGGGGTGTGGGCTGATCGTGCGGGGTGGCCCCTTGATCGCATCCACCGAGGTGCAAGCAGCCGAGGAGCAAGTGTTTTTCCTCAAGGATCTCCCTGGTGATGGGGATTTCGCGGCTCGATCGGCATGGGGAATGATGCTGGTGACGGGAGGGAGCGGTGCTCACCGTCCACGCCAGGTGAATCCTGCGCTCTCGATCCCAGCCTGGCGGCCCTGCTGCGGCTGCGGATTGTGAACGGATTCAATGCCCGCTCTGGCGGCTGCCCTGGAGGACCAACTCCCTTCCACCCTGATCGCCACCGATGCCGGTGCCCTTGAAACTCCGGGGCAGCTAGAGGATTGCGCTGCCCCGGCGAGCGGCTGAGGTCTGTGCGGGGTGACCAGCAGGGCCGGCCGCTACCGCTGCTGAACCTTCCCTATGCCCGCGGCTCTGGCGGAATGAGGGCGGCCATGGCCGAAGCAGAGGAATGGGCCGAGGCAATGGGAAATGGGCCCGGGGGTTTCTGCCAACAAGGGCCGGTGCCTGTCGCCACCCTGGCCTATGAGGATCTGTGGCACCCTGCCGTTACCGAAGCGCCTGTTTGCCGGTTGTTCCCTTGCCGGAAGCCGGTGGCCGCACCCGCCGCTTCCTGCTCAACCACGGCATGGCCCCGGGCCATGGCATGGTGTTTCCTGATCAACGGCCGCGCCTTCCGAGCCGGCAGGATCGCGATACACGAGCCAACTCGGGAGACACCGAAGAATGGGAACTGGTGAACGACGGGGTCATGATCACCCTTTCCACGTTCATGTCCACCCGTTTTCAGGTGATCATCGCAAACGGCACTCCGGAACCCTCATCGGCCTGAAAGATGTTGGTGTTAGTCCCGAGCGGGGGAGACCGTGCGGATCGCCCTCGCTTCGACGATTTCACCGGGACCACCGTCTAACCCTGCCATATCCTTGATCACGAGGAGCTGGGAATGATGGGAACCCTGGAGATTGCCGCTTAGTTCACACTCCATCACACCGCGCACACATGTTACATGCCGCAATGAAAGGATCGATCCCGCGGCGGGGTAGCCGTAGCTCCAGCTGGTGGTGGTGCATTCAGAGCTATTTATCGAGTCTTTGTGGAAGTCCGTGTAAATAGATCATCTCTGGGTCCATACAGCTTGGGGTCTGGGTCGTCCAGGTCTTCGCCCTTGCAAGGCGAGCACACCGCTCAGAAATCGCGGGAGCGGTATATTGCCACTGAGAATCAGCGGGTGTTCACGGGCTTTTGCACGCCCCGAATCCAACCCCCTTGATCTGCCGCTGGGAGTAGCCCTGGAACCCTGCCTGCTTAAAGGGCGAGCCTCGGCTGTTCGCCGTCCTCCGCAATTCGATCACCAGCGCTGGGTGATCCGAGCCGGTAGCGATCATGCCGATCGTGGCGAGCGCGCCAAGTGAGCTTCACCCGGCTGAAGAGAAGCTTGGAGAGGCTGCCATTGAAAGCCCCTGAGTGGCCTACAGGGTCCAAGGGCCTAATGTCCTACAAGGGGTTTGCCCCTACCGGGGAGGGAGGCATCGAGCAGATTGGCGAGTTGGCATGCGGGGCTACCGGTGTGAAGATCGAACCATCCGCCTATTGACGAACGAGAACACCTTGCTGGCCCGTGCGCAGCGTACAGATGGCAATTACGTCTTTATTCCGCTGCAGCATGTGGAGCGTTGCGCTTCCTCCGCTTCTGCCGCGCCCTTGACATGAGCCTGGATGGAGGTCCGCGTTCCTGCATCGGGCGCGGGACGCACCAGCCGGAGCTGCCGGACCGTGAACGCCTTGCTGGAACGAGAAGATGGCCGAGGTTGAATGCGCGGGTCGATGAACTGCGCCACTTCAGCATCAGTTGCGATCTCAGAGTCTTATGTCCGCATCTGAATGAGGTGAAAACCTGTGGCATTCTCGTGGAGTTGACCCGTTCGGCCCGTAGCAACAAGGCCCCAGATTGATCGTTTCCGCCCTGGCTCAAAACTCTGAAGCCGCTCAACCTTGGGTTTGCGAAGCAGGCGAAGACATTGGCGATCCACGATCAGACTGGTGCCCATGTCAGCAAAAACCGCCATCCACACGTGGCATTGCGGCCAACCGGTGAGAACCAGGAAGAGGGCCTTGATTCCAGCGCAGCACAATGTTTCTGACGCAGGAATGGTGAATGTGCGGCGAGAGAGGGCGATCGTTCCGGTACCGCAAATCAGGTCGTCGTTCATGATCACCACATCAGCCGCTTCGATGGCGATGTGGGTGCCCGCGGCCCCCCATCGCGAAGCCCGATGTCCGCCTGGCCAAGCCGGCGCATCATTGATGCATCGCCGGCCATGGCCGCGAATCCGTAATGGGCCTGCAGATCGCCACTGCTTGAGCTTAGTCCCACTGCGGTAGCAAGTTTGCTTTCACTCCTCGATGCGGCCACGGCCGCTTATCGCGCCCGGCGGTGGCTGCGTTTGGTCCCCGTGAGCATCCCCGGAGTGACCCCGGCTGCGCAGGGCCTTCATGCAGCTCTTGAGCTGGGCCGAACGGTGTCAGCCCGACGGCGATCCAGAGCGAGTACCCGGTTTTTCATCGGCCAAAAACTGAGCGATCTACCCTGCGTTCGTGGCCCTGCATCGAGGCTTCCAGTTTCGCTGGGCAGAGCCCAGCTCTTCGATCCAGCGGTGAATTGGCCAGCATCAAGCGGCCGCCCGGCGATCATGCCGCGCACCCCGCCCGCCCGGGTAGGGCCCTCGAAGGCCCTCCACGTTCAACGTTCACCCTCCAGGCTTGTGGCAATCGCTCTCGACACTGGATGTCGGAGCGATCGGCCAGGCTCGCTTGGCCAGCTGTTGAAGCGCGCCGGCGTCGGCATCCGCCGATGAGAGGAAAGGCCACCAGCTGGTTGGCCAGGGTTGATCGTGCCGGTCTTGTCGAGAGCAGCACCTTGATCTTGCGGGCCTCTCGATGTAGCAGGCCTCTTGATGATGATGCCTGCGACGGGCGGCGGCGGCCAGTCACTCACCCACGGTGCTGGGGTGGCATCAACCAGCGCACAAGGGACAGGCGATCACCAGCAGCACAGGGCTTGTAGATCGCCGGGGTGGCGGAATCCGAGCAAAGCTGGCGTCCCAGCAGGGCAACAAAGCCAGGGCGAAGACGAAGACGGCCGGGGTGTCGCCGCGCCGCGAAGCGATCCACGAGCGTTGATCGGAGCACGGCAAGCCCTGGGCTTCCTCCACGGCCTGATGACTGCGCACAGCGTGCCTTTGGGAGGCGGGCGCCGTCACCGCGGATCTCGGAGGGCGCCGCTCTGTGATCGTGCCGGCAAAAACCTCATCGCCGCTGACCTTGGTCAACCGGCAGGCTTTCGCCGGTGAATCGGGCCTGGTCACCGCACTCTCGCCGCTGAGCACCGTGCATCGAGCGGCAGAACGTTCGCCCGGGCGGACACGGACCACGTCTCGATGGCCACAAGCAGTGGCTGACACGCGTTGCCTAGCGACCAATCACGGGTTTCCTGATCTCCGCCGATCAGGGGCCATCGCCATCGGCTGTGATCGCCCTGCGAGCCCGCCCCACCGCCCGCGGCTTCAATCGCCTCGGCGCGGCGTAGAGCGCCATCACCATGAGGCAGTTCCGGGAAACGCCGATCAGGAATAGCGCCCGTGACCGCCACGCTCATCAGGTGCATTGATGTTGAGCCGGCCCTGGCGCAGGGCGGCCAGGCCCTTGGCGAAACACCGGAGAAGCCGCCAGGGCGATGCGGCAATCGCCATCCGCCGCCTTCGCAGTTATGACCGGGAATGCGGAATGCCCAGATGCGCAGCTCTGCCGTAATCGCCAGCGCAAGGCACTTCCAGGCGGAGCCTGTTCCGGCGCCGTTCGGCGGGGTCTGGGCGGCGACGGCCGTGATGCGGGCTGAATCGACCGGGTTGAACCCCAGCACGCGGATCGCGGGCGAGCGCGGAGCTGAGCGCGGCTGTTTCAGGCATCGATCGCCAGAACCGCTCGGCCAGCAGGACCTCAGGCCCCGATGCCGTCGAGTCCTGAGGGGCATGGCGAATCTCGGTTTCTTCGGTGGGCGCATCCATCGCGGCTTGATCGAAATCAAGCGTTCGGTAGCGGCGGCCGGCTGCGGGGGCTGGATGGCTTCGCGTCTGCCCGCTGGTTTCCGCTGCTGCGCGGATGCGCCATGGTGGATGTCAATCCAGACCTCTCAAACCGCCTGTAGTCACTTCAGGGGTCAATGGGTCTGGGGGGCACTCCTGATCTCGCAGCGGTTTGCATTAGCCTTCCTGGCAACCTGAACCAGGGCTTGCAGCCCTACAGTTGTGCCTTTGGCTAACACAACGATTGGCCCCTGGCGCCGGTCCCAGGAGCAGTGCATACGCGCCGGGCCCTTCCCAGCCGCGCTTTTAAGACCCACGAATGTGGATGGCGGTCCTGGTTAGGCGGCTGCTGGCCATCTCAGCTCTGTGCTTGATCAGCTCCTGGAGCCCTCGACCCTTTGTGGTCGCACCCTTCGGGTTCCACCGTGCTGTTGTTTTCGGCATCCCAGCAGCCCCTGGCCCAGCCCGCGCAACATCGTGTTAGGCCCAACACCAATGGCGGGCGGGCAGTCAGTGTGGTGTGTGTTGGCAACCCCTGGGCATAACCACTTGGGCGATGGGGCTGGGCGTTTGGGCTCACCATTGCCTTTGGACAGCTGCTGGTCTGACTGCATCCGCCTGCCGTTCTTTGTGGCCTTGCTGTGCGTTCTGCTCAAAGCCCGCAGCCCGGAATTTGTGGTGATGCCGATGCTGACGGGTTTCCCTGCCTGTCTGACGTTTGATGGCGTTTGCTGTTCAGCCGTCTGAAGGCTCCTTGATGAGCTTATCCCACCAACTTGGTTTTGAACCAGGTGGCTCAGGTGGTGCAGATCGTCGGGGTGGCGACTGGCTACTGGCTCCGACTCAGGCGCCAGGACGCGCAACGGCCCACGACGCGGTGCCTTACGCTGGTGGCAGCCACCCATGCCATTGTCCTCAAGCGCGCAGCGCGTCACGTTTTTGTTGAAATCGAGTGCGCTGTAAAGCAAGTTGATCACCCGATCGATGCTGGAGATCGAGTGCCAGCCACCTCCTGCCAGAAGCCGCTCGGCTGCTGTCTGATTGGCACGACCGAACTGGGTCATCGACAGTTTGCTGAACCACCAAGATCACAAGAGCCTGTTTTCTTGTTGGCAAACGCACGTAGTTGACCCCATTGTGTTCAGTGTGAACATATTGATTACCCTAACCCTGTTTTCGAACGGTGGGCCTGGAGCCCGGCTTGGCCAGGCACGGAACAGGCTCAAAAAATTGATCAAAAGCCACTGGACGGAGGCCTAACCCATGCCCACCATCCATTTGGCACGACTGTTTGAGAACTCAGCGATCGACTACTTGCTTGTGGTGGTCAGCTCACTGCTGGCGGGGTCTGTTCCTGGAGGCCGGGGAGGATTCCTCCAGCTTCCACTGCGGATTCGTGGCGGCGCCGATCCAGCAGATGGAGCTGGAGCACAAGCGAGGTTGGAGCGGTGCTAAGCCGCCAGCGGGGCTGGTGTCCGAGGTGAGATGAAGCAACGCGGCGGCCGAGCCGCGGCGGCGGCTGTGGGTTGAGGGACACCCTGGTGGTGGGGTGCTGCCGATGAAGGGAAGCGGTGGCCACAGGCCAGAACAACAGCAAGACCTGGATTCTGGCCCTGTTCACACGGCATGGGTAAAGG
>Ga0163217_1050056_pt1 | contig 18235 bp, 6 predicted proteins | sample SynspAceP_FD_185933 | JGI IMG/M metagenome (GOLD analysis project Ga0163217, IMG submission 185933) | Saline lake microbial communities from Ace Lake in Antarctica - Synechococcus sp. Ace-P (PacBio error correction) | ecosystem: Environmental > Aquatic > Non-marine Saline and Alkaline > Saline ...
ACAAACACCCCAAATAAAAGAAAGGACAACTCCAATTGCCCGGACAAACGACCGCGTATCCCTCAACCACATAAGCCCGGGCCCTTTTAACACTGTTTGGTAAAAAGCTCATGAAATGGTCTATACTTGCTGTCCGGCCACACCAAATCTTATTTCCCAGGTCCGATTATCCCCCAAAACTGAATACCTTTTCGCGCACTCTTTTATTCATTTTAACTAAACCACTGGTAAGCACTTTTAAATTTTCAATTAAACAGTAAAATCAGCCGATGCCAAACCACTCAACCAACTCGCCGAGCCCTTTCAAACAACTAATGGTTGCGTATCCGCCCATCAGTAAAAAAAACCTAAATCACTGGAAACCAAAACGGCAAAACGAGTTCCACCACTCAAAGATTAGCTAACGCTATATCAGGACACTAACATACTCTGCGTATTACACGGTAATCTTTACCCACCTTAATACTGCTGCTTCGCATCAAAAACCCATATAAACAACTCCTCACATTGGTAAATAAGTCTCCGCCCTCGGATTACTCAATCATTTCAAACTATTTCGATGCAATTTTCACTCTTAATCCAAGTTTCTCAATACCCTCGGGCCAGATCAACCGCCAGCAAACAAGCATAAATAAAAACAATCCTTCTCAAATTTTCAAAAAAAACAGGGCCTTATTGAAGCACTACTCACTTACTCACACAAAAAGTTAACCAAATAAAATTTTGTTTTTTGTCTCACTATTCGAACAATCTGCCCATACTTTTAATCTCTGGAATATCTTGTCCTTTATGGCCTGCTACAGAAGCAAAATAAACGAACAAGTGATCATATTAAAAATCGGTTTAGTAAATTAATCAAACATCATTAAATGCAAGCAAAAATTACCACAAATGGCAACAATTATTTGTGTAAAATATTTAACCTAAGAATTCCAATAACGTCAGCATTTTTACAAATCTTGGCTAAAAACAAGAAAACTATAAAAATACGCATTAACAACTAATAACATATTTAAACCTTGGTTTCAAAAAGGTTTTTCAGGATTGGAATAGTTCTTGGCCATTAATTAAGTAATAGTAAGATACAAACCAAACACAATCGTTGAAGGAACATAGTTGTAGTTTTATCAACCAATTTGAACTTTAACAGGAATCCATGGAATATAAAACTTTTAGGGAATACTTGCTGCGGGCAATGTTGCTACCAAGCCAAGGCCATTTAATATAACGTAACAGTTCATATGGAGATGAAAATACAGCACTTTTCTATACATCAACTGAAACAATGAAACTGGGCTGAACTTACCGATAACCTAACACGTTTCTGGTGTCATTAAATCATTGACGGCGACCTATCCGGGGATACCAACATCCACACCCAAATCGCGTTTTGGGTATTAAGAAGTATGCCAAGCTCCAACCATTATTCATTTAATCAATCTTGGCACAGCCTTTTATTTGATACTGGGGGAGTGTACTTACTTCCGGTTCACCCCTGTCGTCATTTGATCAACAAGCAAATCGTTCAACCTTCTATAACCCACATCACTAGTTTTCTCTCTTTATTCATTGTTGATATCACAGTCAACCATTTCCAGTAGAAACTAGCAGTACCCAACACACAACACTATCTTTAATGTTTAACTCTACTTATTTATAGCCGAACCGTCCAAAAAGCTTAAGAAATAATAATATCTTAGAACAACATGACTAAAAAACTGGAATATACTAACCTAATTTCACTAAAATGCCACCTACTAAACAACAAAGGCCTTCGCTGTAAGCCGTACAGACAAAACGGGTCAACACACGCAACCCCTTCCAAAGTATAAGAAAATATATAAAACCCCCAAGCGGTTTTTTACTACTTAAAAAACATTTACACCCATTTCATTTTGGTAGAATCCTACAGAGCGATCCAACACAATCAAGATCACACAAAGTAAAAAAACCCTCTATTGTTAAATCAAAACGATTCTGGTAATATAATCTGTTTCTAACAAGATTAATTTTAGCTGGTCTCTTCAGGCTACGCCTGTCCTCTGTTTCAATTCTTTTATTTTAAGTCAAAAGCTTTGAACCACAGGAGCACAGAATTTCTTTTAGGATTCCTACCGTCTATTTAGGACGAACAAACTCAACCACAATGTTCGACTGCCCCACATACCCAAACAACAATGTTGATTATCGCAGCTGTATAAACTCGGGCACTAAAGCACTACTACAATGCCAACGCTTGTAGGAAATTCCTTTAACAACAATCACCACAAATTCACTGCCCCAGCATACCCAAACAACAAAAGTTGATTGGACCAACAATGTTTCAATTCACAACGAGATGATTTTTTCGCAGGTTAAATCGCCACGCGGTCCCCACCCTACAATCCAACCCTCCCCTTGTGATTTTCTCAGGACGAACAAATCAACAACAAATGTCATTGACCACAATGTTTCAATTCACAACAAGGATTTTCCCGCTAAAGCCATCCTACAAAAGAAACAAAACGCCTCACCTTGTCATTCCCGAACCGCTTACCCACGACTTTTTAGCCACGAAACAAAATCACCGGGAAATTTTTGATTAACAAGCATTAACCCAAACAACAAATGTCGATTATCACCTCTTGTAAAAAATTCGGCAGTAAACAATCCGTGCGATCGAATCCGGTCCCGGCAGCTACTACAACTACAAACCTCTGTCTTGCCGCGGGCACCCCTGACCGCTGTATTCATGCTCTTGCTCCGCTTTCTAGGGTAATCTTTAGCCTCTCCATTCACATCTGCTCTTTTTTCTCCCGACCTAACCTACTTCGCTTTGCACTTTGCTATACACTCTCTTACTGCTGATTGGAACATCGCACTTAATCAAATGATGTTGACACCAGTTTCTTACCTTAAACCCTTGCATGTGCAATATTTGTGCAGATACCCACACCGGACTTTAAACGGCTTTGCTTTCACTTACCTTTTGAACAATAGAATACTCTCCTGCTTCGTTAATACTGCGCCTATGGGCAACTAAAGGGACAAGCACCGGCTACACCACCGCTATTAATTGTACAACACCTAATACTACGTAGCTAAACGTTAACTGAAGGGTCGCATTTTATCTTACACCCAACGAATTCAGTCTACTGCACCTGGCGGACCGGGTTAGAAACACATAATCAAAGCACCTGCATTGGCCTGTTTGTTAGATTAAGCGTACCTTTATATCATGCCAACGCCATGACGCCACAACGACTTCTTTTTTTTTCCATTGCAACCAAGTGCCACGTAAATCAACCTTACCACCCAATTGTTAGAGGGCACGGTTAACATATCACCGGGGATCGACATGCGCTTATACCATCAACCATCGCCACACGAATATCAATCTACCACCAGTTGGCCTAAAATTAAAATGTGACAATGCAGTCAGCCGTCTAATTGCACAAACTTGATAATATCTAGTCACCCAAAAGCAACGATAAAACCGGGCATAGCAAATACCCAACCGGCTCGATCTGCCATAAAAAAGACTAAAAAATCATGAAAATTCCAAAACATAACTCGGGAATGATAACAATAAATGGGCAGTGTATGGCAATGAAGCCCCAACCAGTAAAAGCCGATTTACCTAATTTAGAACGCACACTCATCCCTCCAGTAACCCATGCAAATCAGCCACTACCGGCACCAAACGTTATTTGCTACAAAATATATTTGGCTAATGCTTATGTAAACCTTAGCTAAGAACACAAAGGCTGAATGATGTCAAACGTTTCAAGCATATAATACGTACAATTACTCACTTACAGCATTGGCAAATGCACACTTCCACAAATAACAATGACATAAAATGTAACTTTATGGGTGTAATGCAAATCAAATAAAAATAACGCTAATTAAATCAACACATCTAGTAAAAGTAACATTAACAAAACGACGGATTTTTGTCCCGCAACACAATTAATCCAATTTGCCTTTGTATATTTCGCTATCGGATATCTGATCATTCAGGTCTGTTTCAAGCCACCTGTTATACATATCGAAATACACACCAAATATTTTATCTCGCCCTATATGGCAACCTCAGCTTTTATCTTTTGCTGACCGTTTCTCTTATCGCTCAGGTGCCGCATTCGCTCACAGAAATTCTGGGTTTTATCCAGCTTCTTCGGGTGGATCATAACCTTAATTCCCCCCATTTTGTATTTTTTTTTTTAACCAAAACAAACCGGAATATTTTTTCGCCGTATGCACCTGGATACTCACACCACCCTAACTCTGGTGCATGGCGCTACTCTTTACAAATACGTTTTGCCCTTACGCCGGAATGGCCGTAACACCCGCAACGGTATGCATAGTTGGCTAACCAAACGGGCCATCCGGGGACTTAACCAACGAATCAAAACCACCCCAAACCGGCCTATAAAATCATCTTCTTTGCATGAAAGACCCCCGACCAATTGGCGACGAAAAATACCAAAGCTACTGAAAGCGTATGATAAGCCGTGCAGTGCCCGTGAAGTAAAATAGAAGTACTGTTATTGGGTCTTACCCATCAACCAACCGGACCGGGCCATTAACTCCGTATTAAAGCCCCTAGCGACACCAACGGTAGAACGTACACATACTGCCGACATTTTACCTACAACTTACTGCATCCTCGTATGTCCACTAGGGCAATCAAACTATCACATTTAGACAGGGCCCCATAACGGCCACACTTCCCCATCAAGCTAATTGATAGATGTGGTCTGCCAGCGCTATATAATGATCTATTGCCATCCCCATCGCTTGTTAATTGGGCCAAAATACGCGTTAAACCAATTCCAAAGGCCCCGGTGATTTTTAAAACAACCCGTATCATGACGGCAAAAAAGATTAAAAAATCTATAAATTTCGGCTCATATACCACCCAAGACAATGGCGACACATCAAACAGCCTCCAAAAGTGATCCGCATTTACCCCCGTAGTCTTTTTACGCCGCACCTCACTATACTACCGCAGTTTTATGTAATTCCACAAGCTATCCTCATAAGTCGCCCCCCGCCCTACGCCAATATCCTAACGGTATATACCTAAACAAATTAACTACTAATCTTGCCTCACAAAATGAAACCCGCATACCCTGGGCCCAAGTCAACGCCCTCGGCGCGAAACCGGACACCGCGACAAAATGGGAAATCCGCTAAAACACGATCTGCATTCATCGCCATTGGTTCGCTTGTTCCATTTAAATTCTACTTTTACGGGTCGAAAGGCTTTGTGGGGAAAAATTTATTAAACTTCTGAATACTTCCCACATAAAGGGGATCAATAAAATTGTCTATGAATCTCTAAGAGTAAAAAAAAAACTACTAAAAGTTGAAAGGCTTTTATCGTTCTAAATTTTTATTTTTCAGGTATTTTTCATAGAAAACTTTAACTACTCCCTACTATTTGCAAAAACATAATTATTCTATTTTGTCTTCTGTAATCAATTTCATTTTGTTTTAAAAGTAAAAACAATAATCAAAACACATTTTAATATCCTTAGGATTGTTGTCTCTTAATTATCGCTTTAGGCCTCTACAATCATTTGATCAACCTCAATAATTTCTTCTTTAATAGCAAGAAGAAGCTAATTCCCATCTTATAGTTTTTCTGGGATACTATCATTTTAAACAATCAGAAAATAACTGACCAAGAATTGCTAACATCTCAGTTATTTTATTCTGTTACAATTTGGTTTATCTATATCCCATTACAGCAATAACCCTGCTAAATATTGTATCAAAGAAAATAATTATTTCATACTTATCAAAAGGTTATCGGGAATAGCTGCCATCTCAACTTATAATTTAATTCAATTTTAGGCTTAGCAATTTAAAAAAATCTAAGTTAAACATCATAATTTTTTAACACTTTACTTATTAACCATTGCATCACAAAATACTATCTTTTGCATTTATTCTTCATCCTATAATTAAATAATATGCAATATAATAAAAGTATGCGAAATCATTGTAATTTTTAGGACTCCCGGGATAATATAATAATATCTTTGGCAAATGGGTCCTAATTTAGTTTATTTACTTAAAAATCGATTCAATACGAATAGGAGATAATCTTTGTTATTCAAAAAACTACTTAAAAAAGGCAATTTATACATTTTATTTTTTTTGAGAATAAACGAAACACTGCACTAAAAGAAATTTTAGCATAATTTCAGGCAACCATCTATGGATTTAGGAATAATAATAAATAATATCGGATTAGCAGGATTAATCTTCTTTACTTTCATTAATTTTATGCACTATCATATTTAAAAGGATGAATAATTTAATCGGGCCCAATTTATTAAATCTTTACTTTTGTCCAACATTACTATCTCCCTATTTATTTTATCTCTGTTTAAAACTTCGACATGATGTATTTATAATAATATAGGTAAATAAGCCCAATTCAGGATGTAACTCCAAAGTCTACTTCATAAAATATCAAATAATAAATTAATGGTAACATAACTCACTAAAAAGCAGTATAGCTATCTTTCAATCTCGATGTTCAAAATATTTAATAATATATTATTTTAAATCTACTTAATGTTTGGGATGGTTTGTATGAAAAAATTACAATTGGTACTTCACAACTTTGTATCTTGCAATTTAGGTGGAGCATGCGATTTACCTCACCTCAAGCAATTAATAAAAGGGCATTAGAGATCTCTCTATAAATAAATTTATATATTGTCATTGCCTGCTGGGAACACGGAATGCACGAATTCTCAAGGTAGGGTTACGTCAAGCAAGTAAATTTGGGCTAGAAACTTTAATTAATTTGATTTTAACCCTATCAATATTAAAAAAAATCGACTCTTTTGACATTGGGGAAGGCGCATAGTTTCACATGACATTTACAAATGCCCAGAATTACTCAATCAACTATCACTAAAATTTTAGGTCTAAACTTTTTGTCGCAACTAATTTTGCGCCAACAAACTTATGCCCATTAATTCAACACTTGCAAAAAAATTAAATCGTTAAATTAACTTTATATTCTGGACCAGGTTTATTCTCGAATATTCTTTCGAAATTAGGTCATAAATAACCTCTAAACATGAAGGACTCACATATTTGTTTTCGGTTTACAGGTTTACCTCCTACTCACAACATCTAGCGAAGCATATCAATCTAAAAAATAGCAATTAATTTTCAGGTTACTGTATAACGATCATATTATCTATAATAATTTTTCACTTAAAATAACTAACCATACTTAAGTGAAAAATTTATATGACTATTTTTTAGCTAAGAATGTAAAGTATAATCTTGTACCCCATTTTTGTCAAATTGTATGAAATGAACTAAATACTTTTAAACCCTTCCTACAAAAAAAAAACTATCCAAAACAATGGTCGGCACCTTATTTGCAATCCATCTGATGTTAAAGGGTTATATCTCACAATTGATTTTTTGGTAGGGCGCACGTGGAGAATCATGCAACAATTGGGCTTTTTCTTCTCTTACCATTTGTCCCATCCTACAGCATGAAAAATTTAAAGTGTATTGAAACTTAGTTATCCACATTACGACGCTAGTAGGAACTAACCACAAGAAATGCATCAACAAAGACAATTAAATGTTTTTAATAGAGAAAGCTTCGGAAACCATCAAAAGGCAAGTTAATTGGCCAAACTCAAAATAAATATTACAAATAACGATAGTGGATTTATTTAATAATATATATATCTCTAATAAAGTTTCAGCAAATATCTTGGTACGCTTGCATTTGTACCATTATTCTAGGTATATTAAAATACTGTTTACCCTGGAATGTTTAACAACGACCAACCAACAATGCCCCAGAAGACTCAGATCTCTACAAAAAATTTCTGAGTTTCCTGCTAAATCTTGGATCTAATAGGTAAATAAAACACACTATTGCATAGTGGGCCTAAATCGAAAGGTATCAAATGTGGGCTTCGCTCAATCCACACCTAAGGCAACAGATCTTCTGGCGTGTTATTCAGCACTTAAGTAATTACCTATTAAAAATACTAGTGGCACTTGTGATTAATATTTCCAAGTCAAAATGAACAATGTTAGTTAGACTAAAGACACAAGTTTACAACTCAGTGAATCAGCACTCATAGAATATGCGCCAGCGTCACCCTGAACTCATCTTCAGTGTGAGTTAGTTAATCCAAAATATCTTGTAGGTAAACCATGTAGTTTCTCGCAGTTATCATTAAAAAGGCAAGGAACCCCTTATGCAGCGGGGGGCTATACTCATTTAATTTCATTCATGGTTTGCGTACCCCAGTTTTAAAGTACAGAATAAAAATAATCCTAAATTAGTTTCAATAAAGAAATGTATATCGATTTAAATATCAGTAAATGGTTCCTGGTAACAACAGTGATTTCAATACAAATAACATTTGTATGTCTTATAACAACCTTGGATTTTAAAATCGGACACTTTACAGAACTAGTTAAAATATGTGTAATTAATGTCGAGTTTGCAAAATATATCTTCCAGCATGCTTGGGATTATGACAATGGGTTTATCCGTATTCAAAAAATAAGGCGGTCTTTGTTATTTCACCAAAAGAGCAATGATTATTAGAAAACCCAAATTATCGGCAGATATATTAGATAATTTTGGACATTACACTTTTGGCACAAAATCCCCATTTCAATCTAATGAAAGTTTTTTCAATCTTTTCGCGTGTTTAATCTTTTGATTTTAGATTACTCCACCAAACAACAAAGGTTTAATTATTTTTGGACTGGCTCTAAAGTGACTGTATCTAAACATTAAACTCATTTTTAGCCTAATTCTAGACCAAAAAATATAAACATCAAAAATTTATAAATGGATTTTAATAAAGTGCAAAATTTTGATTATCTCACTTATTTTTAAAATTGGATGGACTACAGCTCGACAATTAAATGTATAAGCTGGCTGCACCAGTACAAAAACAGACAAAGGTTTTAAGTGGTCGACAAACGCAATCAACAAATGATGTCTGGCGCTAATAAACGTCAATATTACCGATCAAAATTTGCAAATATAAACGCAATGGGTTAATTGCCTAATCATGTAAATAAGGTTACGGAGGGGTGCAATAATTTGCATAGCCTACTGCCATACCATTTTGACTATAAAAAACATTATGATCTTGAAAAACATTGTTACTTAAAGTCACATGCAACTAGCTGCCTTATGGTTAAATGTATCGATCAAAATAAAAACTATCGCGGCTCTTATCCTTCGTCAGTTCAGATGGGTAAAATAGAGTGTTATGTTGGGGAATCGTTTACTCTTACCTAGGCCAAAGCCAAGCTTTACTTAAAAGCGCATACACGAACTCTCAAAATTAAGAATGAATTCTGAACTATGTCCTGATATATAATGGTTGCAGTTTTACTTTTTAACAAAAAGTTTTATAATGAAGTCGGGCTAATGATAAATGTATTTATATTGCCTGAAGATCGATTGGCAAATAACGTGCTGCAATTGGATTGAAATCAAAGGTATTCCTACATCATTCCGTATCTTCATTTAGTTCCGGCCTCCGGTGGTAGAACCCACTTATCACTTCATGAGAAACACACGTCCTATTCTATACAATAAAAATTTAATGTTTAGTCCTTTTTACTATTTTTCTCAGGCTTTTTGTAATGGGTGTCCCACAATCATTATAAAAGAAAAAGAGATAAAAATATATTCTGGAAATTCAAGGAATTTGTCGGGTAAAAACAAAATTAATAGATGATAAAAATATAATGACATACTTTTTTAGGGTTTCTAAGACATTTAAGACATTCCTATTGGAACAGTAACGATAAAATTTTTGCACTTATTTACCACAAAATATGGTTACGCCCCAATGTTGATCATATTGGTTTCGTCTTACCATAAAGATCCTGCTTTAAAAAAGTTATGACAAAAGGCAGATGTAATATCTAAATACAGTAGGATACTTAAACTTTTATCAATAAGAATTCATATTTTATCCCGCAGTGAATTTAAACACAGTTTAATTTTTTGAAAAGGGTCGTACAGCAAACAAAAATATCGTCCATTATCGGTGCGACTACAATGATATTTTAGCTTCAAAGGGCAAACTAATAAAATGCAAAAATAAACATATAGAACCAATTTGGGCTTTATATAAACCAGATAAATAGTTAGCATAATACAAAGTTTTAATCAAAGTATGCAATTTATTTGTACTTTTTTCATGCCTAGTGTCTCTCCTCACAAATACACTGCTGTTGGCATAAGTATACTGCAGTGATTTAAAGTAGTTTTTTATTAATGTTGTGCCTTTCTCATTTTGTTTTCTTTCTGATCAGTAAAAACTGTTCACTCACTAAAATATTCATATATCAACTTCAGTTTTAGTTGGCATATTAGATTGTTTCCATTCCTCAAATTTACGTTTATGAAAATACTAATTGATCTGCCCATATATTTTTACTTGTATTACGTATTTCACATTCAGAAGAAATAGAATTGGCAAAAATATACACTCTTTTTATGTTGCGGGCTTTAGTAAATGGCTATTCACTTGACTTCCAGATTTTTCTAACATTAATCTGTGAACTTTAGATTTTCCATCTGTATTTCATCAGTGTTTTTTCTTCTTTGTTAGTTTCAATCGTAACTGTTATTACATATGTTTCCTATGTTCTTCGTACACACTTGTTTTTAACGGGTTGTTATCTCTGATCAGCATATAAATGTCGCATAACCTTCGTATTTACGCTCTTATAAAGTTATATTGTTTATGTTTTATGGGACAATTACTTATTGTTTTTAAAGATTTTTTAAGCTAACTACTGTTTAATAAAATTTGAATTAGCTAATATCTCTAATATTTTTTATCTCGATATACCGTGGTTTATGCTCTATCTCTCTATTAGCCCAATTTCACAAGCTAAACAAGTTATTTGTTTGACTGTGATTTTTCAAATTTAGTGGGGAATTATTCAATTTTTCTTTCTATTGCATCAATCTTATCGCTATTTAGGCTATTGGGGGAATACTGAAATACACTTGATTTATTAACATTATTATCTTCATTCGCGGTTTTTATAGTTTTTTATTTCTTGCCTTTATTTCTTTAAAAAGCTTTCATATACTAACTCAACTCAAACTTGGTCCCCTACACCTTGATAAAAAGCAAATATCAAGAGATAGCACAAATTGTGGATATTCTTCTATTATGGCGTTGTTAATGCTATGTCGTGCGTTTTTAGTTTTTTTCGGGGTATATTTTTAATCTTCATATCACAATTTAGCTTTATTTATTTCAAGTCCGGGCTGCAAAGATTATTCATTTTAAATTCGCCTTTACTCTTATTGTTGATTATGGTGATGCCCAATCGTTATTTTGTTCTAAATATGGTATATCATTTTAATTCTCTATATCAATGCGAGATTTTTCTATTCTATTTTAATTTCCACATTTTCCTTACTTTTTCTTGTGACTCCGGCCATTTTTACAATATCATAATATCTTTTTCCGTGATTCATATTCAATTATTCCGATGTTCATGATATATCTGAATGGTCTATTTTATATTAGTGATATGGGCAATTGGGTTCGTATAAACTACTCAAGAAATTCCCTAGTTTAATTCTCACTATTCAGGCACTACAAAGTTTTTATGAATTTATATTTTTGGACTAACACGTTATAATCTACGATAATACTTGGTAATTCTGTACTCCGCATTAGGCCGGCGAATAGCAACAAGTCTTTTAGTCCTTATATTTCAACTTGTTCCATTCCTAATATGTAAAACGTAGGTTGGATTGGACATTCTTTCCATAATTTTAAGCACTTTAATATCAAACTTTTTATGAAATATTGATCTTTGTTAACTAAATCGAATTATTAAATATTCTTGATCTTTAACCACATTTCTGTTCTACGGACAAATAAAAAATAATTAAAAGCTGCTGTACTCGATGTAAAACACTCTTCTGGTATTCAATAACATCAACTGCCGATAATAAAAAACCACGGTAACCGTCATTTCTGTCTGCTATTAAAAAATCCAGCTTTAATTATTCAGTCAACAGGTGTTTTTTGCCATTTGTCACATAGCAGAAGCTTTACTCACATCACCACTCTTTACCACACTTTTAAGTTTTTACCGCTGATTAGCTGACCTTACTTACAATTCTAATGTTCGACAATAAATATATGGTAAAAGTGGTCATTTTCATTTGTTAACAATAGCCAGTATTTTCATCGTCATCACTCTGACGTTTTCAAGACTGAAATCGCAATGCACAGCACTTGGTTTGCCATATGTGGTTGAAATCAATCTCAACTAATAAGGTTTGGAAATTAGATGTACATCAATAAAATTGATGGGCACTGCCTTAACAACCAGCTTTTTCATATAAACCAATCAAAGTTGTCACTATCAACGGCAACTGGCCTGCTAATTCCTGCACATTAAACGTAACTTTCGTTATCATCAGCTTAATCATATATCATATCATAGTGCCCCGGGCAAAAGCAGGGTATCAATCTATCATTAAAAGCCATCGCCCTAATAATATTATTGATATCGTTACTTGAGCAATGGAACCAGTTGCTGGAATAACAGCGTTAACGCATTCGCCACCGCTTGCATAGGTCGTTTTTTTTAAAAGCTTGGTTAGTCAATCCAAATAATCTAGCTCTACGTGCGCTGCGCATTTTTGAAAAATAAGCCGCATATTAACGTTCTAATTTTAGGTCACTATAGCGTTTTTTCTAGCCTTAATACATTTCATCCAACGTATGCGGTACTGGGTTATGATAAAAGCATACTATAAGACGTCTACATTTCTGGGGGGGGAACATTTAAGCGGTCAAGCCATTAAAACCTTTACTTTATTGATATAACACATAAAACAAGCGATTCGGAATGCAACTTGACAAAAGACCTGTTCTGGCCAATTAATATGCAGCGGCATTTCTCCCTCGTTCAAATTAGCGTTTTACCCTTTAAAAGAAATACTTCCAGAGAATTGGCACTCACCCTGCCATCTTTCTATAGAGCCTTTTCCGGGGCCTTCTCTTGTGTTGACCAACTATAATCGGTAGCCGCCGGGGTATTTTGCAGGGCACCATATCATCCACAAACCTTTGCAATTTTATGCGGTAAACCACAAACGTAGTTACCTCACTGAACACACTTGGATATTTAACCTACCATATTTATTTACCAACAAATTTCTTTACATCATCCAAATCCTCTAAACCAATCATTGGTATAAACCACTCGTCTGAAAACTATGCCATTTCCTATTTCATACGATCTAAATTCGCTTTCTGCCTAAAAATGTCCAAAACAGCCCCTCTCTCCTACCTCGGCTCTAAACTTCGGCATATTATTCTGAGCTAAATAGCCTGACGCACCATTTGGGGTTTTTAAATCCATAATCTCCCATCACTAATTCTCCTATCAACGCAATTGCAATAAACGAATGCCTCTCAAACATTCTGTTCTGCTTGGGTTGAAAATCAGAAATTATTACTGTATCTTCGGCAAATTGGCCAGTTAATAAATTGCTTACTGGGGGCCACTGGTTACTTAGCATAGTCGGCATGATAAAGACGTTAGAAATACTGTACTCATACCAAGTTTGTTTGCAGTATTCGGCTATTATTTTGGTACCTCAATTCGCCATAATTGGCACACAATTCGGCACTGCATTTGCTGTTTGCTTACAGGAACTTAGGCATATACTGAATAATAAAAGGCTAAATTCAATACTTTACTTTTGAGGTAACAATTTACACATTAATATATTTGCATTTTCAGTAAGTGTGCTTTTATAAACCTCCAATTTTTTCAAAAATGATGTGAGCGGGCAAAAACATAAGGAAAAACCAATGAAAAAACACTTATCACCGGTAACCGGCCAGGATTCTTATTAGCCGAGTTTTTATAGGTAAAAGGGGATATGAAATTTCACGTATTTTAACCCGGACAATCATTATTTAATACGGGGCGCGCATCGATTCATATTTTACGAAACGCAATACGAAAAATGGCACGTTTTAAACGCATAACGGTGATTTAACGATCTCGGAATCTTATCGTATTTATGCAAGATAGTGCAGCCCAGACGATTTATAACCCTTGGCCAATCACATTTGCCTGGGGTATGTTTAACCCAGAATATACCGCTGCGATGTATGCCTTTAGCACCTTGCGTTTGGCGATAGCTATTCGCTTTTAGGGCTAGAAAAAAAACCAAATTTATCAACTCACCTCTTATTATGTGGTGAATACAAAACACCACAAAAAAAACACCCCTTCTACCCACGCTCACGTATTGCTTTCGCAAAATGTACCTTATACTGGATAAGCGGTAACTATCGTGAGTCTACTCATTTTGCCCTGTAAACGGCATACTTTAACCATGAATCCCCACGCCTGTGTGTAAACTTTTGTACCCGAAAATCACCCGTGCTATGGCCAACATATTGCCCAAGTTTAGAAGCATGTTTGGTCTAGTAACATGACCTTACGCATTGGGCCATGCTAAGATTATGTGCGTTGCAATGGATATTTTTTGGCAACAAAATACTCCTGAAGAACTTTGGTTATTGGGCACGGGGGTCAACAAATATCGGTACGCGATTTTTGTTATAGTCAGCCGCCCTATCGGGGTATTACTCTACCTTTAGTGTAAAAGGCATTGGGAGAATAGGCGACGTTACCCGGGCGATACGGGGGTTGCCGTCTATCACTGTGTAAAATGTGATGTAATCCGTAAATTGACTCCCGTTATTTCCTCCTGCGAAGTAAAACGATTACTAGCACCCCACTAAACCAATAAAAAACTCTGTTGGTGTACCCGCAATCAACGTCGGGAAAATTTGTCTGAAATGCTTGCACATATTTAAGTAAAGCCAACAACAGCTCACTCAAAAGCATGTTATGACATTGCGTTCTTAAAATAGAGCGAAAAGAGCAAATGGCTGCAGAATAAAGCAATAAAGACAATAAAGCTGAAATGTCAATAAAGCAGTGAAATAATGCTAAAACTAAGTAAATACAAAAATCCTTGAAACCACAGAGGGGAAACAGATTATTCTGGGGTTAAAGATAAGGTCATACAGAACTAAAAACTAGTAAAGCAAAATCTTAACCACAGAGGCAACAGATTATTGGGTTATATCAAGGCATAACTAGACAAAAACTAGGGTAAAGGCAAAAGATCTAACACAAGGGGTCACAGGAGTACACAGAGAAAAGAAAACAGAATGTTAAGATAAAAATTGCTTTTCCTAATTACTATCCCAATCAAATAGGTAAGATTTAATCTATTTCCTAACAATTATTTTGTCTGGGGTCTCTGTGTACGGCACGGCTCTTACCTTGTGGTCAATTCTTTGATTTAAAGGGAAAGAGCTGAACCACAGAGGCCACAAGTACACAGAGGAAAAAAAAACCACCGAATGGTTTAAGAAATAAAAATGTGCTTTCTAATTTACTACCATCAAAGTAATAATCCATTCCAACAATTATTTTCTGTTCTCTTGTAGCGCAGCGGCTTGTACCTCTTTTCAGATCTTTGATTATAAAGGGGCAAACGTTTGGAACACAAGTGCACAGGGAGTACACAGAGGAAAACATGCACAATCTTGGGTTAAACTACTTGTTTGTTTTGTAATCCTTTAGTCCGAAACTCTAGAAGCATTGCAGGTCTATAACGAAAGGACAAATAACGGCAATTTGTATTTGAAATTTTTTTCTAACTTTACTTTTTTTGCCTTCCTCGATACGGGTAACCTCGGGTTCAATCTTTGTTTGTTCTTGGGTAATTCCGGGACCGTGCAATCCCCCACGGATTTTTAAGCTCGAACCATAGTTAAAAAGTTCGGGTTAAAGCCTCTCACGTTGTGTTTATTAGTATAATATGCTTTTACCAGGGGTAACTCTTGGGACTATTTTCTCCTGCGATCATTTTTTAAGGATTTTATGAACAGGTATTTGGTTGCTCATAATGCACTGGTGGTCGCTTGGTTAGTCACTAACGGCTATGTTTGAATAATCACTCGTGCGCGTAGTGATTAAACCTAATTAGCCACTATGTGGATTTCAAATACCCCATCGACGAGTTATTAAGCCGGCGGCTAAATGGCGTATTTATTGCTACAACACTACCCCTCTGACTTATTTATCAAACCTATGATGAGTCAATATTGTCACTTGCCTATCAGCCGGGTAAAAAGCTCTGTTTTAGGGTCAACTATATTTACCCTAAGTAACGCGCAGCCTATCGTGTGCGGCTGGGCTACCGGGCAATAAGCTACCAACGACCTTTATCTTCCAATATTGCGGTAAAAACTGTGTGAACTTACAACCGCCATATCGGGGTAATTACCTCATGTGAATCCCCTAATTTGGTATGCCCACACGATAATTCACCCCAAAACTCCACTACTCCCTTGCTCTATTACTCGTCATAACAACTGATGGCGATGCGAAGTACTTGCTTGGGGCAGTGGGCCAACCCATCCGAGTTTTACATAATAATGTCAAACGCCATCATTCATGTATGGAGCCTAACAAGTGCCAAACTATCCGCCACTACGAAAGGAATGAAAGCCAACATCAATGTGGGTACAGTTTGATTGGGGCCCATTCGTTGAAGGTTAAACCGTCGGGCAAAATAACCGTTTGCCCACAAATAGTATTGATACATCAAGCCATTGTGCGCCACGTAATTAATGCACGCGAACCGTCTAGCCGCTTTGGGGTTGCATATACATATATTTAGAGCGGGTCTAAAGACACCTATCAATGTTTTTTAATAATCAGATATTTTAGACAAGTTTTTAAGCAGAGATAGAATCTAGTAAACAGAGAAGCAGAGAAGCCGTGAGCAGAAAAAACTGCAGAGAATAATCTAAGTAAAAGCGAGAAACAGATGATCAGAAACGGCATGCTAATCTATAAAAGCAGAGAAAGGCATGAGCAAGAACGGCATCTAGATCTAGTAAAGCAGAAAGGGCAGTAGGCAAGAAACGGCCATCTAATCAAGTAATAAAAAACAACTTCAAGAGCAAAGCCTTTAAACCACAAAGGCACGGCTCGCACTGGGTCTTCTCTTGTAAATTTCTTTAGGGACGAACATAATATAGATCTAATACAGATGCAGAAAAACCTAGGGCAAAAGGCGTTTTTGAACAAAGAGACACAAGTACACAGAGGCAAGATAACCATTAATTTTTTAAGAGACAAAGCGGGGATTTAATTAAGTCTGGTTCCTAAACAAGATTATTTTTTCTTCCTTTGCACGCACCTCTTATCTTGTTCAGATCTTTTAATTTAAAAGGACTAACCTTTAACCACAAAGGGCACAATGTTTATCTTTGTAAGTTCCGGTAAACGGGAGTTGCCCAACGAGTTGTTTAGGACAACATTAATATAGAGGTCGGAAACTAATCTAGAAACATTAATTAATGCCAAAATCAAAAGGCTCGCCCTAAAGATGCTCCTACAGTCAAGATTTAAATTTTACTCTTAGACTCCCACGTTATTAGCCAATAGAAGCTTTTTCTACATTTTCATTTTCTTTCTCTGCACTTAGGATTTTTTATGGGGTTTTAGATGACAACACGTTAAAACGGATGCCATACGCCATTGTTCGGTATTTAGTGTTTAAACTCTGGGAGTATTTTTTTGGTATCGCACAACCGGCCGTCAGGGTTTGGTTTGTCTCGGGTGCTATTCAAAGATGAAGCAATGGGACTCTCTTTTTTACGCTAGACTAAAATAACTGTTCAAGCTATCGGCCAGAAAAAATGCCACTTTATTGCCCTTTTGACATTCATCAGAATGGGTTTGTAACGACCCACTAACCCACTATGTCTGTTAGTATAGCTTAACGGGAATTGATATCATTTAAACAGTTTACCTAACGAACAACATAATCAATATGCCTTGTTTAGCCAAATGAGTTGTGAGTTCCAAAAGGATTGCATAACCATACCAAAATGGTATTTACAGGCCAACTACGGACTATTAATCCACTTAAACGCGCCGGTTATTATTCTACTATATAAAGGGGTAAAAACAAAGGCCACTGCGAAATCTCCCCAATACTTTACATAAAGTTCTTGTTTGGGAGAAAAGCCTTTTCACTAATATATAATCTACCGGCGCCCTTTCGTTCGTTGTAAAGTATGCACATCATGGCAAACTAAAGGGATGCTCTGGCTAATAAATAATAAAA
>Ga0163217_1053924_pt1 | contig 18232 bp, 25 predicted proteins | sample SynspAceP_FD_185933 | JGI IMG/M metagenome (GOLD analysis project Ga0163217, IMG submission 185933) | Saline lake microbial communities from Ace Lake in Antarctica - Synechococcus sp. Ace-P (PacBio error correction) | ecosystem: Environmental > Aquatic > Non-marine Saline and Alkaline > Saline ...
AGAGAGATTCCCTCGAGACCTGGCCGACTCTGGCCGAGAACGGCCGGCTGGTGCCGCGCCAGTGGCCCCAGCCAGCGGCGCGGGCCTGGCTTGGAGCTCGACCTGGCCAGCCCGGCGCTGGAAGCCACCGGCCGGCCGCCATCCACCGCGGCGACAAGCCCCCCCCCAGTTTCTGACGCCAGCGCAGATCAGCCAGCCCGCAGCCCGCTCCTGGTTTTCGCCCGGCCACGGCGGCCCAGCCCACCCACGCCTGGTAACCTACCCCACCCGATCTGCTGGCCCCCAATCCAATTCACCCCTGTTTGGTGAAGGGCCACAGTGGACCCGACAGCCCATGGCCCCGCCACCGGGTTGAAATCTGCTGACACAGTTCTGGACTCAGCCGTGGCTGGGGTGTTGTTGGACGTCAAACTCGGCGGGCTCCACCGGCTTCGGGCGGGGCCTACCGCGGCGCTCGCACGGTCCAGTGGGGGCCGTGGTCCGATGTGGCCGACTGCGCCGCCCGCCGCCGGCAGCGTGGTGGCGCCGGCAAAGGCCAGCGCCGCGCGGGTTTGCGAAGTTGGAAGGGGGGCAGTGCTGGCGGCTTCACAACCGTGCCTGGCGCGCTTTTTGTTTCAGCACACACCGAAACCTTCAGCGCCGGCGCCTGCCCGCTATGGCGTGGTCCGATCTGGCTCGCCCTGGCTCAAGACACCCACCGCTTCGAGGCCACTACCTCGATGGGCTGGGTCGGTCCGTGGCGGAGGCGAGGCGCTCTATGGAGCAAGCGCTCAACCCCTGCTGTCATGCCGATGCGAATTCACTGCCCCGGTGATCTTTTTTTCCAGGTCTTCAGGAACACCGTGGTGCCCCACCGGCTCAGACCGAGAAAGATGGCCCTGGCACTGAGCAACAACGGCGTGGCCGGTGGAGGTGCATCGCTTCAAGCGAGGAGGCCCATGGCTTCCGCAGCGGGCCGTGCAGGTGGAGGTTCTGGAGCCACGGAGGCGTTCTTTCGCCGCCACTTCGCCCTGTGAGCGTTCCTGCAGCCTGGCTGGGGCCAGCGCAGCGGATCGGCTGGTTGCTGATCAGCAACAGTCGAATACCTGTGACCTGCTGATTCATCGCGCCTGATCCGGCAGCCAGCCTGGGGGGGGGGCACTAAATTTTTGGGGGAAAGCGCTGGGGTCTGCCCGGAGGCCCTGCTCGCAGGTGCGTCTGGGCTTGATCGTGCGCCCCAACGGCCCGCTGCCCCTGCCTTCCCCTGAGGTGATCGAGCCTGGGCCCATTTTGCCACCTGCCCTTGCTCACCCTGGTGTTCTGCCACCGCTGCTGCTGAGCAAACCGTTGCCAGGCCTCGGGGGCTGTGGCGACCCGCTCTCCGGCCAGGTGCTGCTGTCGCTGACCATGGCATTCGCGCCAGTACCTGGTATGGCGGCCTGCTCGTGCTGCTTGGTGCTGCAGCCCCTGCTGGGATGACCCCGATGCTGGCCTTGTTGATCGAGTGGCCCTACGACAGGCGGCCCATGGCTGCGGCTGCCGCCATGGCCCCACCATACGAGCGGTTTTGGCCTGGAAGGGGCGCAGGCCCTCGGCCTGGCGAATGGCCGACGCTGGGCTGCTGTCCTCACACCGGGTGGGCGCTGATCGTGGTGCGGCCGGGAGCGTCGCTGGCTCAACCTTTGGGCGACGCCCTGCCCCTGCAAGTTGCGCTGGAGTTGGTGTTTGAAGAAACGCCCGCCCGCTTGAAGCGATCCCCATCGATGCCCCACTGGAGGAAGGAACTGGTGGAGGTGGCCGGCCTTCTGGGCAACAGGGGGCCGATGGGGCGGTGAATCTGGCCTGGCCGGTGCGGCGGTGGTGCTGGGCGGTTGCTGCTGCCAATGGCCTGCAAAGGGGAGGCCGACAAGAGCGGGGCGTCTTTGCCCTGGTGATCGATGCCCTGCCGGTGTTCCCGCTGGCGCCTGGTGGTTCGCTGCTGGTGCGGCTGGTCCTGGAGACCAGCGCCAGACCCGCGGTTTCCACCCCGTTCCAGAGCCAGAACCGCCACGTCTCGGCGGATCTGCCTGATCACCGCGGCCACGGCCGTGCCCTGGAAAGCTGGGGCCTGCTGGCTGGCGGACTGGCTACCGCGGAGCCTGCTGGCCCTTGGCCGGACTTGCTCTGGAACCTGGCCGTGCTGCTGCTGCTGCGCCGCGATCTGCCGCCCGATTGGGTTCGAGCGGGGCATCCCTCGAATTCGGCCAGTGCCACGGGCGTGGCGGGCGAGTGGGCTGCTGCTGCTGCGCATGGCGACCCCGACGACCGCAGCGAGGCTTGTGACGGCTTTTCCTCGATCAAACAGTTGCTGCTGCAGACCCTGCTCGCCGCGGCGTGATCACGGTGGTGGCGCCCGCTGGTGGTGGATCGGCTGGGGCCTCAGGCTGGACCGGCCTCTTGCCCTGGCCCTGGTGTCGCTCTGATCGGCTCTCGCCTTTGGCTGCGGCGTGCTTTTGGCTGAGCCGGGCCTTTAGACCCAGAGCTTTCAGCCGCACCATCCCCCCCCGGGGCCGCCCCCCCAAAAAACGGCCCCATCCACCGTCAGCACGGCACTCGGTCGGTGGTGCGCGCCAAGGCGCCAGGGCAAACGAAGGCCTCGCCACGTCGCTGGCGGCACCTCCTGGCCCAGCAGGTTGCCGCCATGTAAATGGTGCGCGGTGCTCACCCCGGCCGTGGCGCGGGCCTGGATCATGGCGTCGTCGAGGAGGCCGGAGCGAATCCGATCGGCGTTTGAATCGCGTTGGCAACGGATGCCCTCGCCGCCGCCCTCCAAGGGCGTACTGGCGCAATCAAGGGCCAGCAGGGCCGCTTTGGCGATGCCGTAGGCACCGAAATTGGCGCCAGGGTTGAGCCGCCTGCCTTTGCTCACTGTTGAACAGGCAGCTGGCCGCCGAAGCCTGGGCGCGGAAAGATGGCCACCGCCGCTTGGGCAACGGTTGGGATGGCAAAGAAATTGAGCTCGAAACTGCCGCGCAGCTCGGCCGCGGCCAGCTCGGCGATGGCGCCGGTCCAGGCGGCGCCGGGCATTGGAGACCACAACGTCGAGGCCACCGAAGCGGGCGCAGATGGAGGCGAGCGCGCGTTCAACCCTGATCGGGATCGTGAGGTCGCAGGCCGGCCCGAGGGCGCGCGGCCGCAAGCCTGCCGCCACCGCCAGCGCCGGCAGGGCCATCGCGATCGAGCACGGCCAGCTCAGCGCCCTGGGCCGCGAACCGCGCCGGGCCGTGGGCCCGCAACCGATTCGCGCCACCGCCGCCCGTCACCACACCACCTGCCCGGCCAGGGCGGCTCTGATTCCCTTGCCGAGCTTTGGCCTGCTCCAGGCTCCAGTACTCCATCTCAAAGGTGTCGTCTTCCGCCCACCGGCGCGAGCGCCCAGGGCTTCGGCGGCTAGCAGGGTTTTCGGGCCCAGACCCTCACCGATGTCGGCCGCCAGCCGCCGCTCAAGCGCTCTGCGGCGATCCCAACCAGGCCCAGACGCGGGAATGGCGATCACCGGGGGAAGGGAAATCCAGCCGGTGCCGACCTCCCCGAGCCGCGTCCCCTGCGCTCGAAAGTAGGCCCGGTAGCTGGATGTAGACTCCAGCGCCTCCGGGCCGCCAGGCTCCAGGCCGCCAGGCTTGGAGAATCTGAACCGGTAAATCTGGGCCATCGCTATCGAGGCTGGCGACTGGTTGGGGGGCAGGCGGCGCGGCCGGAGCACCAGGGGGCCGGCTTGGGTGCGGATCACATTGGTCGGGGATGGCCACACCGCGCAGCCTAGCCCAGCGGCTGAAGGCGCTGGTCGTTTGACCAGCTTCCAGGGCAGGGGCGGAGCTGCGGCAATCCAAGCAGCCAGCGGCCCGGTGCCGCCTCGGGCCGGGCGGCCCGGTGCAGCAAACCACGCAACAAACCGGAGCAACGCCCGACGCAGGCGTGGGCGCGAACGGCAACGGCCGCCGGCAGGATGCGCCGCCCGCCTGGCCTGAGGAGCTCTCGGCCGGCCTGCAAACCAGCCTGATCATTGCGGTCGTAGCTCTGCTCCGCGTGGGCGCCAAAACGAAAACAGGCCGTGCTGGAGCAACACCAGGCCTTCGAATCTCCGGCCACCACACGCCGCGGCCGGCTTCAAAATAAGGCCTCGGCGGCGGCCTTGGCCCAGGGCGAAACCGGGCATCACATAGGGAACCAAGGCCACTCGATCGCCATAGCCCCTGGCCGAGTTCCGCCGCATTCGGTTGATCGGCCAGGGGCCAGCAGGGCGATGCGTGGGTGTGGTCGATGAAGGTGTTGCGGCAAAGCAAATGCAACAGGGCCTCCACTGATGGGTTGGGAGCCCTTCGATCGATGCAGGTCTGGCGCTGGGCCGCCAACCATTCGCCTGCGTCGGAAGAAGGCATCGAGGGCCCCGAAGCTTGCGGAGGGGCTCAAGCCCGCACTCGCCGGATGGCCCAGGAGGTTCAATCGTGGCCAGAATCCAGCCGCGCCCTTGACCTCCGCAGCACCGGGATTGTTTCGCCCAGCAACCCGCAAACACTCGTTTTCACCGACGTGTTGCCACGCCATGGAGCACGAGTCGGGATCGGCACCCAGCAACCGGGCCGATAGGTGCGCTAGGGCGAAGCTCTTCGCTGATCCCCTCGGCGCCGTAATGATCAATCGCGCGGCGGGCAGCGGCAGCCGACCAGCGTTGTTGCCGGTCGGCATCCGGCCGGAGCCGCGGAGTGAGGGGCGAGGCTACGGGGCGCCAGCCGCTCCTGCTGATTCCCATTGCGTATAAGGCGCGCAAAGCCCGCCTCAACTCGCCTCACACGCCCCGCTCGGTGAATCAATCCAGTTGACCAGCCGGGCCGGGTGACAATCAAAAGGCAGGATTGAAGCCATGGTGCCGGCGGGGGTGAAGTTTGCACGCAAGCTGAGAACATCCCGCAGAGGAATCAGCTGCGTTCGGTTGAACAGGCCTAAAATGAGGTCACCGTCGTCGAGGGGAGGGGCCTCAATCGGAATTTTTCCGCCACATCCATCCGGCAGGGTCCAGTGATCGTGGAAGCCGGCAGGGCCACGTACAAGAAGGGGCACGCCTTGTCGAAGGCGGCGAGGGCTTTGAGATAGGTAACCGATCTTGTGCAGAGCGTCGCCCGTGCGGGTGGTGCGATCGTGCCCGACGATCCACCGGCATCCACCAGTCCCGTGCTGCATCAGGTGGCCACGGCGTTTGTCCGACGATCACGGTGGTGGGGAACGCCCTCGCGGCCCGAGCTCGAAGGCCGTGAGGCCTTGCACCACTGGTTTGCGGGGGCGGGTTTCTCCACCCAGACATGGATGGACAAGCCAGCGCGTGGGCCTTGTAGATGGGGGCGAGGGCCGTGCCCAATCAACGGTGGCGAGCCCAACCGGCGTTGCAAACGTGGGTGAAGAAAACGTTGAGCGCGGTTCGTGATGCGCCTCACTCGGCGGGCAAGCTGCGATCGAGCGAACAACGCAAGCCCGTTGGTCCGCCGAATCGCCTCGCAACATCAGCACTCTTCTTGGCAATGGCAGCGGCCTCTGCCGCCGCCCGCGGCAGCCCGCTCGCCCGGTGGCAGCGGTGCCACCGATCCGCGCACACGCTCAACGCCCCAGCGCAAGTTGATGGCCGTGGGCGGGTGGCGTTGACCTGCTCAAACGCGGCCAGCCAGGGGGCATCGGCAAAGGATCCGCCTGCAGGGCAAGCATCAGGCCATAGGCGCCGGTGACGCCGATCAAAGGGCGCACGCGCGCACCCACCATCGTGGCGATCGCCTTCGCGGCCTGATCAAAGGGTGGTGAGTGAGCGCGTGCTGAAGCGGTGGGGCAACTGGGTCTGATCGATCACGCCACCGAGCGAAACCGCCCTGCTCCAAACAGATTGTGCCGCCAGAACTTGCCGTCGATGTTCATCGATCCCTGCTGCGCCCAAAAGCCTGCTCATGCTGCAAACCGGCTGCAATCGCCGACAATGGCGAAGATCACGGCGACAGCGTTTTTGGTCTCAACTGGTTACGGGGCTTTTCTGCGTGAAAAACTCAACAAGAAGCGCAACTTGCCCTTTGGCTTCACTTCATCAGCATGCAGGCTCTAACAACTCCCGGCGTGCCCTGGGGAAAGCAATCACCTCCTCAACTTCGAGCCACAGCATACCGATAGAGCAACTCCCCTCAAGAACCACGATTTCGCCAAAACCCCTTCTTTGGTTTGGTGCCCACGCAACAAACCCCGTGGCAGGCCAGCCGTGTCTCCAGAAAATTCCTGATGTTTCGGCTATAGAGACAAGATTTTCTGGCAATTTTCTTCATGGGTTAAGCTCCAGTTTCAAGCTGCCGCAGGTAATTTCTCCGGCGGCGGCGTCAACCAATAAGCTCAACGGATGAGGCGCATTGGCGCAACTGATTTACGCGGCCAATCTATTCGCACAACTTCTGGCTGCCCATCAATAGTTTGTCTCAAGCAGCAACATCAATTTCGCTAAGGTACAAGCTCATCAACCTAGATCAACTTCGCATAGCCGTCGGAAGCGAGGCTTTTATCTATAAAGATTTTTCCTGCTTTCTTAAGCCAAATGCTCAATGATTTAGCGGCGGGAGAAGTCCAATGCATCCATAAGGCATTTGACCAGGCCGCTTGGATCTGAATGTTGGACAGCGTTGAGTCGTCATAGAAAGGGTCTTGCAATCCAATTCGTGACGAGCTTGATATCACGAAGAATGCTTGCCTAGAGACCAGGCCCCAGAGTTTCATTGGGAATGTACCGGAACAACTGTTGTTCTTCCGGTCGGGTGCTTAAGGAAAACGGTGGCTACCTCTGACCCGCTGATTTCTTCAAAACCAATTCTCATCAAGGCTGCGATGTGGATTTTGCCTGAAAAACCGCAATATCTTCGTCACAACTTCTAACTGTCACTCTCTGTACTTCCTACAAAAATCAAGTAACTCAGGATCCGTGCCAGCAACCTCAATGCAAAGCTCAAATGGCTTCCTTGATTCGCTCAATTAATTGATCTAGCGATTTAAAGAATTGCGTAATGGCACCTGGTAGGGCAGGGACTCGCTACGAAAAAACCCTTCTGAATCTTTTCGAACTACTACGTCAAACTGTCTAGACATTAAGACAACCTTCCTCAAATTACTCTAGCTGCTTCGCCGCGGAAGTGGTAAAGGGGCTCCACTTTACCGTCTGTCAAACTTGTCATTGGACGGTTCTGAGAACCACCCTGCTTTGGTACCCGCTGCTTCCGTGAAACCTGCTGAATTGCGCGGTTACTACTCTCGTCAGAACCCAGTCGAATTCGAGATCCTCAGGATCGCAAGCCTGGCCCGCCCGTCGTCCTTGGTCAGAGAAGCACATGTTTGTTTTTTGCTACACCAAAGTCTGCGGGCTTGTTCGCGCCCTAGGGGTCCAACGGTTAAGCACATGGTGTAGATCACGGTGGTGCTCAGATCCTGATAGCCCAGCTAATTCCTGAATCGCCACGGATGTCAATTGCCCCGCTCTAATAGATAAGTGAATGGCCCCCGTGCTGCGCCACACTCGCAACCGGCCGGTTACGTTGAGGATAGGCCAAAAAACGATGCGGCCGAAAACCCCCTTCTTTGTTGGGAGGGCTGGTTAGCCCGTTTGCCGCCTGCCACTGGCTCCAATGCGAGCGCCGCCGAGCCTGCAGCTGTCCATCCCCGAACGGCTTTCTCGCGCGAATGGCAGGACGCCGCTACCCCTGGCGACTTCTCCGTTCAACATGGAAAACGCGCCTGCTACTGCAGGCGGCACGCTCAGTTCCTTCGAATGTGCGGCCCCAGCCAGTCGCGTGGTCACCAGCGGGACCTCGGAGACTGGCCCTGAATCACCGCCGGCCGGGAAGGCAGACCTGGCTGGTCTGCGTCGTTCCTCCCTCCCCGCGACAAATCCAGCCTTGAGGCGATGTCACTCTATGCCGGCTGGCCAGACCAGACAACCGTTCGTCCCGCAAGGAAGCTGCCCGCCATCAACGCTAAACGATTCAGGGGCGAATCTCCACCGGCGTGCCCACAGCCGTGCGCAGAAACAAACCAGCGGCCCGTGGCGCTCGTGGTGCGGATGGCAGCCGTGGCTGCGGTCCACGCCAAAACACTGCCCGGCATTCTCCTGCCAGGGGGGCCGGATTGAAAGCAAGAGCCTGATCAGGGATGAAGGCCGCCACCTCACCAGACACATCACCGTCGGTACGCGGGGGATGCGGTAATCGGGGCCCACCAGCGTTGTTTCGCTGTACTTTGCTGCCGATCTGAAACCGCCCTGTCGGGGTTGGCGTGGCGGGCAGCCCAGTCGACACGAGGGGCGGCATAGAGCAAGCGCTGGCTGATCGCGTAAGGCGTAAAGCTCTGCTCAGAGAGATTCAATCAGCAGCGCCGTCACCAGCTCCAGCATCGATCGCGCCCCAAGCTCAGCCGTGGTTCCTTCAAAAAAGCCATACGCTGGCTTTCGAGTTCGTCGGCGAAAAACGGTCCGATCTCCTCGAAGGTGGGTGGTGAAAGCTAAAGGCTGGCCCGGCCGATGAGCCAGGCCGTAGTGGCGGTGAATGTGGCTGGTGCAGTGGTGGGCCACCTGCGGATTGCAGATGCCGCTGGCATCAAGCAAGGCCGAGAAGGTCGTTGGCTAATGCAGAGAACCCCTCCACGCTGAAAGCGGCCAGGCCCCGCGATTCCGTTGTTGCTCGGGGGTGGGGCCGAATCTTCAAGCCCCTCAATCGCCTGCCAAGCGCTCCGAACAGCCGGCCGGTGGAGTGTCTGCCTCCCAGCGGTGGAATGCCGATCGGGCCGAATGGCGTTGAGGTAGTCCAGGGCCGCTCCCATCACCCACGGCCCTCACCGATCGCCGGGTGCCGCTTCGATTAGGGCAGTCGGCCCAGCTGTGCTCCTCGAGGTAAACGTCTTGGATCATTTCACCCCACCCAGGAACGGCGGCATCGCCTCGAGCAGGCCTCCCGCCCCCAGAGGAAGCCCCATGCCGCGGTGGGTCCGCAGAGCTTGTGGGAGCGCCCACCCCAAAGAAATCAAGCCCCAGGCCGTCACGTTCCACCGGCAAAATGCGGCAGGCCCTTTTGGCAAGTGCATCCACCAGCAGCAGGGCGCCGGCGTCGTGCTGAGCTTGCGATCGCCTCGATCGGATTGAGGCAACCCAGGTGTTGCTGATTGAACAACGCTCACACAGCCCTGGTTCGGTTTGCTGATTTTTTGGCTTGAAGTCTTCGAGGTCGAGCTCGTCCGTTTCGGTGAGGCCGGCATGGCGCAGCAGCCGCACCGGTACTGCAGCCAGCCAACTGCCAGGGCACACAGATTGGCTGGGTCTCCATCCCGTCAGCAGAATCTCATGCCGGGCCCGGATGTTCTCATCGCCCCAACTGCGGGCCCACCAGGTTGATCGCCCTCGCTGCGGTTGGCGGGTGAACACAATTTCGCGCGGGGTGGCCGCAACGATGAAGGTGGCCACTTTCTTCGCGGGCCCCCTCAAAGGCGTCGGTGGCGCGGGCGCTGAGCTGGTGGGCGCGCGGTGAACGTTTGGCCGTTGTCGCGGCTGTAATAGTCTGCAGGGCAATCGGAGCACCTGCTGGGCTTCTGGCTGGTGCGGCGTAATCCCAGATAAATCAGCCCCTGGCCCGGCAGGCCTGCTGAGACAACAAAGGGAAATCGGGCCCGGGTCTGTTCCGGACCAGGTTCTGGCCACCGGCTCCTGACTGGGCTGGCAGGTTCTGGGCCCGCCAGGGCAGGCTCACTGGCCGCTGGTTTGAATCCCGCAACGGGAAAAGCCTGGCTGTGCAGTGAGGCTGTCATCGCTGCTCAAAACCTCCGCCAAAAGGCGCTGCAGGGGCTGCCAAGAGGCAGCAGCGGCGGGAAGATCAACGAGCACCTCCTGGCAAGAAGCCACGCTTGAGCAGACAGCGAGGCCGTGGCGGCATCGATCCCCGGCTTCTGGAGATAGAACCCAGTTGGTCATGCTGGAGGCCGGCCCTCACCGTGGCGCCGTGGGTACAACGCAACGTCATCGGCCACGATCTCCAGTTCCGGCTTTGTGTCGATGCGGGCCTGATCAGAGAGCAAGGTTGCGGCTCATCTGGTTGGCAATTGGTGCGCTGGGCCGGGAGGGACGCTCATCAGCGCCATCAACCACACGCTATGGCCCATGGCGCCCGTCGACGATCGCCTGTGCAGTTGCTCAATGCGAAGCCGTCCGGCCCCGAGAAACTCCACCCGGCTGTGCCCGTCAACGGCAAGTTGATGGTCTTGGCCCACCTGATCGCCTTCAGGTCAGTGGTGGGCTGCCTTCCACTGGGTGATCCGCGTTCGAAGCGCGCCAGGGCCCAACCAGCGGCTGGCCACCACGCGAATGCGAAGCGGCATCTCGATTTCTTGCTCACACCGCCAGGTGAGCGAGGAGACAGGCTTCCCCTCACCGAAAGCAAGCCAGGCCATGCTGCACTTCGCCTCAGCTGCCTCAGTATTGCATCTCCGACGCACCAGGCTGCTCAGGCTGGAGCCTTGAAACCGGCTGCACTTGCACACACTTCAAGCTGGCCTTCTCCTCGAGCAGCAACAGCACGCGATGCCAAGAGCGCCGACTCCCCACTGGCCGTCGCCACGAGTTTCAAGGGTTTCAGCCGACGCCTGCCGCTGACTCTCGCTAAGGCCAGTCAGTGGCCTAGCGCTGGCCTGGTTGAACTCCACGGGCCAGTGCTGTCTCGCAGCCGCAGCGGGCAAGTGTGTGCCGAGGGCCTGCTGAAGCTCTTCGCCGCTGAGCCTGGTCAGCCCGCTGGCAAGGGTCTGGCCGCCAGGGGGGTCATGGCGGCCGCTCGAGCCGCAGCCGCATGGTGCCGGGCAGCCGGAGCTGGCAAAGGCATCAGCCAGAAAATCGGCAATGGGATGCCCCGCAGGGCGGTCCTCTCGGTTGCCTCACCTGGGCCAAGCAGCGGCCGGATCGGCAGGGCTTGAGGGCCCGAGATTCAGTGAAGCGCCAGTCTTCGTGCGCCGCGAGGGCAGCGGTTGACGGGCCAGGGCCTCACGGCCGCGCCACTGAAACGGCTTCAAAGGTCACCGCTCGAGCCGCAGTCCGCTCCAAAATTCGGTGATCCAGGCATTTGGCAGCCATCGCTGGGCGCTTTGCCTTCGTCGTGGACGTGCTGGCGGACACCTCAAGCCACCTCCAGGACGGCCAACTCCTGGTCTACCCCAGTTCCATAACCGCGTTCTTCGAGTTCCAGGGCCAGCTCCTTGCCGCCGGTGCCGCAGGATCCGTCCCGCCCCCAATCACAATGGACGTAATCAGGGGTGCATCACATCAACAGCCGCTGGTAAAGTGCCTGATCAGCAAGGTGGCGTTGTCGGCGTGGCGAAAAGCTGGTTGACGCACCGGCCACGAATCGCAGGCATCGATTTCGAGGCCGGAATCGGTTTTCATCGAGAAATCGCCACCACGGCTCAGCAGATGCCATCTGCAAATCCTCATTGCGTTTTCTTCTCGCCGCCGGAAGAAGCCTTCGTTGACGCTGCGCTCACCAGGAACGAGGGGTTCATCTGCAAACCAACTTCCAAGCCGCTCACGGACCAGATCTTCAAAGGCGGAACGGGTCCAAGGTCTTCTTTGGCCAGCCATGCGCATGCGGCGGGCATTGGTGGCCCACCCGCAGAAATTCGGAGATGCTTACGCAGGAATCTCATGGGATACTGGAAACCAAGGAACAGACCGATCCGGGCCCGCTGCTCGGGATCGGAGCTCCAGCAGTCCACCTGGCCGCGGTAGCGGACCGAGCCAGCGGTAACTGTGTAGGAAGGGGTGGCCCGGCCAGCACCTTGGATGAGGGGTGCTTTTGCCGCTGCCGTTTGCGTCCGCATCACAGCGTGGATCTCCTCCTGCCCTGATCGGTCAGGTTCACGCCTTGAGGATAGGTTTGGTCCTCCACGCGGGGCATGGAAGATCAACGATCCTTCAAGCAGCAGTCGCGTCGGGAACTGGGATCACGGGAAACGGGGGAAGGAAGAGCGAGAAGGCCCACCGCTTGGCGGCAAACAGAAAAGAAAGGGATCAAAGCGGGAGAACCCAGTGGAGGGCGTTCAGCCGACGAACCTTCGAGTTTGAGGGCGAGCAGCTTGTTCGGCTTCGGCGGCATAATCCATCGGCACTGTTGACACATCGCGGCAGAAGCCACTCACCATCATCGACACCGCCGCCCTCAAAGCCGATTATCCCGGCTCTGCAGGTAGAAGTAGCTGGTCGGCAGAGATGCGACAGGTACTGGCTTCGTGCTCCCACCGAACGCCGTCGGCTGCTGGGAGCGGAATGTGGGGTACGTGTTGGCGGCGGCCTGATCGCGATCAAGCATCGAAATCGCACTGGCTGTAGTTCTTTTCGCACCCACCGCCTTGGGCCCCGAATCTGCACAAGCCCGCGGTAGCTGTTGGAGGAATGGCCAGCGCTGATCCCTTGCTCCATCGTCGAAACGGCCTTGCGCGGCCGAACATGGATCAATCTGGTGGCCGGTGTCAAGCCTGCTGGACGGTTGTTGGTGAGGGCCACGGAAATAAGAACTTCACCAACGGAAATCAGCTCCCGAGCAGACACAGCTAGGGTAGCTTCCCAGGTGATGGCCGACCCGGTTTCCAACCTGGGTCCAGCTGATCTTGCGCTGCGGTCCGCCACGGCATTGACCCCCGCTTGTCACAAAGTTTAGATGCCAGCCTTTGGCCGTTCCTCAATCACCAACTACAATTTTGAACGGTAGAATATTAATCGTGGCGTCGTCCAAGGTCACCAAAACTCCACAACGGCGCGTGGAGTGGTTGGTGTCAACATGGAGCTGTGCAGCCCTCCAAATAGCTTGACAGAAGCCCCTTCTCTCAGCGACGACAAGGTACGGCTCAAATTGGCCCGTGTCCTCGAGTTGATCCGGAAGGTAGGTAGAGAGTTCCAATCGGGCAACTCCACACTTTGGGGATGAAACACAAAGGAACCATCGCTGAAAACACGGCAGAATTCAGGGCCGTGAATAGTTGTCATTGGCGGGCACCACCGAAACCGAGGTAAGCGCTCATCAACTCAGGATGGTCTTGAACGGCCCACTGAGGAGCGAACACCACTCCCGTAGCTCCGCCAGTTTTTCGCGGTAGGTGGTGGCAATCGGAAACACTGTCAAAAACAGCAATCGACAAAGCCACGGTTGCTGAGTCCGCTTTTGCTCGCTCAGCGGACTACCAAGCTGTCTGAAGGTTTCGAGCAGCTTCGGATCCACCCATCGAGGCCTGCCTCCTTGTCGCGTTGCTTGGGCGAGGCGTAATAAATAATTGCTCCTGAATAATCGAATCACCGGATGACTTCACCGTTGACCATACCGGCTTTCCTCCATCTTCAACCACTTGGCCGAAGCCCGCAGACGGGAATTCCAGCAAAGAAGGCTTGCTCATTTCTTCTGCAGAGATCAGTACGAAACCACATCCCTCAGACAGGCCGCTTGTCGATCTTTTCTGTTTCGATATCACTGACAAGCCGTACTTTGTACGGCTGGCTGACCAAGTCACTGACCGGTGGGATGCGGTGCTCAATGGGGCTCAGGCGGTGGGAGCGCAGTGTGGAGCGATCTCTTCCAAGCGTGATGCCTGATCTTTCGCCCCGGAAGGGTTGTCTTCTGTAAGAAAAGCAAGGCAATGGCATTCTTGCGCTCACGCATGGGCACGCAAGGACAGTTCCAAGAAGGCTGGGAAACTTCGGCCCTCTTTGTCTTCGTATGCCGTGCAAGGGCAAAGGGCCCCGCCAAGCCTCCGTTTGTGGCGGGCCAGACCCTCAAGCACCACCGCCGTCCACCCATGGATCGCTGCAGAAGAAGGTGCCCGTGCGCTGGCGTAGGTTTCGGCAACTTCCGGATTACCTGCCAAGATTTTTCCGGTGGATGGAACGCGCCTTTGCGGCGGAAGGGGCTCAGACATGGATTCGTGGTCAGGGGTGAAACGGAGCCATCAGGGCCTTAGGGCGAGGGCAAGGGTGCGGTCTTGGGACGATCGGCAGAATCCGAGGCCTCGAACGCGAGCTGGCTAGAGAATCATAATGTAAGGAGGTAACGGGACAGAGAACGGCCCACGAGCCTGCCTAGACGGCTTGCTCGGAGCTGGGGCGAGAAAGAAGCTCTGGCCCACGCAACCTTCAAGGAATTTGAATGCGAAACTTTTGCGTTTCCTAATGATACTTAAGGCAGATGGGCTGGTGAATGGGGGGGCTGACCACAGCAGCCCACAGCTTAACGCAGGCGTGGCAGGGTGAACAGAAGGTTCGTGTCTCGCCAGAACCGACCGACTTCCTCTGATTGAGCAACTCCTACCCAGGCCCCGACGCCGTGAAGGCGGCCGCTCACCCTGCCTTGCGTCAGAAAGCTGCAATACGGCCGCTGAGTTATCCGAACTCCTTGAGGTCTCTGTCCAGGTCATAGCGGTCGTCACCTGCGCGCCTTGTAAGAGGAAGGTCGTGGTGGAAGCCAAGCGCCCAGCTCGGAAGCCCGGGGCGGCCAACCAACCAGTGGGCGGCTCACCACGCGGACCCGACCATTCCCCCGACGGAGGCGAAACAGTTCGCCCTCGGACTGCTGCAATTCGATGGCCCGCCCAGCCCTGCGCCGAAATGGTGAATGAACCTGCTGCGACAGCAAGCGATGACGCAAGGGTCCTGTGACCGCCAGGAAATCGGGTTGCAGGGCAGCTTGAACCGAACGCCTGGAGCGGCTGGTGATGCGCCGAGCCAAGAGGGCTACATGTCTGAGTTCGCGCCGATGGCGACGGCCTCTCCCTGGTGCATGAGTGAATAACGCTGCTTTCCGTGGGCCGCCTTGCCGAGCAGTTTCCCCCAGATCTGCGACCAGGAATTGCAGCCAGATACCGCCACAGCCTTCCTGATTGCAGCATCGAGCGGGTGCACTGCGCTGGAGGGAGGGCACTCCTGCGGCTTCCGTATCACCCGAAGGGCCGGCAGGGCCAGCGAACCACGTCCCATCAGGATTGACGCTGAGAATAACACAACAGCAATGGTTGAGATCATGGCTGAGATCGGGCCCGTCAGCAGGCGACGATCTCCTGCAATTGAGGCAGCCTGCTTGCCCTCACTGGATGCGCCACCACCTGCGTCTGCTGGCCCACAGCTTGCGCTGCCTTCAGGCCATCGCCGGCCAGCGCCAGGGCCGGTTCCAGCCCAACAGCAACTGGAATCCTGGCTGGCGCAGCCAGGATTCCTCTACAAGACGATCAGCCCTTTGCGCAGGCCCTTTCTGGATCATTGCCAGAGCGCCGCCTTCCAGCTTGAGCAGATCGCCGCACCGCTGGGTCTCGCTCCGCTGGGCTGGAAGCCTGAAGCGACCTTCTGCCAATGGCCGTAATGCCCAGGCCGCGCCGGCGTCACCGCGGCCAGCAGCGGGCCTGCCAGCCCCACCACCAAACTGACGGCCAAGCGAGGGCCAGCAGGGCAGCCAACCAACCGGCCCGACCGGGTCTTCGCCTTCCAGCCGCGCCAGGGGCAAGGCCATCACCGGTGCCGCGTTGCGAAGCCAGCGCCCACCGCCAAGCGCCCGTAGGCTGCAAGGCGGCTGCCTGAAAAACAATGCCGGCGCTGGGCCCAGCAATGTGGCCACCAGCACCAGCGCCAGCGGATCGGGCCCAGCCGCGCCGAGCCCTTGGAGCGGCCAGGTGGCGAAACAAACGGCACAACACCACCGCCGCTGCCGCAAGGGCACGGTGGCCGATTGCAGTGGGGTCAGATCAGAGGCCAGCAGCGCAGCGCGGGAGAGCAGGGCACCACCGCTGCCGCAGAGCAGGGCCGCTAAGGCCAGCAAAGCAACCCAATTTCGCTGGTACCCGGGAGGCCGATGGCAAGATGCGCCGCAAGCGGGGTTGGTTGCTGAATCGGCCACCACCAAGCCACGGCCAGGGAGATCAGGTCAGGCCAGCCACTGGGCCGGTGGGCAGCTCGGCAAGAAAGAACAACACCAGCCACACGCCGTGATCGCTGGTCCAGCGCCTCAATCGTGAGGGTGGGGGCGTGCGTATTCCCACGGCGCAAGGGCGCGAAGTAGAAGGCTGTCACCCACGGCAATGCCCACCACTCCCGCGCTGGCCAGCAGCAGAGCGAAAAGCCCCGGGCCAGCACCCGCCAGCCCCGGAAGAGCACGAGCGGCAATTGCAGCGCCAGGGCCAGCAGGTTTTTTAACCAGGTTCAGCTGGGCGGGCGCTCAAAGGAGTGGGAGGCGCCGCCAGAGGCTGCTGGCGGAGTCGTCCAGCAAAAGGCTGCAGCCAGGGGCTGCCAAAGGATCCCGAGGTGGGCACCTGAACGGAGGGGCGAAGAAGTTGCGATCAATCGCTAAAGCCGAGTCACCAGCCGTGAAGCGTTTCGATTGCCGATGCCACAGTTTTTTCAAGGCTCAGCTGCGGGCGCTGGCGCTCCAGCGCACGCAGCTCCATACACTCTTGCAATCGCCGCGCCGAAGCTGAGGCTTGCGCTGATCGAGGGGGGGGTAGTGGAGGTAGCCGCCGATGATCACGCTGCCTGGCGGATCGCCACCCTGCATGGCCAGGAGCCCGTCAGCTGGTGGGGGGCTGCCAGGTTGCGCTTGAAGTGGATCGATGGCCTGGGACAAAGCCGGCGAAGACCACCAAGGGCGAATCGGTGTTCGGCCTGATTCCAACCGAATGCACGGGGCCGGAAGGTCTGTTGCTACGGGATCCGCGCTACGCCGAATCCTCACCGGAGCTGGGCACGTTCCGCATGACGACCGCGGATGGCCCTGCTGCTTCACCACCGCCTCGAGACGCTGAAGTTCGCTTGAGCGGTTCTGGTTCCCCTCCTCCCGACCGTGAAGGCTGCGCACACAGCACCGTCGAAGGCTCTCAACACGGCCCTCTTCCTGCGTCGAAAGCCGCTGCAGCACAGAGCCATCCCCCGCTGGCAAGAGGTCAGCGACCGCGCGCCTTCCCAGACTTGGCGGCCAGCCCCTGTCGGCCTTTGGCTGGTGAGCCGCGAACGTTAGGACTGTGAGCCCTGGCCTGGCGCCGCGACGGTTGCCCGGAGGCCCTTCTACGATGCGGCAGCGACGGTTGACGAACGCACGTGTGGCTATCCCGCTTCTGACCTACGCAACCGACGACCCAGAACTCGCGGGTCAAGTCCTTGCGCATCGCTCCGAACGAAGACCCCCCAAAACGGTCTCCGATCGACAAAAGCCATCGACCGGGTGAAGCCCCAGAACTTCGTGATCGAGACGGCCTAGCCGCCAGAATCTTCCTTTACCACGCCCTCAAGGTGAGTCGCGACACGATCCTAGGAGTCGCCAGCTGCGTGCGGCCAGATCACCGTGCGTGAACTTCCATCCGGCCCTCTGCCTATCCACCCTTCACGCGCAGTTTTTACAACCCCAAACAGCAACCACAGGGGTGGCCCGCCACCTGGGGTGAGAAGCTGCTGTGGCCGGCAGGGTGTAACGGCAAGCCGAGGAGATCGCCTGGTCCGCCGTGATCATGACAAGGGCGTCGCCCGGCGTGGCCGTCGCCAGTCCTGAGCAGCCAGAATACCTCGAGAACTTTGGGCTACGACACGGTTTCCCTACCACCGCACCGTGTGGTCGGGTCCCGCGAGTGGGGCGAAACCCCCTTCATATCACCACGGTGAGGCCGCGCTAGACGCGTACCACCGTGGAAGTCCCTGGCTCCCCAGGTCATCTACACAGGAACGGTTCCGCAGCCGTGCCCGCACGGCCCAAGCAACGCCCGTGGTGGCTTCCCCGAGGATACCTGCCCTGGGTCAGCAAAGCCTGCCGGCCTGCGCAAAACCCGGCGCGCGGCCTCCGCATGCCGGCATGGATTTACCTCTCCAAGGTCCCCCTACGCAGCATCGGGCGCTGCGCTCATTGCTCTTGAGCCAGTTCATCAACTGCTTTCACGGCGGTTTCAGCACCGCCGTTTTTTGTGTCGCTGGCACACCGCCTGGCGTCAGTGGTTGCTGGAACGAACCTGCCTCCGGCGGTTTTTGCACCGAACCTTCTCCAGCAGAGTGAGGAAAGGAAGTCAGAGACTACGACAAGTGCTCAGGCCCTGACATCGCTGGCGAGAATGGACCCTGAGGCAACTTCGCCAGGTGCCAGTGGCCTGTGTCGGTCAATACAGTCGTAGCCCTAAAAACGAGGGCTCACAGAGGAGAATTCAGCGCATGCGACCGGCGTCCCTCCTG
>Ga0163217_1016544_pt1 | contig 18231 bp, 7 predicted proteins | sample SynspAceP_FD_185933 | JGI IMG/M metagenome (GOLD analysis project Ga0163217, IMG submission 185933) | Saline lake microbial communities from Ace Lake in Antarctica - Synechococcus sp. Ace-P (PacBio error correction) | ecosystem: Environmental > Aquatic > Non-marine Saline and Alkaline > Saline ...
GGGAGGGAGGGGAGAAAATCGTAAAAAACAAAGCGGTGGTGGAAAAAAATGGGCCGGGATGGCGGTCCTTGTTGGCCGTAAAAACGGGTGGGAGGCGAAAAGTTTGCCTGGCTGGCGGGTTAAAGACAGAAGCTTGGGTATCGATCCATTGTTCTGGCAAGGATTTGGGTGGCGGTTAAAGCCGCTTTCTAACTCGTAAACAGATGAATCCTACAAAAGCGTCTCGGTCCGTTTTTGGATAAAAAGGGGACCGTGAAAGGTTTGTGATCGGGCGAAAGGTGCGGGTTTAGTCACCGTAATGGAAACCCTCGAAACATGGGCGTAGGCGAGAGGCGCGACGCCCCCTTGGTGGAAATCGTTGGAGTTAACGGTACCAGCTGCGGACGCTTATCATCTAACTTCTGTCCAAGAAAAACGGCGAAGGCGCGGCCGCGTGCACTGCAAACCGGCATTGACTATGGCGGGCATTACGGGCGGATAAAAATGGGGTATGTGGAATGCACATGCAACGTCTACACTCTGGTTGGTGGATCGTGGTGAAATCAAGTGCAACTAACGCACGTGTTTTTTGGTTGAAGAAAATTTATGACGGTCGCCATCTCTTTCAAACAAATCTTGCGACAAGGTTCCATTTAGCTGCGCCCGCAGGGTGCGGTGTGGAAGCTATTTTAGTGCTCAAGGCGCTGAGATCCGGTTGTTTTAACCGCCGAACCTTGAATCTGCCATGAACCAGAGGAAAAGTTAATGGCGGATGTTGGAAGCTTATCCCAATGGTTTCAACGTGAAAAAACGTCCGAAAATAAACGTGTTTGTGTAATGGCCTTTGTTTGGTGGCGTAAACGCGGCGTTGAATACTTAAACGTTAATTTAGGCTTCGGAAAAAATTCAGAAAAACACTCAAAAATAGAGACAAAAGAAGTAAAGGCAAAGAAACGAAAAAAGGCGACTCACTGATCGCCTTTTTATGCCGTAAATGTATTATTTAGCCATCATTAGTTTTTGTTTCGGCAACCGGTTACCAGCTCTGGAACCATCATGACGAATCAGATGAACCAGCAGTTTTAAGCAAAGCAAAGGCCAAAGATGGATTATGTAAATTATCCGAACATGGTCAATGCCCGGCGGCGCGATGCTTTTTAGGATAAAACAAGGCAACCATAGGGCGGCCGGTTTTGCACGGCAATCTCGTGTCAATAATCATCAAAATACCAAACCAAAAATCGGATCGTAACCCAACGAAAACGGCAATGGGTGTGAAGATGGCGCACACAATTAGAACGATATGAATTCACACAATTGAGGAGGAAACCAGAGCAGCACATGAGTCAGGTGGGAAGGAGGCATGAATCACATGAATTCGCGGTAAAGCCTAAATCTTGCGTAAGGCTGGCCACCTGTTTTTGAAAACGCCAATTAAGCAAATGAAGTTTACTAATCACAGACGCGGCCCACGATTGATACCACAATCGCCACAACTGACTAGGCAACGCGGGGCCTGCATGCCCGTGCTTTTTTGAACCATACGGGGTTTGAAGTCGCTTAAAACAGAATCGCAAGAACGATTGGCCTCCAACAACACAATCGCACCCGATTCGGTGGTGTCGCCAATGCCCATGAAGATGCGCCAAAACCGCCACGATCAAAAGCAAAGACAATTAAGCCGTTCACGCGCGCCGTCAGGAACTTTTCTTTAACCGTCGGCTGCACTTCCGTATTTTTAGTCCATGGGCGCGCGCTGGGTTTAATTTACATGAAATCACCAACGTAGGCGATCAATAGAAATGATTGGGTGATAAGAGCAGAATCAAAGCACCAATAAACCATACGGCCACGGAGTTTTGTGTCGATGACGCAAACATGAATCCATGGGGAATCTTGCGGAATCAAAAATTCCCAACCGCCCAGCCGGCCATGATGACCAGCCCAATGCAAGACGTTATCGTAAAACCGCAGCTCCCAAACATAGGACGCAGGGCAATACTGCCCGATGTCATGATGCCAGCACCGATAATGCCAACTCATCGCAACGCAATCATAGACACACCAGGGGCAACGAACACGCTGATCGCTAAAGAACCACGTACTCGACCAATCAACATTTGGTCTTGGCAACTGAACATTCGCAATCACCTAATGTGCCTGAGCGTGTTAATAGTTGCCCCATGTAAATTACAAAGGAATAGCCTAATAAGATAAAACAAAATGGGTGTCTTCTAACGTTCGTTGGAATCACATAAGAGAGAGCATCTCCCCATGTACGTAATCCAACCGCCATGAGCATACCGCCCAATGCAAACCGACGGAGGCGCACCTAAGGCAAAGGTAACTAAAATACAAAGCAGTAAAACGCCCGTAGAACTCAATGCTAATCATTTGGCGTTCCTCTGTGTTCGTAAAGAATCGGTAATAAGTTTTTCCGGTGATCAATGTGATAGCACTCTCTATCCAGTCGCTTCGAAAGTTGTAACGCAACAAATACTACCGCGAACGGCCGATCAAATGACCCAATAATGATGCCATACTGCGGCGCCCACTTCGCTTTGGCGCGATAATTGAAACTCCGATGGCTTCTTCGAAATTTACCAATGCTCATTTTGAAAAATGATGTAGACAAAAGAATATGGCGAGTGTAAGAAAGACAGCATGTTGAAAATATTGACGACGCGAGGTGATACCTGTGTATACGAATATTCGACGTTAAATAGAGCAACGTTGCTGTTGAGCGTAAGCTCCACCTAATGCAGCGATTGTAGCAAAACAAAAACAAAGAAAGGTCATAGGCCCAAATGGGTAGGTCTATTTAATGAAATAGCGAGAAAAAACCTCAAAAGCGAGCGACAAAAGCTAAAACCCGGCATAGAAAAGAAACAGATTTACCAATAACAGCTCACCAAGGCATGGATTGCTAAAACAGTAACGCCTGATATACGGTATTCTATCATTATTTTTTTACCTTTTAAGGTGGTGGAAAAAACAGAAAAGAGATCAAGTGGCGAACATGATCCCCTTTTCTTATCCGCTCTACAACCGATATTAGTTTTTGCTTCTTTTACGAAGAATATCGATTAGTTCTTTGCTGTTATTTTGTCAGCGGGCAGAGTAAATTCATCCCAAAGACCTGCGCCTGCTTGGCGCCCGCGCTTTGCAGCATCACTTGGAGCCGCACTCCACTGAAGGCGCGTTTGTTTCCATTTCAGCACGGCTTTGAGATTCCCTACAATTTAAAGACTTTGTCCCATTGTGCTCACGAAGCAATGAACGGTCCGTCGCTGGCCAAGAAACGATCGCTTGAATAGATCAGGCGTAAGTTTTTTTCCATGCGCTGGAATTTACAATAATAGGTAACACTTGAGCGCCCTGCGAAGGAAGTGGGTACATGGTATTTCGCGACTTCAACATGTTACCATCGCGGTGATCAATCACTGTTTAGAACCGATAGAGCCCCGTCCGATTAACGCCAGTAGAAAGCTGGGTAAAATTTCGCCATGCAAGGGACATCGGTGATGCACCAAGATTGCGTAGCGAATTTTTCCGTACCGCGCCGGCGCACGGATTTTCGAAACCTTTGGAAATCTTCATCGAATTGATGGGTCTTTAGTAATAACGTAAACAGATGGCTGATGTAACGGGTCAAGCCTACTAGACCTTGTTCGCCATAAGCTTTTTCAGAATCGGCGCCAGCCCTTTTTCTTGAAAAGCTGGTTAGTTCAGCGGCAAATCGCTGGTGCCACCTGGTAGCCAATTTCAACCAAGCCTGCAGGAAGTTCACTAGCAAGCGTGGCATAAGATTGGAAAGGTGCCGTCCATGTAATTAGGCCTGGTTTTTACGACCCAAAATGCCAGAATAGTACCCACACCCTTCACCAGAATACAATACTTGCACTTTGATTTCCGGCCATTGGGACAATAGTCTCGAGTTTTTTTGCCCATCCTTCGTACACTTGCGCCCATAACGCCTGGTGGGCCACGACCGTATAAGGTTAAGCGAAGCGCCAGTTATAGTCCAGCAAAAGCAACTGCGCAGTATAGAGCGATCAGCCGCCTAGACTAGCGTGACAGCCAAAAGAACTGCGCAACCAATCGGTTTTTTACTTTTAGTATCGCTTTAATCATTTGAGTTAACCGTACCCGAAGAAAAAGTGCAGAAAATATCAACCATCCTGTGATGGGTGTGAAGTCGTGTATTCGAACTATTTCAAAAAAGGCCAACGTGCATAAAGCGCGTAAAAACTATCATAAGTTTTGTCAGCAACCAAAACAATCAAGAAAGGGCAAAAACCTTATAAAATCAGTGAACTAACGCAAGACCGACGCACAACTAAACCGATACGTCATGTTTCTATTTTTGGTGCAATCCATAGATTAGGTGATCACATCAATAAGGTGAAATAAATTATTGATCTAGTCGTGTTGAAAACGTGCATTATTTTTGGCTTTTTTCAAAATGGCAGGAATAAGCGGTTGAGGAGGGGGATTATTCGCACCAAATGGCGCTCTAAAGAATCAGAACAAGCCCTAAATGGAAGTGGATCCGTTATGCCACGTTCCGAAAACGTTGTATTTTGGTTCGCTAATTCTTGGGTTTTTGGTGGAATGAGCTTTTATGGCCATTTGGATAGATTGTGTGGAGAGGTGTTATCTTTTATATTCGTGACATGATGTCCATGTCTGTGCCATTTGAGTGGTGGGTCAGCGCTAACGCTCCTTAATCGCTTGGGTTGATTTCCAACGTGTTGTCAATTGCTTCTTGTGTGTGTATTTTCGTCATGATTGATCAAAAATGAAAAAAGGCCTGTTATCCAATAAGAAATAAACAGGCCTAAAACGTACTGAAGAACGAGATGAAAGCGCGGTCACGAATTGCCGCTCATCTCTAAGGTTTGAATCGAGCGTCCCATCTTCCTTGAAACAGCAGAGAAACCCGACGCATACAAGTGCTCTGCTGTAACCGCACCTCTACCTTAAAGAAGCAACAAAGTCGTGAATGAAAGTAGGATAAACCGACGTAAAGTTTAGAGAATCAGTCGAACTTATTGGGGGGGGGGGGGGGGGTCCCCCCCCTTCAGCATTGAATATGATGACGTAAAGGCATGAATCAGAGCGGATGAACAAATTTGTTGTCAAAGCCGGCTCGAACCCACTCCCCTAAAAATGCGCTTAAGCTGAGAACGACTATTGGGAGAGACCCGATGAATGTAAAAAACTATTCAACTGGTCAAGTGGGTGATTACGAGATTCAAGCAGTTGAAAGTGTTTAAAAACCGTGTGGATGCGGCGGGTTTTCGGCGGCAGAAACGTCACTCAACATTGGTAGATCGACAATTAAGTCTGCATATTTCGAAATTAAGAAGCACGTCTAATCTTGTTTTGTGTAAGCTGGTCGAGGGGTTTTTTCTCCTACCGAGGAAGGCGTTATTTATTTACAAAATGACTGAGACTTCTATTGAAAAAAATCCCCAAAAAAAAGATTAAGAAAACAGGGAACATTTCGAACGTACGGTGAATAACTTAAACGCCCCAGCTTAACGGGCAAAACTTCGGCCTTGCTCTCCTCTGATAAAATCAGCCTTGATCCCGTAGCCATCTTTCCCCTGAACTCAATTCAGCGTTTTTCTAATGAGCACCGGAAGTCTCATTACCGACATAATGTCTCTTCGATGTCCCAATACGAACGCAATGATACTGAACGATGAAGCAGATAATCGGCCTTTATACCGTAATCACCGTAAACTGATGGTCGCTTAAATTAACCGTTCATTTATACAGCGAATGATTGTTTCTCTATTGCGGAAAAGAATCACCCATTGCAAGCAATGTCATCTAAAGGCCAAGAAGCTCAAGCCAGATCAATACCCGCCACCCCATGCTGGTTTGAAACCAAACACGAAGCCGTTAGTGAAGCAAATTTCACACATGAACCTCACCGCAATTTTCCATTTTTTATGACACCGATGCGTTGATTTTATCGGGTAAATTTATTGGTTTTCTGCCAGAGTATTATGCTCACTCTTATGTAATGAAAAGCGATATTGTTGTGGTGCACCGTAATGATCGTTCTTAACGCCTTGGCGCGCCCGTTATTTGTAAAAAAACGACGCAGCCAATAAGCCTCGTGAGTTGTTTCTGCAAAGTATTGCACCAAAACCCGTAGAAAGAATTAATTGTGGCTCCGTAATTAGTCCGTAAAATCGGGTATCATTATTCTTTTAGTTTGTATAGAAAGACACCTTTTGGTTTTTCATTTATAAGTCATTACTTAGCTTTTCCTTAATTTAAATGGTATCAAAGGAGGTAGAAAATTGGGCTCAAAAGAGGCTGTCGTACGCAAAAGTTTGCCTTGATGTTATCCGCTACTGATTTGCGTAAATCGAATTTTTTGTCTGGTTGACCTAGCAGAAGGTGATCTATTCGACAAGAAATTATTGCGCTGAAGAATATGATGTGTGCACGAGATTGCCGGGTTCGAGAGGCATTGAACGGCTTGATTCGGAAAGGGCTTGTTGTTTTTATTCATACAACCGAGGGCTGACCGTTACATGAAGCACTCCTGGCTGGAAGATCGCTTGAAATTTTTTGATGTAAGGATGCTCTTAAAAGTTGGATCTGCTTAAAAAGTCCATACCGTTAAATGAAGAACAACCACTTTGGGAATCAGTGCAGCGACTTACCTTGATGAAATGGAAGCGTCATACGCCGCTGGAAACGTGGCCTGACTGGGGGCCATTAAATGCGCAATAATCACGCAATGTGTAATGAAGCAGCCAATGCAGAAATTGAATCGAAAATGCACTCCTTGAACGCGTGAGTAATGCAGCAAATCGATACGTCAGTAAAAAAATGCATATCGACAACTCAGATAAAGCAGATAACGCTGAACATGAACCATCGATCTTTAATTAATCAGCTCGCTTACGTTGAGTTGATGGCGCTGCGAATCTAATTAAGAGCCCCCCTGAAAAACACCAAACAACAAATACTAGAGTTTTGATTGCGGTAAGCACGCTTCTAAAGTAAATCTAGCTTCGTGTTAAACTGAATACGTTTGCTAAAGGAAAGGCAACGCTTATCAGTCCCTCTTCCATTGTTACTTTACTACGTGTGTTTTTAAAAGGTTTTCAACGGCTTCTTTTATGATGCGTAAATACGCTTATTACTTGTACATTTGTATTTTTGGATACAATATCCATATATTGATTTAACTTCAAACGAATACTAATGGAGCAAGAACAACCAATGACTTTCCATGCACAATGGTAAACATTTAATCGCTGGACAATGGGTCGCCTCAATCAAACGTTCCCTATTCTTCTCCTGCCTACTGGCGAAAGCGCATGGCCTTTGCAAAAAGGCTCTGTCCACCGAATGTCAGCGACGGCGTTGAGCGCCGCAGAATGGCTTTTCTCGAATAATGGCTGATTCTTCACGTGAAACACTCGAGTTTTTTAAAAACGCCATTGCTGATGAAATAGACGCCCGTGTCAAGGACATTACCGCCATTGGTTGTGCAGAAACGGGTTGCCTGAAGACCCGAATTAATCGCGAACGCGGAACGCACAAATTGGTCAGTTATCGCTTGTTTGCACAGCAATATTCTTCAAGGAGACTATTAGATAAGCGCCACGACGGCTTTGCCAGAACGTCAGCCCTCTTCCCATCGCGCCCATTTAAAACTTATACAGCGCCCTATTGCCCTGTGCGTATTTGGTGCGTCAAACTTCCATTGGCCTTTCCCAGACCGCCCGGTGGCGATACCGCTGCAGCTTTGGCTGCCGTTGTCCGTTTCCGTAAAAGGACCAGTGAAACCCCTGGAATCCGGTGAAATTGTGGCCGAAAGCAATTCACACGCGGCCATCACAAAATTGTGGCATGCCGGCCCGGCGTGTTTAGTTTAATTTCAAGGCGGAAATTCGTGAAGTCCGTTCTTCAATTGGTACAGATCCCATTGATCACAGCGTCGTTTTACGGGTTCTTTAAGCGGGAGGCCGTGCTTATTCGATTGTGTGCCGCACGTCCCTGACCGATTCCTTCTTTGGTGAATTAGGCTCCGTTAATCCCATGTTCCTTTGTTTCCCAATGCCATAGCAAACCGTGGAGACGCGTTTGGGGCAAAAAGCCTTATGGGCCCGCTTCTTTGACGAATGGGAGCCGACAGTTTTTTGTACCAATCCCTGGGATTGCCCGTGTACTCGCTGGTCCTGAAGCGACGAATTTGTAACTACTGTGAGTGATATCTATAATCAGTACCCCGCTCAAGTATGTTTAACGGATGGGATGCGGATAGCGATTCGCGCTTGGCCCAAAAAAACGCCATTGCGGCGACGAACAGGCGAAGCGTGAAGTACTGGGCAACGTCTTGTGAGGCGTGATGCAACAACCGTAATCTTTACGTTGTATTGCTACAACAGCGGCGGAATGGCTTGAAAAACAAGCAACTAGCCGAGGAAGTATTTGGCCATTAGGGGTTGTGTTTTTAGCCTTTCGGTTGAGGAAATGTTTGCAAAGTTGCAAAAGCCTTAAGAAGGCAACTCACTTGCAAACTATTCCATTTGGATGAGTCTGATATTCGTCGAACGCAAAAAGCTCCTTCCTGTACTGGAGAGCGTAAAGCGGGTCGTATCTTGGCGAACGCCGTTCCCTACCGGCGTGGAAGTGTTGTGACAGCAATGGTGCATTGGTGGGCCGTATCCGAGCCGGTCTACCAAAGTTTGGCCGCGAACGTCAGTTAAGAACAATGTCGATTCGTTCGATTTCTTGCGTCCAGTGTGTTATTCAAGAATATCCCAGCGGGATTATTACCAGCAGACCTTATCTAATAGCACCGTTAATAGAACAAAAAAAAGCGCGCCAAGAGCGTGCGGGTTTTTTTTGGCCTGAACCATTAGAAAATTTACGCAATTAGGAATTTACGCAATAGTGAGAAAGCTCTTCGTAACAGGTTCGAGGAATCTCTAATCGCATCACGTTTCATGTTGTGCTCGCTGAGCCACCAATAGCGTCGCTGAGAGGGTTAGGCGTGCACCTTGGATCGAATAAATTCTGCAAACAATCGCCTGGCTCGCCATCATTGGCAACGGCTTTGCAACAACCGCTCCATAAATTCCGATCGATCGCGATCAACAGTAATTCTCACCATGATAAGGCGCTCTCGGTTTGCCTTCGGCAAAGTCCATACTTTTCTTAACTGGTAAGGTCGCGATAAGGCGGCCCTGCAAGTAAGTTCAAATCATGATCGACAAAGCCAGAAGCCTTTATAACCACCCAAACGTCCAGATGCGCTACCAGAAGGCGTTGCTATCTCGTATAAAAGAATGGAAAACCACCACAGAACGCAGAAGCCGCGAGAATGGCTGCCAGCTGGACGTTGGTGGTTATAAGGGCTCTGCTTTGTCCGATCATGATTGAATTACTTGCAGGGCCGCTTATCGACGACCTTACAGTAAAGAAAGTATGGACTTTGCCGAAGGCACAACCGAAGCGCCTATCATGGTGAAATACGAATCGCGATCGATCCTGAAAATTTATTGAGCGGGTGGCAAAGCCGTTGCCAATGATTGAGCGAGCCAGAGCGAGTTGTTGCAAGACATATTGATCATAGGTGCACGCCTACCCTCTCAGCGACGCTAATGATGGCTTCGGCGAGCACAACATGAAACGTGATGCGATAAGAGATTCCTCGACCACTGTATTGGGGGGGCGAAGAGCTTCTCAGCATTGCGTTAAATCCTATTGCGGTAAATTCTAAATGTTCAGGCAAAAAAACCGCGCTCTGCGCGGCTTTTTTTGTCTAATAAACTGGTGCTAATTAGATAAGGTCTGCTGGTAATAATCCCGATGGGATAATCTTGAATAACACACTGGACGCAAGAATCGGACGAATCGGGAATTGTTCCTACTTGGACGTCCGCGCCCAAAATGGTAGACGCTGGATACGGCCCCACCATGCACCATGCTGTCACACACATTCCACGCCGGTAGGGAAGGCGATTCGCCAAGAATAACGACCCGGCTTTACGCTCCAGTACAGGAAGGAAGCTTTTTTGCGTCACGAAATATCAGACTCCATCCAAATGGAATGTGCAAGTGAGTTGGCCTTCCTTAAGCGTTTGGCAAACTTGGCAACATTCACTCCCGAAGAGGCTAAAACAACCACCCTAATGGCCAAATACTTCCTCGGCTAGTTGATTGTTTTTTCAGCCCATTCCGCCGCTGTGTAGCGTAAAGATTACGGTGTTGCATCAACGCAACTCACAAGACGTTGCCAGTACTTCACGTACGCCTGTCGCGCGCAGATGCGTTTTTTGGCCAGCGCGATACGCTTCCAGCAATCCCATGCCGTTAACATTAACTTGAGCGGGTACTGATGATAGATATCACTCACAGTAGTTACAAATTCGTCCGCTTCAGGACCAGCGAGTAACACGGCAATCCCGGATTGTACAGAAAACTGTCCGCGGCTCACATCGTCAAGAAGCGGCCAGCCCTTGCCCCACGCGTCTCCACTGTTTCTATGGCAATTGGGGAAACAAGAACATGGGAATTAAGCGGAGCCTAATTCACCAAAGAAGGGAACGGCTCAGACGTGCCGGCTACACAAAATCGAATAAAAGCACGGCCATCCGCTAAAGAACCCGTAAAACCGACCGCTTTTGATCAATGGATGCTGTACCAATGAACGAAACCGATTCACGAATTTCCGCTTGAATTAAACAAACACGCCGGCCCGGCATGCCACATTTTGTGATGGCCGCTGTGAATGGCTCGGCGCAACAATTTCACCGGTTCCAGGGTGGTGCACTGTGTCCCCTTTTACGACAACGGGACAACCGGCCAGCCAAAGCTGCAGCGTTTATCGGCCACCGCGGTGGAAAAAGGCAAGGGAAGTTTGACGCACCAAATACGGCAACAGGGCCAATAGGGCGCTGTATAAGTTTTAAAATCGGCGCGAGGAAGAGGCTGAGACGTTCTGCAAAGCCGCCATCGAGGCGCTATCTAAATAGTCTCCTTGAAGAATATGCCTGTTGCAAACGAGCGTAAACGGAACCACAGTTGCGTCCGCGTCGCCCGATTAATCGGGCTTCAGGCAACCCCGTTCTGCACAAACCAATGGGCCGGTAATGTCATAACCACGGCGTTCCTATTCATCAGCAAATGCGTTAAAAAACTCCGCTACGTGTTTTCACGTGAAGAAGAGCCCATACTCGAGAAAAAGCCAATTCACGCGGCTCAACGGCGTTCGGCATGACATTGGTGACAGAAGCCTTTTTGCTAAAGGCATGCGCTTCGCCAGTCAGGAGAAAGATAGGAACGTTTGATCTGAGGCGACCCGATTGTCCAGCGATTAAATTTTTCCATGTGGCATGAAAAGTCATGTTTCTTGCTCCATTAGTAATTTCGTTTTGATAGTAAATCAATATATGGATATTGTATCCAAAAAGATACAAAAATTGTACAAGTAAATAAGCGTATACGCAATCAAATAAAAAGAAGCCGTAAAACGCTTTAAAACACACAAGTAAAGATAAACAATGGAAGAGGACTGAATAGCGTTGCCTTTTCCCCCTTAGCAACAGTATTCCAGTTTAACATCGAACAACGTAGATTACTAGAAGCGTGTTACCGCAATCACTCTAGTATTTGTTGTTGGTGTTTCAAGGTGGGCTCTAATAGATTCAGCAGCGCCATCAACATCACGTAAGCGAGCTAGATTTTAAATAAAGATCGATTGGTCCATGTCAGCGTATCTGCTTTTCTGAGTTGATCGATATGCATACTGACGTAATCGATTTGCCTGCATAGCTCACGCGTTCAAGGAGTTGCATCGTCAATGTTCTGATTGGGCTTGATTCATACAACATTGCGGTGATAATTGCGCAATTTAATGGCCCAGTCAGCCACGTTTCCAAGCGGCGTATGACGCCTTCCATTTCATCAAGTAAGTCGCTGCACTGATCAAAGTGGTGTTCTTCCATTAAGGTATGGACTTTTTGTAAGCAGATCAACCTTCCTAAGAGAATCCTTATACATCAAAAAATTCAAGCGATCTCAGCCAAGAGTGTTTGTTACGGTAGCCTCGGTTTGTGTAAAAACAACAAGCCCTTCCGAAATCAAGCCGTTTCAATGCTCTCGAACCGGCATTCGTGAACACATCATATTCTTCAGCCAATAATTCCCTTGTCGAATAAATCACCTTCTGCTAGGTCACCAGACAAAATTGATTACCAAACAGTAGCCGATACATCAGGCAAACTTGGCGTACGTACAGCCCTCTTGTTGAGCCAATTTTTCTACCTCACTTGATACATAAAATTAAGGACAAGTCAATGACTTCTAATAATGAAATCCAAAAGTGTCTTTCTATACTAAACCTAAAAAATAATTAATACTCGATTTTACGAACTAATACGACCACCAAGTAATTCTTCCTACGGTTTGGTGCAATACTTTGAGAAACAATCACGAGGCTTATTGGGCTGCCGTCGTTTTTTTTACAATAACGGCGACGCCAAGCTAATAAGAACGATCATTCGTGCCACCACAACAATATCGCTTTTTCTCTAATAAGAGTGAGCATAAATCCTCTGGCAGAAAACCAATAAATTTACCCGATAAAATCACGCCTAATCGGCTGTCATAAAATAGGAAATTGCGGTGAGGTCATGTGTTGAAATTTGTTCCTAACGCTTCGTGGTTTCAAACCACATGGGGGCAGGGTATTGAATCTGCTTGAGCTCTTGGCCTTTATGATTACATGCTGCCAATGGTGATCTTTTCCGCAATAGAGATAACAATCATCGCTGTATAATGAACGTAATTAAAGGCCTCCCAGTTTAAACGTGATACGTATAAAAGGCCGATATCTGCTTCATCGTTTCAGTATCATTGCGTTTCGATATTGACAATCGAAGACATTAGTCGTAATGAGAAACTTCCGGTGCCTCATTAGAAACGCTGATGAGTTCAGGAAAGTGCTACGAAGGATCAAGGCCTGATTTTATCAGAGAGAGCAAGGCGAAGTTTGCCCGTTAAGCTTGGCGTTTTAAGTTATTCCACGTCGTTCGAAATGTGTCTTAGTGTTCAAGTAAGTCTCAGTCTTTTTGTAAATAATAAACCTTCCTCGGTAAGAACATGGCATTAGCGTGGCTTCTACAATTCGAAATATGCATGACTATTGCTCAATGTCTGAGTGACGTTTCTGCCGCCGAAAACACCGCCGCAATCCACCACGGTTTTAAACAACTTTCAACTGCTTGATCTCGTAATCACGCCACTGAACCCAGTGAATAGTTTTTTTTACATTCTCGTCCTTCCCAATAAGTCGTTCTAGCTTAAGCGGCACTTTTTAGGGTTCGAGCCGCTTTGAACAAACAAATTTGTCAACCGCTCTGATTCATCGCTTTACGTCATCATATTTCATATGCTGAAGAACAATAAGTTCGCTGATTCTCTAACTTTACGTCGGTTTATCCTACTTTCATCACGCTTTTGGGTGCTCTTTAAGGTAAGGGTCGGTTACGCAGAGCAACTGTTAATGGTCCGGTTTCTCTGCGTTCAAGGGAAGATGGGTAACCGCTCGATCAAAACCTGAGATGAAGCGCAATCGTGACGCAGCTTCAATCTCGTTTTCAGTAACGTTTTTTAGGCCTGTTTATCCTATTGGATAAACAGGCCTTTTGTTCAATTTTGATCAATCATGAGAATCGAAAACAACACAAGAAGCAATGAACAACACGTGGAAATCACCTCAAGCGATAAAGAGGTAGCGCTGACCACCAACTCAATGGCACAGGACATGGACATTCATTGCTCACGATTAATAAAAAGTATAACCCCTCGCCACACAATCTATCCAAATGGCCATAAAATGTGCATCACCAAACCCAATGAAATATGCGAACAAATACAACGTTTCGACGTGGCAATAACGATTCCACTCCAATTTAGGGCTTGTCTGGATTCTTAGAAGAGCCCTAGTTTGGTGCGAAATAATCCCCCTCCTTTCAACGCTTATTCCCTGCAATTGAAAAAAGCAAAATAATGCACGTTTTTCACACGGAATAGATCAAATTATTAACCTTATTGATGTGATCACCTAATCATGATTTGCACCAAAAATAGAACATGAACGTAAATTAGTTTTTGTGCTCGTCCATTGCGTTTAGTTCACTGATTTATAAGGTTTTTGCCCTTTTTGATTGTCTGTGCTGACAAAATTAGATAGGTTTTACGCGCTTTTAAATGCCGCACGTTTGGCTTTTTGAAAGTATCGAATACACGACTTCACACCATCACAGGATGTGATATTTTTCATGCACTTTTCTCTGGGGTAAACTCAATGATTAAAGCGATACTAAAGTAAAAAAACGATTGCGTTGGCGAGGTTCTTTGGGCTGTCCACGCTAGGTCTAGGCCGCTGTCGCTTCTACTGCGCATGCTGGCTGACTATAACTGGCGCTTGCTAACCAACGGTCGTGCAGCAGCGTATGGCGAAGTGTAAACGAAGGATTGGCAAATAAACATCGAGACTATGTCCAATGGCCGATCAAAGTGCAAGTATTTGTATCTGGTGAAGGTGGTGGTACTTACAGCATCTTTGGGTGCCGTAAAAACAGGCCTAATTACCATGGGCCGCAGCCTTCAATCTATGCACGCTGGTGAACTTCCTGCAGGCTTGGTGGTGAAATTGGTCCTACAGGTGGCACCAGCGAATTGCCGCTAACTAACTCACGCTTTTCCAGAAATAAGGCTGGGCGCCGATTCTGAAAGCCTAGTGGCGAACAAGGTATGTATGGGCTTGACCCGTACATTCCAGCCATCTGTTTACGTTAATTAGCGAAAGACCCTATCAATTCGACTTGAAGATTTCAAAGGTTTAAATCCGTGCGCCAGCGCGTACGGAAAAATTCTCAGGACGCAATCTGGTGCAATCACCCGGTCCCACCCTGCCATGGTCTGAAATTTACAACAGTCTTTCTACTGGCGTATCGACGGAAATCTTCGTTCTAACATGAATTGAATCACCGCATGGTAACCATGTTTGAAGTCGCGAAAATACATGTACCCACTTCCTCTAGCAAGGCGCTCAAGTGTTACCTTATTGTAAATCGCAGCGCATGGGGAAAAAACTAACGCCTGAAGTCTTCAAGCGATCGTTTCCTGCCGCGACGACCGTTCATGCTCGTGAGCAAAATGACAAAGTCTAAAATTCGTGGAATCTCAAGCCGTTGCTGAATGGAAACAAAAGGCCTTCCAGTGGGAGTGCGGCTCCTAGTGATGCTGACAAAGCAGCGTGGGCCAAGCATGCGCAGGTCTTTGGGATGAATACTCTGCGCTGACAAATACAGCAAAGAACTAATCGATATTCTTGTAAAGAAGCAAACTAATATCGTCTGTAAGAGCCGATAAGAAAAGGGGATCATGTTCGCCACTGATCTCCTTTACTTTTTCCACCACCTTAAAGGTAAAAAAATAATGAATTAGAAACCGTTATTCAGGCGTTACTGTTTTAGCAATCCATGCCTTGGGTGACTTTATTGGTAAATCTGTGTTCTTTTCTCAATGCCGGTTTTAGCTTTTGTCGTCGCTTTTTGAGGTTCTCCGCTATTTCGTTTAATAAGCCTACATTTGGCCTATGACCTTTCTTTGTTTTTGTTTTGGCTACATCGGGCTGCATAGTGGAGCTTACGCCTCAACAGCAACGTGCTCATATTACGTCGATAAATCTATACAACAAGGTATCACCCTCGCGTCGTAATAAGTTTTCAACAATGCTGCTTTTACACTCGCATATTCTTTGTCCCTCAATCATCTTCAAAAAAGGAGCATTGGTAAATTCGAGAAAGCCAATCGAGTTCAATATCGCCGCCAAAGCGAGTGGCGCCGCAGATTGCATCATTATTGGGTCATGATGGCGTCGCTGAGTAAATTTGTTGCGTACAACTTTTCGAGCGACTGGATAGAAGAGTGCTTCACTTGATGCAACCGGAAAAAACTGTTTACCCGATTCTTACGAAACACAGGGAAACGCCAAATGATAGCATTGAAGTTCTAAACGGCGTTTACTGCTTTGTATTTTAGTTACCTTTGCCTTAGGTGCGCCCGTCGGTTTGCATTGGGCGTATTGCTATGGCGGTTGAATACGTCCACATGGGGGAAGATGCTCTCTTTAATGTGATTCCAACGACGTTTAGAAGGACACCCATTTTAGTTTTATCTTATTAAGCTATTCCTTTGTAACATTTACATGGGGCAACTATAACACGCTCAGGCATGGGATGCGATGTTCAGTGCAAGCCAAATGTGATTGGTCGAGTACGTGGTTCATTAGCGATCAGCGTGATCGTGGTGTGTGTTCTATGATTGGTGCGACTGGTTGCATTATCGGTGCTGGCATCAAATGACATCGGCAGTATTGCCCTGCGTCAAATGTTTGGAGCGCGGTATACGATAAACGGTCTTGCATTGGGTGTCATTCATGGCCGGGTGGCGGTTGGGAATTTGATTCCGCCAAGCATTCCATGATCATGTTGCGTCATCGAACACAAAACTCCGTGGCCGTATGTTTATTGGTGCTTTGATTCCTGCGCTATCACCATCATCTTTGATCGCCTACGTGGTGATTTTGTAAATTAAACCCAAGCCGCGCGCCCATGGAACAAAATACCGGAAGTGCAGCCGACGGTAAAGAAAAAGTTCATGACGGCGCGTGACGGCTTATGTCTTTGCTTTTCGATCGTGGCGGTTTTGGGGCAGCATCATCATGGGCATTGGCGAAACACCAAAACCGAAATCGGGTGCGATGGTGTGTTGGAGCCATCGTTCTGCGATTCTAGTTTAAGCGATTCAAACCCCCGTATGGTTCAAAAAGCAGGCATGCAGCCGCGTTGGCTAGTCAGTGTGGCGATGTGGATCATCGGGGCGCCGTCTGTGGGTTTAGTACTTCCATTTTTAATGGGCGTTCAAAAACATGTGGCCAGCCTTTACGCAAGATTTAGGCTTACCGCCGTCATGTGTGAATCATGCTTTGTCCAACTGATCATGTTGTTGGCTTGGTTTTCCATTATTGATGAATTCATTATCGTTCTAATGTGTGCGGGCCTATCTTCACACCCATTGCCGTTTTCGTTGGGTTAAGCGATCCGGATTTGGTTGGTATTTTGAGATATTGAACATCGAGATGCCGTGCAAACGCCGCCCTATGTTTTTGCTTGTTTACCTAAAAAGGCATCGCGCCGCCCGGGCATTACCATGTTGATATTTACAAATCCATCTTGCCTTTTGTTCTGCTAAAACTGGCTGGTTTGAATCATCGTCATGATGTTTCCCAGAGCTGGTAAACCGGTCTTGCCGAACAAAACTAATGGATGGCAAATAAACATTACGGTCAAATAAAAAAGGCGACTAGTGAGTCGCCCTTTTTTCGTTCTTGTGCTTTACTTCTTTTTGTTCTCTATTTTGAGTGGTTTCTGAATTTTTTCGCGAAGCCTAAACGTTTTAAGTATCAACGCCGCGTTTACGCCACCAAAACAAAGCCATTACACAACACGTATTCGACGTTTTGTTCAGCGTGAAAACCAATGGGATAAGATCCAAATCTCGCCATACTTTCCTCTGGTCATGCAGATTCAAGGTCGCGTAAAACACCGGATCTCACGCCTGAGCACTAAAAATAGCTTCCACACCAACCCGCGGCGCCGAGCAAATGACCTGTCGCAGATTTTTGTTGATAGAGATGGCGTACGTCACTATTTTCCTCACCAAAACACGTCGTAGTGCATTTGTTTTCACCACGATCAACCAACAGGTGTAGACGTTGCATGTGCATTCACATACCCAATTTTTATCCGCCGTAATGCCCGCCATAGTCCATGCCGTTGCATTGCACGCGCCGCGCCTTCGCCGTTTTCTGGACAGAAAGTTAGATGATAAGCTCCGCACTGTACCGTTAACCAAACGATTTCCACCAAAGGCGTCCGCGCCTCTCGCCTAACGCCCATGTTCGAGGGTTTCAGTACGACTAAACCCGCACCTTCGCCCATATCACAACCCTTTCACGGTCTTTCAACGGACGAGACGCTTGTAGGATCATCGTTACGAGTAGAAAGCTGCTTTCAACGCATCCAAATCTACCAGAGACAATGGAATCTGATACAGCTTCTGTACCGCCAGCCAAAGGCAACTTCGCCTCACCCGTCTACGCAAGACAGACGCATCGCATCACCAATCGCTTGTACG
>Ga0163217_1097623_pt1 | contig 18229 bp, 22 predicted proteins | sample SynspAceP_FD_185933 | JGI IMG/M metagenome (GOLD analysis project Ga0163217, IMG submission 185933) | Saline lake microbial communities from Ace Lake in Antarctica - Synechococcus sp. Ace-P (PacBio error correction) | ecosystem: Environmental > Aquatic > Non-marine Saline and Alkaline > Saline ...
ACAGAGAGAGATCGTCCTGGACATGTCCTCATAAAGCGTGACCTGGAAGACAGCGCTGTAGAAACGCCTTGGCGCGCTCCCAAATGTCGGCACGTTGAGGCTTCGAACCAGCTTGACGGGATTGGGGACAGGCAATCACTGCATTGTTGAGGCAAATCCAAGCCTAGACCCGTCCATCCCTTGCCTGGCCAGGCAGGGACGGCCTTTGAACGCCAGCGAGTGCTTTCCAGCCAACGGCTTCAACAATCCGCCATGAACGAGCGCTTTGTGGCGGGTGGAAGGGTCGAAAATGGTGGAATTTTTGAGGAAGCTGTTCATAAGAGGCTTTGAAGGTTTCTCAGACGCTTTCAAGGTGGTGCCGCGGGCCCCCACCACAATAAAGAGAACCGTTGCCGGCCCCACCTCAATTGGCCCTTCTTCGCGGGGCGTTCTCGAATCGCTAAGTGCAGCGGTGAGTTCCGAGAATTGCCACCACCTCGCTGAGATCGAAGATCACGGCAAATCAAAGTCTGGCGATGGCAATTTTGTGTTCCCGGTTGATCGCTTTGGCCACCCCGAAGATCATGGCGCCGTTGGCTGGAAGAGCAGCCACGCGGGCCGCCCGCCCTGGTTTGAGCAGGAAACACGTTTCGGAATCGCTGAAGTTCGGCATCATTGTCCAACCCGTGGCAGACTGATTCAAACAGCCCGCGTCTGCATGCCTGTTCATCTTGTCCCAATCGTGATGATTATTGGCCAGGAAAAATGCCACGCCCCACCGCCCAACTCATCCAGGTCGACGAGCACGTAGCGCCACCCCAGATAGGTGATCCAGGGACCCCTTGGGCGAGATGCTGGGGCACCTGGGGGGGCGCAGGAGCCCAGTCCCCGATCGATGTCGATCCCCACCTTGAAGACGATCGCCGCCAGCAACGGCCAGTGGAATCCGCGAGGCCCAGGCCCTGAGCGGCCAGATCATCAGGGCGAGGATCAGCTGCGCCGCCAGGATGCCCGACAGGGCGGGTGCGGCCGCCGGCCTGGATGTTTACGCACCGCGTGGCGGTGGTCGCCCCCCGATCCCCAGGCAGGGCTCCCGCAGAGGCCGGCCACGATGTTGGCGAGGCCCTGACCCAACCACAGCTCCTTGTCGGACTTGTGTTCGCTGCGGGTGAGTGCCCTGGTCCCCGGAAACCAGACAAGGTGGAGCAGCAGTCGACTCGAACCGAGCATCCCCAGCAGGGCGGCTTGAATTCAGCCACCAAAGCTTTGCAGCACATCGGGAGTGAGGGCCGGCAGGGTGAGCTGGGGCAAGACCGCTGGGGATCACACCGATCCGGCGCAGTCTCCACCCCTGGAAGGCACCAGGGAGATGGCCGTGCCAAGAAGCATGCGAACAGCGGGCCGGGATCAGCTGGGCGTTTGATCCGACTCCGGCGTCCACACAGAGAACGGCCGAAGGGTGATCAGGGCCAGCAGCTGATTCCAGCGTTGGAAAACGCCCTGCAACAGCTGGGGCAGGCTCTGCAAGGTGCCGATCACACCCCCCCGTGGGCTGGGCCCTGCCGAGCAGGGGCCCCGATCTTGCAGCACGATCAGAATCGTCGCCGATGCCGCCATGAAGCCCGAGATCACCGTGTAAGGCATCTGGGTGATGTAGCGGACCCAGGCGGAAGACGCCGTAGAGGATCTGGAACACCCCGGAGAGCAATCAACCACGGTGAAGGCGATCGCCAGGGCCTGGGCCGGGCTGTCGGCCCTTGTGGCGACGGTTGGCGACACCGCCGTTGAACACCACCGTCATCGGCCCGGTGGCTCGGAAATCAGCGCCGGTGTGCCGCCAAACAGGGCGGTGACCAGAACCGAATGATCGCTGCCGACCAGAAGGCCCGGCCGCCGCGCCAGCCTCCGGAAGGCCACCCCAAAGGCAGGCCAATGGCATAAGGCGATGAACGGCCGCGGTGGAGCCCGCGCGAAAGAAATCACCGCGGCAGCGTTGTTGCGGCCAAATGGTGGTTGAGGAACTGGCTGGCAAATAGGACTTGTCAATTGACACAGGCAATGGTCATCGATGTTTGACGGACACCCGTGAGAGAAACGAAGGCGTCCGTTGCTAGGGGGAAAGATTCTTTGGCCATTCATGCCCCAGCATGGGGGCTGAATATCACGCCCTTTGATACCGGGAACTGATTAGCAAACAACCTTGGACCCGCGTTCAACCCGCCCTGCGCTGGCGGTTCATCTCCAACGGCGCGGGCAGCGGCCTGGCGGTTTCTGGGCTGGTTCTGGGTTGGGGGCTCCCGCCGTGCCCTCGAAGAGACGTGGTGCCGCTGCCCCTCGCTGCATACCAGATCTCACGTGAAAACTGGCTGAGTTGCCGCAAACCCAGCAGCCTGTTCGAAGGCGACAGCGATCTGGCCCAGCTGGATAGGCCAGCAATGGCCTTGGGTCGCAAGCTCGTGAACTGGTGAACACCCCGTTGCCATGAGGGAGTCCCCGCTTCATCGACAGCGTCCGTGGAAATCGCCGCTTCTAAACGAGGCCCTTGGCGATCGTTTGCGGCCATTTTCCCAGGTCCAAGGGATTGCCCAGGAGCTCGAGCGGCAGCCAACCTGGCGGCCGTCTTCACCGAGCCGGCACCAACAAGAACGTCGCCCACCCTGCTCGATCTGCCTCGAAGCGATTTCCCGGGGCAGTCCGGCCAGCCTGCATCTCGAGCAGGCCCCAGTGTTGGCTGTGGACCGGCTGACCGTCAGCAGGCGGAAGGTAACGGTTGGCAAAGACGATTCCCGGCGGCGACCATCGATCCTGCTTGAGTCAGCTGGGCCGCGGCGATCCGCTTGGCCCCAGCAGACCACCCGGTGAGCTAACCGGCCCGAGCCGCTCTCAGGTCGGTGTCGGTGGTGCCGAGAACAGGGCCCAAACGGCCGCTGTGTGGTGATCTCCCACGGCCTCTGGGACGATCCCGAGAGCTTTGAGGGGCTGGGGGAAGCACCATGGCCAGCCATGGCTTACACGGTGCTTGATCCCGCCACCCCCGGCAGCGACCGCTCGCGCAGCAGCGGTCCTGCTCGCCGGCGAAGCCGCCGCCGCCCAAACCCCGACGACATGATCCCTGCCCGTGGCCGATGATACCATCTGCAGCCATCGATGCCTGCTGCCGCCGGCACGCTCAGCAACCTTCCCGCCAACCCTGCGCAACCGACGGCGGTGGTGGGCATGGGCCAGTCCGTTGGGGGGCCGAACGGACATGCTGCAACTCGCAGGCGCAGAGCCAGCACGCCGGCATCATCAAGCGCTGCCCCGGGCCTGCGCAATCCTGTCGCGCCAATCTCGAGCTGGTGCTCCAGTGCAAGCTTCCCTCGAATCGGCCAACCTCGGGGCCGGGCGGGCTGTCCACGCATCAAGGCCCGAGGGGGGGGGGGGGGGGGGGGGGGGGGGGGTGATGGCCGTAGTCCGGTGAACGTCGCGCTGTTCGACGTGGGGGCAGCCGGCCAGATGAACGCCCTGCGTGCTGCTGGTGAAAGCGGCACACATGACTGGGTCCGTTCCCTCCGGGCCAGAAGCCATCGTGCGATGGCAAGAGGAGGCCCCGCAACGTGGGCGGCGGCACCAGTTCGTGCTGGCCAATAGGCGGCACTCACTTGCAACCTGCGCGCCAACATTGGCGCAAGGGGTGGCCGCCTGGGAGGCCTGTTGCTGGCCTGGACGAACGCGCCTTCGCGGCAGGGCGCAGCGGCCGCGGGCCCCAACGCAGCGTTGCTGTTGGCCGGCCGATGGCTGGGGGACACACCTATCCCTTGATGAAGTCCCACACCTCAGCTAAAAACGCTACCGGTGCCTGCCAATCCTTAAAAGACACACTTGAAGCGTTGACCAGACGCAACAGCAGGACGTTCGATCATACCGACAACCTGGATCAGGCTTGCCAAGGCTTCAAGGAGCGCGGGGCGAAATCAGCCTGCTTCGGATAGCAGAATCCGCAGGAAGTTCCAGGCAATACCGCAGCTCCATACAACCGTTTTTGATGAAGCGGGGTTTGCGGGAATACGGGTCCAGCTTTGGTGCGCAGATTGCGAATGTGGGGGCCCGCAATCGTCTCAACGTCGTCATCAGTGCTCGTAGCCCCAGACTTTTCCTGAAAGGATCTGCGGCGGTGGCACGGCCATGGCCGTGGTGTGGAGGCAGGCAATGCAAACAGATTGAAATTCCCAGACGGGTGAGCCGACCGCTTTTGTCCGAACTCAGACGGCCTCAAAGCGCGCTCACGCACAGCAAGGTAGAGGACAAAGCTGAGGATCTCGTTGGGCTTGGGTGAAAGCGTGGCGCGCTGGCTGCGGCGCAGCAGGGCCTTCACCCTGGGCAAGCCAACTCCTCAAGATCAAAGGGTTTGGGTGAGTAAGTCAAAATCGGCGCCTGAAGTTGAAACCACTGACTTTGTCGTGGTTCGCCATGGCCGTATCATTCAGGAATCGGGACCCCGGCGCTGCCGTTCATTCCGGCGTAATCACCGTTGGCAAAACGGTGAGTGCCGTCCACCTTGGGGAGCATCAAGATCCAGCAGGATCAAGGTCCGGGTTCTCCTGCATGGCCAGGGGCCTGCCTTTTGATGCCCGTCCTCGCACATTCCAGCCGCAAAACCAGCTGTTGTTCGAGAAAGGCAACCACCAGCTTCCTGCATGTCCTGGGTTGTCTTCAATCAGCAGGATGCAGGCCTCGCCAGAACATTTGCCTGGTCATCAGCGGCAGCAGGGAATGGTGAGACAAAACCAGCGTTCGCAATTTCACGACGCCCATTGCAGACTGTTACCTGGGCAAGGGTGCCTCTTAGCAAGCCACGCCACAATCGGGTAACGGCTGATATCGCAGTAAGCAAAAAAGGCTCAATGGCAACTCGAATTAGGTAAGCAAACTCCGCAGCACCTCAGGAGTCGTTCCCGGCCGTGCTTGACAGCTGGCAGATGGCATGAACCACACGCCGTTCATCCGCCAGATTGAACCGCCGATTGAAGCGGTAGCTTGAAGGCGCCAAGTGCGATCAGCGATACTTTTCGAAGCGAAGGGCATGGAAGCTGCCCCGCCTGAAGCTTGGTTTCAAGTTGCTGAGCCCGTGCTAAAATCCAAACGGAATTCTGGTAATTTCTTGGGGGAGACGACCTTTACGACCACAGTGTATGATGGAAGCAACCGACTTCTGCAACGTGCGGCGAAAGCAAGCCAGCCCATCGGAGATCACTTCACAGGCCTATCGCCAGTGAATCTTGGGCCCAATCAGCAATAGCGGTCAAAGAGAAGTGGGCACGGTGGCAAGTTTTATATCCGGGGGTGGCCCGCCTCCATCGACAGAAGACGGCTGCCACGACCCGGCACCTGTTCTCCGAATCCACGACCAGGCCTTTGCAACCACAGCGTTCTCCGCCAAGGTAAGGCATCCATCCACCGCACCCTTCCTCTGAGGACAATAAGGCGCCATCACGTTCTTTCAATTGCCCTGCATGATCTTGTTATGAGCAACCATGCCGTTTCGTGTAGTTCACACCGAGATGACGGCTCAGAGCTGGAGTGAGGAGATTCCCTGTCTTTGGCTTGGGCCCGTACCGAAGGTAGAATGGCAAGGAACCAGGTGGTCAGAGGTAACTTTGTTGCTCCAAGATGGTACCGGCCGTGAGGGTGGCTTGATGACGACAGTCCGGCACTTGATTAGCGCTTGTGGCCGCCTGCCAATGATTGAGCCCCGTAACTCCTTGCCCCACAACGTGGGCAACGAAACCAATCAGGCCAGCGCGCCTGTTCCAGGGCAACTTCACCCATTTTTTGCTTCGTTCCGTAAGAGCTCAATAAACTGGGGCAGCGACAGGCTGGCCTGGAAACTGATGCCGATTCATAGCCATGGCCTGACGACTGGTATATGCGTACCACCTAGATCCCAAAGGGCTGCCTTGCGGAGCTTGCTGGCCTAATCAAGAATGGCCAATAGCGCCTGGAATGCATGTGCATTGCCATTCCACAGTTCTGAGATAAAGGCAAAGACAGAGAACTGGCTGCCTGGCCCGGCACGACATCAACGAAGCTAGCAAAGAGAGCACACGAGGCCCCTGAAAAGCCAAGCCAAGAAATGAAACAAGCGCGCAAAGAAACTCCAGGAAATCCTCTATGCAAACCAGCAGGAAAGAGACAGGCACCCCTGTCAAGACTACATAAGCCCTAACAATTCCCCATAGGGAAGTCCAAGAGAAATGTTGAGCTGAAATGGCGTGATGAAATGCAATATTTCCACTGGTATAATGAACCCGATGGAAGTTTTGTTGGAACGAAGTTGCTGATAATGCTAAAGATCTGGCCGACGTAAGGGATCACGGCACTCTGGCTTCCTCCCGCCTACAAGGGCAATGCAGGCGTTACGACGTTGGCTACAAGCGTTATGACCTCTACGACCTGGGCGAGTTTGAATCAAAAAGGAAAAGCATTCGTACAAAATAACGGCAGCAAAAAGACGACTACGTGCGTGCGGTCAAAACCGCCAAAAAGAAGCAGGCATTCGTGTCCTATGCCGACGTGTCTTAACGCACAAGATGGGCGCTGACAATTCGAAGAAAGTGACAGCCACACCCATGGCGAGGCCAATCCGCCATGAAGCGATTGACGAACCACGCACGGTCAAGTGTGGACCCATTTTAATTTTCCCGGTCGACAGGGTCAATAATTCCGATGGACATGGCACTGGTGGCAACTTACGGGCCAATAAGATTATGACGACAACAATTCCAGATTACGAAGCTGTTTACTTTTTGAAGGCAAACAGTTTTGACGAGAAATGTAGATCTAGAGAAAGGCGTTTTTGACTACCTCAATGGTTGCAAAACCTCGACAAATGAAGTCTGGGAGGTGCGCCGAGGCCTCAATGACTGGGGGGCCTGGTAACAACAAAACGACCGAGGTGGATGGGCCTTTCGCTTTGATGCGGTCAAAGCACGTACGGGCCGGGTTTCTTTCCACAATGGCTAGAGCATTGCCCGCAAAACCTCCGGGGCGCAGGCTGTTTGCCGTGGGTGAGTATTGGGTCCTATGAAATTGATGGCCCCTGCATCATTTTATCAAGGAAACGGGCGGAGATGGTGCACCTGTTTGATGCCGCCCCACTGCAATTACAACTTTTGCGAAGTCCAGCAAAGCCGGCAACGACTATGAAACCTCAGCACCATCTCGACAATACCCCTGGTGAAGAGATCAGCCCAGCCCCTGGCCGTAACGCTGGGGTGGGACAAACCAATGATTCCTCAGCCGCTGCAATCACTCAACCGGTTGTGGAAGCCATGGTTTCAACCCCTGGCCCTACGCCCCTGAATCCCTGCTGCGTCAGGAATGGCTACCCTTGCATTTTCTACGCCGACTAATTACGGCCGCACACAGTACAAAAGACAAGGGCAGCGACGGCGGCGAATACGAAATCTGGCTCGATACGCCCACCGCGCTCATCGACAAGTTCTTGCTTGTACGCAGCAAACTACGCCTACGGTGGAACCAGGTCGACTACTTTGACCACCCCAGCACCATCGGCCTGGACGCGCTCAGGCGACAAGGACAACCCCGGCGGCATGGCGGTGCTGCCTGAAGCAGCGGTGTGAGTGGGCGCAAAATGATGGAGGTGGGCAAGCCAAGCAGCGTTTTCATGACATCACCGAACACATTTCCAGCATAGCGTCACCAACAACGGACGAAGCTGGGGGGAATTCAGCTTGCAAGGGAGCTCGGTGTCATCCTGGGTGGCCGAAGAAACTTAAGGTAAAAAGAAACAAAATAAATCTGCATACACCTCCCGAAAAGTGTATGCCAGACTCGATTTGAAAGCCAAACAAACAGAAACAACTAATCAGTTGATCGGGCATGTGCGTCGTCTATTTTTTTTTTTTTTTTTTTTTTTTTTTTCATGTCCTTCAAAACAGCATGTTGAACATGGCGCGGTTTTGCTTGGCTTTTGCCCAAGCAAAGCTCATTTCTTCTCTAACCGGTTACCTTACCGAAGGGTTTCCGTGTGCCTTGCACTTAAGGTCCTTTGGCCGTAGCTTCACCCTTTCCACCTAAATCCCATGATTGTCCTCCTTTGGGTAAATGGGTCAACATCCAAGCAAGATATGGGATGTAATGTCTAGTATTACCATAGGCCATGCAAGGGCTAAAACTCACCAAATACCTTTGAACTTCTTGAGTTCAGTTTTGATTAAATCTGTAGCTCTCGTCCAATGTCTGCCGTTGATAGCTGGCCATGAGCTCCTTGCTTACGTTGAAGGCGGCAGAAAGAGGCTTTCGGTCAGCTCATCAGGATCAGCATTTGGAATCAGAAACCTGGACCTGCATGGCCCAAGAGCTCGGGACGGTCCACCCAACAACGACTCGATCATGGGCAGAAAAAAGTTGTCCTGACATTGAGCATCAAGGCGCCATGCTGGCCCATCCTTCCACCGATGTCCACAAAATCAAAAACGGACCCATCCCACTGCGTGAATCACCACCGCACCGGGGCGCTTGGGGGAGAGAGTTTTGAAATCTTCATGGATCGCTACATGAAAAGAAGCCGTCGGCCTCTTCGGGGTGTACAGCGAAATTAAAGTGGCTGCTGACCAATGGGCCGGAAACGCCTGAGGATTTCCTGTGTCGGCAATGGAGCCTGGCTCAAGCCCCCAGGACTGAGGCTTGCAGCCACGTCCAGGGCAAATCGCAACACCTGTGGAATCGCACCGCCTCCCAGCCCATCGTCAACGTTGTATTCTTCTGGTCCGCAACCAATCAGGCATTACTGGTGAATCTGAAGCGCCAGGAGGATCTTGTGAGGCATCCGGCCATCGTCAGCTTCCACCGGCCAGCTGCCGTGGCAGTCGCAGAGTCTGCTTGTTCGAAGAGGGAAGCAAAGTCAGCTAAGCCTGATAGCAGGCCTCATCAACTTGAAGCGAATGGCTCCTTGGCAGCAGGAAGCGCGTTGGTTGCATTCACAGTGTTATCAGTCCCATCAGAGTAACAAAATAGGGGTGGGCAATGAAAAAGTGTGCAGCGCTACTCAGCGTGACACGATGCAGTGGGCGACGAACAAAAGACAGGGCCAATGAAGACATCAGCAACTCCCCTATCTCACCTAATCCGGCAAATGAGAGCTGAGGTTTGATGGTCAACTGAAGCGGCCTGAAACGCGAAACTGCATGGATTGTTCTCGGCCAATGTTCGCCATTCACAGCCTGGGTGGAAAAGGCCACGACAAGAAAACAAGCACAGCCGAAACTATCGGCTAGCAAAGGATTGCGTATCCGTCAAAGCCACCTGATCAGTATTGTGCTCGGCCGCAGCTTCAGCTTTGCTTGGCCTTTGCCTGCTAATTTCACCTCTGTCATTTCCAATTAACCTTGCCGACTGTTCCTGGATCTTGCTTCAATATCCTTGGCAAGTGGCCGCCACTTTCTGAGTCAAACCATCAATAACCTCGATTGGTTGCGCATCCGCAAGTTGATGCATGCGCTCAAGAAAAAACAGGGCACAAGGAGGTCGCCACCGTTTAATCCCCATCAAATCTCCTTGAGTCCATTATGGATTAAATTCCTGGGATTTGAGAGCTGGGCTTTCAGCAAGTACAGCTTAGAATGAAAGATCGTACCTCCACGAGAACGATCCCAATGCCTGCTGGAATACTCCCTGGAATACTCCGCAGAAGGAGTGGTAACAAACGGGGCCTGTCAATCAAGCGAATGAATCAACAGGGTGCACGGGCCGGATGGTGCCCACAAGGTCGGTGAGCACGCCATCTCTTGAACTGCTCACGAGCAATCGCTGCGAATGTTTCGATGACGCTCAATACCTTCCAACAGGGCCCGGTGAAATCACATCACTCAAGGCATTGAAGCCATTTAACAAGCGGCCGTTTCGCAGCCTGACATGGTGGGTGGTTGGCCCATGCGGGCCGCTACTGGCCAACTCAAGCTGGCAGACCCTGCCACGACCAAAGCTGACGGCAGACACTGCAACGCTGGCAGCGCTAGCCGAAGTTGAGCCAAAACGATCTTTCATTGGCCAAGTCTATGAAGGCCTACCGATGCGCTGGCCATCCTTGCAGAACTCCACGGTCCGATAGTCAAGGAACTGGGCGGTCTGGGCGCCGAAACTCCACAATCACGCGGGTCAATTCCTTGCGGGCAAACACGGAGGCGCGCTCTAACGGAACGAAGGCCTTGGTGCCAGGGGCGGCACTGGCCGATTCCAGCAACTGATGACGGCCTGGACGCAGGATGAGCAACCGATCCTCGTGGCGCTGACTGCTGCGCCAAGACCTGGGGCTTCCGCATTGAAACCTCAGCAGTGGAAATGCGTGTTCGGATGTCGCCACTGAAGTGCCACAGTCATCCTCAATGGTGTTCCTGCAGTCGCAAGTCCCGGTGGTCAAGGAGAGTATGGCGGCCGTCCCGGTTCTGGCAGGGCGGTGCCGGCATCGCAGCGGTTTGGTACGGGGCCACATGTGGGCCTCGCTAAGCACTTGCCCACATTTCGAGAAAGTTGCCAGCGATCCGCATGCCGCCGCCCATACATGGGCGCCATGGACAGCACCTTTGCGCGCCGCCCGTGCGCTGCCTCATCGAAACCGCACATGGATCGAACACCCATCCAATGGGCACAGACACCAAGTCAGCCGCGCTGCGGGGTTGCGAGCCAACTGGTGAATCAACGGCCAACGACGTCTTGCAGCGCACGGGCGGGCACCTGGGCCGGGACTGCTCTGTAGCGATGCCATTCAGCCCAGCGGCTGCGCAGACCTCCCCCTTCTTGCGTCAGAGTCATTGCGGAGCATGAATCCTTGTGCCTCGGACATCGTGTTACAGGCCATTCCGCAAGGTGGTCATTATCGACAGCAAATCCCAGTAAAATGCGGGCGGATCAATTAAGGATGCGCTGATCACGGCGGTCGTTGGATTTAGGGCTGGTAGCACCACATCCAACCTACGTTTCTTTGTGTGGTTGTCCCGGCTCGCACGAGGCGGTTTTTGGGCAGCACTCATTGCTGCCCTAGCCGCTCAGCGAATCTTGGCGGTGTCCAAGCTCTGATCCAAGCAGTTTCGAGGTCATCGTTCTAGTGAAACAATGCATGCGATTCCACAGCTTTTTCAGTTGGCTTCGATCTGTGCAGACAGTTCCAACCAGCTCCATCTCCCACATCGCTGACGTTATCTTTGACGCCGATACCGGCCCATGTGGGGCGTGCACGCCAGCCATCTTTTTGGACGTGGCCCCTTGGCCCGTTTTGGAAAAGCTTGGGCGCCCCAACGGATTGATTCTCACCACTGATCGCTGATTCACGCAGCAACCGATTGGAATAGCCAGACCGAGGCAGAGATTGCCAAGGGTGTGGTCCGGCGTTGGCGCCGCATTAACTCTCCATCGAGAAGAAACAGCCGAACTGGCAAAGCAAGGTGTACGCAAGTTCCTATTTCCGATATGCCTACCGACGGGCAAATGGAAGAATTGCGCTGGCTCTACGCCCCAGAAAGCGTCATGATCCAATTTCCCAGGCATCACCAAGCACTTCGGCGCAAGTTTCCGCTGTCCCTGCGGCCGCCTACGTGACAGCCGGCCGCATGCCACTCCAGCGGAGTACGAAAGACGTGGCCCTCTATCGAGCCATCCAATTGATTCAGGTGGTCGCTTTCGTCATAAGCGCGCAAAGTCAGGGTCCAGACCATACATGCACGGCAGGTCGGCATGGGCACAAGGCGGCCTTAGCTCGACGCACTTGACTGCTGGGATCAACAAACCCGCCATGCGGAACTCGTACTCGGTTGAATCTGCTGCGACGCCGAGGCAACGTCTGGCCAGATTAGGGCTTTTATGCGCTGGGAATCCTGGGCTGCTATTCCACCGTCTTCGGTTAATCATGACGCAGACAAGTCTCATGCCAGGACAGGGGGCAGAGATTGGAGCACCCTGCATTCCTTACGCGAAAATCTGTGCCTCACTGAGGCCAATCACAATGACGGGCGGCTCAATCAGGCCGCGTTACCGATCCCGGTCAGATCGATGAGATGTCAAAACCCCACAGAAACCAGATCATTGGCCAACCTCCCTGCACCCAAAATCATTACTCGAAGAGCCAGAGCGTCATCCTTGCGTCCCCGAAAAGGCAAGCTAACTGGCTTGTGGGGTCAACGGTCATCGTTGCTCCCACCCAGACGAATGAAACCTGGCTGCGGCGTCCTGCGCCTTCAACTTGCCCAGAGCGGTATCCCACAAAGGTTCTGTTGATGACGAAACGCTCGCGCTTCCCATCCAAACTCACTATCGCATCCGTACGAAAAGCTCGCAGAAGTTGCGCGAGGGTGAAACAATCAACGCCCTCGACTGCACTTTGAGTCTCAAGCCGAACGCAGCAACGTTCCTACCGCTTGGCGATGGGTCGAATTAAACCACAACCTGCACCCCAGCCCTTTGGCCAAACGAATTGGACGCCTTAGAGATCTATTCACTGAACTTGAAAACGAACACCGTTTTGGTGCCATGGCGACGAGATTCCCCATGACGATTCACAAAAGCCACTTGGCATCTGCTGAGATCAACCTTCGCTGGCCTTTGGCTGAGCGCCCGCGCTGGTTGGAATATCCAATTTGGGCTTGGCTAGGAGCAAACAATGAAGCAGCACCAAGCAGCCATGAAGCCTGTTGCCTGAGGCTCGATATTTCATCCATACTGCTGCAAAAGCAACACGCTATCGCACAGCACCGTTCTCAGCTGGGTACATTAATCCATGACTGATCCAGAAGGATTCCGTGCTGAAGGCCGGAACAATGATCAGCTACTTCGTACAGCCTTGGGGAACTTTTTCCATTAGCCAAACGATGACTGAGTAACACCACACATCAAAGCCACATGCAGCGGCTCCAAGCTGCTTTGGGCGTGACTAACCTTCAATCTCTTGTACACACAGAACGCGATCCACATGGGCGTTTGAATCAAGCCCCATACGAGCAGCAAAAATACGCGCAACATTGGGCAGTTTCCTAACCACAAAAGCTCACATTATTGCAATGCCCCTAGAACTTGGTTTGCTCCCAACGGTGTAACTTGACACAGCAACTGGCCTTAAGGTGCAATCAAATTACTTGCCAACTGACATCCTCGGAAGTAGCCCTCGCGAAAGGCGGAAGTGCGCTGCAAATACCTCAATAACCGTCAGATTCCAAAACTGATCTCAGCACAGATTTCACAAATTGGACCAATTTGAATCTGACCTGGTAAATCAGAAGTTGCCACTATCTTTTCGCAGCAAAGAGGTTAGAAGTTTTACGCTCCAACATCGCTAATGCTTAATCCCTGGCGGCACCTGTATTGGTACACTACACAGGCAAAAGCCGCCACTATCCACTCACGCAGAACCAAGTAAACACCAAACATTTCTTGAATGGGAAGGGGTGGCAATGGAAAATCTGTAAGAACGTCAGTGCAGGTGGACTACCGTCCTCGATCTACTGAACAAAATCAACCTCGTAGACATGCAGCAGAGATTTAAGCGCCTGTGGCCTATTTCTGGATGCCGCAACAAAGGTGCTTGTGAGCAAACCGCGCTGGGAAAGCATTCAGCACATATATCTGCTCGTTCCAGCGGCAGCAACCCGAGAACGCCAAGTTTTTTCAAGCGTGTCCAAGCAAGTCCTGTTCAAGTCCTGGTTTCAATTCTGTCGAACAGACCGACAACAAAGACGAAACTCATGTCCCAGGCAACCAAGCTCCTAGATTAACTCAAGAACTGAATCAAGAAATTACGGAAGATTCCAGGGTGCTCACAGGCTTCTGTTCTTTGACATACTTTGAGTTGAAGGCTCGCTACTGATCACGATCAAGGGAGAACGCCATGCGCTTATCTAAAGAGGCGACAAAGCAATGCAAAAATACTGCCAAGCATGCACTAGACAGTCTTCTATAGAATCCAAGCAACTTATCCAATTTCTAAGCATAGCCCAATGACCGCTAACAAAAGTATTAATCTCGGCCAACACGTGAAAGTCATGTGGAGCTTTAAGACACTAACGAATAACGAAAGGCCCTGGGACGCTGTTTTGACAAGGCACATGAGATTGTTTCGGTCAATGGAGGCATAACGAGTTTTGAGGTGCGCAAAGAAAAAAAAAAAAAATTTTTTCCCCCTTTTTTCATGCTCAGATTTGCTAACAACTAAGAGAGCAACAAGGCAAGAACTAGCCGGCTGATCACCCTTAGAGATGGGAAACGAATTGCAAGAGAGTCTCGATGAAATTCGAGCTTCAGCGCCGAGATTGTAGATTATTATGCCCATAAAACGCTGAAGAAATTCCTCTCCAATCAAAAACTTGAACTTGAGGGTCAGAAAAGCCACATCACCACGCAGCCGATCGGAGTGCCTTATTGGGGTGATCCCATGGACTTCCCGTTTTATTCAAGTGGTTCGATTCATCGCCCCCACAATTATGGCTGCAATACCACATTGGTCCGCCATGCCAGTATCGTGCCTCAGTGCGCAGAGCGGAATTGCAACCTGCTGGCAAAGAAGAGCGGTCTGCCCAGAGGGGTTTTTACAAATCTGCTGATCCCGCCCACGAATTCATGGGCAACGTTATCGCACACAAGCCGTACGTGGTGTGTCTATTAACAGTGGCAGCGAAAAGTGCCGGCAGTTCCCCGGTGCTTTCGCTGGCCTGGAAAAATCTAAAGCCTTCCGTTCTGGAATTGGGGAGGCAATGATGCGTTTATTGTGTGGAAGATGCCAGACTTGGATTTAGCAGAAGAACTTGGCCATCAAAGACGGATGGCAAAAATACAGGAACATCATGTGTCGCCTCCCAGCGAATGATTGTTTGTAAACCAGTAGGAGAGCAATTCATCAATGGGGCTGAAGTGGGGCTGGAATCCATGAAGGCTCGGGATCCCAATGGACCCTAAAACCGATGTAGCCATTGTCGTCCGAAGTGCCGCACAACAATCCGATGATCAAGTACAGAAACCAATCGAGCAGGGGCAAACAGTCATTCTCAGGTGGAGGGCGACCAGATCGTAAAGGAGCCATTCTTTTAATCCAACCATCCTGAACTGGTGGTAACCTGCAAAGGTGCCAACTATGACCAAAGAACTCTTGGACCCCAGTGGCTACGGTGTATGTGGTTGAGAACGAACTGAAGCCATCAGTTAGCCAAATATTCTGCCTACGGCTGGGGGTTCAGTCTTCACGCAGTATCCAGAACGTGCCTATGTGCCATCGCAGAATCCGTAGACACCGGAATGATGTTCATCAACCATGCCGACAGAACTCTCAGGCTGAACTTCCGTTCCGGTGGAATCAAGAATTCAGGATAGGCGGGAACTTTCGAAACTCGGAATTCTTGAAGTTTTTGTCACAAGAAATCATCAACATCAGCAGAGCCTAATTCTCGCCCTGTGGCCATGCTTTTTCCAATGGCAAACAAAGGCATAACGCTATATTAAGCGCATTTCAGCAGCTAACAAAAGAAAGGCAGGCGAAATCTTTTTGTCCTGATTCTGATGCTCGTTGTACTGGAACTAACCATGAAATTCCATGGGAATCTCAACACATCACGACACCCATCAATCAACGTGTGAACAGAGTTCCAGGGTTTCATCCCTCCTAAGGCGTGGTGATTCGCAAATCCCAACAACATAAAGCACGTCATTTTCAGCAACACAATCTAGCAGAAATCTGGCACAGATCAGTCAGGGAATGCCAACGATTGATGTCTAATGGCGGAAAGGGGCAAGAGCTTCAACCGGGCTGCGTCAATGCAAGACAAGAATGGGCAAAGTTTCTTGTGAAGGTCTACGGCCAACACACCTCCTTACTCAAAACAGGCGTGGATAACGATGGATTTGAATGAAGATGTTCGCGATGTCCCCACCGGGGCAAGCAGCGAATTGGGGCTGCGATTGCAGTTGAGACTCGCGCGTGGCGGGGGCAACGATTGTCATCGCTTACTACTCCGATCGGCGGAGCAAGATCAGGTCAAGGCACAAAAGTTACGGCCTTTGGGTACCCTGCTTGACGGTGCAAGGCACTCGCAGAACTGGATGATCTTTCAGGAGAATCTTTGCGACCACATCAAACGATTGGACGATTTAGATATTAAATGGTGAACAATGCGGCATCAATCCAGATAGTCCGCTCCTTGAAACAACTGAGGAGCTCATCGATAAGGAAATAATGGGCAGTATAATCTTAAAGCGCCCGTATTCGGTTACGCAAAATTTTGCCGCAAGCAAATGAATCAGCCAGGGAAGCGGTGGTCGTATCATTAACATCCAAGCTCAAGTTCATGGAAGACTGGCCAATGCCGGGGACATTCTACTATTGCAATCTCAAAAGGGGGATGCGAATGCTAACGCGGAATGCAAGCGTTAGAACTTGCAAAGGTTCAAGATTTTCTGTGTCGGCGTTTGGGCCTGGAGCTGTTTGCACCACGATCAATGAGGATACTCTGAGGATCCTCAAAGAGTTCAGTCGTTGAATCAATCAATCCCAAATCGGCCGCGTGGCAGAACCTGAAGAAATTGCTCGGATTGGTAGCGTTCCTTGCCGGAGATGGCGCCAAGCTATCTCACGAACAACCGTCATGGTCGATGGCGGAATTATGCACGGAAGCACTGGCTAATGAACAAGTCAGATGTTAAAGGTCGTTGTTAACCAAAAAACAGCCATTCCCAAAGTTAGCGATTCCAAACAAAACGAGCCCCAATCTTCTCCTCAGGTTGGGACCTTCATAGCGAAGTTCCCACAAGACCCGGTCCATATTGTTGAACTGCCACGAAGTTTCAAAGCCTGGAAGAAATGATTTGACGTGGCAAGAGTGGCTTTCCCTTGCATAAGGTGTAACGGACCTATCTGCACGATAATCCTCATCCAGCAGGTCTCGTCATAGAACTGAGCCACAAGGCCTCCTCCGCCAGCCTTAGCCAAAGAATATTCTTGGCATGGGCCGCTGCCCTTCAATGGCTTCGTGCACAGGTCCCTTACATGTTTCCAGAAACGAAAGGCGGATGTCAGCCCCTCAACCGCTTGGCAATGGGGTGCGGCTTTGGAGAACACCCAGTGGGTTGCTCATTAAGGCCAGGCAGAAGGGTGGCCTGATCTGTGCCATGTTTTGATCGTGTGTTGCCAGCAATCCAGCCATAGGTTTTTGAAGAACCCATCGCAAATGGCAACCGAAACGTCATCTAAGAAAGATGGATAACTGGTTTATTGACATCACCGAGTGGGAACAGCCAATCCAAGGAGTCGTCCGGTTTTCGAAATGAAATCCATCAAGACTAGAGGCGGAATAATATTGAGTACGCATAGCAAAGGCTGGGGGTTCGTTGTTTCGTGACTAGACATGCGAACGAACCGATCAAATGGTCGAATGGTTGCCTGAACGGCTAACCACACCGGACCATCTGTTCGTGAAAGGACATGGGCAACAATCAGCCCATGCCAGCTTTGCTCCGTAAGCGTGTCAGCTGTATCCCTGGCATTGGCTTTTTCGCCCTGCTTGGCCTTAACCCGGCTAGGCGATCACCCTCATCACCAGTGACGAGGCCGATCGATTCCTGAATCTTTAACCTCAACATCTTTGGCAACTGTTTTGGCTTTGTTAGAACCAAAACAACATCAAAGAATGGGGGTTGGGTTGAATGGAGGGTTGTGGCGTCCGATGCAGCAAACACTGGGGGAAGGAGAGGTGCAGAAAAAAAGTAGAACTGAAAACAAGCCACCTAAACAGTAACTCAACAACGTTGAATGAAAGAAGTCTTCGAAAAGAATCATTGGAAAGTCAGAGTGTTTGATGGTATCCAAAGCAAAATGGAATGGATCTTGGCGGTCAGCAAATTGGCAGAAGGCGATGAGCCCTGCCTTGATAGCCAAACTCATTAGCTAGACCTTGATAGGCAAAGCTGACAATGAGACCTGAGGGCCTCAAATGATGGTCAGCCCAGGCTGCGACGCCCGTCAGGAAGGAGAACCAAAGGCAATGCAAGAGGAACACAAGGAAGAGGATCTGGGCCGATGCCAGCGCTGAGCCGGCGTCCCAACCAAAACCCGAGGACTGCCGGCAATGATCCGCAACGACGCAGAAAAACAAAAGAATAATGAAGCATGAACGAAATCACCGAGAAGTGGAAAAAATAGACGCTTGGTTAATGCAATTAGTCACGAAGATTGGCCTTCATCATCTGTTCCTGGGTTTTTCACAGTGATCAGTCCACTGGC
>Ga0163217_1079858_pt1 | contig 18226 bp, 24 predicted proteins | sample SynspAceP_FD_185933 | JGI IMG/M metagenome (GOLD analysis project Ga0163217, IMG submission 185933) | Saline lake microbial communities from Ace Lake in Antarctica - Synechococcus sp. Ace-P (PacBio error correction) | ecosystem: Environmental > Aquatic > Non-marine Saline and Alkaline > Saline ...
ACCCCACCCACACAAAGGGAAAAAGGGAAAAGAGATTGGGAGCAATCGACCCCTTGCGACCGGCAATCCACGGGCCCCTAATCAAAAAGCGGGGACGCCGGAGACCCAAGCGATTTAGAGCTATTCACCTCCTTGTCGGGAATCCAATGAACCCAAGAAGGCCCCCGGATGTCCTGCCTTTTTTCCTCAAACCAGTTTTTACAGGATAAGGCCATGCACGTGTCGGAGCACGGTGGGGTCATTGGTGGGCGATCGCATTGGCAAGGCGCCTGATCTTGCTTTTTGGCTGACGAGCCGACCTCGGGCTCTGGATGTCCAACGGAATCCAAAGGCACAGATTGTTGGCGCTGATCCTCAGGCTAACCCGTGACGCGGCCCGCAAGTTGGCGTCCTTTGTATTTTGGCCACGATCTGGCCCTTGCAAAGTCCAGGCCTGCGATAGGATCGCGGTACTGTATTGCGGGGCAAAGTTTGTAGAAAGTTGGTCGGCGCGCGATGTGCTCGAAGACATCGCCACACCTATACAAGCAACTTAATCCCTGTGGTGCTGGAAATTGCCGCCAAAGACCTACCAGCCCCCGAAGGGACTGTGCCGTCCTCATGGGCAGATGGGCCTCAGGGCTGCCGATTTTTCCCACCGCTGCCTGCACTGCGCAGGTGGGCGCAAGTTTGCGCGACGAAGCGCCCCCTGTGTGACAGGCCAGCGAGAGCCGCGACAGGCTCGCTTGACTCACGATATTGCCGTTGTTGACCGCGAATGACTGTGGCAAACTTTTTGTCGAAACCAAAGCGCCGGCGCCTGAACAGCAAGTCCATCTTCGAGCTGGATCGCAGGTCGAGGCAGGTGTTCGAAGTCTCCCAAACAGGCGGAATCCTTTTCAGTCTGCGATAAACCGTAGGGTCTTCGTGGCCTTGGATGGGGTTCGGCTAAAATAGTTTCGCAAGGCATCGTCCCTTGCCGTCGTCACGAGAAGCGGGTCGGGCAAGTCTAACCACTGCTTCGGTCTGCCTGGGCTGGACTCGAACCAAGCTTGTGGGCGTGCGGCTTTATATAGCCAACGCATTCTGGAGAGGATCGCGGACCGTATCGATTTTGACGCGATGGTTGCCGGTATGGTCTACAGGATGCCGTGGGTCCACAATCGACTCGTGCATGACGATTGGCGCGCTCATTGCGCAGAACAGCCTTCGGCAATTTTATATCGTACGCAGGCCAAGACGAGGCCGCACCGTGTTTCACAACCTACTTGATTCGGGTGGGGCTTGCCTGCTTGACGCCTTGCTGACCGGTTATCCATCGACTGTCAGGTAGGGAAAGGTGCGAACGCGTGGCTATCGCACGCGCGCATTAGCAAATCGAGCCTATACGGTGCTTGTGGCGATGAACCCTGTTGTCAGGGCTCGTCGTATCGACCCAGCAAGCTGTTAACTTTGTTGCAGTATTACAGCGAGACATGGGGCCTGACGCTGTATCTTCAAATTGTAACGCACGAACTCTTGGCGTCCGAGAGCTTCTTTGAGAAGAAAATCGGATATGTATCTGGCCGTATCGTCGAAACAGGCCCGACCCGACGCCGTTTGGATGCGCCATCCTATCCTAACTCCTGCGGCTCTTCGTGCCTGCTGCTTCCACAATTTCTTTGAACCGCTTTCAGAGCCATTGCCTGGGGGGAACTCCCAAGCCCTCCATGCAGCTGCTGAAGGGTGCCGTTTTTCGACGACTTTGCCAAAGGCCAGAAGATTGGCCGTCTGAAGGATCCAAGTTGGGAAAGTCGAGCCTCAGCGGCGCGGTCGCGTGTCTGCAATTCCGCCTGCCCTTAAATAGCCCGTCACCTCTTCAGATTAACATCAAGATCATCGCGTGCCGCATGGCCGGTGTGCTACACTACAGAAACTCCGAATGTTTGACTTCTTCTCTGCTCGCCGCCCAGTAGACTCAGCTTCTCAGCGAATGATCGCAATCCTCACAACCCGCATCACTCTCGGCGCTGGCCTGAAATCCTGAGCCAAGGGGAATGCTGGTGATTGCGGCGATTTGCTCGCAGTGGCTGTGCAGTGTTGTGCGTGACCCTTTGATGACAGGTATATGGTGGGGACTGGCTTTGCGCTCTATGCCCAAAAGGCGGCAAGGTGACAGGCACTGAAATTGGTCAGGGGCGCGGCCAGCTGCCCGCAGACAGTCGAGCGCATAAAGAATGCAGGTCAACGGATGAGTCCCGCAGCCAAGCCCGCATTCGGTCACGATTCCAGGTGCCATTTCGGGCGTGGGTGCGCTACTTATCGACAACGGATACATGGTCTTCACCACTCTGGAGCAGTTATTTGCAAGCGCCGCGCATAGAATACGCGTAAGCGGCTATCCTGTGACACCGGCGTTCGGCGATGGATTGGGGCCGCAAGAGCGGATATTGTTGCAGGCGATCTGAAGCATGCAGCAAGCTGTTTTCTGCCCGACGGGAAGCGCCGAAGCGGGCGCATGCGATGCCCATCCCCTATTGGCCGAACGTCTGCGCGACAATGTCGAAAGAAGGCTGCTGCAAGGTTTTTAGCGAAGTGCGACGTGGCCCGCTAAATGGCAAGCGCCATCTGCAATCCTCGTTGGCTGGTTTGCACACGAAGCGGATTTTCACGAAGGTCGGGATCAAGCGCACTGGGTTTGAACCGAGTTCATTCGCGTTTAATAGGCGATTTCATGACGTCTTTGAATGCCCGGCCGAAAGCCAGGGCTTGGCGGGCCCTTGGCTAATTCTACGCTCCTGTCACGCTTTGACATGGGTTAAGGGAATTTCCGGACGCTGTACCGCATCCCATCTGCACGCCGAGGCGTCAAACTTAGGATACCTCACCAGGTGCGATTCAGTGGATCGCAGACACCTGCAGACTGTCCGATGTGGTTAGAAACCTCTTGTCTGACGACGTCGTAACCATTGCCGCGCGGGACGACCAATGCGCCGTGCCCTACGCCTACCTGTTGGGAGAGCAGACATAAAGATACGATCTATCTGAGCGTCGTTGACGCACAGGGAAATGCGCTGTCCTCATTAATTCAATCTTCACGGTTTTGGCTCGACACGTTTTAGACCCGAACCACAGGTGGTTCTTTTCACTCAACGGGTGCTTCATTCAGACTTGCTGAGAGATCATCAACGCCCATCTGCGCCGTCGCAAACGCCCCATGCACCAATCATTCCTGAATGCTTTGCAAAGCTGGGTCGCCGTTTATGCCCTTCGGCGTCATGGGCGGGCCACTAATCACGCTGGCCCACGCTATGCTTTTTGTCGGCAGTGCTGGACGCGGGAATGAGACATACAAGAACAAATGGAATGCATCCGCGCAGTTTGCGCATGATGGTGTGTTTGGAGTATTGAACAAGCGTTGGCCTTGAAGTCCGTGAAGATGTTGAACGGCGCGTGGGCAATGTGCCTGGCCGTTACAGGAAGTGCCCCGTCGGCGGGAGCCAGGAATCTACATCAACCCCGAAACAGGCTTGCTGTCTGGTGGTAGTGCTTCAAGAAAAGAACGGGATGGCGTTGGGGTTTTAAGGGTAGCTTCTTGCATACTTACGGGGGTTCAGCGCGCAAAAACATCGGACGGTTTGCTGCGTCTGGAACCCGACTAATTTGCCCGCCCTTTTACGATGTCTCGAAGGGCTCTCCGACAGCATGGCGGACTGGCAGGCCAGCCTTTACCTGATCCCGGTTTTTAAGACCGATTTACATGGCCTATTAGTAGTGTGTGGCGGTGATGTAATACGAACAGTGTCGATACGAGGGAACATTTGATGGGACGGGGCAAAATTGTGTTGGTGTAAGGTCTGATCGCTCTCGAAATCCTCATTATAATTCAGAAGTCGCGGATGCGACGGTCGGGACACAGTGCCGAAGATCTTGGTCTTGTCGTTATAGACGAGTTTTGGCGAACACGGTTTTTTTCACGGGGCACTTGTATTGACCGGTCATAACAAAAGGCTGCAAGTCAGCTCGCAGTATGATTCTTCCTACTTATTTTGGGGCGGGAAGATGCAGCTTTATATCGCGGCCCTTTGGGAGTATTTTTCAGCAAGATCCGAGACAAGAACGGCACCTGAATTTTTTAGCGTGAGGGGATCCGGGTCGCGAAGTTGAATGATACTGGTGGAATTCACCTTCGATTTTACTTTAAAAAATTAACAGCCGATTTCCGCAAAATGTAACGCGCAATGAAAGCTCTGAACGGGATTATATCGCGCGTTCAGCGGTGATGCGTGCGACATGTCGGAGCCTCTCATCGTAGCAATCTCCGCAATCTTGTGTAGAGACGTGAATATTCAAGCGAGTGTTTCATCCGAAAGCCGATCCCGGCCTCAGTCTTTATTCTAGGTATTGTCGCGTTTCAGCCCTACCACCTGGAACAACGCTGCACTCCTTGGCATTGTTGTCGCCAGAACCTCATGAACGCTGCGTGGCAGATAGAAACGTCGGTCACACGCAAGGAACGTCATTCTGAGCTACCCTCGGCAAATCCAAGAATTATTAGCGCTGTTGTCCCCTTACGGAATGACGCCTCAAACTGCCCTTCGAAGCGAAAGAAGCGTAATTCCCCAAAAAGGAACATGGAGTGCTGGTATTTCACGCCAGCACCCAGTGACCGGCCTGCTTTTCTGTGAGCGAGCCATTTTAATTTACTTTTTAGCTTAATTTATTGTATAGGCTCACGCGCTCTGGCAGTTTGATGACTGCATGAACATATTAAAGATCATCTGAAAGCACCGGCCCTCGTCAGTAGGTGCGTCGCCATACTCGGCTATGCAGTAGAATCTGCGACGCGTCCTGTTTGTTTTCGGCAAGGGAGATGATGCGTACAGCACTGTCGCCCTACGTCCCTTGAAAAGGCATGCAGGTGGACTTTCGTGCACTTGTCGCTACCGTCGGTTGCCGGCAAGTCTAAAATCCTGCGCTTGTGAGGTCGATCTGAATGCAGCTCATCCGGCGTAAGTCTTGGTCGGCGGGTCGAGAAGCATCAGCCAAATCAGTTGCGCATCGGTATGGCGTTCCAGAACCCCACAATGCTGCCCGGTGGCTGACGTATCGAGCAGCATGTGATGCCTGCTCGCTCAAGATCGTGGCCCGTCAAGGCGACATTTCCGCAAGGAATCGTAAAGGGGCTTTATCGGGACCTGGCGCTGCGTCCATCGGTTTGTTAAAAAGGTGGCTTTCAGCGATTTCGCCAATCACTAGTCCTGTGGCAGTTGTTCCGGGTGGGATGTTGCAGCGATCAAACCTTTGTCGCGCACATTCATTCCATCTGAGCCCGGATATCTGGTTGCATGGGCTTGATGAAGATCGCCTGGGCGTGGATCGCAATTCAACAAGCGAAGAGCTTGGCAACTCTTCAAGACCTGTAAATCGTTGGACCGGCGAACCGACGGTGGCTGCTGGTCACACATGAACCTGCGCATGAAGCCGGTTTTTCTGGGCAAATACGTATCTGCGTGATGTAGCGCAGCGACCCGGAACGGGTCATTATCGACGAACAGTTCAACCATCATCGCAGCACGGGACATTGGCATGTATCTACAGCCCAGAATTTGTCGAAATGACCCAAGGCCTGCGCGAGCTGATTGCACAGGTGCGTAAATAGGAATGTCTTATTCTGACCGAGAAACTCGCATCAGAATGCTGGTCGTTTTCACTGAATTCTCGGCTTCTTTCTGATATGGAGTAACTGTTGCGTTTACTGGACGTCCTCTGACCTTGTCGTGCCGCGGCTCCGTCCGGAAATTCCTCGTGAGTTCTGGATCAAGTTTTGCCCGCTTGTGCCCCACAGTAGCCGCAGACATTATATTCCGACGCTTCACCGGCTTTTGGTTGGCTTGGTGTCGCGATTGGGACGGCTTGGGAAACATCAATGGTGGGTACATCCAAAGTAAGCCTACGCCGTCGCTTCTCCTTGCTGGTTGGCTTTTCATCCATCCCTAAAGTCGCTGTCGGTGCCGATCTTTGTGCTTTGGTTCGGGTCAGGCAACAACACCTGCGATCTCTGAACGGCGATGGTGATTTGCGTCTCCCGATTGTGTGATATCGCACGGACTGGCCACACCGAACCGACTCTTGAGGACGTGCTCAAAACGCTTGGCGCCATCGTAAGCGGGAAATCCTGGTGAATGTCGGCTACCGCGCAACCATATGCCTACTTTTTGCGGCTACTCAAAGTCGCGGATCACACTCGCGTTTGTTAAGGTTCCGTTTCTATCCGAAACTGTGGCCGTCCAATCCGTGCAATCGGAAATGTCATGATGACCGCCTCGTCCGAACTTCCCAAGTGTCGCTCGTATTCGCAGGTTTGGATTCATTCCTCCGCGCTGGCTTGGTGTCGCCCTCTACTCTGTTTTCGCTTTCTGGAAGACGCGTACGGGGATGGCGACACGGCGGCAATGACATCGCAGATGTCTTAATCACCTCCCCCTCATCGAAATAAGGAAGCTAAATGAAGAATGTTCTCGTGGGTGCCACCGTTGGCGCTAATGGGCCGGGCGCAGCCCGGTGTTTGCCGAAATGACCGACATCCGTGTTCAGCCCTGGGTTGGAAGACACAGGGGTTCTGCGCGCGGTTTCTACTGGCGCTGGAAAGGGTTACTTTGAAGACGAAGGGCTGATATGTTGTCCGATCGACCAAGGCGAAGGGATGGCGCGACAGTGAATCGTACATGGGTGGGGCCTATGGAACGCAGGGTTGGCGACATCAACGCTGATCATTCAATATGCTGCGCGCGTCCGAATGAAGCACCTGTTATGGTGTCTAAATCAATTATGGACCTCGTCCCCCTCTTTTCGCGGATTGTGACATGGCCGAAATCTGCCGGATATTGAAGCTCCTTCGGACCTTTGAAAGGTAAGACGCTTGGCGGGGTGCTCAGGGGCACGCCGACAACACGGCTCTCCTCTGTATGCTTCGGCCGGATCGAACAGCAATAGGAACACTGGATGTTAAAGTCGCGCAAAGAAAGCATGGCCACCTAAACCTGGCAGGACGCTATGATGAATCGCGGGAGATATCGACGGCGCATTCCGTGTTTTCCTCGACAAGCTGGTTCGACCTGAATTGCCAGAACCGCCGAAGACTTACCCGGCGAACGATATCAAACTGGTTTCAACTTCGAAGACTACATACGGCGAGGCCATGTGAACCTTTAAGCCCAACGGCATGCTGGTGTGTCGCGTAACTGCCTGACCAGAAAACCCAGATAGCCGTGCACCGGGTCGTGGTGCGACGCACGTGAATCAAAAGCGAACAATGGAGGCTTCGCGCCGGATCAAGTACTCGTCGCACGGTCAATGGGCGTATGCACAATGGTGGACGCAGAATCTTGGAAGAACGCGCGCGGTATCTGGAATTTGCGTAACCAATCTGAATGTAAGCGCACCCGTAAGTGCGCCGGACATCGGGCATGGGGAGCCTTGGGACGAACGGTTGAATCCGCTTCTATCTCGAGATCGTTTTTTGCATAAAGCTAAGATCTGGAACGCCTGCCCGAAGCTGTCCAGAGAGTTTCGACCGTCGTTCTTCCTCCGCTTCGATGAGCGCAGGCTTTGAGACCGCAACCATGAACTAACGCTTAACCTCACGTGGCGTGCGGGGCGTGAATTGACCCTGTCGCGGTGAGGTTATCTTGAAAACTTTTCTTCCCCCCCTAACTTGTTTGCGGAATTCTGTAGTGTCCAAGCATAACTTCTTGCGCTGTGGTGGGCTCTGTTCTTGTTGAAGAATGAAACCTTCGAAAGAGTTTTGATCCTTGGTGAGCGATGGCTGAATCACTGCCCTAACTGCGCAGATGGGCCGATGGCTCCCGAAGATGCGAAAGCGCATTGATTGTCAGCGGACCGGCCTTATCATTGCCCGGATCTCGTGAACGGTCACACCATTTCCACACCGGTGGCTGGCGGTCGGTGGCGTTGCTATGGGAATCTGACTTGCTGGAACCGGTTCCATTGGTGTTCAGCATGGTGAAGTGTCTCGAGCGCAGCTGCCGATTGATCTGCGCCCTGCAGCCGAACCTCTGGCGCAGCTGGAGAGTTAATGACCGCAACAGGCTTGCGACAAGTTGCCTGTTGACCCTGTTCATGCTAGAGCTCAGGCGGCCGACAGTTGAAGGTTAATCTCATGCGTTTGCTGGGCGATCGCCGCTGCTGCAGGCCAAGAGGCCGTCTTGCCCGGCGCAATGACGGACAGACCAGAATCGATCTTCAGCGCTTGCCGGTACCGCTGGAGCCATTGTTGAACCCAGCTTTGCGTGACATCGTTGCCAGGCGCTGTAATGCCCGGGGACTGGCGAGACACTTATCATGGCAGTAGTGGCAAAAAGAGCCTTCCGCGACCGTGGGCCCATATCGGGTACAGCTGTGTACGAGGACCAGGCATCGGGCAACGATCCCGCTGCTTTTTCAGGAGCATTTCTGGCATCCATGCGCAAACGTTGGCAGCAGGCAGCATGAAAATACTGCTGCAAACCCATTGGCTGAACCGCGGCCTGCCACAGGCTAACCGCACATCGGAAGTTATAGGCCGCAGGGCCTTACTCGAGGCACCTCTGACAGTTTACAGGTGCTAAGCCCCCGCTTAGTGGCGCACATGGTGTTGTGGTTTATGCGCGCTCAGGGAAGTAGCCGAGCATTTCATTGCTGCTCACATTGGACGCCGGTGTATTTCTGGCCGATAGACCCCTTAGCATACCTCGTCGGGTCTGGCTCTCGCACTGGTGAACGAATGCTTATGGGACACTAGCTGGTGGTGAACCCACTCCGGGGTCGGAACGGATGCTATCGAATCACATTGTGATGAGCCAAAAGTCCATGTTCGAAGCGTGCCCTCGCGGGCGGGACGTGTAGTTCGGGCATCAGGCAAGCGATCAGCAAGATATGGATATCCACCCGTGATAGCTTTGGCCGAGTGGCGACGACAGGGCCTGCTCGCGCGATGTTATGGTGGCGGGCTTTCAAGAAGTGTCGCATGATCGCGAAGGAGTGGGCGCGGCATGACTGTTGCTGGAGCATGGCTATTGGCTCCACTTGTCGATACGCACGCCCGTCTGCGCTTAACCTGCGGCCGCTCCGACCTAGATTACGGGTTGTGTTGCGAAAAGCGGTGCTAGCGCTGAAGGGAAGCTGATGGAGTGGGCGGGTTGAATATGTATTATCCGCGCAATGATGCCGTTTGTAACTGGCCGCTTCTGACGAGGCGAGGCCCTAGCGCGAAGTGCGCGCACTAGGCAGATGCTGCCAACGTAAAGCCCCTCCCTCCGCACTCTCGCACCTTAGGCCGCCACCGCAGCCACCCGCCGTCCACCCCGCCCGACACCTAGCCTCGCGCCTCGCCCATCCGATTCCTGCTGCAAAGTTTCTTGCCTGCGCGACCGTGCGCGCTCCTCTACTCACCAGACTTGAGAAGAAAGTTAACGAAGATGAACAGTAACAGTCGACCCTGTAGCTGCAGCAAAATAGCGATTGTGGAAAGTGTATCTCTTGAACGGTCACGTGGGCGCCCGTGTGGATGACAGAGCCCGCGGCGTAATGCTGTAGTGGACGATTTCAAACTGGTGTTTCACCGGAGCGGGGTCCGCGGCACACGGACCTTCCCGGGCGGGCGACAGACACGAGGCAGACAAGAGCGCTTGGAGCCTTACAATGCAAAAGCGGCTATGGATTGGGTACGGAAGGGCGAGGAGTGTCTTATATCGGTACTCGACGACATCGCCCGGCTTCGACGAGGCGACCGGAGAGCGTCCACAGTCTACAACACTCGCTGATTCTTTACGGGCGTGGAAGGATGGGAAACGGCATTCTCGAAAGCGACCGATATCTGGACCAAGTTCGTCGTCCCGCGAACGGCCAAGATTGTCGAGTCACGGACCGTGTTGGAACGACAGCGCGAAATTAGAAGATAACTTGCAAAGGCTGGGTTTAGGCAGAAGCGGAACTCTGAAATTATGCTCCCTCCATCATGGTAGATACACTACTTCCCAATCTCTAAGCGCGCCGACGTAGCAACTGGCCCGAGGGAAACGGCTTTGCGGTTATAATCGGCTCAAATCTTGAACATTTTAGCTTTGGGACTGGATTGGTGGCAGAACTGGCACCTGGGGGCCCCCCAACCAGATGTTCTAAACTACGGTTGGCGCGCACTAGGGCGATACCGCGTTGCGTAGCACATGTCATGGGCGGGCTGTAGGAGTTGTTTGTACAGCATCTGGGCACTTGCGCCTGCCAGTGTGGCTGACAGCAGCGTAAATGTATGAATACGCGCACAGACCGTAAATGGGTCTTCAGCGGCGCGCGGAACGAAATCGGGTGGGCACGGGCGAACGAATGTCCAGACAACGATTACCAAGCGACCTGAGCGATTGGGAAGGCAGGAGGCCCGGCTTATCTTCCGCGCCGAACTGAAAGTCCTGAAAGATGCCGAAGGGTGAATATACAGCAAAAGGCTGGCTTCTCCCCTGGGACGCGGAAAGTTTGGAGGTAGCGCCCGAGTCATACTCTTCAACAGTCCTGGGTTATAGATACTCACGCTCAACTGGTGCATGGACGATCAACCTGTCTGGATGAAACAACGCAACGGCCGCCTCTTGGTCGATCCCTTATCCGCAGGAGGTTATGATTCCCTCTATCGGCGCCCGAAAGACGGGGCGACCGATTTTTGCGAATGATGATATGATTAACTTTGATGAGAGCTCGAACAGTCTTCGCGGCATACCGCTCTGTTACTTGGGGCATGCGCGTGTGCATCCCTATCTGGTCGACAGCCCTACAGGCTTCGACAATCGCGCCGTGCGTTGTCTCAATATCGATTTCGAAACAGGACAGTATGCTGCGAGACAAGCTGTGATGCCATTTCAAGACTATCTGTTTATGATGTTGATCCCGACTGGTTCCCTGAGCGATTACACACGCCCCCCTTCGCTGCGTAGTATTTGGGGCGCCATCTGAGTTGCTTTTGCGATGCTGCGGATCGGCAGGGTTTTGATATTCAGTCTATGACAGACACATCACCGTGTCTCGTTAAGCACGGGTTTTGTCAAGCGATAACCGTCGCCTGCATGTCTATGCCCCGTTCACGTAACGTGCGAGGAAATTGCCTAGGCCGCTTAGGGCCGCCGGTAGAGCCGAAATGCCCCTGATAATGCTCTTTGCCTAGGATCGCCATAGACCTCACTAAAAGGGCCCCCTTCGTAGGAACACAGGCTGTATTCTAGCTGGAATTTCTTTGAAAAGCGGCTCTGGATAAGTTTCAGGCCGGTTCGATAAGGGTGATGAGAAATCCGCACCGAGGCGGTTTATTCTATTTCCTGCGATCTTCAGTGCCGCAGTTTCCATGGGCTCCTTGCCGCTTCGTCGGATATTTCAGCGTCAATTCCGGCGATCGTACTGGCTGCGGGGCTGACGACGCGATGGAGCAACGGGCGCGCAGGCGAACGACGGGCCTGTTTTTTCCGCAACCCTGCGCCCAGGGGATTTGCAGCCTCTGGCCTTCCTGCCGTAACGCGCTATCCCTGCGCAGGCATGGTCTACGCGGGCGGCTTTTTGCGAGACCACGGCATCTTGCACGCGGGTTTGGCTGACAGCCGTGGCGGCTTTATCTTTTTGTGGCAGATTGGATCGGTTCTGAACGGGGTTATCCCCGCGCTTGGCGGAATCGTGGCCGCAATAGCGAAACGCTATTGCAAATCGCCCTGCTCGCGCGGTTCTTGCTCAAGCGTCTGCTCTCGCCCTGCGCTTGCGCTTGGCAGCATTCCCTTGCTGGTTTTGCGGGCTCCTCGCAAGGCTTGCGGCCCTGACTGTGGAACAGGTTGGCAGCGAGTGCCTTTGCTGTGATTGCGTTTAATTGTGGTTCTCTTTTTCCGCCGTCGATCGCGAGCAAGCCCGTGCAAACCGCGGGGCGTGGTTCTTATTAACTTGGCTCTTACAGCCCCGATCTTTACGGTTCAGTCCCTTTACTTTCCGTCGCTCTGCGTTTATCTGGTGACTCGATGCGGGGCAGAATATCCCCGGCTTGTGCCGGTGTGGAACCTGACGGCTATTCAGTCGACAGCCAACCGCCTGATCCGCAAAACCGGCCTTGTTCAGCTTGCGTTCGCGCCGTTCGGGTCGATCCCCGTGTAACATGTCCGCGATACCGCAGGCGATATGGCTGGCGAAGACGCGGCGCCGGATCCGGCACCCGCTATTGGGCGGCAACACATCGGGGATTTGTCTACCATCCTGCTTGCGTTGTGCCTGCGCGATCCACCGCACTGGCAGCCTTGCACGCTTGCTCTTGATTAACTGCGGTGGGCCCGGACTTGCACTTATCCCGCGCTTGGTTTGGATTTAGCTTCTCGTGCCGCCCTCACCACCCCATCAACTAGAGGATCGGCGCTATCGGACGTATCGTGTCAGCGGCAAGGGTATGACCTTTTAATGGCATATAGCGGAGCGTTTTGGGGCGGTATCGCCGGCGCGAATATCTGGGGCAAAGGCCATCGGCATCGATTAAGGGCCTCCTGAACTCGCTTTGGCGGCCAGAGTTTAACAAAAGCCAACGCATTGCCACATAATATTTTCCATGAAGAGATTTATCTCTGATGAATAACGCTATCTAACTGCACAGTTTTAAACTCTTGCCGAGTGACCTAGTTTAACCAAAATGAACAAACTGAAGGAATAATGCCAGCATGACTGACCAACGACCGCCGACGTAAACGCAAGATTATCAACCGGACTTCGGGTCTCGGACGAGTGCTGCGCGGTGGGCATAACACCCGACGGCTTATCTGGTCGATAGGCACGCCCGGAGCGGGAAGACAACGCTTCGTTAAAATTCCTGATGGAGGGCCGCGCGGCGGGCCGTCAGGGGCCATAATCACCTGGTCTGATAACCGTGTAACGACTGACTGCTGTGGCCAGTCGCACCGGCTGGACACTGGATGACATCGCCAGGGCCCCCCCCTGTTCGAAATGGTGGGAAATAATTCCAGCCCGACCAAACGAACCAGGTCCTTGCGTGCACCCTAGGCGAAGTCGAGCTTGGTGAAACTTGTGGCGCGGGGATCATCTGATCTGGTAAGAAAACGCAATCCGCGGACGGGTCGTGCGTTGATAGCCTGTCGGAACTGCCGTCTGCTGGCCCAGAACCGCTCTGGGCGGTTACTGCCGCAAATCCTCGCGCTCAGCATTTCTTTGGGCGCGTCGGCAAATGCCCGGTGAATTTGATTTGGACTACCGCGTACTGCCGAACGCCAGAGCAGTCTGCACTACATTTCCGATCGCCAGCAGGCGTCATTTTCGCTGGAGCAATGTTGGCGGATGATTTGTTGGGCTCTGACGGCCTGCGCCTGCGGGTGATCAAGAGCGCGGGCTAAGAGTACGCGAGCGACGGGTAGGCAGCGGGGCTACTCATAGACTCACGACCTCGATGCGGGGCGGCATGCGTCTATCCCCCGATCTGGATCGCAGCACAACCCAGGCGCCGGCATTCGTACGGAACCGGATGTTATCAGGAGAGAACGGTCCTAGAAAGAGCGTGGAGCGCGCTTTTTGGTGCGATGGTCTTTTATCCGGGGCACAATGGGCTGGATGGCAGGCCTGCGGCGTTGGTAAAGACGACAACGCGCGTGCGCTGCTGATCGGGCGTGAAGCGTGGCAGAACGCCGCCCTATTTTCTGTTTGACGAACGCTTTCGACGCTCATGATCCGGTCCAAGGCGAGCTTGCAATGGACTGCACCTTTCATCGCAGACGGATGCTTCAGATTCGGCAGGGTTGATGCGGCAGAAAGTTGTCGTCCGATGAGATTTCGCCCAGCGTTCGTAGGCGCGGTCGATGGATTACGTGCAGTGTTTGTGGTGATCGACAGATGCTGAACGGCCTATTGCACAGCGATGCCAGCAGCGATAACTTTCCTGGTTCTCCTCTCTCGTCCAAATGCAACGAAACTTGTTGGCTTGAGGCCTAAGTACCCGTCCGCAGCAGGAGGTGCGTGGGCTTTCCGATCATGGATGGCTGCCGGCGCCAAGCAATGGGTCACCGAGGCGAATCCTGCGGCATCGATATCCGACATCAGTGATCCTAGCCGGACACCGTTTGATGCTGCGTTACTTCGAGGCAGAGGGGGCGAAATCCGAAATCCATCCTTTCTGTTTCAAGACGCGGACCGACGTCGGACCACGAACGTCAGTAAATCCGTGACGGTTCAAGATCGATCAAATGGTAATTAGCCTCGGGCGAGCCGATCCGCGCTTTTCATCTATTACGGCCCGTTGCAGTGACAGCAGCGCCGGAGCATACGGCATAGATGACTGTCTAAAGACTATGTGCGTCAAAAAGGAATCACCGCGTTGCGTATGGGCGCTTAAGGGATGCGCGGCGACCGGTAATAAATAAGGTTAGGAGATGGGGATACCAAAGTGGCACGAGGAGAGAAGTATATGAGCCCGGGACGTAATACTGCTTCCGGGGAAATCTCAGGAGCGCCGCAGTTAGATATCTTTCGTCCCGTTGCGGCATGCACCGTGCGGGCGGATGATGGCTGTCGCGCGGCAACTGCTTGGCGAAAAGCGGGATCCAGCGTCGATTCCCGTCTAACGCTGTCGCAGTTGTCGGGCTTATTTCACAGCATGTCGGTGGGTGCTGATTACCGAAGAGCCCTGAGCCCGGCGCCGAATGCCGAGCGCTGGCCCTCGCGCTGGGATGCGCAGCCGGTCTGGGACGTACCGTTTATCGTGCTCGCCAATGTGCCACGCGCAGCGGCAGCGAACTGGGCGTGCCAGGCGCATGGACAGTTAAGCAATGCACGGTTTGTTGTCGCGCCCGGCTTCATGCGAAGAGTTGGTCCGCGCCGTGCGGTCATCTACTGACGCCCGCGGTCGCAGCATCAAGTACGCGTCGCCAGCCTCGAAGAGTTGCAATTGCGCGACAAGGCCAGCTGTTCGAGGAGCGAAGCGAACTTTCAGCCTTGCGCTAATTCGGTGGATCATATGATGCTCGGTCCACCTGCCCCGGACGGTTTCAGCGAGCCTATTTTACGACCGGTTACGAATTCACAAGGGCGTTCCCTAGGCTGGCTCTGCGAGGACGCGAAGGCTGGAACGGATTCGTTCCACCCCGATGATAGGAGGGCGCGCTATGGAGGCGGTGCGCGCCACAAGCCTCTAGCACCAGGCGAAAACACGAGATCGAATACCGCCTACACTGCCTCGTTCGGCGCGCTATCGCTGGGTGCTCGGGCGAGGGCGCTCCAAGCCCGGGTGCGGGGGACAAGGGCGGTACCATTCTGCGGCTGGTCACGGCAGTTGTATCATGAAGCGACCGAACGATTTCATGCTCACGAAAAGTGGCAAGTGGCCAGAAGAAACAGGAACGCCACTTGAATTGCTGGCCGGAGATGAAGCCACCCCTGTTTCAAAAACACCAGCTGGCCGATGGTCAACTGTGATGAGTGGTATCCTGGCGAGACCTCTTGACGGCTTGGCGGAACCAACCTGCGTGGAGCCCAGGACAAATCGTGCAATCGCGTATCGCAGGATATCGGCATGACCGATTGCACCCGACGGCGTCTTGGGCCGAAACCCCCCTCCGACTGCCCGAAGCTGGTCGACGGCCGCACTGGCAGCGCACCGCAGCGGCGAAGGTTCGCTTTGATAATCGATGGCCGGATATGAAAGTGGGATTCAAGGCTTAGCGATGAACATGGGCGAACCATGAAGCTATAGCAGCCAACGCAGCAAAATCGTGCTCTCTTCGCTCAGGAGCGGCAAGGTCAGCCATTCTGCTGGGAGGAAAATAGATATGTCTTCACAACGTTTACTTGGTCGAGACAGACGCCCCCCGGTTTCGCACCCCCAACCAAGGCGCGGTTTCAAGCCGGATTGATCGAAGCAAGCTAAGCACTCGAGGATAATTTCAGGGAAAGGTGGAAGCTTTCCTACGACCCGGAGGTTACATTTAAAGCTCAGTAGGCGCCCGAGCTCCGGTTGCTAGTTCTGATATTCCCGTCTCTGAGAAAGAAAGGTTTGCCCAACTGCTCTAATGTAGTTTCGAAAACACTTCACAGGCTTGCCGTTCTTGTCGTCGAAGACGAACCTCTTGCTGCGCATAGGATGCCGTCGACATGTATTAGCGACTGCCGGGTTTCAAGACTTCGCAAGCCTCGTTTCGGCACAACGATGAGCGATGGTGCTGACCGCGACAATGACGATATCGAATCAGCTGTTTCATACACGAAGAAGGTATATGACAAAAAATGCCCAGGGCTTCTATCAATGGGCTAAGCTCGCGGCTTCGTCCGCGCGAAAGGAGCTGGGCGGTCGGTAGCAGAATTCTTATCGCGTCGGGGTCGTGGGGCGTTACAGATGAGGCCATTATGCCTGTAAGTTTCGAAATCTCACTATCTCCAGCCCATATGTAAAACACCCATCCAGATTATCAGCGATCTGAAAAACCGATCGCGGCCTATCCGAAGATCATACGTTCTAAGCCGGAGTAACGTGGTCTCGAGATTGATCCGGTGGGGTCGCCCCGCCGTTTTTGCGGTGTTTAAGGCCCATCCGGCTAGGTGTGCCTACAACCCATATAAGATAAACGGCGACCAAAGACGTAAGGCTCTTGTGACAGGCCGCCAACGGTCTGTCGCGAGCTAGTATGGTTTTTGTCATACCAAAGACGATATATTAAGAAAAGAAGCAAAAATCGTCAATCCTCAAACGACTAAAAGACGCAAGCTGGCATAAGCAGTACCTCACTCGTGCAGTTGGTAGGCGACCAAACCTATCAGTTGTATTGGCTCTGCCACCTCGAATCACCGCCATAGAAGTTCACACAGTTTTCGGTTAACCGTTAAGCAAGGGACCCAATCCCCCGCGGTATCCCTCGTTCTGATATGTCCCCCGACGACCAAGGAGGTTCATACAGCGCCGCTAGAATCGACAATTGTCGTCCACATGTGCCATTATCAGTGGATTGAAAGTGCAAGATTTCTGGGAGTCATCCACCTGCTTTCCAATCGGATCAATCTCTGATCCGCCGTGGTTTGATCGCGATTAAGGTCAAGCGCATGCAATAGCAAGCTTGATCTGATGGGTCGATGTAATGGATGCAGTGTGCGCCTTCTCATCTAGCGGCAATCGACTTCAACCTTGCTGCAATACGCACGGCAAATAGCCGTAATGTGGCCGCAACACGTCAGAAATATGGCCCATTTTCGCAGTCTTGTTTCTGTCGTTTTTATCATAGCTATATGAGAACCAGTCTTTCTTCTCTCGTACCCGACTCAACTATAAGGTGATATCAATCGCATAAACCGAGCCCCATAAAGATGCTCTGTCGATTTTCGCGCCGAGCTAGATCAGGTCTGCGTTGATTGCCGGGCACGATGCGGCCATAACCAACGCCATAAAGCAACCCACAGCTGCCAAAGAGAATGTCAGCGGCGTACGTAATTCTGGCGGCCGATAAGCGTGATAAAAGTCGATGTTCGCACTTCGCTCTTCGTACGTCCACCGGGGTTGGCGGCACGCCTTCCAAGCGGCGACTCCACCGAACGGTGACAGGCTTTCCCCGATCATAGTTCAGATCAGACATCCATTTGGTGATATTCCGATTGCGCCGCCTTCCATTGAGGAACCTAGATCCAAGCGACCGCAAAGGCCATCCGAAATACGATGGCTCACACGCCGAAGGGACAAAACGCAACGGAACGCGTTCCCGCTATAACGTGCCCGGGCCCGCCTCGGCCCTACCATAAAAGGAATGCGGTCTCGAACCGAGGTCTTTGCTCAGCCCGGATCGACCATACGTTGCCGACATTATCAGTATGGGTGCCAAGCTGTTGTTCTTCGACATCGATCAGACTCGATGCCAACGACGGACTTGTACCCACCTGGGTGTCACCGATTCAATGACACTGATCGTGTGCGATGGCAATCCAGTAAATCTTTCCGGGTCGCAGTCGCAATGGCCGTCGAAAACGCCCACTATTTGCTTCGGTAAGGCGGGAACAGCAAAAGCTGATTAAGGCGTGCTTCTTCATTGAAGGAAATGGGTACGGTTTCTGCACATGACCTCGTTACTTCTGTACTAATTCAGACGAGACTATAGCGATAAGGATTCGTGTGCAATCGAGATTGTATTTATCTACCACTCGGTGCGTTCCGAGCTTCGGGCAACCTTTTGGCCGCGCCTATCAGAGCGGCCGAATTTTCCTGTAATACGAGCGCTCG
>Ga0163217_1020287_pt1 | contig 18222 bp, 11 predicted proteins | sample SynspAceP_FD_185933 | JGI IMG/M metagenome (GOLD analysis project Ga0163217, IMG submission 185933) | Saline lake microbial communities from Ace Lake in Antarctica - Synechococcus sp. Ace-P (PacBio error correction) | ecosystem: Environmental > Aquatic > Non-marine Saline and Alkaline > Saline ...
AGAGAAGTCTTTTTCCAACAATTCTGTGGTAAGCAGGCGGTCTCATTTACATGGGAGACCTCCTTTTAGATTAATCCACTTTAAAATTTTTTTAAATATCCCCATTTGGGGGACTTTCGGGGCCCTATAAAAATTAGGGGATAATGGGTGGGTGGACCACCCGGCCCCCCCGGTAAATTTGAAAAAAATAAACAAATAACCATTCAATCTCATTTCCCTTTCTTTTCAATAAATTATGGAAACAATAAAAAACTGGGCCCAAAGCTTATAAGCAAATAAAGTAGTCCCCATTACATCTTATGGGTTAACGTTATTAGTACCTTGCAATGGCATTAACTTAACTCACGTTGTCATGCCGTTAGCATATACCCTCTTTGGTCGGCCCGTGGTATCCGGAAGTTTATATATTAATGTGACCCAAGTTCCAGTGTGGCACTTTAAACCATCTCCTTTAAGCTTTCAAACTCTCCTTTTGGTTTGGAAAGTAATTCCGTCCGCCATGTCAGAATTTCAACTCCATTTCTTACAATTAATCTTAGAACATCAAGAGTAAATTACATTCTTTTAAATTGCGGGTTTTATTTTGGCCTTTACGCATTAAACCTTAACTAAAAACCCTCATCACAAGATAACAAAGACATATTTGGCCTCTGAGGTTTTAGGACATATTCCTAATCTTCTCGATTTATGGTAAGGGTAATTAGGACGTTTTTGTGCCCTTTAATTGCATGAAATACCCTATGTCCATAATTATTTCATTTCGTTCTATTGCCATGGAAATTAGGGCAATTTATCGTTTGGTTTTTACACCAAATGCTCACAAAGCCCGTTACAGCATTACCTTGTCTATTATTCCTTGGGTTGTGATTGTAGCCACCCATCTTCCATGTATTTAGTACCAGTGATTTTTTTTTAAGTTGAATTTCTCTAATTGGTAGTAAGGAAATCAATTAAGTTTGCGGGTGATGTCTTGCATTATTATTATTTGCTTGTTTCTGTAATCGCAAGAATTAAGAAAGGGACCGTATAAAATCAGTCTGTATAAAACATGTAAAATATATTTTGGTCTCCGCATATTCTTTTCTTAAATGTGGTAGGCCTAATACTTTTGTTTAATATTGTTTCAAATACCTATCGTTATATGATGTTTTTAAAAAAGTTTTTTATTTAGGATTATCGGAATTTTAGAATTTATTAAGTGATTTTGTTCAATTCTTAAGAGCTATTCAGTAAATTTTATTAAAATCATATGCTATGCCAAGTTGTCCCTTTGCTGATATTATTTTCTAAGGTATAATTATGTTGTTTTAGATATTAATTTCCGAGGTTACTTAGCTAAGATTTATAGTTGGAATTTGCAAAATGATTAAGTTCATCTTTAATTACAAATATTAGAAAATTTGTATTTAAGCATTTTTGATATTTAAGTAAAGTGTTTTAATATGTTATAATACATTTAATTTTTTATATAACAAATAAACTACTCATGAAAAAGCTTTTGTAAACGCATGTAGTTATTTACCTTTATGATTTCCTGTGCCGAAATAACAAAGATTCCTTGTGTGCATGGATCGGGTGGTCCTGGAGAAGCCACAGCATCATAGAACTAATGGCAACCTTAAGAATTATAAGGAGAAAGGGATTGATGGTTAATGTATATATCGTGGCGACAATAATCGAAACTATAAGCGGGTAGGTATATTTTGTTGAAAGACGCAGGATTGGAATTCCATACTTGGTACCTACTATGGTACATGGGCGATAATCCTAAATTAACCAGACATTTTTGTATGCCATAAAATAGAAATGGGAATCGAGCTTATGATAATCCTGGCCTATGTACTTTTACAAGTTTCTTTGCCTAACAAGGAGGGGTCATTCACGTTTTTTTTGTTCGAACTATATTGGATTATGGCGGCTGTAAAGAAAGTTGATGGAATACACTGGGACCTATATTCGTTTCCCGATGTTTTTTGGCTGAGGGACTTTGGGATAAATATTGGACTGGTGATGACGAGGAATACCCAGTGCCGTTACTGCTATTGTTGGATAAATGTGGTAGCGGAATTTTAAGGAGAAATCATGATAGATATAAAGGAGGTAGAAGTATTCCGTCCAAGTTCAGGATGGATTACCAGTTTAGATATGATTTAAAATTACAACATGGTCAATCGTTTAGTAGTGGTCTCATGAAAATAGGTAGAAAAAATCAATGCCGGCGTTTTTCCTGGTCCCAGTAATGCATGAAAAATGGGAGACAGGAATGGAATAAATTGGGACTTGACGCCTTCTAATCCTGATTATACGATTTCTATTTGAGAGTCCGGATGGTAGGAGTAAATAACCAAGGAAGCATGTAGCATCCGTTAAATAGGCAAAAAGCCTATTTACAGTGGATTCTTTTAAATATGTCCAAACCCAGAGGAATAAATTAACAATAAGGTAGATATCCTGAAAATCTACGGTTTGTTACTTCCGAATTGGAAACGGCAATTAGAGTCTCACATGGAGAAATCGGTTGCCACGGGATATGTTCTTTTTATTCCCCTGAAATAGAATGCGCCGTAGCATTGGGAATCCTTTGATAAGCGATTCATGCGGATTATCTAAAAATAAGAGGTAATTTTTAAGGATAACTTGGCGGTGTCACCATTGCACTTTACATATAAAATCCCTTGGAAGGGAGTTGAAAGGTCTAAATATGCGTTTAAAGCCATTTATCTTTCAAGCTGTCTTTCCAGGGATTTTGTTGTGCTCTTATTTAGAATGTATTGTTTAAACCCTTTCATGGTAGCTTTGAACCCAAATAGCTTCTAAAATCGTAATGCATCGGCTCTTAGTATTGTTTCGACTAAGTTAATTGCTACCATATGATCTCCTTTCCTTGGCCCTATGAATAATCCATTCGTAAACATTTGTTGCCATATGCCCTTTCCTGTTTTCATATCTTCCATGAACATGTTGCATTTTCTCATAGACAATCGAATACCTCCACTTTATTAGGTGATGGTATTTGGAGAAACTCAATGAAAGGAAGCTACAACCTCTCCTTTCGGGAATTTACTGATAACGTAAGTTCCTGATTTTTATCCATCTTACTATTACGGTCAAAGCATTTAATATTGCTTGGGAAGTGGCTCCTCGGTACTTCTCTCGTAAGTGGCCCAAGGTATCATTAAGCAATCATTTTTATTATAGCTGAGGTCTTCTTTGTCTCGTCTAAAAGTCAATTAATTAGTCATTTTCCGTTTCTAGCCATCTTGGCGGGCAATTTACTAATGCCTCCAACCATGGTTGAAACTCTGCGATCTTTTCTACCTCCGCCCCGTCCTCCTCTGGAAAATGTGCCCGCAACCATTGAAAATAGAAACGCCTCTATTATGCGGCATAAGTCACCAAATGTTCTCCCTGTGGATCTCAACATAACATGGCGGTATTAAATCTACTTGCCGTTAGGATATGCGGATACCCTTCATAGCCCTATTAGTTGGCCACTATATATTTAATATATTGTTCCCTGCGAAAGGAGGTTAATTAATTGTTCCTTCCCTCATGGGAATATCCAAACACCTAAAATTGACGCTTCCCAGCTTGGAAAAGCATTAACGTGATTTGTTTTTCTTTTGAATAAACAACTAGAGGTATATCCACTTTCGTGTTTGTGGAATCATTTATAGGTCATTTTTTCGCGTGTTCTCATTGCTCGGGATAATCAATTTCCAATTCCATAAACTATTGGCAAACTCGTTATCAAATACCACTGGAAGTGGTATATCCTGGCTTTGCAAAGAAATTCTTCAGTGCTGTTTCTTTTTCTGTTATAATTTGGCTCCAGCTCGCAACCTTTGCACTTGCACAATCTCCGAGTTGGAGAAACCTACCCAGCTCCTATAAACTGATATCCCTTCCAAAGGTCTCTCTACCAGAGATTTAAGTCGGTCATATGTACTATCCCTTAATCATCAAAACCGGCAAGGACATGGGCATTTGTGCCATTTTCGTCGCTCGGAATTACTACCCTTTTTCACTGTATTAGGGAGGCCGCTTTTGGCGTGTTGTTGGCTTGAGTGGGCTAACTTGCCATCAAAATGTGCAGGGAATGTGTGGCTAAGGGTTGATTTTTATAATTGCTGTACCTTTCTTGGCCAAGTTTTGTTGGCAGGTTTTGTCCTTTGTCAAGAGGTAGGTAAGTTTTAAACCAGGTATCGTAGGGAGTTAATGTGTCAATCCATTTTCATATCTCCTGATTTTTTAATGGTCCAGGCGTGCAGTTGGTGTTTACATGAACCAATTTTGGTAAAATCAATTCCACGCATCGCCAAAACCGTTTTTCTACCCGAACTGTCCTTGCCTGAAACAATTCCAGCTCGGTAAACAATAATTTTTTATGTATCGGTCTCACTCAATGATAAGTCAGGTTCCATAAGTGACCAACTCGGTGTCGGCAAAAACAAAGTTCTAAAAGGGTCGTAATCAGTTCCACCGGAGCTACAATCATGCCAGTCCAAATGTTCTTCCCGTCCAAGATCAAGACCTTGGATACGAATTGATACAGTCTAAAATTTAATCAGCATCTATTAATTTGGGGGGCCTCATCAACCATGGTATTTCAAGATTTGTGCAAAGTGAAGATCCTCCTATTTATAAGTGGTCCTTGGTTAAAGATTAATATGTAATATATATCGCCTCTCATTTTTGTAAAACCGTGTTCTACCAACCTTGGTGATGATCGGAAACAGTTACCTGCGGCGAAATATAACGGTTCAGGAGCTATAACCTCAGCATCTTTATACGTTGTTTTCATTGTCATGGAAAGTGGAATCCTTACCTGTTGGGACATTGATTCCCCAATGCATTATGGCGAAATCCGAAATATGCCTCAACAGCTCATACAGTCTACGTTCTCCAGGGTTTTTACATGGCACATCCAGTTGGCGGAAAGGGATACTGAATCCAAACGTCCCTTTAAGGGAGCCCATAACAATATTGGTCAAGGCTTCCGCTATACTGTTTTTGCTACCGCGCATGGGTCTATTAAAATCCAGAAACATGGGAGTGGCCTATAGAAGTGGCATTCCTTCTCTTTCCTTTATAATCCAGGGCCATGACACCGACAATTGTTTAAGGTAACTGCAGGGGTCCTGCAACATTGCTTGCTTGCCACCTTGCCTACATCAGTCGGCTCCTTACCTTATTGGTAAGTCCAGTCTTTGGAAGCCATATAGCAGCGTTCGCAATTGTAAAACTTGGTCCGCCAAATAATCATGGAAGTGTTTCTAGGGAATAGGAGGCGCTAAATATTTCTTGATAATTGTTGATCGTTCATTACGGTTTTTGGAGAAACTACCAATACAATATGCCGATAGTTCAATGATCCATAGGGACTTCTCCTGTGTGTGAAGATTTGAAGGTAAACCGATTATCTCCTGTATCATCACGCAACACATCATGGTGATCGTTCCGATCTGCAATTCGTGCAGCATATCACATCCTTTTTGCCGGATGACCAATCCCATAACTGCTCTGGGATTCGTTTCCAATAGTTTCCTTATTGGCTGATAGCGTAGGGTCCCAATAAGGCAGTATCCAAATCTTATTTTTCGCTGCCGGTTTCCTCACATTCCGATAGAACAATTCAAAATGTCCGCCTCCCGTGAATCGTGTTTGGAAACAAATAGTGTTATGGATTCATACTTTCTAACATATCTCCGAATCGGCGTTATGGCAGCTCTTTTTTTGGCATTTCTGGATTAGATCGCTGAAAATGGCATTGAGTTTAATACTAGTGCCCAATTCGCCTGTATCGGCACTGGGTATACTGCGGCATCTCTCTCTCATTGCCCGATTTCGATAGGTTGTCGCCACCCAAGTGATTACAATTTTATCAACCTGTTTTTGGAGTGTCCCTTTTCAAGCCCTGTTTCCCCTTTGCCATAGCCATTCTCTCCGGCCTGGCATAGTTACTTTTTTGTCCATGAACCCGCAGATTTTTTCTTACTTGTCCATATTGCCTGAAGATTCAGTCCGCTTCATTCATGTTTCAAAAGATAAGTACTGACCAGCAATTAAGGTTGGCCAAATTGTTACCAAAGTCAGGAAGCACCATTGGATGCCTTTTATTATAAATATTCCATTGGAGTCTTGGTTACATACCAAATATCCTTTTCTTTTCATGCCCTTTTCCCTTAAGGTCTGTTCTCTTCCAATCGAGAAAAATAGGCGGTCATATAAACGGCCAGTTCCGCCAAGGGCATGAACCCTTTCCTCCAGCCAAACGGTCCTGATTTCACCACCGAGCTCCGTAGCCGCCAACCATTAAGGGCCTCTACAGTGTTGGAAAATTTATGGGTTTCGTGCCTTTAAGGAACTATAACGATCCGAATGATTTTTTTCCTCGATAATTCTGGTTTTGTCTGCATCTTTTAGGGGCAATGGAATCACTTTAGGTACCTTTAACAAGGCCACGTTGTCCTTATAGGTCTGAGACTATTCCTCCAGGTGTTGTTTCTTGTGATGTTTTTTTAATAAGTTTAAAAGCGATGAAGGCTTTCAATCCATCGATTACAAAAAGTGGCCGTTTTAAATTTTATAGTCTGCAGTGCTTCGGAGTTTTACCTGGCTAAAAAGACCAATATACTTCGGTAATCTGTTGTAAGTTTGCGCCAATTTTTGTTGGGGAAATTTGCTTGTATGATAGTTTACCGTCTTCTTCAATTTTAAGTTCCAAGCCTTCCTGTTCGTTGTATATTGCATATCGTCTATGTCAAAATAGGAGCTGGCATCCAACATCAACTCTTAATATCTTGTGATAAGCCATTGGTATTTCTTTGTGAAAAGCATGGGTCAAAAGTCTTTATCTCTCTTTGTCCACCTTTTATAAAGCTCTTCAATTCGTATAAATTCCAGAAATACCCATTATTTTGGGTTATTTCTGTAGCATTGTGCTCCATGGGGTATTATCATGCCGTTCGTGTATCGCGCAACAAAAAAGGCGTCCATAGCAACTTAACCTAGGCAAGTTGCCAACTAATCACCTGTAGTTTCACACTATCTTCTTGAGATAGTCGCTTTTTGGTCTGTACCGCAATATCTATGCCTAAGGTACCTCCAAAGAAATGATATATCTAATATGTTAAATTGTATGGATTATAAGCTACTGCAATTAAATTTATGGTTTATAACCATGTGTAATTTTTAAAGTAGATAGGTTAACAGTTTTAGAGGACAATTGTTAATTTCTACAGAGAAAGACTATAATAACAGTAAGCCGTTGGCTTAATTATTATTTGGGTTCTTATGTGGATCAATACGTGTCCAATATTGGGAATATCGGAGCGGGTCTATCTTTGAGTTTATAGGACAGGTCATGTCTTCCTTCCTTTTAACAGTAATCTTCCGTTTACAGCATGTGATCTACGTGATATTTTGTGGCCCGCTTTTCTTAACAATACATTTTTTCATTCTGAAATACCGTCCACTTTTTAAGGAAACTTTCGCGAATTTCGCCATGAAGTCGTCAATAATAGATATGGTTCGTCCTTCATTTTCACAAGTGGCAGGTCTATAGATGAGATAAGCCAGTTATAGAAATAATATTGGAGGCGGCCAAATGCAGCCCAGTCGTGCCTGCGGTTTCCATAACCTTTGCCAAAGAATCAACGCAATGGGAAAACCATGAAACGCCATTACCGATGTGAATGGCATCAACTTCTATGATGCGGCATCCGCCTTAAGTGAGGAAACCTATTTGGTTTCTAGACTTCTTTTTCAATATCTACCCGATACGAAATTTCCTTCATAGAAATTTAAAATGGCCGCCCAAGACTATAAGGTCCAGGATTTTGGTGTTTTTGTGAGGTGTTAGAATATTTATAATACTCTCATGGCCTTATTATGGTAGCTGAGGTAATTAAAAACCCACCACTAAAAAGTTATAATGAGTGGTTCAATCTACCATGACCGTATGGATGGTTTTTATCATCTGCCGTGTCTTTTTGCATTTTAGTTCCAAATAAAACTAGAAGCGAGGAAAAAATATCGTAGTGACGCGCTCAATGGCATCTTGCGGGATTAAAGCATAGGAATTGCCAAAAAACCCTGCAAGGCCTTTAATTATGGCCAAAACAATATTTCCACTATGCAAAATATGTTGTTTTTTATGGCCCGACCTGGCTCATTGTGTCATGGTTTTCCAAAACTTGGATAAAAATTAAAGTAGTAACATAATATTGGCTTTTTTTGGGACGTTGGAATCTATTAATTGTATTTTTCTATTTTTTCTACTAAGCCTTATATATCCTAATACTTTTTCACCTTTTTTTTTTGGTAGCAATTATTTAGTATAGTTAATTTGTATATTACGTATTGTAATATGTACTAAATCAATTATTTATTTTACAATGGCAAAGGAATTATGTTAGATCTCGCAACTTTAAATTCTTATTATATCAGGTCACGGAGGTGGAAGAAACTGCTTCACTGAACGTTTATAAGGAATTATGACAAAAATTCATTTAGATCTTTTTTTTAAATTCTATTAAGGAAATTTTCCGATCGCGAAATTGTTCCCTTTTATCAAGGAGATGATGAAACCCCGGCAAATTTCAAAGAATGGCACTGTATGGGTCCATAAGCAAAGTGGATGTATGAAATGAAAAAAGGAGGGGGAAAATTGGGGTATTATTGCTGGTCCTTTTGATTATGGTGTTTGGAGGCATGCAATTACCGTTTGTCATACATACGGCCTCAGCTATATTCAAGAGGCAGCAAACAATCATTACCAGGATATACTGGGATTAACCCAGGGAGCAGCGGAGGTTAATAGTGCATTTTGCCAATGATGAACTTAAGAAACGTTTGTCCCAAAAATGCTTTCGGGTGCTTGGGTGGAACTATGTGCCCCTTACCGAACCACAAGCGGAAGTTCCTTATCAGATATAACTACCAAAGCCAAACTCCAACGGAAGAAGGCTTTTTTAAAATATCAGGGACAAAAAATATTTATTTTCAGGTGGAGATCATCAATTGCCGAAAACATCGTGCATTTGGTTGCTGGCCAGAAATTGAAGGAGCCGCCGTCCGGTACTAAGGGTATATCTTTATTTGTTGTTTCCAAATTTAGGGTAGAGGCTGAATGGTAGTTTTAAAAAAAGAACGATGTTATGACCGTGGCCGATTTTTTCAAAAAATTGGGACACGTGGATACTTCCACTACCATCTAGGATTTTGGTGATAAGGACCGATTGTCATGGCTGGTTGGTAGGTAGGCTCATAAGGGATTAAACATATATGTTCTTAATGATGAACAGTGCACGGATTAAGTGTGGGCGTGGGGCGGTGCCCGCTATAAGCATGGCCGCTTATGCAAGCCTCATTGGAATTGGCCCCAATTGAACGGCCCCAAGGACGAAACTTTCCAGTGATGGAAAAAAAGGATCCCGATTGAAAAACCCTGCTTAATTATTTGAACATCCAGATGTAAGGCGCATGCTTTATTTGCAAAAAGGATTGCCGAAGGTTCATTGAGTTTTGGGTCCTATTTGGCCGCCAAATATTATGATATTATACAATCATACCAAGGACCCTGAAGTTTAAGGAAAAGTATGGTCTATTTATTGGAAATGGTTATTCCGAATGGTAAAACTTATCTACTTGAGGGCAGGGTCTGTGGCTGTGAGCAATGGTTTACAGGTATTGGGGGGGATACTGGATTCCTGTACCGATTTTAATACTAAGCAGCAATATTTAATAGGGATATTAGGATATTTAGTATTTATGAAAGGTACTACGGGTATACAGTCCAAGACCTTTTGGGAAAGAAAAGTTCCTATGGAAAATGGTAAGGCCTTTAGATGTTATTAACGGAAGTATTGAATACCATACCAAGGCAATGGAATTGAGGAATTTGATCCATCGGCCAGAATATTTGGGAGATCAAGATTAAGTGACGAGAGAAGTTTTGGCACTTTTTGATAGCCTTTTGCCAAAAAAGGGATTACGAGGCGTTTATTTGTCGATGCAAATTTATTTATGAATTTTTTAAGTCACTTGGTAATAGGCTGGTTAGCTAGATATGGCTTTACATTGCCAACGAACACCTCGCAGGAGGGGGGCAGCCCTCATTCAAAAACCTTTTAGCGGAAAGCAAAAGGTCCATACTAATGAAATTCTTATTTAAGTACGAGTTTGGCCTAAACGAGTAGCTTGGCAGAATCGTTGATGCATCCAGATGTGCGACCATAAATTCAAGGAAAGGGTCTTTTAAAAATAATTTAATTGCACAATGGAGTAGGGTTATTGTGGGTTTTGAATTGTTTCTATATACAAACAGTGTTAAAATCACGGGTTCAAATAAAACAATTAAATATGAAAAGATACAATTTTTAGTTTGGCAGTTCTGCTTTTTAGCCGCTACCGGAAACAAAGCCCAGGATTAGAATCTACGGAACAGGAAGATTTCCTATTATGAACAAAGGGCCCAAGGAAGATGCGCAATTTTGAGCAATCACAGAATGGCAGAACAAGAGGAAGGAGGAATTCCTGGGGAATCACAAAAGGAATATGAAAGTCGATTAAAGAAAAGAAATAAGAGAGCATATAGGCTTATATGAAGGGTAAGAAGGATGCCTATGGAGAACATCGAGGTCATTGTGATACCCCATTGTCACCACAGTGAACAGTATCATGCCCATGCAGTTTCTACTATTACAAACAACGATCCCTATCGGTATAGAATTCAATCGGGTGAACTACAAATTCGCAACAGGATAGGGGTTCGTGCCCTAAGTGTTAGAAATAAGGAATTATAAGGTTAAGAATGTAAAGAGGCTGCCCCAAATGCTATGGAGCAGCCTCTTTTTGTGGTGTTTTTTTTGGTAAACTAAGCTGACTTTTCTCCAATAGAGCCATGTAAAAAACCGTCAAAACCAAGTTTTACAAGCATAAATATTGTCATCCTTGATCAAAGTGAAATCTTTACCAGCTTCCGACCTAAAGAAATTTCTTTACTTGCCTGAATATTCTCCTGTGGCAATATGGAACAATGTGGCATAAACCAATTTTCCACCAGGTTTTACAAGTGCGAACCTGTAATCTTGAAGGATTTTCTTGTTGGGTGAGCCATAATTTTAATCTAAAAAATCAGGTTTGTAATTTCCATTTGGCATCCGGGTTTTCTTTTAGAACTCCAACGCCTGTGCAAGGGGGCATCTATCTAGAACGCCTATCCGCGGAGTCGTAATAGTTTTTTTGATGACTTTGGTAGATTCTATAACTCTTGTTTTCCACGTTTATTGGGCACCATCGCGTTTGGGCTCTTTCGCTTTAATCTTTGAGTTTGTTTCCAATATATATCCAAGCGATCAGCTGGCCCTTTATTTTCCATAAGTGCTGCTAAATGCAAAAGATTACCGCCAGCACCGGCACAGGTATCAACCACACGTTGGCCCGGTTTTTAATGTCTAAATAAGGTGCTAACCAGTTTGTGAAGAGGCCATCCTGTCTTCGAACCAGCTTTGTTTTAAAGGCTCGGTTATATACTTTGAACGTTTCCTTCAGGCGCAAGGCATCTGGGATATCCCTTTTAATGGATTCTGTTTCCACTCCTGCCTCATTCAGGGCACTGCTTAGATTATCCTAGTTGTTTTTAAAGTATTCGTCCTAAAGGATAACTTCGGCCTGTTCATTAAGAGCATGAATTTTCTTGTCCAGAGCGCTTCACCCAATGAACTGGCAAATAGTTCGCTATCCAATCCGGAATAGAATTCCCTGTATTTACGAATTTTGGAGAGTTCATGCAAATTTCCCTTTGATCCTTCTTTCAGGAGTAGGTTCCTAACTGTTTCCAATCTGGTAGTTTAATACCTTAAGAACGGCCCCGGCAAACAATCTAAATAGGTTGGGTCTACTATACTTGGTGCCTCTTCTTCGGCTATCTCAGAATACAAATCGCTTCCAACGGACCATTTCATAAGTGTTTCCCGCAATAAAACCTCTATCCCTAGCACCCCACTCGCTGGTCATATTTTTAATAACTTTCTCTCTACTTTATCCGCGTATTCACCTTCCAATTAATAATAAAATTTAACTGCATCAACACCGCAAACACTAGATTTCTATGTAATCGCATTTTTAAAAAATTAGATTTGCAAAGGTATTGTATTAGAACTATTCTATTATTTTTTGGTGGAAACTTATAAAGCATGCGAACTATTTTGGTGATCCTTGTGCTATTTCTCTTAGGTTCCTGTTTCTGAAAAGGAAGGGTCAGGAAGATTAATACCGTGGAAATAGGACTATTTTATAGCTGATTCATTGAGTTTTAGGGCTATCCAAATTATGGATGGCGTAAATATGGCATTTCGCAGCGGACAGGGGGGCTTTTTGGATTGGTGGAGGAAACGCTTAGGACGAATAAAGTGCGAGTGAATACCCAAAAATATGATAGTATTTTACCTGAATTCCAGGGCAATTGCGCAAAACGCTGCCGATTTCTTTATGCTTTCCGTGGTAATCCTGCCTTATTATATAAGCCGGGGATACCGGTGAAATGGTTATTGGTGTACAAAGAAGAGGATGAAAAGGTATTCCTATGAATGGCCTGACCCTTTGGAACAATAAGGAAGGAATCGCCCGTAGGGGACAGTATGAAATGGGTGTCCTTTCAATTAATTACTAGGGATGGAGGTAATACATGGATAAATTGCCTTGTTCTTCCTTACCTAATCGGAAGATGGGGAAGGGCGCTTTTGCGGTCAAGTAATACTAATATACAGGTGCTGGGCAATAAAGGCATGGAATAGCCCACTAACAAATGGAAATGTTTAATTACTCGCATGACAAAGGTTTACCTGGGCGGTGATAAAAACTCCCAATTGAAAGTTCGGTAACCAAACTCAAGGATATACTCGCATTGATTTTTATGACGAAAATTTAGGTGTTGTCTTCGTGAGACTATAACTAGCCAAAATTAAGTCGGCAACAAAGCAATACAGTAGATGGTGGGAAAACATGGAAGTTGGTCGCAATGGCGAACTTCCTGATTATAGGAAGCTGTGTACAATTTGGTGCCAAATTCAAAAGGCAAATCCCTTTAGCCCTAGCTTTAATGGTAATAGCCTATTCCAGATACAGTCAGACATGGGAACAAACTTTCAACTGAGTCCTTTTTTTAAATAACCTTGAGGTTTCTGAACGATTCCATTGCCCTATGCGGCGGGCAAGGACAGAAAATTGCAAAACTAATTTTTTTTCATTAGTTGCGCATGGCCATTTTTTAAACGTACAGCAAATTCCATTGACCTAAGGCACATTTATTTAATCCTCTTTTCCTGAAACGATATTGCCTTATTAAATGTCGTTTGAACTCTTCTTCTGACGCGCAATCAGCAATATGGTCTTTTTTGCCGAAATGGTCTTGGATATTTTTCGATATAAGATTTTTTTCCGGCCTAATTAATTTTTCTTCCTCCAACTTTCTGCATACGAATAAGGAGTTCACTGGCCTGTGAAATCCGAAAAGGCATCCAAATTTTTAATAATCGACCCTATTCATACCGCTCTTCTCTGAAAAAACCTTCTTTTTTAAGATTGGTGTTCGTTGTATAAGGGGCCAAAAACTTTGGGCTTCCTTGGGCGTAAGGTCCAGTATTTCTCCGTATGAACGCTACTTTCAGGGATTTTATTTTTTCCCATCCTGTTTTTCTTGGGAACTTACTGAATATGGTAGCCATCAGGAATAAAGTGGTGCTAGTATTTTTTTAAAAAATATTTTTTTAATTCATCATTGTTCAAATTTAATTCCTTCAAAATCTTCAACATGGGAATTCAAGTAGTCTAATATATTATCATTATCCAATCTGTTTTTCCAAAGATATCGTTGAGGTCCAATTCATTTAAAGGAAGTATTTCGGCCAAATGCCATAGGAGGATAGCTCCATGTCCATTAAACCTCGAAATATTGTCTATATAGAATTGGCCAAATCCGAATAGGAAATTGCTTTGCTTCGCATTGATTGAATTGCAATGAAGTTAGTAAGCAACTGCTGCTATGAGGCAACTGCATAGAAATGTTTTTTATAGGACTTGAGTGAAATTATTTTTGTCTCCACTGGTTCATTTTCCAATTTCTGAAAGATAATCAGTGTTGAGATTTTCAAAATCACCTTCAGGAACTTTAAATCCTGGACTGGTAGACTAGTGGATTTCTCCTTGTGAATCTTATCCCATGATATTGCCAAGCAAAGGGTATCGAAATAGCCATCCGGGACTTTAAAAAGAAAAAAAACTTTATTTTTATTTAATTTATTATTTCAAATAGTTTTGACCCTTGAAAACATTATGAAGGTTTAATTTTCTTTAAAAAAGCTTCATTTTTTTTGAGGCCAAGTGATAGGAAGCTTTTAACCCCTAACGGAAAGTCTCTTAGTATCTCTGAAATTTCTTCATACTTCAATTCCTGAAAATACTTCATATTGAAGATTAATTTTTGTTTTTAGGTAAGGTTTGCAATTGCCGATTGTAATTTAAGTTTGAAAACTCATCGCCTTCAAAAATAGACAATCCCGCCCGTAATCCGCAACGGTTTTTTTATTGTATAATTGCTCGTTGCTTCCTTAAGTTTTTTGCCGATTGGATTTTAAAAGATAAGGCTTCATTAGTAGCTATTCTGTACATCCAGAATAAAAGTTGCCTATCCCCTTTAAGCCATCAATTTGCGGAACACCTTAATAAAAAGTATTTTGCACAACATCATCTGGTATCTTCATGGTTTTTTAAAACAATTCTTCTAATATGCCAATTAATAATGACTCCCACATTTTAGGGAAAAACCCCAGCCAAAGTTTAGTTTGGTATTTAACCCGCTGTCAAATATGAAGAGATCAAAGAGAAAATTTCAGTGCATCGTTCAAGGCCAAAAGTGGCATTGAGGCGTTAAAGGAGCCATAGCAGCCTGCAAAGAGCTCGCGCCAATTTCGGAACTACATCCTACGCACAAATATCAAGTTGGAAAGCGGGAGTTTTTTTTTTGAAAATGCAGATCTGGCCTTCGGGTCGCAAACCAGAAAGAAGGACTCCCGATTCCGGGACCGGGCCCTCTACAATAAGAATCGGCCAGTTGCAAGTGGAGAACGATTTTTTTAAGAAAGCCTTGCAAATGGCACTACGAAAGAAGACAGAAGGTGGGTTAAGGTCCCATCCAAGGCTAAAACCTTGTCCAACAATGTAAGTCCTGGATATCCATCGCTCCTGGTCTTTATAACAGGCCCCAGAAGTGAGAGTAAATGTTTTGAACCTAAGCTTATGAGGAAATGGAATGCCTGCTTTTTTTTGAACACCCTACTACGGGGCGGAACGTATACCGATTTTACCTGGAACCTTGACCTTGGGTATGCGCGTAAACGGTGAAAAGGATAAGACGCTTAATATAAGCTTATGGACCTACAGACCCATTATAGAAAGCAGGACCACTATCAAGGGACCCCAAGAGCTATAAGTTCCCTTATCTTGCCTAAGGACCCCTGAAAAATAGAAACGCCCGATCAGCTCTGGCAGACCGGATAATCACTTATATTCCCATGTTGCAAGGCTTTTGTACATGAACGCCCACTAATCGATGTAACACAGTAGAAGATCCCTTATTTGGAGCATTTCAAATTCAATGGACAAAGAGTGGGGTGCATAGAACTATTGAGGACAACCATTGCCAAATACGGGGGCGCCTGAGATACACAACTCCGATCAGGGGTCATATACCAAAAGTGGCCAATACATCCGATTGTGCTCAAAGAAATAACATCCATATCAATGGAGGCAAGGGGAGGGCCCTGGAACAACATTTACATCGAAACGTTTTTCTGGAGTCGTCAATATGAAAGATAATATCTGAATCCTCCAAAACGGGGGTCCTGGACCTCTATCAATGGTAAGGGAGTATATTCGAGTTCTATAATACCAAAAGAAGGCATCCGGAAATACCGGAAAAGTGCCGCCCGATCAACATTTATAATGCTAAAAAATGGCATCATGATAAACTAAAGGAATAACCTTTAAGCTGTCTTACCAGATGGGGGAGTAGTGTAATAAAGTCCTTTCCTTGTAAGGTGTTTACCAACACCTCAAAAGCCTTCGACTGATGGTCTTTATGTTTTAATTGTATTACTAGAGTTTCTTTCCCAATCAACCATGTTGTACTTAAGTTCAACATTGGACCTATAAAAAATTGCAATAAGGTTTATTTGCAAGCTTCATTAATTTTCTGTATCCCTGATACTAAGGTAATTAAGTTTATTCACTATTCTAATTTCCTTAATCGAGGGCATAGATGAAATTTGTCTCTAATTTAAGCCTATTTTTGATATTATTCCTTATGGAAAACTTACTAAATAGGCCTGATCATGGGAAACATGTAATGAACGATATCTTTAAATTATTATGAACGTGATATTTAAACTTGCATGATAGTTGGGAACATCTCTTATGTTGACAAGAATTTGATAAGCCCTTATTTTAAATCCCTTATCAATTTTTGTTGAACAGGAAGTATAGGGAGAATACCTGTTACCCCTGGAGCGCGATAATTTTGCTGCTTTTGAATCATTGTCACCTAAATCGATAACCAAAGTTTCATTATTGGTCCAGGAATCCAATGCATGGACCTGGACAGGCCAATGGACTTTGTTTTTCTGTAAATGAGGGTGTGGCACCCCGCCTTCCTGGCTAATATTTTAAGGAGATCGATATGGACATTGGGAAACGCTCGTCCCTAAAAGCGGGAATTTTAGGCTGTTGGGCCGAATCAAAGGAGTTTTATTGCTCAATGCAACCTGACGGTTTTAGGAGCATGAAGGCGGCTAGTCACCAAAACCAAGGATGGGAGATTTTTAACAGATCCTTGAATCCATAACCTAATCAGAAAAGCTATGGAGGGCCTTATATTTTGTTATGGGCGGTTTTGCCAAAAAGAAAGCAAAATTGATCGATGCCCAAAAAGCTCATAATTTTAACGTTCTGGACCTCCAATCAACCTTTGAGTCCAAATAGGGGATATTGGGTTTGGTAAGCAAGCATTTTAGTAAAACGAACCAAAATAATTAACGGATAAAGGAGACTGCCAATTAACGGAAATTAGCGTTTTTTATGGGTTTATTTTGGTTTTTTATATGGTATTTAGTGAACTAACACTACTTAAAAACACCAGTATTTCAAAAATTTTGCATGTACAAATTGAATAATTATAATGATTTTTTTTATCCAAAACAGGTTTTAATGAAGTTATGAACTAAATCTATATTTGTACTTTTTTGTTTAAATATTTTTAACAAAATTTACCAAAAGCAACTTTTGATTTAAACATTTAAAAATTAAATGAATTCTACTAGATTAAAATGGGTATTAATTGGTTGATGACGAACGGAAACAACCCAATTGCTAATAACTTTTTTTAAAAAAGCTTATTCCGGATTTAGAAATAGATACTGTTACGGGACGGACATAAGAGCCTTGGATTTCATTGAGAAAAATATTAATGATATAGACGAAGGGTGTTTCCTGTTTGAATTCTAGATATCGAAATGCAGTAATGAATGGAATGGCAATTTTTGGAGGCCTTTAATATTCCTATTTTAGAGAGGAAGAAAAGGAAAAAGATTGTTGTAGCTGTAGTTAACCGCTAATTGAATTTTTTTGTGAAGGGGAGGTGACGTTATAAGGCATTGGTCCAATTCCCAGTTACAGAGTGGCCTTCAATAAGCCCATTGTCCGATATAAACTTTAGAAGTATAATTTCAATCTTTAATTTTTACGACTGAATGTTAGTCATGGAGTAAAGCCGGTAAAAGCTGGCAGCACGCAAAATCTCACGAGTAAATAATCGCTGTACTAGGAATAATCTTATCAATAAGCTCTAGGTCTTTAAGGTGTGTTGTAACCAATTGCAGGGTCTTGCTTGTCCATATTTTGGTTGTCCCCATTCGCGTTAAGGATAACCAAATGTTGAATATCCTCCAACTGCTGCTGAATAGGTATTGGGCCAAGTTACGATCCTATACTAGGTAATTCGTTTTAAAATCAGAGGTATACACACATATGATTTCTAGAATATGTGCCAGGCTCCAGAATTTTCGGATATGAACTTATCGTGGCAGCAATCCAAACAGGGCCACGGAGTTGGACAAATCGGTAATTCTTCTCTAAATATTCCTTGGTCCACCAACGGTTTTTGGT
>Ga0163217_1119425_pt1 | contig 18221 bp, 29 predicted proteins | sample SynspAceP_FD_185933 | JGI IMG/M metagenome (GOLD analysis project Ga0163217, IMG submission 185933) | Saline lake microbial communities from Ace Lake in Antarctica - Synechococcus sp. Ace-P (PacBio error correction) | ecosystem: Environmental > Aquatic > Non-marine Saline and Alkaline > Saline ...
ACACAAGAGGGATTTTTTTGGTTTGGGGGTTTTCCAATCGGTGGGGCTTTTTGCCCCAATCTTGGATTGCAACGCCCCCCGCCCAAACAAAAACTTTTGCCACAGGCCCGTCCCCAAGCGCAACCTGGCCAACGGTTCCCCCGCAACTTTTTTGGGCCATGTTAGGTCCCTGCATCAATCCGCCAGGTGGTCAATCGGGGTTTTACGCCGCCCTTGAGGCGCTTTGGCCGACCATAACGTTTGGGGAACCTGTCCCTTTCCCGCCCAACCTGTCCCCGTGAGGCAAGATGGTCCCGTTTGAAACACGATATAGGGAAACCCAAGTCCCCCCCCAATCGGCCCATGCGCTCGGGATAGAATCGGCGAAAAAAAGGTCCAGCATGCCGTCTCTGCCGAAGTTGTCCCGCGTAGATCGGTCACCCGCGTATCAGATACAGCTTTGGATCGCGCCGAACACTTGATCGGCAAACTCATATCCGCCGCAAGCCGCTTCCGCAGCTGATGAAATTGCGGCAAGAACGGGCCCGGTGGTGGAATCCCATTGGCCGCCAGTTTTGCTCGGCTGCGGACCAAGCCCTTCATACAATGGGTTTTCATCGCACCGCGAACGGGGGGGCCAGAAATGCCGTTCGAACCCCGTCACCGTGGGTACGTCCTATCGAATTACCCGGCCATGATGATATAGCCGCGCAGATCGACGCTGGCCGGGTTGCGGGGGTTTTCGGTGATGCGGCCCTTCGGAAACAGCCAGCGGACGGGCCTCTAGCGTTTGCGGCACGCCAAAAGAACCTGTGCGGCCGGTAAATTCAACGTTCAGCATCGTCCAAGCCTCGGTGTCCCCCGGCAGGCAAGCCCCGGTCGGGGCATCAATTGAATCGAGCAGGGCGTCCACGAACCCCAAGCGACCGGTCCGAATTTGGCCCTTGTCCGCAGATAGGTTCATCGTCTGGGCTGGGCGATCACCGTGGGGTTCATCAATCATGAAAAGTAATGGCGTGACCGGCAGCATCAAAAGAAATCCCCGCATGCCGTCGACGGCCTCGCGGATTGCAACCGAACCTTGCCCATCATCCCGCCCCGGCAGCAAGCGACGAGAAATAGGGGTTCAAGCGATTGCGTCCCCGCGATCACGCCCAGTCAGGTGACGGGCGGCAAGGCCGCAGCGGGAGGAATATGCCGCCGGCCTCTCTGCGCCCCGCCGGAACCGTTTCAATCCAGTTCGAAATGCCGCCAATCGGCCGAGCGTGTCCCACAAAACTTCGCTGCCAGGGTTGGGCGGGGCCAGCAATGACCCACATTCTTCTTCTAACGCGGGTCATCGCCCGTTTCGGCCACCCACTGCCGAAGAAGGGATGCCGCCCATGGAATGGGTCACGGAAAAATCGACAAGATGCCGTACCGCAGGCAGCAACCGCAATCGGGCAAGGTGCGGGGCCGGGTCAGCTTCTTCGACGGGGGCAGTGGTTTGAACGGGTAAGCCGGGGCGCAAAACGACGGTGTAGCCTTCGGTTTCCAGCGCGGCTTCCATCAAAAGCGAATGACGTTTCTGTCGGAGGAGCCCGTGCAAGAGCCAACCAGCGCAAACGTCCCCTCACCGCCGCGCCGCAAAGAAAAGCGTTGACTCGCCCTGCGCCATGCCCGACAGCAACAGCGAGCAGAGAAAAGTGATTGTACCAGTGTTTTTCATAGCTAGGTCAAAATTAGACTGAAAACCCGATGTGAAAATACTTTGACACGCATGCGGCCGCCAAGATTTGAGGGTAAAGATGGCGGGAAAACAGCCCGCGTTTTGGCGGTACGGGCCGTGTTTGGTCCATGAGCGGGCGGTTGCTGTTGGTCAACGCCATATCCTGAAACGGGAAAAGCGACCTCAGTGTGCGCCCGGGGCGGGCGGGGTAAGAAAAAGGCAGTTCTCTCCCCGATAATCTGAATCCGCGAAGTCTATGAAGAAACCGGCCCTGGCGCATCCATGTGGGGACGCCCTGTCTGGGTCAATGAATTATCACGATCCCTGTGGCGACTTTCACCAAGTGGATATCTACTTTCGCTGCACGGTGATCGGCTCTGCTGGTGTGGACCCCCTAGCGTGGCAAGGATGCCCGAAAGGACTGACCCGCGACCGTCGATGGGTCACGCGTGATCAGATGCGCGCCCTTCGGGTAAAGCCCGGACAGTCCTTCGCAAAGGTCGCAATTTGACAGCGATCCGATCACTTACGAACCCGTGGAGCCGATTCGTGCGCTACCGCCAGCGCGATCCACCAAAGCACCATGCGGTTGGGCGAACAACAACCTTTGCCCCGGAGCGGTTCGCCCAAAGATAAAGCGCCGGGCAATGATCGCGATCACGGGGCAGCCGACAGTTTGCACCACCGCCGCCTCGCCTGCGCCAGCTTTGGCAACACAGCATACCACAGCGCGTATCCCAGCCCAGAGGTCACCGCCCCGCACACCACGCCAAGCGCAATCCCTGTGGTGTGTAGAAGGTTTTGGCTGCCCAAGCAAGCAGCACGCGCAAACCAGCCGGGTGCACATCACAAAGTTACCCGCGCTACCTGCCAGCGGGTCGGATGGCGCCCCTGCCCGATGGATCGTGTGGCCCCCACCTAGCCCCGCGCGATCATCAGGGCTGCCCCAGCGGATCGACTGAAACTCCTTGAGATCGGGCCAGAAGCACCGTACCAAATCCGGCAAAGGCCACCGCCGCCCCCAGCAATTTGCGCGGGTGTCGGGGTCACGCCGAACACGCGCCAATGGGTGAACATGGCAATTTTGCCACCCACGTCCGAAAAGGATCAGCGGGCACCCAGCCCCTGCGTCAGCGTGGAATAGGCGAGGGGAAAAGCCGATGATTAGATCGCAAGCGTGAATCGCCCCAAAGCCTGCCTGACCGTCGTATCAGCGGCACCCGCCCGCCGCGTATCCACACCAGCATGGCAAGCAGGCACCCGCGCCGGACAGCAATCCCGCACGACGGCCAAAACCAGTGGGGTCCTATATGCCCCCCCTGCAATGGCAAAACGGGTCAGAATGGAATTGGCCGCAAAGGCCGACCATCACAAGGGCGTGAGGGAAAGAATACGCATGGCGTTTTGCTTAGGCTAACCGTTGCAAGAGCACCACGAAAAGGGGCGGCATCTGGTGATGCGCCGCCTTAATTCCTGTCCAGCACCAAGGGCGTGAACGCCCCCGCAGCGGTGATTTACATCATAGCCGCCCATGCCCGCCCATGCCACCCATATCGGGCATGCCGGCCGCGCCGCGTCTTTCGACGGTTGTCGGCAACCAATGGCTTTCGTTTGTGATCAGCAGAAGCCGGCAAACGGATGCCGCGTCTGGCAGAGCTGTAGCGCCCAACTTTGGCAGGGTCGATAACACCAAACTTGAACATCGTCGCCATATTCTTCGGTCTGAGCCGTTAAAGCCGAACTTCAGGTCGTCGCTTTTCCGCGATTTTGCCGGCCACTACGGGAACCGTCAACACGCAGCGTTTTTCAGCAATCTGACGCAGAGGCGCTTCGAGCCGCTTTGCGAACGATGCCTGAATACAATCGTTTTGGTCTGCGTTGTCGACTGTCAGTCCTTCTCCGGAGCTTTTGCCCGCTTGGAACCCAGTGCAACACAACCACCAACAACGATCCTTCTTGAACAGCGCACGTGGTCGCGTTCAGGGCATCGTCAACGCTGGTCTTTGCGCTCTTTTACTTCAACTTTCGGGACATGCCGCCGACGCGGATAACACAACACCGCCTGCCACGTTTTGGCAACGCCGTTCTTGCAGTTTTTCTTTGTCGTAGTCGGCAAATGTGGTTTTCCTTCGATCTGGTGTGTACGGATCTGAGCAACGCGTGCTTCGATCCGGCCTTCTTCGCCAGCGCCATCATGTCGGTTTTGGTGAGATCTTTTTGGTGATGGTGACTTTTCTGGCAGAAACCCAGCATGGTCGCATGGTACGGACTCAAGCTTCATGCCCAGATCTTCGAGATCCTTGACCGCCTGTCCAGGATGGCAAGGCGCAGCCATGGCTTTTGCGGCGATCGCCGAACCAGGTGCTTTGAACCGCTGCGATTTTTCAGGCCGCCGCGCAGTTTGTTAACACCAAGTTTGCCAAAGCGCTTCTCTCTCCTTCAACATCTTCCCGAGATGATCAGCAGTGGTTTTTGCGAAACCTGGATCCCTTGCTCACGCAGGGGAACCATTGGCTGCAGCGAGGAGAGTTTTTTTTCTCGTGCAGCAAGGATGATCGCGTCTTCCAGTTCGACAGTCATTTTGTCGGAGTTTGGTGACGAGTAAGGGGGACAGGTAACCGCGGGTCGAACTGCATGCCCTCAACAACATCGGTTTCTGTTTCCAGAACCTTTGTTTTCTTTTCTTCCGACGGGTGATCACAACCTTCGTTGCCGACTTTCTGCATCGCGTCTGCGATCTGACGGCCGATTTCTTTCTCGCCGTTTGCAGAGTATGGTGCCGACTTGGGGCAATTCGTCGCTGTGTTGACAGGGCGCGCCCGCTTGCTTTAATCGCTTCGACGACTTTCAACGTGGCCAAAAATGATGCCGCGCTTCAGGTCCATCGGGTTCATGCCAGCGGCAACCGATTTCATGCCTTCTTTAAAACGATGGCTTGGGCAGAACAAGGTTGCGGTTGTTGTACCGTCACCCGCTTCGTCGTTGGTCCGGGAAGCACTTCCTTACCATCTGTGCGCCCATTGTTTTCGAACTTGTCTTCCAGTCGATCTCTTTTGGCTACGGATACAACCGTCTTTGGTGATGCCGTGGGGTGCGCCAAAGGATTTGTCGAGCACAAACGTTGCGGCCTGGGGCCCAGTGTGACTTTGACGGCATCAGCAAGGATGTTCACACCCTTAAGCATCTTGTTTTCGGGCGTCCGGTCCGAAAATTTTAGCGGTCCTTCAGACAAATAGTGTCTTCTCCTAAATTCTTGTTTTGATGTCAGCGGTCGGTGGGGTGGGGCGCATGGCCTGTCCCTGTCTGAATCAGGACAAGATCCCCATGATGTCCCGCTTTCTTTCCATCAATCAGAAGCTCTTTCGCGTCGAGCGTGACTTCCTGTACCGGAACCACTTGCCGAACAATACTTTTGTCACCGACTTTTTACAGACCATTTCGTCAACTCACCGCTGTCCTTGCGTTGCGCCTTTCGCCACAAGCAACGATTTCGCCCTCGGCGGGGCTTTTCCTTTTGCGGAATCAGGGATGATCAAGCACCCTTGGTTTTTTCTTCGCTTTCCGGTGCGAACGCACCAACCACGCGTCCGTGGTAGCCGGTTTTTAATGCATCCTTTCAGCTCCTTAAGGCTCAAGTTTATTCTCCCAAGCCGTTCCGTCCGGTCGAGGGATCTGGCTTAATTAGCACTCCAGCCGCCGAGTGCTAAACGAGGGATAGCTAAGGCGCGTCATCGACAACTAGTCAACCACGGTAATTTTGAAAAATTTAAGCAACCCGCGCCTGTTGCAAAGCAAAGCTAGTCCGCGCCCAACACACGGCCTGCAGCTGAAACGCGTCGGCACCTGTTTGGGGGTCAGGCCGTATACGCCCTGTCTCGATCTTTTCAACGGCACCCATATATGATTGTCGCGCATCATGGCGGTTGCCCGCTGAACCCCGCTTCGCGGGCGACCATGCGCGCCCTGCTGGCCCCTGCCCTCGAACAGATACATCGCGAGCCTTCAGCGCACTTTGGCGGTAGGCGGTGACCAGCCCTGCCCAATCGCGTTTGCCCCCCGTCATTCGGGCGCCCTGCGGCGCGCGAATTCGCGTAGCAGCCGTGCCTGCCGTTCCGCGTTCTTGCGCGGCGCAATAAAGGCCACCGGATCGCAGTGCACTTCGACCAACGCCGTCGTTCAGCCGCCACGGTGATCAGCCCTAACCCCAAACGCCGCGCCGAGCGCCGTGTTGTCCCTTTGTCGCCTTGGCAACACCGTTTACCGGGCTGGCGCGCGCGCCAGATAGACGTCATCACTGACGGACAGGCGTCGCGATAACATTGGATGAAACAGCGTCAGGCCTTTAAAGAAAGGCCCCCCCCGAAAAAAAATTCTTCCCCAGTTCTACCACCACCGGCGGCTCTGCCCCCCGTACGGCCCGACATCCGCCGCGCCACCCTCGGAATTTAACGACATAACCCTGATCCTCCAGAAAGGAATTTGATCGGCGGGTAAAGTCGGTTTGCGGGGTTTTTGTCAATAAACGCAGTGCTACAGCTTTGCCCGGCCGCTGAGACCCCAAAGCTGCGCGTATCAAGGCAGGTGGTGACAAGTGGCTACAACAGCCATATTAAGGGCGCGCAAATCACACTCTCCCACGTGCAGATATCCCCTATGACCAACGCTTTGTTTTTGGCCATAAATCACCCGACCACATCTGATAGCACACCGGCAGCCCGATCATCTGGGGCATGGGTAACCCTGAAACGGAAAATCAAAAGCGTCGCTCGCCTCCCCCGACCTGCTGGGCGAACCCAACACCGAAGCGCTGTTCCATGTTGGACCCTGGAAAAACTGGACAAGCCACAGATCTTGACGACGTCAAGCCGACAGACCGCGTCGGTCGTTGAGACAACCAACAACCCTGCGGAAACTGCCTGCCGCATCAATGACGGAACATCACCGCGATCATCGATCACCACCGTCTGGTAGGCGGGCTTGAAAACCTAAAGGCCCCCGTCAACATCGTGATGGAAACGCTCCGCCTGTACGGCGACGATCATGTACAAAATGAATCGTGATGACATGCGCAGATGCCGCGAGAACATCAAAAGGCGCGGAATGCTGACCTGGCATCCTGTCCCGACACGCTGGAATTCCGCAGCCCGACCACCACGCAAGAAGAACACCGCCCATCGCCCACGCGCTGGCCAAAGATCTGGGCGTCGACATTCCCGCATAATGCGGCACAGATGTTTGCTGCAAATCCGACTGTCCTCTTTCTCGAGCGGAAACTGCTTGCCGGATGGACAGCAAGGAAATACGAAGTCAACGGCAAGAAATTCCGCGTCTCTGTTCTGGAAACCACGTCGCCTGCCACGGTGCTGAACCGCAAGGATGCGCCTTTGATGGCTGCGATGCCCGGCGTTGCCACAGAAGACGGTGCCGATCAGGTGCTGCTGTTCGTTGTCCGACACCTGAAACGAAGAAAGCGCACCATGCTGATCCCCAACGAATTTACCAAGTCCGTAAGCCGAAAAAAAGCTTTGGCGCACGGTTACGGTGATAGCGTTGTTCTACCAGCCAGTGATGAAGCCGCAAAAAGCAATTTTCCCGAACATCAAAGTTTAGTCTGAACCTAAATCGCCTTCCCCCAAGGGGTCACAGACGCCAAAAAGGCCCCCTGAAACTCAGGGGGCCTTTTTTTGTCATTCGCCCTACGCGAAGCGTAGAGACTTATACCTCAAAGGCGTGTCGCCCACGCTCCCATGCCAGCGGCTTGAAACACGTCGTCGACGGGCGTTTGTGCGACGTGGTCAACTAAGTTGGACATGGTTTTCCTGCGCATCCCAAGGATCACATCCAGCACAAGCACGGTGGCCAATAGCCCGCGTCAAAGAACGCTTTCATTGAATCGTCCCAGAGACCGTTGCACGTCTGGCGGAACATCTGACACGGTGAATGTACGCAGTGCTCCAGCTTGGTGTCGGCAGCGCGGTTCGTTGCGCAGAGCATCGGAATTTTCGTCCCGATACTTCATTCATTTTGGCAATACGGTGTGTGCGGGCACACAGTAGTGGCATTCGTTTTTCAACGTTGATCGCCTGCCTACAAACGCGTCAGCCTCTTCTGCGTCGAAAATCCGTTCGGTGAACATTTTTGTTGCGCAAGCACCTGATAGCCTTCATAGGCGCTGCGGGCTCTCGGCCAGAACCTTGTGCAGACGCGGGCAAACGGCGCAAAGGCTTTTCTGCGACTGCTCCAAGCAACGGCTTGAAGCTTCGGGGGCGTAAATCAAGATCGTTGACGGGAAGGACATGGAAAGCTCCTGTTAAATGTTTCGCTGGAGGTACATTTAGGGTTTTATTGAGCCGATCACTGCAAGTTATAATTGAGATCATTCAGAAAAGGTGATCCATGCCCGCAAGCCCAACTATGACCGGACGATCTTAATCGAACGCCGCCGCGATCCTGTTTTCTGGCCAAGCGCGGTTGGGCTGCACTCGCTTAAGGATCCTGAAGCGAGCCGCAGATGAAGCCGGGCACGTTTTTAACGCCGCCTTCGGGTCTAGGACGCGTTTGGTTCGAGCTTGCACTGGTAGATACGCCGCCCGATGGGAACAGAGGCGATGAGCGCTTGCCCGCAAACGAAGGGCCCTCCCCGCGCTGCAAAAAATTCCCATGTATGGTCATATTCAACGAAACCCAAACCGCCCCCCGCCAAGGGCTGCAATGTTGTCGAAGACATCTGCGAACTTCAGGCCCACCGTCATCCGCTGGCGCAGAAAAGGGCAAACAGCAACTTGCTAAGATTGGAAGCAGATGTTCGCGGAGCTGTTTTGGCCCAAGCCCAAGCCCGCGGGCGATATCAGCGCCGGTCAACAACCCGCGCAGTCTGGCGCGGGCGCTATCAGTCCTGACGTGTTGGGGTTGCGCGTTTTCTGCGGAAAAACGTGAAGGGCGTGGATGCGGCAGCCATCGCGGGCGAAATCGCGGACGGACTGGCGCGCTCTGACATTTGGCTGCGGGTGTGGTTTTGCCGTACTTTCGCTTGCCGCAGTTGCCCCCCGCGGGGGGGGGATGTGTGCTTTCTGCCGGTGCAAAGCTCTTGCAGATTGGAAAGCGGCTCATGACCCAAATTATCGTAACTCTTTTCGAAAATCTCCTGACCCGCTATGACGCGTATTCGTCGAACCTTTTGGGGCTGTGTCCCCAATGACGGCCGTCAAGGCGCTGCAGACGCGGTGACGCGCACTGCAGCCTACCGGCAACGGCGGGGCAAGGTGGTGGCTCGTCACAAACTCCCTCCCGCCCCCGCACGGCGTGATCAAACAAACTGGCAACTTTTGGCGTACCGGACGACGCATGGGACGACATTGCCACCTCGGGGGACCTCTGCGCGCACGGCGTGTATAGCGCATGGTGGGTACAGCAGGGTTGGCACTTGGCCCCCGAAGCGACCAACATTTCTTTGATCCTAAAAGCGGATGTTGCTCGACGCCCCCGCCGACATCCAGCGTGTCGCGCTGGAAGGACGCCGAAGGCATCGTGTGCAACCGGTCCTTCGGACCCGTCCGAAGAACCCCTCTGTGTGCGCCGCAACGCTTTATGGCCAAAGCAAAAAGGGCTCAAGCCTGCTGTGCGCGAACCCTGATATCGTGTGGACCGTGGCGATGTGCGCGAATGGTGCGCGGGGGCCTGTGGCGGCGGCTTTATACCGAAATGGGGGTGAAAGCCTGTAATTTTCGGCAAGCCGGCACACCACCGATCTATGATCTGGCCCGCCGCCAAGCTTTTATGCGTTGGACAAAGACCCATCTCTGAACAAGTGGCTTCTGGCAATCGTGACGGTATTCATACCGACATCAAAGGAGCCATGGGCGAAGATATCGATTCGGCTTTTCATCTCCGGCGGGCCTTGCCGCGCGGGAAACGGAAACGCGAAACGCCACCCCGAATCCCGATGCCGGCTGACCCGCTATCTGGAAAAAGGAAACATCGGCCCCGACTTACAACGATTTGGGCCACCTACGCTTGACCCACTTTTCCCTTGCGTTTCTGCGCCTGCAAAAGTAATTAAGTTTTCACACACCTATAAATAGCGTCACTTTATTACTGAAAGGGCTGGCAATGTGGATAATCTGGCCCCCGCGGAAACGAATCTGTAATCGAAGATATCGAAAATCGGCATGACGCGCTATCTGCGTAAGGTCGTCACCGACGGAAGAACATCGAGATGTTTCGCCCAGGTGTCCACCGACCGTAATCCGGTGCACCTGGACGACGCCTATGCGCAAGGACACCATATTTGAAGGGCGGATTTGCCATGGGATGCTGACGCCGGCCTGATTTCTGCTGTAATCGGAGAGCAACTGCCCCGGGCATGGTACCGTTTTATATGGCACAAGTCCTCTCAAGTTTTCTGGCCCCCGTGCGCCCCGGCGATCTGGTCTATGGCAGAAGGTGAAGGTCACCAATATCGAATTCGACAAACGCCGTGTGAAACTGGATTGTTCACTTGTGCGATTGACGGCAAAAAGGTCCTGATTGGCGAGGCAACCTGTTCTGGCCCGGTCCACGCAGTTTCCCGGAACTTGAAACCCCCGCATCTGTGATACCTGGCTAACCGCGGACGCTGTGGTTTTTCAGCATCCTGTGCCGCCCCGCTGCTTGTAAGCGGGGGGCAGACGGGGCTACCACCTAGCGCATGGAAATTCATTCGCGACTATCAATTTGTAACGGCCTTTTCCGATCAGGGGGCAACTGCCGCTATTGCAAACTTTGACGGCGTGCCCATCTGGGGCATCTGTCGGTCATCGACATGGCCCGTGCTGTTCCCTGCCCGAAGCACCTTTAGGTTGGTGGTCACATTCGAGCCGCAACCCCGCGCCGAATATTTCGCCCCAGACGCCCCCCCCTTTCCCGCCTGAATGGGTGCAGAGGCCAGCGGCACAACCAGCTGCAAAAAGATGCGGCGTCGACGAGGCTGTATGAGCTTGGGGTTCTGATGCCACCTTGTCCAGCCTGAGCCCGCCGCGCCTTTGCACAAAGAGGTGATCGTCGGACGGTTGGGTCTGCGCCATGTGGTCGTGGGCCGCTGAACTTTCGCTTTGGGCAAGGCGCGCGCTGGCACGGCTGAACACCTGCAGGCCCTTCGGTGCCGAGATGGGGGTTCGGCGTGACGATTGCCCCGCTGATGGCGAAGGGCCCCGATAACGGTATCCTCGACCGCGATCCGCAAACGCGTTGACCCAGCCCGTCCCGCGAACGCTGCTGTCGATGCTGGGCGCACTGCACGGTCGGAAGGCCCTATTGCTGCACGGCGAAAAACGCGCGGCCGTGAACTCGGGTAATCCCACTGCGAAATGTCAATCGACGGGCTGCACCCGCCGGCTTTTGGCGTCTACGCTGTGCTGGGTGATGTGCTTGAGGGCCGCAAGCCGGTCGGCTACCAAACGGGGTCGCCAGTCTTGGCGTGCGCCCGATGTTCGGCGAGAACAAAGCCAACTCGAGACGTTTCATTTTCGACTTCAAGGGCGATCTATAACGGAAGCATGTCTCGGTCGCGCTTGTCGACTCACCTGCGCGGCGGAAGAGAGAATTTGACAGCCTCGAAGCGCTGATCACCCAGATGGATGGCTGAACAGCGCGCAAGCCCGCAGCATATTGGCCAACGCTATGACTAATCCATCGCAACCAAAGGCCTCGCCAAACGGTTTTGGGAATAAGGAAACCGCTGACCAACATGTCAAAAGACGAATGGGAAGCCTGTGTGACGGCTGCGTAAATGCTGCTTGAACAAGCTCGAAAGACGAGGAACACAGAGGAGGTCGCCCCTACCCGTGTGGCGTGCCCGTTTGCTGGATGACGTGACCTGCCCTTGCAGCCCTATGAAAACCGGGCACCAGTTCGTGCCCCGACTGCATCCGTGCTCAATGCGCCGAAAACCTTGGATACCCACGCCTATTTGGATGCCCCTGGACCTGCGCCTACCGGATGCTGTGGGCAGGGTAAACCACTGTTGAATTGGCACCCCGTTGATCAGCGTGATCCCGACAGGTGTGCAATCGCGCCGGTATTTCCTGTACAAAACAAGAAATGTCCTCGAATTCGACACCGCCGTTCGAAGAATGGGAAGACCACATCATCCGAGAGCCACCTGATGTTTTTTTGCCTCTTGACAAACGCGGGCCTGTCCATCCCACCATCAATGAACCCGTCTGGCGCAGGCGAACCAGCGGCCACGCGAATGCCTATGGCAATGAAATGCGATCATGGACGAGGTCCGCGACGCGAAGTCCGCACGGCAATTCGAGGCCCCCGAAGCTGCCGTCTATCTTGGTCGCCACCGGCACTGGCTGCCAACGCCTTGGCTCTAGCTGCCTAATACCAGCGTGGCAAGACAATAATTTTGCTCTGTGACCTTCGCCATATCCACGAAGACGAAATGTACGCGCCGAATTTCTATGCGCGCTGCAAAAACCTGACCGTGGTTGAAACAGAAGAAATAAGATGACCCCCGAGGCGCTGAACAACGGCTATCGAAAGCATCCCAAAACGGCCAAATGTGCATGGCGGCGCAGCGCGGCCCGGTGGGTCGATCACCCAAGTGACGAAACGAGGTTCCGTTCATTCGCTAAGAGGAGTTGAAACACGTTGAACGCGCCGTTGCCCAACGCTAATGACCTGCCGGTGCATCTGGGACGGGGCGCGGTTTGCCATGCACTGGTTGCCTGGGCTGCAACGCCCGGCAGAGATGACGTGGAAAGCGGGCGTCGATGTCCGTCAAGCTTTGGCGGCACCAAGAACGGCTGCAAAATGGGTGTCGAGCAGTGATCTTCTTTTGACCCCGCCCAAAGCGTGGGAATTCGAGCTGCGGCGCAAACGCGGTGCGCATCCTGTTTTCCAAGCACCGTTTCCTGTCAGCACAGATGGCGGGCTATTGCAGGACGATCGTGGAGGGCGACCGCCACGCAAGCCAATGACAACCAATGCGCCGCTAATCTTGGCGGACGGACTGCGCGCTGCGGGCGCGACAATGTTTGCCATGAACCCGAACGCCAACATGATCTTTGCCAAAATTGGCCCTCGCCGCAATCCACCAAAAGTTGCAAGCTGCGGGAAGGCCAAATACTATTGTCCAATGGACGCCCGCTGGAACAAGTGGTGATCCAGACCGCCTGTTGTCTGCCGCCGGTTGGTCCCTGTGACTGGTCGATCGGCACAAAGGCATGACCAGTTTCTATCGCATTTCTTGCCCCTAAACAGTCCCAAAAAAGCGACGGAATTTCAGATGAAACAGCCCTGCCGGGTGGGTGAAATCGGGGCCCATGTGCCCTGCCCCGTCAATCGCCTTGGCGTGTCACATTTCGGCAGACGTCGTGTCAATGGAAGTGCTGATCGCGGGTCAACCAATATCGCCCGACCGCACCGCCGTCGAATCAACAGCACCGGCATCGTGGGCGCGTGCGAACCTGCAGGCTGAACGCAGCCCGCATTGTCATCACCAAGAACGGCTGGCTGGGCGGGCACAGTAGTGGATACTGTCCGCCATATACTGACGCAGCTTTCGGGCGTCTTTCCCATCCGCTGCCCGTCACCCCAGCCGGTATTAAAGATGCGCGCCGCTCCATCCGGTCGCCCGCCGTCAAACGCTTGCGTCGAACCCGCCGGAGTTACGATTCCCCCGCGGCCACCCGCGCCGATCATCGGCACAGTGCTGCGGCGAAAATAACCGGTTTCGATCATCGTCAAAGGCTGCGCACCAGTTCAGGGTTTTCGATCGCAATCCGCAGACTGCGATCGTCCCGCACCGAAGGAAATTGGCCAATGTGTAGTAGGTTCGGTCAGCAATGCCCGCACCATTATCGTCGAGCGTTGATGTATGTCCGCCCTGCCCGTCCCCAGTCGATCGATTTTTACCGTGTGACGTAGATCACGGCAGCATAAAAAGTGCCAGATCGTCTTGGCCAGCGGCTTCGCCCACGCCGCGCCACGCGCACGGAATGGGCCAATGTGCAAATGGATCGCCAGCGCCTGAAGTGGGGCCATGTCCGAAACGGCGGTTAAAACAAGGCTGAACTCACAGTTTGCCCCGCCATCACGAGGTCAAATGGTCCGTCCAACCGGTCCCTGCCCCCAGAACTTGTGGGTGTCATCAGGATATAGGAAAGGCCGCACCAAAGACGCCCTTTTCGACGGCTTCCTCCAGATTTCGGGCATAGGTATCGGCACCACTGTAGCAGCCCTTGTCGCCAGCGCGGGATCAAAGCCCGCCTTTTCAAGGCAATCGCGGACGAACTTCGTCTTCGGCAATATTCACGTTCCTCGGCCGCAAACGGCGGGTCATGAAGAGCTGGCACAGCTTACCCACATCGCCGCCTTCGTTCTGTGCAGCGATGAATCGCATAGGATGAAGGCGCGCCGTTGGTTGGCCAATGCGCGGGCTTGAGGTTTGAACGGCAATCCCAGTTTCTTGCCTGAGCGGCAGTTTCATCGCGCGGTATTCCTGCCGCGAACGGGTGCCCGGTCCTTGGGCGGTTGCGCGCAACCAAGTCGCCGCCCAAAAGCGGTAATCAAAAATCGAAAGGTTATAGTAATCGCGCCCCGTGGTTTGGCGCAATTTCCTTCCAGCCGGTTTCCTGCCCAAATAGGCATATGGTGAAAGTGTCGCAAAAAAATAGTCGATATGGGCCATTTTGAGGTCTCCGATCAAGGCTGTGCAGCTTTGCCAGACCGTAAGCCATGCTAAAAGCGGTGTCAAGTCACGATTCCTGTCACATGTTTCTGCATCCAGGGACCCTTTGCACATGGCTCAAACCACCGAACCCAAACTGAATCTCAGGTACGCGAACATGCCGTTGCCAAAGCCTCGCACGGTCGGATGTCGCTGCATCCGGGGGGTCAAACGTAGGGTGGTCGACGCACGTGTCGAACGGTTTCAATGACGGCGAACATCTTTGTTCGAAGTTTAACGAAAACGTCCGCGGCGAGGATATGTTCATCATCCCAGCCGACGTCGAACCCCGCCACGACAACCTGAATGGGGAACTGCTGAATCATGGCCGACGCGCTGCGCCGGTCATCCGCCGCGCGTGTTCACAGCGGTTCTACCCTATTTTCGGCTACGCTCGTCAGGACCGTCGCACCAAAGCGCGCAAACACGATCACGGCAAGAAATGGTCGCGAATATGATGGTAGGCAGTGGCATTTGAAACCATCCTGACAATGGATCTGCACGCCGCACAGATTCGGGGATTTTTCGATATTCCGTCGACAACCTTTATAGCGTGCCCGTGTTTGCCGCTGGACAATCCAGAACGAATTCCAGGGTCGCATGGATGACCTGATGGTCATTTCCCCCCAGAAAGTGGGCGGCGTTGCCCGCGCGCCGTGACATTGGCCAAACCCATCACTCCCCTCTCGCTATCGTGGACAAGCGCGCGCGAGAAGGGCAAGGCGAGATTGCGAAATGACCGTGATTCGGCGATGTGACCGAACAAGGTTTTGCCTGATTGTGACGATATTTTGCGACACCGCCGGCACCCTGTGCAAAGGGCCGAAGTACATTGCTCGAGAATGGCGCGAAGGAAGTGCAACTCATACATCAGCCCGGCGTGAATGTCGGCCCTGCGGTTGAACGCATCAGCATTCGTGATGAAGTCGGCTGGTCATCAAAACTGACAGCAATCGCCCCCACACCGCGGTAAAGCAGGCCGCTAACATTACGGATCGTGCCCACGGCACCGATCTTGCGCAAGCGACCTGAATATCTGGAAACGGCACGTCTGTCTCGTCGCTGTTCGACCGCCGACACGCTCGAACCGATCTATGAACGGCAGTACAAGCCGGGCTAAGCGCCCCTGAAACAGCGGTGCTGGGGGCTTGTATTACAGCTCCCCAGTCGGTCCTTGCGCGGTGACAAGGGCCCAATGGCCATCCAAGCAAGACGCCCTAACGCGCGCGATACGCGTAATCGCCAAGGTGGCGGAACACCAGTTCCAATCCCTCGTTTGTCAATTCCTGCTCGTAGAATCTGCGCGCATAACTGTCGCGTTATCCACGTCCCAACAAACGCGAGGGACGTGTGTACAGTTGGTAATCGCGGTACGGTGTAAGAAAAGCTGATCGAGTTGCGCCGCTCGCGCTGGCCCCTTCCCTGTTCCACATTTCGCCGCCATCTTGAAAAGTCGGAAAAACAAAACAGCCTCTCCGCTGTCGACACCTACACTACTTGCATTCATGTCGTTCATCGAGATTGATCTGCCCTACCCGCTGTCCTACCCAAACAATCCGACAACCTTATGTTAAGGTTCACATAGAAAGGCCCCGCGATGGCAGGGCCTTCCTCATCAAACGGGCAAGGAAACGTCAGAGGGCTGGGTTGCTTGCTCGACAAGCCGATTTCGTCCCCCATGGGCAACCATATCAGACATCAGCCTTGGCTTCGTCATCTACGGGGACCAGGTTCATTCACGAAACCCTTCTTTTGCCGTTGTGTAAACATGGCTTTGGCTTCGGCGATATTTCGTCCAAGAATGCTCTGGTCATGTGCACGCTTAGGCCACGGCGCGTTCGGACCAGAACCGAACCCCATCAAAACGAAATTTCAGCGAAGCCGCCGGGTTACCAAACAATACTCAGCAGTGCCTCCCGGGCCTTCAACACGCAGCACACCCGGGGCGCAAGCGTGGTGATGGTGGGGGCAGATCAGGCATTGCTGTCATATCCCCGTCCGCACCCGAATCTGAACGGCAGTCACCTGCATCGAGGCCAGCCCGCCGCTCGGGCGAAACGGGTCGAATTGCATTTGTGTCCCTGCATTTTCAGCGCTATCCTTAAGCGCGGTCAAGCCGCCATTTTTTTCAGCTTTCGCTTAACGTCTTCGATGCACCACCATATAGAAGGCACCTTCAGGCAAGTGATCAATAAAACTCACCAGCGACACGCCTTGAAACGATTGAATGGTTTTTCTTCCAATGGAACCGCTTACCGTCAGCAACCGGTGGAACCACCTTGGCCACGTCGAAGGTGCTGGCTAAGGAACGTTCGATTTTACGCGCACGGGTCACGGTCATTTTGTACGTCTTCTGACAATTCGTCCGCATACCCAAGATTCGCGATGAATTAATCCTGAAGCGACTATACCAGCTGAAGGAATACCCTGAACGTCACAGTGCAACGTTATATGCTCTTCGCCACGAGGACGGATCCATCCAAACGCGCATGTGGAGCCGAGGGTCACGGCAGGGTAAATACAACTTTTCACGAGATCGACACGATCCCAGCAACGGTTTTGTCGCATCGAGGTTTGCGCACGATGTTGCAGGCGCAGGGTCGGTAAGAGTTCATACCTGTCAGGGAGTCAGCCCTGAACCCGACGTAATAGAACGCCGCTTTTCTGGTCGAGCAATACGCTTTGCAATCGCACCGACCATGGTCGGTTTGCGAGCGTTGGCTGGTAGCCAACAGCAGAAGGGATCGGCCCAAGCAAAGCGAAACCTCGGAGCCCGCTTGCGTAAAGCGGAAGATTGTTTTATCGACAAAGAACAAACGTCGCTGCGCGGATTTCATCGCGAATTGTTCGGCCGTGTCAGGCCGGCAAAGCAAACACGCATACGCGCACCGGGAGGTTCGTTCATCTGGCCGTAAGACCAAGCGCAAATTTTTGGATTTTTCCAGATCGTTCCGGAACGATTAACGCCGGATTCGAATCATCTCGTGATAAAGATCGTTTACCCTCACGCGTAACGTTCGCCCACGGCACGCGAAACGGACAGACCCTAGAGTGGCACTTTGGCGATGTTGTTGAATCAGTTCCATGATCAGAACCGTTTTTTGCCAAACCAGCACCGGCCGAACAGGCCGATCTTGCGCGTTAGTGTATGGTTGCCATCAGGTCGATAACCTTGATGCCTGTCACAAGAATTTCCGTCGCGGTTGATTGCTCGGAAAAAGCTAGGCGCTTGAGCCGTGGATCGCACGGGTTTTTCTGACGTGGCCAAACGGGGCCCTTTTCGTCAACGCATCGCCGGTAACATTCATATACGACCAAGTGTGGCCGTGCAACGGGACACCGGATTTGGTCGCCGTGTCCGTTACTTTTGACCGCGGAACGAAAGACGCTTCGGTCGCATCCATCGCGAATTGGTACGCCACAGGTGGTTCTCGCCAAGGGTGCTGAGCCACTCGGAGGATTCAGTTTCCTGCGTGGTTTTCAGTTTTACAAACAGCGTTTGAGGATCCTTCCTGGCGGTTGGATCCTCAACTGCACATTCGACAGACGGCGTCCGATGGACTTGTGTGATTTTGCGGACCGTGCATTTGCCATGTCGTTCTGTTTCTCCGATTTGTTCTACAGCGCTTCCGCGCCGGAAATGATTTCGATCAGCTCGTTTGGTGATGACGGCCTTTGACGCGAAACGTTTCATACTCGATGGTCAGACCATCGATCATCTCACCCGCGTTTCCGTGTCGCGTTGTCCATTGCCGACATCCGCCCCCGTTTTCAGAGGCCGCGTTTTCCAGCCAAGAGCCGAGAAGAATCGGCGTTGCA
>Ga0163217_1113412_pt1 | contig 18217 bp, 10 predicted proteins | sample SynspAceP_FD_185933 | JGI IMG/M metagenome (GOLD analysis project Ga0163217, IMG submission 185933) | Saline lake microbial communities from Ace Lake in Antarctica - Synechococcus sp. Ace-P (PacBio error correction) | ecosystem: Environmental > Aquatic > Non-marine Saline and Alkaline > Saline ...
TTTCTAATAAAAGAGCACAATAAGTTACTAAGTTGGTTTAAAATCAATTTTGTTAAGTTAGCTGAAATGGCATTATTCGTAGTATCTATCTTTGCATTTTTTTAAAGAATTTTACATCACCAGAATTTAAAACAGCTACAATACCATGTCAGATTTCAAATTTTGTAAGTCCAAAGAAATTAATCCGCCTATGCACCCATCCTCCTAACCGAGATGAATCACGTTAAGTGTTGTGCATCGAAAGAACAACGCTATATCGAGCATCGAAATTTTCAAAGACAAATCAACTGAGTTATTTCCACGAGGGAGATGTTTTTTTGTAAACAATGACACAAAAGTCCTTCCCTGCGAGATGTACGGAAACAAAGAAAAAACGCCGGACAGAGATGCAATATCCTCTTAGAGAACTCAACCAGAACTCCAAATTATGGGATGTATTTTGGTAGATCCAGCTTCGTAATCAGAGGTAAGGAATAAGCTTATTCGGAGATCTGATCACTGTAGCGGAAAGTGATTTGACAACCACCACTTCAAGAAGGTCTTAACCATTTCGATTCTTTTGAACAGGACGGATGACGAGTTTCACAAGTACTATCGTACACCCAGGCGAAACGCCACTTTTAAAAGAATTATTTGACGAAAAAGTGAAGCAGATAGATCGCGAGCGATATCCAAACTGTCTTTGCGAAAAAATGTAGGTGCTGTAAGCTTGCACCAACTGCAGATGCATTTCACGCCTCATTCATTTGAAGCGTTTGGACTTCTGAGTTGAGGTACCCGATTACTTACAACACGTAGGTCTGGGTTACATTCAGACAAGTAGAATTGAGGACTTAACTAAGCATAAGATGGACTCTGATAATTACTCATACCTGAACAGAGACGGGTTGATCATAGTCAATAAGGCACTCGATCTAAAAAGAGAGTGGTTTCCCTTGGAAACTACTACTGTTTGAAAAATACCTGTAGAAACTCTGTAACTGCAAATATAGATTAAAAGTAAGCAGTCGGCTGACGGATAAGTTTATCATTTCTCCTTATGACTTCAAAATCGCAAATGCTTGGTGACCAACTCCACCTTCCAGAGTCAACTTATTGATGACTATACGGCAGCATTTCGGAGGCTATTGATATTGATAATTGAAAGGCGTATAAAGAAGCAATAAAAGAGAAAATAATTCGTGTCTTCTCCTACGGGGACGCGAGTTGATCCCTAACTAATTAAGCCCCCAATTTGGGCTTTTTTCTTTCCTAAAACAGAAAATTTCTCATTTTCGAATTCAGGAAGTTTTTAAATCAAATGCTAAAGCAAGCAATTCTTGTATCCGACAGGGTAAAGGGACTCGAATGGGAGAGCCACTTTGCAAGCAATATTGTGCCCACCTTGGTGCAAGGACTCCGATTTTAATGAGGTTCACTGAAGTTTCTTACAATTGGATAAGCAGATCGAATCTAATATTGGTCCTCCAGGATCTGATTTGAGTTCTGGGAAAAACCTATGTGAATCCCTTAAATTTTAATTCCTCATCAGGTGGTGGCGGGAGGAAATTCTAGAATTCCAACGAGACTTGTCGAATTGGGCTGAAATCAACTTTCATACTACTGACCTTGTTGCGATTCACGATGGGGTAGGCTTTGTGACATCCGAAGGTAAATGTACAGAAAGTTTTGAGGTGCTAGGTAAGTATGGAGAAGCGCATTCGCCGTTGTCCCCGCTAAGAGATTCCATTCGGAAAGTCACTGATGGAAATCTTTTTTTACCAAGAGCGACAACACCATTTCAGATTAGTCCAGGACTCCGGCCCCCCAAAAAAAAAAAGAAAAAACCCCCCCCCCTGTCCAGTAAGTCCAATCTAAAGTGGCTTTCGAGTTGAAAACTTATCAGCCTAGTTATCAGACGATGCCACCGTATAATGAAGCATACCAAAGGCTGGCAGTAAGCTTGATCCACGGCGTAAAATCCTAGAGAACATCAAAATCACTTCACCGGAGGATTGATTACTCCCGAATTCCCTTGCTTCAGCAGCTGTAATTCGATCAAGTACTGAGGCTACAATTTTCACCGACTAATCCGTCGGGCTTTACCCGACTTGTCGACTGCCGCTTTAGCGATCATCATTCGTTGATTTATTGTGATTAGGTAGGTTTTGAGCATCATTTAAAACTCATTCTATCATGGAATCAGACTAAAACAACGAAATGACGGCGGAAAATTTTCGGATCATCATCTAGCCGTCAATGGTGTATTCGCTTCTCAAAGGAAGCTAGGTCCTTTTTTCCCGAGTGGTATTCTATCTGGCCAATGATTCCTTGACGCCTGCTCTGGTACCCTTTACTTTTAAATCAATGTCATGAGTTCAAAAGCTTTTTTGGTGTATGTCGTGCTAGGCTCTCGGAAGTTACTTCCTTTTTGAGCGGAATTCGCTTCGCATTTCGGATTGCAAGGCGCTATACCTTCTTTCCTATTATTGTTGAATTGCCCTAGTTTTTATTTGAATACACCGCAAAAGCGTCGAGAAAAATCTAAGTAATGGATGACATCCAGATCTCAATTAAAACTTGGGGCCATCACCAAAGTCCAGCCACGATTAATCGTCTGATTCGAATGAAGAACGCCCGAAATCGGGGATTCAGGAATTTACAGGAATAAGGAGGACATCGGATCACTTTCTCAGATCGAGTGAATATTGAAGCGATTCACTCTAAGTGGATGTCAATAACCGCGCCGTGATGTCTAAGAAATTTTCAATGGTGGATAAGTTGAGACTCATGGCACGCTTTTGGCAGGATCGAATTTAACCTGGCACTCAATCTGATTTCTCTGGGATTGTCAACACTTGTCAAGTGATGATGATTGTTTGAGAATGAAAAGATTGATTCGTACACCTGCAACTGGATGTCAGAACAGAGGAAGTATACTTGCTGCGGGGGTGGAGGATAAGCGAAAATCTACCGTCAATCTGAAGTGGATACATGACAAAGTGCTCTTGACAATACGCACAATATTCCTTTTGGGGGTTTTGGAAATCAAATCTTATAACTGAAATTCCAAGAAGGTATCTAAAACCCTGAGATTCTGTTTTCAAAAGCCTTTTCCAATCCTCACAAAGCAAGAATGGATCATTCCAAGGAGCCGGACTCATCTGTTTCTGGGTGTTTTTCACTCCCCTAATTTCTATGGAATTCTGAAGGCTGAGTTTAGCTTGGCAGTACCTCAGTTTATTCAACCTTGGCTTCTTGCTTGGATGTATTGGTGTAGAAGCGGATTCTCTAGTCTTTTATATTCCCAAAGTGGGAACAACTGGCTGTTACTTCAATTTCGCTACTGAGGCTTTGATTACCGTCTGGTCTCCATGCCTACATCCAATAGCTGGGTTTCGATGCCGACCCGAATTACAACTCCCAAATTTCTTACTGCATCACCGGGTATTTTACGTTGGGCAACGTATTTGGGATTTGCAGAAAAATCTGGTCGCATTTTACTTTCTGATGCGCATTGTATTTCTAAGCTGGACAGCAAGTATAGAATCTCAGCTAGCGCGTAGCAATGATGAATAAGCTTTTCAAAAGAAGCAGAACTGACCCAACTCGTCAGCAAGCTCCAAGCCCATTTTTTTTAATCGCTTAATTCATAAATGCCTTTGGTCGTTATAATCCACCACAAAAAAGCTAGAGAATGGTCCATTCAGTCTTTCGAATTTCTCGTGAACAATCCGAAAAGACTCTCAGAAATGTGTTTTTCGGTTTCGGAAAGAGGTTTGGCCTATCTCGCCGGATATACTTTGGATATTGAAGAAATGTCAGGTTTGGAACACCGATTGAAATATTTGAGTTGAAAGAGGGGCGAATTCCAGCTAACTCCCTCATTGCTCATATCCAGCCTTTATGAAAAATGCGACATAAAGTTCATGGGCTCTAGGGTGTTGACTGAAGAAGTTTCAATTGATCTGTCCTATTGTCAAAAAATCTAAAATACCTTCATGATTTCCATTAGTAATCCTAATGACCCAGAAGCTGCTCCAGCCTCCAAAGGCACTGGCTTTTTGCGGGTTGAATTCTGTATACTGACGATTATTCTTAGTGTTTGGTGCGAAAGGGATTGTTGAAGACAGGACCAGATAGATTTCCAAATTTATGTAAAAAAGAACCTGAAAATCCCCAACGAAATGATAAAACTATAATCAATTGGATGACGAGCCTCTGGCCCGCAAGCATTGTCCAAGAATACCCCTCTGCCGAATTCCCCCCAATTTTGAGATTGTCAAAGTTTGTCAGATGTTTTGAGGGAGCTTAAGCAGCCAGCTATTTCATCCAGATTTAATTCTTTCTGGATTTCAAAGCCAAAGATCTACAGGGTTTGAAATGCTTGAACTCGTAAGGAAAATCTGCCTGGCAGTGATCTTCACCACAGCTTTCCGATGATTGTTGCGGTAAAAGCTTTTGAATGTCGATGGCGATGCGACTACCTTGCCAAAGCCATTTTCGATGAGGCCGTTCTCAGGCAATTATAAAATTTCTGCAGCAATTTTTTTGGTTGAAAAATAATACAACCAACGTCAGAAGAGTTAGTGGATTGGCAGAAAACGGGAGCGATAAGTCGTTCGGATTAAAAAATGAAATCAAAATCATAACCGCTGCTCAAGTAGTCCTAATTTTGAAGCGGAGGACGATTCATTCGCAATCATTATGACCTCAGTCCAGTTGAAAGTATCTGAAAAAGATGATGATGAAGGCTCGCTTGAGAGAAGCGCATGGACCCATCAAAAACTGTGTTTCGAGTTTCACCGTCTTCTCATCTAAATGTAACAAATCGCAAAATCGCAAACCCTATGAGCGGGAAAATTACTCGTCAACCATTCTAAATGGGGCATAAGGTTGCCAGTAATAAATCCGGATATTCCAGGGCTCCGGCCAATGTACTCCGGCTATATTTAGGAACACTTCTAAATTAGCGCATTTGAAAAATAAATCAAATTCTAGCTTTTTAAAAGTAGGAAATTGAGTCCGAATTTTCACAAACATACCTATCTCTAATCTTTTAAAGCTTAAATAAAAATCAGACTCCCTTTTGGATTAAGAACAAAAGCCCGATTTCTCGAGGCTTTCACAATTTAATATTCGCCTTCGTTGAAGAGAAATCATCTTTTGTAGGATAAATCTGGCCAGATCTTCCTCGATGGTTTCGTAAGGTTTCCCATCATTCTTCCAATTCTGAAGGTTTCAACCACTCATCGAGCGCCCCGACGGATGCCATAACAATCAATTCCACAACCAACCTTAGAATGGTCCTGACACTCATAAAGAGGTGGCACTCCTATACAAGATAGAGTGTTTTCTACACAGACTAATTCGAAGATGTCCAGTATCATATGCTAATAGTTTAAGAGTTCTCTCTGTTAAAGGTGCAGAAAGACTAATTCTTTATTTTTAATGTATAACAGAGCGTGGTACGTCTGAAAATCGCCATAAACATACATGTAAGAGCCGCTTCAGAGAGATATATTCAATTGTCTCTACACATACCTCACTTTTCGCTTCACTGCCTTGAGAAAGACTTATTTTCTCTTTCTCATCGATAAGAAAAATCGCACACAGATCAGTTCTACTTCCGACGAAAGCGAGCGACATATTGCGTCTTGAATAATATGCACTGCCTCTTGTGCTTAAATATTACTGTATGACTGTGCCGCGAATTCGAGAAAAATCTTATTTTACTAAAGCAATTTTGATTTGCACTTGAATCAATTGCAGGAGTCTTGTTCATGCCCTCTACGTCTCCTATCATGATTATGCCTTGTGCATCCAGCGTATTCATCTAAAAAATGCTTTCAAACAAATAATCAGAGAAAAACTTACCCTGAGAAACGAGAAAAAGGCGAACGATCAAATTGGCTCCTTCGTTAAATATCGTGTGGGAGATTTTCCCGCCATTCATCCTGAATCGCTTTTGCCCGAGTGCACAAATACTACGAAGGAATTTCAACTGTCGCATACCCCATCCAAAATCTTTTCACTCAATCGTTGAAAATTTGCGACGGCTATTTGCGCAGCTATCGTACCAAACCTGATCTCTCTCGAGATCCAGAGTTCCGGCACCTCCCTCATCAACATCCCCGAGGATCATACTTCCTGCGCGATCACGCTCGGAGATTTAGGGTTGCGCTGATATTTGGAGAAAAGAGACGAATTTATTCCATGCTTACAGCGATGACTCATCTCCCCACCAAGATGTGAGGTCTCTGCAGCCCTGTCACACACGGACAGGAGAACTTTAGATCTAAGATCCTTCCACTGCCTTGCCCTCTGATCTTGTACAGACTTACATAATAGCCACAATTTTCCACCTTACTGACTAAGTCTATCCAGCGCTTCATCTGGCTCGCCTGCACCAGAGTAAGGTTCTCACGATAAACTTTAAATGTTTCTATGATAGCTGACTGAACAGTAGTCCAGTACCTCATAGGAGAACTCGCGATTTCAAAAAAGTGCTGAAGCCCGAGAGTCAAAATTCCTATTCTCGATCTGCGGGAGCGATTTCCTTCGAGCAGCACACCCTCTCTCTACTCGGTAACCCGAGTCGAGCGCGGGTATTCTGAGCGAATCATCGAAGGATGTTTAAGCTCTTAAAATGCCTCTGTTGGTTTTCTTCCCTAGTCGCGGCTCGTTCTCTAGAGCCTAGCTACACACGCTCTCGATATGCAGATTTTAATCAGCTACACGTTTTTAATACCTCTCGATTCCCATTTATTTCGACCACTGATACCTTTCCATAGAATAGATCTTCATTAGAGAGAGAGCACACTCGCCTGATTCGGCTATTTTCCCTCGACTCGATCAAGACAAGAATGAAAATCTCCGAGTGCATCCGCTATGAGCGCAGATAAATGTCTATCAAGTGAAATCTAGATGCACACGAAAAGACCCATGGTCTACAATTTCTCACATTGATATTCTAGAATTATTAAATTTTCTGATCACTATTCCTGTGTAAGACTGCTCAAATATCGACAGCACCTACGAATAGTCAGTGATCGTAGTTCACCGCTCAATTCTCCTATTAACTTCCGTCCAAAGCTCCATCCGCCTGTCCCAAATCACAACTCCAGCACTTCAATAAAACACTTTATTTCGTACACTGATAACACATTGAAAGAAGCGTCGCATAGCGCCTACAATTTGGGTTCTAGTGCGTCGATATTCAACACTTTAAACAAAACTTTAAGTCTAATTCCAAAAAGCACTTAGCTCTACGAGAAAGGGGTTTTTTTGCCATCTTTGATTCTTTCGAGCTGTGAATTACAGCTACAAAATTAACCTAGAGTTCTGAAAAATCAATCTTTTCAATGGCTGGAGTCGCCCAAAACTTCCGAGCCACACGAGAAAATATCATCTTAAAAAAATAATCTACCTCTCATTTTTAGCTGACGGAGACAAGATCGAGGCGGCGCGAGAGCTTTCACCAGGATCATCACAACGCTCCGGAAAAATCCTCGCTTTTGAAAATTTATTGCGGGTAAAGGACACTAAGGAATTCCTGGTGAAAGCATCTGGTCCCAAACTACAACCCGGGGAATTGCTAGTCAGCAAGCAACCATAAAGCTGATCCACGAAAAACAGTCAATAGAAGCGGGTATGAAAAAGTGAAGCGTGCAATAACACCGTAAGCATTGCTGACAGAGATTGAAATGAAAACATCAAAGATGGAGAAATCATGGAATCCACACCTGATGGGACGATCCGATGCGATGAATAGACTTGAGCCTTGAGAACATATGGAGTGGCTCTCAGGAAAGAAACAGCGTCGCACGGACGGAGCCTAAACGCTGGGAATCCCGAATGTCACTGCCCGAAAGCGCCATGGATGCGACTAAGACTGCCTCCTAGCGATGCAACGTGGCGAATCTTATCGGGATGAGGGGAAAAGCGACGCACGTCTGCCCCTCTTGCAAGTCTTAACTATTCAGGAGCCGGATGTCTAGCTCACTTGACGTAACCTAGCCCACACTTTCACGGCTCGAGACTCTGGAAACGTTGCATTCGCATGGATGCAGTCTTGCATACATCCAGGTACAGCGGTGTCACATTCCGGACAGAGCCTACGACACTTGATCCTACTTCTGGTATTATGTTCGCCTGGTCATGGATCTTCTACAAATATAGGTTCGTAGGTGAGGGATACCATGGAAAGGAAATCATTCCTCTTCGCTGGGAGTTCAAGAATCACAAATACCGCTTGAAGCAGAATAGAATAACTGTAATTCACAAGCGCGCTCAGAAAACATTGCGACGCGAACACAATGGACTCGAAAGACCCAGAAAAGCCCGTCAGGACAAAGTAAATGGCTCGATTGTAGTGCCTATCGCACAAATCTACGTCGTGCACACGAGGAGAATACCCAATAGAAAGGCATAGCGAAAGTTGGAACACACATTACTGCGAGAACGCCGGGACACACAGACGTCGAGCAGAAGTGACTGGCGAGGCAACGGATACCTCCAAGAAGCGCTTATGGCGAAAAATTGCTTGTTTAAAGAAGTCCATTAGCTTTTCGCTTATACACTTCAAGTGGAGTAACGTTGGAATTAATCGGACACACAAACGGTGCAGGTAAGACCACCCTGTTCAAATTGCGATCACAAGTCAGTGAGAAAGCCTGAACTCAGGAAACTTTCGAAGTAAGGCAAGAGACCGTACAAGCTAGTACTTTATGTAGAAGAACTCAGGAGCCATGTCACAGTCCTCGAAAATCCGAATTATAACAGTAGATCTGATTCAGTATATCCACAGTCAAGAAATTGAGTGCATCACACGACTTGCATAGGCAAGGAGAGGATGAAGCTCCAAGAGCCTCTACACTGGCCAAGTTATCAACTCGCGGTGTGCTTCACCGATCAGAGAAAAGTCGGAGACGCTTAATATCCGGTGTAGCGAAACCGTGGCACTCTGTCGATGATGGCTGAAAAGAGAGGCGCCACCTTGTACTGCTACAGTCGATAGATCTAACAACGAGTTGGACTGAATACGCTACCGCAGCTTTAAGAAGAACGCTTGGAGAACTTCGGTGCTTGCCGTTAATCTATCTCCTCGATCACATAGAGATGATCCAGACTAGATATTCTTGTGACGACCCATTATTCTTGGCTTTCTGAAAGTTTCTAGCTACTCCTCTACGTGGTATTATGAGTTCTGAAGCGACTCTGCCGACTACGATGGAACACACAAAAAGGACAACGCGCCTGCGAGCCGAGTGAGTACTCCAGAAGAATTTCGGTATAGCATAGCAAATACACCCTGAAATAATCTCAGAGAGAAAGCCTAAAATTAAAATAAGTCTGAAATAAAACTTTGGAGTCTCGGAATGCACCTACAAAAGGTTTATTTTATGATGTAGGGGGAAATAAGAGCAGATATTATCTGTTTGCCTCGGCTTATGAAATGAATTTTATCCGATAGGATTATATATTTTTGAAAATAGTAATTAAATGCTTGGCTTACCTACAATATCCATTATTTCAATGCCTCGTCATGTAGTCCGAAATAGAAACCTATCTTGACCGCAAACACATTCGCTGTAATCCTTTTTTAAATGTAATCTACCCCGCATAAACGGAAAGCTATCTGCGATATCATTTCAAAAAGGCAAAAAACAATGACACTGCGATAAAAAGAAGTACCCATGCTTGTGATTTCACCCAATTGACGGCATTCACATACTCGATGGGATCGCAATCAAATCTTCTTTTTCGCGGCTCAGCTACTTTTCGCGCAGTTAGTATCTCTACCAAACCATCTAGATTAGCCTTTAGACTGATCTAATCTACATATAATTAGATTTCCGAGAATCTCGAAATCCACTCCGCTATTCGGCTCCTTTCCCAGTCTGAATCTCAATTGATCCATTGATCCATAGTTGAAGCTTGTGGGATTTCTAGGCTTGCCTACTATGGTCGTTAATTAGATTCGCTTTTACTAAAATATTCTTGGCTTTCACTTGATTCTTAAGAGCCAATTCGTCCATTCGCGGTTACCGTGCCGTAAATGAAAGTGCTTGAGTAGCCCTTCCATAGAGTGCTTTTGGATTTAGTCGACAATATACACCAATAACGACTAAAGCAATTCTCATTTATGGGTTGGTGAGGAGGTTGCTACTTAAGATGAGACTTGGTTTCCCGAAGTGTATCTTCTCTCTCTGACGAAACCCTAATGAAGCTTTTAATATTAAAAAAAAAGTAAATTTGTACCCTAAAAAATGAAAATATCGGTGTTATTGAGCCCTGCCAGCTAGCCCGTCGGAAGACATCTTTTTATTAATTGGCTGAAACTTTAACTACTTATTACACTTAATGAAACCCAATTCAAGGCTAAGGTTAATTGTTATCAAAACCTCCTACGCCCTCACATTAACGAACATTGTATTTATCATAAATTGGTTTGTTCAAAAATAGTCGGCACAAATTTGTCTCCAAGCACCATTATTTTACTCTGTAACCAGCTGGAAACCTGCCAATAATTGCGGAGAGGTTTACATCAACTCGAATGCCTCCAACTTTATCTTTTTGTTGAAATAACCGTTTTAGCTCATCTTGCTTGATAAAAACCAATCATGCATAACCGTTAAGCAACCAAGTCGTATACTAGAAGTTAGCCCGCGCGCTAGATTTTTCCTTTAGAACATCTCCCGATATATTTCAAGAGTAATTGAGTAGACCATAGAGAATATTCGCACATACTCAGTGCGGTGGCCGAGCTGCAATCACCAGAATAATTGGAGCTGCGATCCTTGCAAGCACCCATTTCGAGCTTGTGTCCCTGGTCAATTGGTGCGGCAAACCAAAGACTTGTGTCAGAGTTACCAAACTCTCATTACTGCCCCGGAGATCTAACATTGTCTAGAGTAATAGGAACAAATAATTCCGCCTTGATATTCCTGACCAATTTTAAACCACTTGAGGAGGCTATCTTCGTATCTTAATGACTATAGAATAAGCGAGGTAATCACCTAATATATTATTATAACCTTAATTTACATGATGATTAATTTCGAGATAACTTCGGCCCTGACATAATGACCAATTGGGGGCAGATTTCTAGCCCTCACTCTGCTAATTTAAGTTAGGCGACTGCGATTCACTAGTATTTTTAATTAAACTTAGTGTTCAATTCAGTTTTATTACCTAATACCACCGAATGAATATAGCGCCTTTGTTGGCGCAGGGGGTATGTAATTTGAATTGTTCAATTTTTTCCGTTTATCTATCATAAAGTCGTGATATGTTGTTGGATACGCTTACTTTTTCTTCATGGTTAATAAGCCAAAATTTTTCTAACTCATTTGAGTTTAATACTCCTCAATAAAGACCACCCCAATCTCCCAGCGTTGGGTTGTCCAATAACTGTTTGTTTCGTTAACGTAAATCTGTCTGAAAGTAGTCTTTTAATTTTTAGTGTTATTAAATTTTGTTGTTGCGATAATGGAAAAAGTTTCCGCTAATAAAAAATGTTTGCTTGTTGGAATATTCGGCTTAGTATCTCAAAAAGTTTTGTCTTGTTTCTAACCTAAAAGTCTCAGCATATGAGCGCTCCCCCCATATCTCCACCCTCTACCATAGAAGTACCAATAGAGACTAAGTATTTCGCAGCACAAAGTTTCCAATATTGTCGTCTTGGTCACAGCTGTAAACAGAAAATAATTGTCAGGTCCAACCTTTGATGAGGGAATTCAAGATCGTGATAAAAATGATTCGTTCCCATAACCTTTTTAATCTTCCAGATGTTTTGAAAACCTCTTTATTTAGTGGTCGTCCTTTGATAATTCACCCGCAGCCAAGCGCCGGTCCCGGACTTTTGCGAATCCGAACACCGAAGTGGAATTTCATTAACAATATCTATATTCCAATTTGCGGTATATCTTCTTATACCAATCAATGAGGAGTAGAAATTTCATTGTACAAGAGAGATTCTAGAAATCGACGTGATTCTGACTCAGATTTATTGCGGTCTATAATCCGTCTGGTCTCAACAACATGAGATGTTAACTTAAGATTGCTGAATATCTAATAAGCTCATTTTACCTAGATATTTCCCTCGTTTTTTACAACCGAACTTGCTAAACATATCCAAAGTCACTTCTTCGTCTGAGACAAACCTTAGTACTAGGGTAAATTTTTCACTCGACCGATAGATATAATTTATGTCAATAGCTGATGAATAAACATAAACGAGTCTTGGAAACCTCTTCTGAAAATAGAACCACGAGCTAAGCTTAATCCAACAAATAACCGGATCCACTTAACCAGCCTCTTGCGAGGTAACCTTTCACAGCCCGCAGTAATCTCAAGTCTGGCCCAGATGTCCCAAAGCGACACCTAACACCACGGTCCTAATATCTCAAAACCTACGGATTGAATCTTGTTAAAACATAAGCGGCCTCAGGTCACTCATTACATTCCAGTCCCACACACCACACTGCGGGTAACGAAAGGGAATCTGGAGCGTCCATTTATCCCAATGTCAGCAAAGGCCCATTGTCTTGTACATCTTCCTCTCCTCACAACGGCACCAGTCCAATTCCAAAACTGCAATCCGAATAGTCAGGGTCCACAATATAAGGTGAGATGAATGAATTTCGAGAGAAATTTTAGTATTGGTACTCACCCTATCTCATCAAGAGTGAAGGAAGGGATCAGGCACAAGCCAGGTTGTGTAAAACTGCGAATGGGCAAGATTTTCCCACCGGTCACAAAGATCGCGCCTATGCCTGGTCAGAGAGCGTTATCTCATGCGCAATACGGGAAAAATCCACAATTTTTTCTACAACCGAGTCAGCGCTCATGAGGTGGTCGCATATCCAGACCTATTTTGTGCAGCGTACACGAGGTCGCATGCGACAGAAGCATAACTACGTATTGCTTTTGTAACTCGCTATACACCGGGCTTTCACATATCTGTGCGTTTTGGCCTTGACCTGACGTCATTGGCCAAGGAATGTAGTTCCGACCGTAGTCGGGTTGCCCTAGAATATAGGAAATTATCCCATGGCCGGCTTATCAGCTTTTGAAGCGTATCCATCCAAGCACCACCTACTCTTCGTTGTTTGTTGACTCAATGAAATCGCCTGTAAAAATATCGTATACACCATCTTGCGCCGAGTTTCTGAGTCAGCAACTCCACGCCGGACTTTGCCAAATCTTCTCGCTGGTCATCACAACTAACACGCCAGAAAGTATAGCGAAATCTGGGTGAAAAAAAGGAAAAACCGTTCAAATTCGCTCTATCCCGCGTGCTCACAGAATCAATAGAGGTGTGCTGTTAGACACACATCGATGAACGGTGTTTACCGGAGCAAAAAAACAACGACACGCATGGAGCACCACGATAAAAGAGACATGCAAGACTAGCGCAACTAAGGCCGCTTCTGACTAATATAACTTCCTCGCGGTCGTCAAAAGCTCCTTCTCACCGATATCCGAGGGCGTGGCACGAGAAACGAGTCCTAGTGACACACCACCAAGTAAATACATCTGTCGCTCAGAACATCGCTAGTAAGGAGATATAGCTCTGGCAATGGCAACCAGGAACAGCACCAAAAGCTGAGAATCCAGAACCTAGGCACAAAAAGTTGCGAGAGCGTGAAGATCTTTAATACGACTGTGAAGTGTCATGAAAATCCGTACGTCTAACAAACAGGTAACCCAAACAGAGACCAGGAACACAAAACCCACTAAAAGCTCACAGTTAGCCCAAGTTCTTCGATAATCACTTGGTAATATTGAAAGCAAGTAAGAATAACTCCCAGTACACGATCACTTTTGAGAAAGTACACGTCAGTACGAAAAAGGAAATCTGTGAGTAGTGAGTAATCGGTGTAAGCCACGAGAAGATCGAGAGGGGGGATATGGATACAGAATAAAAGAACGAAAGAGTATCAATTGTCTGTAAATTGCTTCGCCTTTCCGAACAATTGCAAAAACACCAAAGTTACACCTCGCCTTAATAGAGTATCACCAAGCGGCAAGAAATCTATCAAGCGCTTTTTCTGGCTCAATATCGAGTTAGTGAGCATTGGTGTTATATGCTCAAATAAATATATATTACGTAGCTTGCCAAACTGCGCCACCGTGAGTGTCTCCACTCACGGATTAGTCTATACCGCCGTGAGTGAAGACACTCAGATTCAATTAAATTTATCAAATCCGTCTCCGAATTACATCCTGCCCAGCATTCTAATCTGATGGATATGGCTCACCCTTCATTAGCCCATTGAAGAATCTTTTCAAAAAAGTTAAATTCATGAGAAATTCAGCTTAATGGTTCACTCTTGAAGAGGGCCTTCAGAACGATGTACTATGTTCTCAAATTAATTCTGTGTTTCACACTTAACAACAACATCATACACCCAGATTTACCCGCGCGGCCGAGCGCCCGGAGAGATGACAACATCAACCGGATCAAAATAATAAAAATATCAAAGATCGCTTTGAATTACAACCTGACAGCTATTCTAATCTATAGAGTCACTCTGGGCCGAGCCATTTAAACAACTAACTCGAAGAACACATCCTTCCAAAAAGTTAAATATCCGATAGAAGCAAGCCACACATAATTGAATTACACATGAAGCATGCGCTGTAAGTGATGGCTTAAGTTTCTAAAACTATTTCACACTATAAAAATTACCATCAAAATGAGCACCAATGAGCGATATCTTATTATTTCATAACATTCACACGTGCTTTTAGAACCCCTCACATCCCCGTAGCGCGAGACCACTGCACATAGAGATCCAATTTTAAGGTTGATGATACTGGTTTCAAAAAGGGATGAGCTCACTGACATCGAGAGAGGCCAGAGAACCAAGCTAAAGTGAGAGCGCATAAAGATCTTGAGCGTATATCTAGGAGCACGAATATGCCGTGTTATGATAAAACCAAAGAAAAAGCGATCCGCGAGGTTCACGCTTAGGCAAGTATGAAGTAAGTTTCTGATCTATCCCACTTGAGGCCACGCAACGTGGAACCGCTAAGCTCCGACAGATCCCTGTGTGCTGACCCCTAAGGGTAAGCCTAAGGAAAAAGGATAGCTAAATCAGCGCAAAGTCCAATCTGAAGAGCTGGTGTTTTTGGGGTTTAAACCAGTTTTGGTCACAAGTCAGGGCATTTTTGACCGTTTCTTTGTAACAAGTAAACCCAAATTATATTGCGGCATATTTTCAGTGATAGAAAAAGATTCATTCTTAGACATCCCAAAATCTACTTTCATTTCACTTTTTTTGTTTCTTTCGGCGGATTTATCCCAGCTTTTGCCTAAGCAAACTATGAGACAGCTACTCCTACGCGCCCGGAGCCGAAGAAATTAACGCTATGAGCTTACCGGACAGGGGAGTATCAGTAAAAAAAAGCCCGTCAAGGAGGCACTCGCTTACATTCATGAATTTGCGCAAAAGACCTATGCGAGACCCATTCAAAAGCATAATCATGTGCACGATTGAGATATGAAAGTCTCTATCAAATTAGCTGATTATGCTCAGGAAGATGAAACTACGGGTATGCGCGACTAAATATGCCAGTTTTGCGGAAACCAGACGTTTCTAGCTCATTAATAATGGAGCGCGGTAGGTGCCACTTACCGCAGAAGATAATTTTATTCTTCAACGGCTTGGGAGATGCCATCGCCAAGTTATATCAGTTTCCTGATTCCCCACGCCTGAGCGAATTAAATTCGGCCTATCTCACTGCTTCACTTCTATGCGTCTAACAGCTCGCGGAAGCACATGCAAAGCGCCCAATATCTCAGCATTTTCCGCCATCACTTACAGCTTGAGGCGTGAATGACTTGATTAATCAGTAGCTTCGAACCGAAATGGGAAAACCTCTCTAGAAAGTAAGAAGATACAATCTCGATCGTAGAAGCCTGCATAATGCATATCCCCCGAAAACAATCCCTACTAGGTATGGTCTATCCAAGCAGAGTGTAGGGGTTCGCGTAAAAAAGACCTGAGCCGTGGTATAAGTGTTAATCTCCCTACTTATGAGATGAAATCTATCAAAAAGCATCAAATACAATGCATCACTGCTGTCCCCACTTTCTGAAGTAATCGGGAAAATCGCCCGCCCGATTGTCACTCAACAAGGGATTCAAAAAATTCTGCGCCAAGGAGGCAGAGATGTGCTGGATGGAGTTTTATCTAATCGGAGTCTTCACACCTTGAAGTTCTAAACTTTGCCAGACAGTCTTGAAAAGCCAAATAGCCGACGAGTTTGCTTTCACGTACGATCTCCACCCCTTGTGCCAACTGAGACCATCCCAAAAATCATGGAAAACATTGCCACTAATTACTATGCCCCTTATTAAGACAAAAGCGATATATGCTGAGCGATCTGAGGAGAAGAGAACGATGAAGTGATGGTGAAAATAAGGCTTGTTCGAGATTTGGGAGAGACACTTCCGTGAGTCTTCAAAATTAATCCCCACCCACAGGACACACAATTTCTCTAGCTCAACACCATCGTAATATGAATGAGTCGATGCTTCCTCTCCAACCACAAAACAATCACTTAGTCACTATCTCGTTGAGAGAGGCACAACGCCGAGACTTCAAGCTGATTGCTGATATTCCGGCTAGGTTCGAGTATCCCGTTATATATGTAGCTCTCGAATGATAAGTCGCATTTGTAATGTATCTATTAGCGCTAGACTCCAAATGCGCGTCCGTACCTGATTGTCTTCACACGATCCGCATCTTCGAGCTTCTTCAGAATTGGACGCGACTATTGGAGGGAAAATTGAAGCCCGTTTTTTAAAGCCACTTTCGAGAGAAGCAGCGATACAGAATATTCAATAGATAAGCTAATATATATCAAAAGTACTATATAGTGAGAAGTCTGATATTTTCGTGAGTTTTGCAGCTCTCTGATTTTTCTTCAAGACGTTCCTAATATGGCGTTCTCGTCTTAATTCACGGCGTTTTCCCTAATTTCTCTCCTCGAGAGCTTCTCTGCTAGTAATGAAAGATCCGGCCTGGCCTGCATTGGATCCATCGCGTACATATCCCAAAAATCAGCCAATCATGTTATGATTTTCTTCCATTTTCCGCTTGCACTGTGACATTAATGCGCAATTGCATAAGCTTTCGATGAACTTCTCGGGAATACACCCGTAACTTGTCAGCCCCGTTTCGCTCTTTCCGAACTGTATTTTTGATCTTCCTGGAAAAAAGCCAAAGTCAATCCTTCTCTACACCCGAGCCACGGAATCAAAACTTGCGAATGAGCAGTCTGCCTAGCAGGAAAGCTCCCCTATAATTCGCTGTTGGCTTTCACAATTAGTCCGTCCTTGTGCTCCGACCCAAACATCGCATAGCCGGCCCTGAGTTCTGATTCGACTTTCCCAAAAAAAAAAAACAATCAGAATTCCATTTTGACCAGTCAGTTGACCATTATAGGATGCCTTGACAGTGATAAAGTGGAGTGGCCACGATGAAGAATCTCGCGAGAGTAATGGCCTAAGATCCGCGGAGCGAACAGTCATTTTTAAAATCTGCACACCATCATATTATTTCGACAATTCTTTATCGGTTAGGGGGAACCCCCTGAGAAGAGAGAGTCAAAAAAAAGAAGTAAACCTAGAAATGGGCCTCCGGAGGTTCACACATATTGAGACCTCCGAAGACAATCTTCTGGAAATTTTTTCAATCGCAGCTAAATTCCCAAATAAATCGGTAAGAAAAGTAGGGCGCTTATCCCCATAATGATCCAGATCGATATAGTGTTTTTTCAGCCCTCTACCTTCCAACCGGCAATATCTCTTCGGTCTGGGTTAACTCTTATTCCGTAAGGAATTGTACTTCTGACTTCATATAAACCAATTAATTCTGCGGAAGCGAAAAAACAGCATTCGATGATCAACGAATGTGCCGTAAAAACCCAAAAGTGTAGCCTAAAACGAAAATTGAAGAATCAGCCAGAAAATAAAAGTTACATCACTAAAAAAAACAAATTCTCATTCTGATATGCCTGATTATGGCATCCTTGGCAGAACAATCGAATAATAAGCAAAGGATTATGGGTTGCAAGGAATTTCTAAGGAAGTTTAAAAACCTGCATAACTTAAATAAATTACAATAACTTTGCACACCGATCGGAATAGGGAACATCAAAGAAATTTTATTTTAATAACAATATGGAATCACAAAATCCTCAACCTCTAAAGAAATTCGTG
>Ga0163217_1078973_pt1 | contig 18214 bp, 14 predicted proteins | sample SynspAceP_FD_185933 | JGI IMG/M metagenome (GOLD analysis project Ga0163217, IMG submission 185933) | Saline lake microbial communities from Ace Lake in Antarctica - Synechococcus sp. Ace-P (PacBio error correction) | ecosystem: Environmental > Aquatic > Non-marine Saline and Alkaline > Saline ...
AGGAGAGAGATAAAATCCCAGATCTGTCCCTTGGAAAGAATTATGGAAAAGCTTGAAAAATAAGCCCTTATGGAAAGGAAAGAAGTTTTTGGCTACCGACCCTTCCGAAAAATATTTTTCCATGAAAGAAATATCGTATTCCCCAATTGGAAACCAATTGGGCTTTTTTCTTAAATCGCCTTTTTAATCCAATTTCTCCTGGAAATCAACGCAATTTTCTATAATTTAAAAAAACGCTCCAGAAAAAAATATTTGAAGCTGCAGGATTTTTTAGGTGAAAAGTACGCCCTCTTAAAGTAGCAATAGGAATAGGCAATAAACCCACCCCTAAAATATTTTTACACTCGTTGGGTAATCTTTTTTTTGATGACAAGGCTGGTAAGAAAACAATTAATGTATATATGGTTTCCTATTGGGTTTATATAATATCAATTATCACTAAGTAGCCGCCCGCTTTTTTTAAATTTTTAAAACTGGGAAGGTATGGGCAGTCCCTATTTTTTCTAATTCTTATTTATTGCATCTCATGCCATACGGGCAAGGGGCTGTAATTTGGGTTTTCATTTCCGAAAGTTTTTTCCGAATCATTTGAGCAGGCCTCCGGTCAGGCCTTTGGAAAGTTTCTGTACTTGGGTGCTTGCCTGGCTTATACCTCCTCTATCCATGCTCTTTTTGCATGGGGTAGGCCATGGACCTGTTTTTTGGATTCTTTTGCCTTTTATGAAATGGTGCTCCAAATTGATCTTCGTGATTTTTATGATGCGGAAACCAAAGGGAATTACGGCCTGGAAGAACTCAGTAAAAAACTGAGTAAAATAAAGAGAAAGAAGATCGATGATACTCTAGTCATTATATCGAAAATTTTTTTACTGTACATCCGGAATAAGTTAAATACTAATTCAATAACACGTCATAATTTTAAGGATAATTCATTAAATTGTATTAAAATCTAATATTATGGAAAGATGTTACTTTTGGCAGCCAGGGTGCTCATAGGGATTTCCTTAGCCTTATGGTCGGTGTACTGTCGGCCATACTAATTAGCTTGTGGTTGTCTGTTTGATTTTAGTCCGCATTTTGGCTTTCTTTTTAATTGGGAAGCGCGACCCCCCTATCTTTCAAGACCTATTCAAATTCCAGTTAATAATGGGAATACTAGAACCAAAAAAAAAGCAACTCCTTAGGGTTGCTTTTACCCAATATGTAACTTTCCTAGATAGTACAACTATGTTTTACAGAAGAGTGCCTTGGAAACTGATTGTACACCCGAGAATTCTATTTTCTTAAACCTCTTAAGTACTATCAACTTCTTTTCCTGATCTCAAATATCATTAAAACTATCCCAATTGACCCTCCAATACTATCCGCGCATTGAGGCCCAAATTATTAGAATTCATATCGCCAGCAATAGCGCATTATCTTGTTAAAAACCTATCTACGTTTAAACCGATTTGCCTTCCATGCTGCCTTGGTACTTTTCTTGATGTTTTAAGTCTGTGTAAGTAAATGCCGATACCAAAAGCTCATTATGACAATAACTAATCACCAATAACCAACCTGGTGGATGTTTTATGACATATACCGAATTTTAATTGTCACAACAATGAATGTAGTCCATTTCTTGAACACCACAACTATATTAGCGTAAAAAATAGTATCCATGGAACTGTTACGCTCAAGAAACTTTCCCACTATGACCTAAACAATTTAGCAACAAGCTATACTATACAACTTGGACAAACTACCACAACAATACAAGCAACTGCAAAGGCAACCGCTAAATGTCAATACCAGGTCAATAAAAATTGAAATTTTCTTTTCATTACTTTATTTTTTTAAATTGTTTTCCATAGTCCCATCACGCATCAACCAAAGGAGAAGCCTTCTATTCTTGATTGGGGTTTTTGCTAGGTTTAACATTTTCAATTGCATCATTGTAAATAATGCAACCCAAAATATTTACAACTAAAAGTTAGATTTAGATCCTTGGATTTTTTCCAAAATATCAACAGTTCAACGCCAAACAAAACCTTAGACAAAATGTAGATTTAACCTTACAATTAACACTATAAATTCTGTAGTTCACTTTTTTTTAAAAATGCTTTAGAAATACCAATCCCTAAGAACCAATTAAAGACTGCTTAATTGGTTTGAGGTAAGCGTTCGCCGATGGAAAAAAAATGAAGATATCTTTTAGCTATAGGTTTATAACCACATTGCCTTTTTTACGGCCTGTATGCCACATACCTTAATGTGCATCTGGAACTTCAGCCAAGGAATACGTTGATGGCGAGACCGAGCGGGTTCAATTGATTCTCCTTTCCAGAAGTCCGGTCAGAGCAGAAAGCATTGTCGAAGTTTGGGAAACAGCTTATTAGGCCCGGAGCAGAAAACTTAGCCTTTTACTGTCCAAATATAGAGGTTCCCATAACATAAATAAAAAAAGGCAATGGAAAACCAAGTACTTGGTGAGATGTTAATGGTTCCATTTTGGTCAAGTATTTGTTTGCATTCGGAAAGAGAGGAACCTTTTGCCGTAACCGTTCCAAATAGCAATATCGAACAATTCCCCCGTTTTTTGTAAAGTTTATTTTTGTATAGTCTATACGTAATCCGCCCCAAGAGATTTTTACCAATCTCCAAATTGGAGGAACTTACAAACCCCAGTCCACTTCCGCAACCATTATATTTTGCCACTGTAACGCGCAGCCGTACCCCAAACTTCCAGAGGCACCATTTATGAGCACTTTTTTTGACCACTTTTCACTTTTGCCGCATACTCATTTAAAAAAATTCCAGGAAGTCCAATGGCCCATCACAGATGGTGGCAGCCTCCTCGAAGGGATAGTATTTTAGTTTTGCGATTAACCAATCCATCCTCTGACATACATAAGTATTCTGCATTCTGCCCTGTCCAACATATCGATTCCCCAAAACTTCATCCCCTACTTGGAAGTTTAGAACATTGACCCCAAATAGATTCAATTACGCCCAGCGAAAACCGGTCCCAGCTATAAGGATAACTTAGGCTTAGTTAGACCATAAAAAGTCTACCGTACCAACGGACTTCCTTCTCGCTCAATGGTTCCGCGGTGGTTACGCACTTGCTGTTTTTTACCTTTTATTAAAATTTCATTTTTCCCAAGGTTGGGGTTTTTGAGTTTATTTCCCTTAATTTTCAACATTGGAAGCACCAATACTTTGGTAATTATTATTGCTTTCATATTTTTTTTGAGACAAAATGTATACAGTTGCAAAATAAGTCAATGTTCTAATTTCAAAATCGGAAACAAAGTCACAAGAGTTTTTTAATCGGTTCTGTTATTTGGAAATCCGTTTAACTTAAAGGCTAAAATGGCAGTGACCTTAAATTTTTTAATTCCATGTGCCATAAATCCGGTTGGGTTTTTCCTGAAAATCCCGTTCCAGACGACCCAAACAGTTATAAAAACCGCACTGCTTATAAAATTGGAACAGCCTTAAATCGTTTTCATTCATTTACAATTCACCTTTTTACATAAACCATTTAATGGAATAAGTTAATTTAAACCTGTACCTATTGCCCTTCCCTTGTTATGTAGGATGTATAGAATAGCATTTCAGAGTGTTTGACCTGCCACTCCCATAAAACCGATTATTTCCTAACCTATTTCTTAATACACCTTAATTTGGACGGCATTTAAATACTTGTTCAATATTAGTGGTTTTTTAAAAAAAGAAGATTTATATCTTATCTCCCTTAAAAAGTGGTGTGGTGCTCTGATCGAAGGTCTCCCAAACCTTTACGCTCATGAGGGTATACGGCCTTGGAGATTGTATCTATACTTTATATTAATATATATAATCTTGGTTGAGACCCCAAAATAGTATTTTCGAAAAAATTTTCGAGGCAAGTTCTAAATCGTCCAGGGGAATTAGGTTTGTTATTAAGATGGGTAACAAATTGCTATCTAATTGAAATCTGAAATGATAAAGCGTATGGCCATTTTTAAAGAAATTAACATTAGTTTAATATTTCTGTGATAAAAACCCAAATAATTCTTTCAGCGAATATGATTTTAATTTACAACAAAGATGTTAGAAATGGCAATACCGGTCGTTCGGGTGGAAATCGGAAATCTTATTTAGCCAATCGTTTTCTTCCAATATGCTCTTGGAGTTTATGGCCATTGTCTTTTTTTAAAAAATTAGGCTATTGAATACGGTCTTGGAGTTAAAAACCAACTGTCGAAGCCAAAGCTAGAATGGTGAGGTGTTTTTTTGAGAGGGATCGGCGCACTTTAGCCTTAAAGGTTTCCAAACGATAGGTATTAACAAAGTCGGAAAAAGTTCTTCCCATACTCCCTCATTGAGAAGCTGGGATAAAAATGATTGGAATGGAATTTGTATCCTTTCCGCGCAAAGCCGAATTGTGAGGTTTAGAATCCAAGTATGGCGGTTCTTCCAAACATCAACCTGATCCAATTGACGCCTTATATTTCTTGAGTAAGGCACATTATTGAATAATGATTTTTGGTACTTTCCTTTAGAGGATTCGAATTGGACTATCCTCTCCCAAAACCTCCCTCCTGAGTTTCTGAAAAACTGCGCATACCGTACATCGGCTTGAGTATTGGCTCCACAAATAAATAAAGCCATGCATTGGTATCTGTGAGCAAACACCTTGTTCTATTAATTTAATGGTTTCTTGTCTTCCCCAAAAAGGGCATTAACATAGAATCAGTAAGTTCCAATGCCCTACCCATTAGATCGGTTTCCAAGGCAGCTTCCACTTTTAACAATTCCATTTTCCTACTTGCTCTTTCTTTCCCAAAAACCGCATAAGCCATGGGTTGTACCTCCAACCTCATCCATCTTTCGGTTTCATCGCCGTGGTAATTTCCTCAAAAACGCCATCCCTCTTCGCCTTTTCCCATAACAAAAGTGCATGTCCCTAATATAAGGTTGACACTTTAAATTCAGGTTTTGAGTTCTACCGCCTTTTTTCGAAAGAGACGATAGCAAGATTCAAATTCTCCCCTCAAAACAGTAATCAAAATAAAAACCCTTTAAAATGATAATTTATTGAGGAAAAACTGGAATCAACTGTAGGGCCCTGTTTCAATAATATATATCGTGACGCGGCCAAATCTACCTTGGCCTACCAAGGTGGATGCCATGCTTGGATAATACTCAACGATGGGACCCGCTCATATACTTGTAAACCTAATGCCGATAGGTTCCTGGAGATCCATTTTTTTTTGATGAGGCTGCATAAGAACAAATGCAATTGAACACTCGGTGCAAGTTTTCAATTTAAATTCCATGGGCCTTTATCCAAAAAGGGCTGTCCTTTTGCAAAGGCTTCCTCTAAAGGGGACCACGCCTATTTGTTTCCTAAAAGGGTATATCCCAAATGCATCCCTAAAATGGGCCACATGCGGAAATGGGGCCACTCTCAAGGATTTTTTCTAAAATAGAAATCCCTCTTTCAAATATCTGACTTCCCATTTTTTAGAATTATGATATCTACCTTTAAATAGCGTGGTATACATCAACCGGTATTTCTAGATCTTTGCCACGCAATTGGTCTTCAATATTAAAGTGACCTATATGTTCCGCAGCAACCTTTCGGCAAATAAGAAACACTGATTTCATCTTGGACGGCAAAGACGTCTTCCCAAGGACCGATCTAAAAGTCTCGGGACGCAAAATGAAAATCCGTCCTTTACATCGATCAGCTGAGGCAGTTATACGCATTTTATTTCCGGATAAACGCACACTCCCTTAGCCAAAATAGTAGATACATTAAGTTCCCTGGCCAATCTGTACTAATAGGAAGGTTTAATATTTTTAAAGTGAAAAGAAGACGTTTCTCGAGGTTACTTTTTAATCCCTTTTTAAATTTTTGCAAGGGCGTTAATAATTTTCCTCGTCATTCCCGTCACCTAAAATATTCGTTATCCGGATTGGGGGCTCATATTCAGCTAAAATGGAAGTACAGCAATTGATTTTGTATTCCTTTTGGGGCAATAGCCTTAGTTCGAAACTTTTCCGGAATTTTTAATTCCTTGGTTTGATTACTGCAAAAGACTTCAACCGGTTTTGAGATATTTTTTAATCAACCTTCCCTAGGGACCTCCGTTAATACATGTGGATGATTTTTTTGAGTTCATCGTTCAGGTTACCGGAAAGGAGTAAATTGAACCTGCTAACTCCCAAGCTCTCGATTCGTGAAGCTAAATTACCCCATCTCCATAACTTCCGTTCCATCAAAAAACAAATATCTCTAAATGCAGCCCCTATTCTCAGTGGTACAGGGTTTTCCATCTGCAATGCCAATTGAATGTTCTATGGCACATTCCACAGCCTCTAAACCACTTGCAAAAACACTCAAGTGGGTGCCATCGGCCGTAATATTGAAGAATGTCTCATTATGATGTTCATGATTTAATTCAAACTCCATGTCGCATGGCGTTTCCGCATTACCGCAGACCGCGGCATTCTCATCCCTTTGCGATAAAAAGCGGTAATCACCAACTATGTCCGTAACATTATAGCGGGATAACGGCGATTTTTTTTGTTAGGCATTGAATAAGAAGTGATTGGTGGTTTCTACTTATGTACGGCACTCAAGCCAAAAAATATAAATTTTGGTAAATAACGAATTTTCAGTGTAGTTTTTTAAAAAAGATATAACTTAAGTTTTCCAAAGGATTTATTTTTTTATAGATGTTTACTGCTGTTAATCCTCCCAAGAACAAGAAAAAAAACCTTTCACGAATAACCCGTTAAGGAGATAAAATAGTAAAAACCAAGTCAATGAAAAAAGCAAAATATCTTATCCTCCTTTTCAGCATTTTGGTCATGTTTAACATTCCTCAGTCCCTTTTGTAAAGCCATGGTCGAAGGCGGAACTTTGACCCAACCAAATAACATTCCGTCAATATTTGTGCAATGTGGCCAGCGAATTTCCCCGAAACTCATTAAAGATATAAAAATTTGGAGGACTGGGAGGCTGTTCGTGAGGAACAGCACTCAAACAATTTTCAGAGATGTTGGGCTACAGGGAGCCACTTTCGGAAAGGTCTCCCTTAAATGTGACCAAAACAGGAGCATTCAAAAAAGGATACCGGATCCGAAAAAGCTTTACTACGAATCTTTACCACGGTCTAATATGTACCGCCAATCCTTCTATATTCCCCAAATGGAATTCAAAAAACCGTGCCCGCCATTTTGTATGTTAGTGGCCATGCCCATTCCCAAAAAATACAACATATCCAAGCAACATGCCAAGAATTTCCGCCGAAAACGGCTTTGTGTGCATGATTATCGAAAAAAAAACCCCCCGCGCCCCGCCGCATTTTTCCCCCCCCCCCCCCCCAAAAAAAAAAGAAAAAAAGGAGAAGTAGAAGGTGAAACATTTAGGTCAGGAATCAAACGGATGGTTTCCCATTGGTACAGTGAGGCTACAATCCCTGCCAGGGTGAAGTAATGGAACGGCATTCGGGGTTTTAGAATCTATTGTCCGCAAATGCCAAGAAGTAGATCAAATAATAATCTGGGCGTAACCCGGCCTTTCTGGAGGGCGGCTCCCAAAGCTGGTATCTGCCGGCCTGCCGATCCGAGAATAAAAGCTGCTGCAGCCGTGGCATTGGTGCAAGTTTCGCTTGGAAGGCCAATAGCTGCCAAAAAACCATCGATGACGCATTGCGACTGTATGATGCCGACAACCACCTATGGCATCGACCTTCTCCGACATTGGGAGCATTGATCGCGCCAAGGCATTATGATTGCAACATATCCAGTCGTGAACCTATTACTATTCATCGAGGCCGTCCATTCGATTTACCACAAGAATAAAACCAATTTAATTCCTTCTATGGAAAACCAGAAAAATTTTAATTATGAAAGAATGCTACTGGAGGGCATAGTTAATGGATCGAAGGAAGACTCCGCCCAGAATTTTATCATTCTTTATAAAAGAATATAAAAAGGCAAGAAGGTAAACCTGAAAGCCCTTTACTAATATTGACATCACCAAAGGAACTGTCAGAGCAAAGAAGTTTTTTAAAGTCTATATTAAATGGTGTACGTCAAAATGACGTAGAAACGAAATCTATCAGATTCGTTCGTAGCCTGGCACAGCGCCAGAAATTAAAAACGTAAAACAACCTGGAAATTCCTATAAGAAACGAGGTAAAGAGCTTTTTTGAAAAAGAAAAAACGTTTGTGGGCATTTCCCGATGCACCCCGACCGTTTGATATGCGATAGATTTTGTCTTGCGAGTAAGTCAGGAGATGAACGAAAGGATTACAGTTTTGTTTCCGAGAAAGGATGGCGCTTGAAGGTTTCCCTTCCATACAGGGGCACCCAAAATCCGCCAAAACCCTTGGTGGGCTCGTAATTTGAAAATCCCAATGAAGAACGCTATGCATCGGCAGGATTGGCCAGGAGGTCTGGGCGAACAAAATGACTGTAGCCTATTTTTGAGGCCTTCGGGCATCGGCGACACTGGCTTGGTCCGCATCAACAGCAATCGGCATGTACGGAGGGCAGCAAGATTTGGCCGGGAAGAACCATCGCCCCAATGCGTGTCCCTATGACGTGCCTCCGTTGTTTTGGAAGCCTATGCGAAAGCAATCCCTGGCTGGGGATGCCCACAACATTAGCATTCTGGCAACAGGGTGAAATGGCAGCTAATTGCCGCTACCGCCGCTTTTGTTTGAGTGGTCATGTAAAAATCACTTTTCTTAAAATCCCCCGGCCACCCGCACGTGCCCAGCGATTCAACGGGGAAGGGAGAAGCCATAGAAATGCTTAATTGTTTTAAGGTGACGGCACTCTTGCCGCAAAGGTGGTAGGTTTGCCAATTATCCCGATTGATCGGTTGTTATCGCAATGAGCCCAAAACATATGAGTGGACCCAAGAACCTTTAATGAATAAATTTTAGATAGGCCTGATGGCTACAAAAAAGTTTCAAAAGTATCCCAATGGCCGATGTTTAATTTTTAAGGAATGCTTTTCCGCTACATTTCAAAAAAAGAAATGAATCCAAATATAAGTATAGGCTTTAATGATTCGAACATTAGGATTAAACGCATAATGAATACTATATTCCCCAGACCAGCTTTTAAATTAGAATTGCTTCATATGAATGTTTAATAGCCTGATTAGGGATTAATTGGCTAATCTTTAGTTACTACAGTGAACAAATCCTATGATTCTATCTATCTAGCAGCACCCTCGACGCCCGCTTTGGTATGGCGTAATTACCATCTTCCAAGGGCTCATTGCCCATTTCATTTCCCATGACATGAATCTGGACAAATACTCAGATCGGAAGCCCTTGGCCTTATCCAATTCAATAATCTGGCCGGGACTCCGATCGCCATACGTCCCATAATCGTGGTCATACTACTTTCTGCCCCCGAATTCAACGTTTGTTCCACATAGGCTTGGATCCCCAATATTGCGCCGATTAAACACAAAGGTCTTGTTCAACTCGAGATGAAAGGTCGTCCCTATGCACGTATCGCCAAAGTTGCATTGCCCTGAAATTGTCCGAGAAACTGATAACGCTCATCGGCTCTAGCTTTGGTAACTTAACGTTTGAACCGCCCATTCGGTTGGCGCAATTGTCCATTTGGCGACATTGTAGGGCGTGCAATTTCGAGCCGTGCCGCCATACCCGAACCTCCACATAATGATGATCAAATATTTCCCCATGATCTGGAACCTTCAACATTGGCCCTACCACCCATTCGCTGCCTTTTGATGGGGTACACCTTGTTTTATCCAGTTGTGACATTCATCTGGTGTACTGGCCTGCCCTGCCCAGCTGTCCACTCCAAAGCCAAATTAAAAATAATGCCAGTTACTAAATTTGGGTATTTCTAGTTCTGTCTGGCCTTCTTTTCGTGGATGTTACGGTGGCTTTGCCCACATGTATAATACATCATCGGCAGAAAGCAATTCACCGATTTCCCCTGGAATGTATTTTCGTTACCATTTCTTCATGGGCAATTTTCGTAACCGGAATTGCAGACCCTACAACAACGTTCAGTTTTTCTCGGCGCCTTTTTTTCCGGTTTCGATTACTTTAACGAATAGCCCGGGCCATCTAACGGCCAAAAGGTTTTTCCAAAACACATGTTTTCCAGCGTCTATAGCATGTTGAAAAATGTTGGGACGAGAATTCCTGGGAGGGGTGGCCAAGATGACCGCGTCGCACTCCGCAATAACCTTCCAAAAAGCATCCAACCCCAAAAATTGTCGTTCTTTCGGTACAGCTTACCCTGAATGCGGAAAATTTGGGCGGATACCTGCTGAAGGCTATTAATCGAGCTCAATGCCTGAAAACAATCGGCCCATAGCGACTAAGCTGCAACCGATTTTTGAAAAGCCATCAAAGCTTGAAAAATAGCTTCCGGTTGACGAGCCGCGCAACCTACAAATCCCAATTTAATTATCTCCTGCCCCAGTTACGTTTGCACTTGAAAATATCGGTAAGTGGCTAAAGACCATACCGGCTGCTAGCGTCCTTGGCCGGTGGTCTTTACGAAAGTTCTTCTGGTCTGCTTTATTTAGTTCTTTCTAATCGCTATTTATTTTGGGTTCTAAATCTTTCCATTTTTAATGAGTTCATTTTGAGCAATAAAAAAATTTGGAAATCGCCCTTTATTTTTGAAATGGGTGGTTTGCTGATTTCCTTTCCACCGGATTTTACCATTCACTGTCATCCACGATCATTTCGTTTAGGAAAACAAATAGCTTTCCGAAGGTTTCGATAATTTAAGCTCAAAGTTCTTCTATACAGTTTGCAATATGCTATTTAAACAAAAGGTTATACCCATTTGGGCAGGCCAAAAATAATAAGATCAACCAAACCTAAAGATCATCAAAAACCTTTAGCCCATTTGCTCAATTCCATTTTTCCTTTTTTGCCGATTTTTCCCAAAGGCAATTAAGAAGCCAACAGGCAGGGCCCGATGCAAGGTGACACTATTACGGTAAGGCCTTGTGCCAAAAACAATCAGTTCAATAGGCAAATTGCCGAAAACTATCGCGACCAATAGCAACCGATTACAATGACAACATACCATAGCACGTACTTTTTTATCGATGCGAGTTTCATCCAAACCCCAACGCATCTGAATATCAAAACCCCACCCAAGGTGGGCATTACCCAATAAGGAAGAAAAAGTAGGCTGCAAAAAAGCCCCAGGCATAAGGCATTAGAAGCATAAGATCCGAAAATCGGCTCCAAATGCCATTCCCAATTGTCAGTGGCGCTATTACCGCTATACCCTTGGGAAAATAAAACTGATGCACCGACCAAGAGTACGGTCCGAAGGTAATACTCCCAAAATAACAATCCCTGTAAAATACCTTCCCGTTCGTGAGCCTTGATTTGCTTTTGTTACCATCCTTTTTCCTGCACAGAATAGGCCTGGTAAAAAGCACCGGCAATAGAAAACTCCGATGCCAACCACGCTAAAGCGAGCAATTTCGGAACCTGTCGGAATTCCAAAGTAAATTTTTTTCCCAACTTGAAGATCTGGATTAGAACATAATCAGGTAAGTACAAAGGATACCAACATAAAATGACCATAACCGATCAATAACTTTTTTCCAAGAAATCCTAAAAAAAGGTCTTAAAAAACAGCAAGAAAATGGCAAAGGCCGATTTATTCCAAATAATCCATGGGGGTTCGGTGACATGGACAAGGTTCACTAAAGACCATTCCCTCCCGGCAACCCTATGGAATTTCCCAGCTTGAACGATGCTGCTACTAAAAGAAGCCCCGACCCCAACTGCAGCAAATTGCAAGCCCAACTAATGTATCTGAGGCCGATCTGCTTGGAGCAATGAAATCTCAGATGTAATGCTATTCCTTGTGGAAAACCACTGTAAAACGCACCCAATGAACAAACGCACAACGCACTATCCCAAGAGTTGATAATCGTAGTTCCGCCAATCCTAGATGCAAACAGCCAAAACTACCAAGGACCCAAAACATGGGCTTGCCGTATAAAGCCAGGACCGATAAGCTCAAAAATTTTTTTTTCATTTTTTTTAAAAGGAAATAGAATTTTATTAGTCAAATATTCTAGCAGAACTCTAGCATTTTATCACTTCATGCACAAGCTTAGCGCCTTCCGAAAAATCCTAATTGCATTCATCTTAAAATGGAAAGTTAAAATTTTTTATTCCGCATAATCTTAATTTTTTTCCTCCCAAAGTGGTTAGTACCAGGCTAGCAAGGCATGAAATCATGACCATTTTCAGGAAGATTTCCCCAAGTTACATCCGTTAGGATGTGATTAAAAGTTGCTCGATAATTTACCTTAAGTGGTAATCGTTAGATTGGCTGAATAATTTATATAATAATATCATAACCTATACACAATTAGAAATTTTAAACGCTAATCCAGTTTTTGAGCTGTTGGTATTAGCGTTAGGGAACTGACAACAGATACAAATTTCATTAAATCCTCGTCAACTGAAAATATCTTTTATAGGGTTTTCGGGAAATGTCCGCAATTCCAATAGACCAACCTTCCTTCATATAAAGGATAAATTTTCATCATAGGGTTCTTTACAATATACAATGCCCACCTCTTGCTTATATGTTTCGCGTCTTAAATCTTGGGGGCCTCGAGGCCTGCTGCTGCAATCATTCCAGAAAAACTATGGATAGTCGCTTCGTGGTAAATTTTTCGCCTGGCGCCTTGTCGTCTAACTACCAACCCTTTAACAAGCGATCTATTCTGTGTGGCAACCCCAAGTAAGGGCAGTATTCCAATATTACATTGCAGGGCTTGGATGCACCCTATGGACAACAATCTGGCACGGGCACTGTTGCAAACCATCGCTCCAGTGCCATCGCCCTTGCCATATGAAATCCGGTTATGATCTTTCCTGCAACGATTACGCTTTATACTCATTTTTTTTTCAATCCGGGAAACCTACCAAGGTATCGTGCAACGAAAATCAACCCCTCGCGCAAGGGCATTGCCCATCGTATTCGAAAATTTTCGACCGGAGCGCACAAAAAGTGCCGCCTCTCCACCATCACCACGAATAAAATCTGGAGTTTATGCCTGTATAATCATGGCCTCAACAGAAACCATAAATTCCTGTTTCCTACCAATGCACGAAAACCATACAGCATAGGTCGCGCAGTTTTTTATCCCAAATACAATTGAATTGAAATGGGGTCTGCAAAAGGCGGAATGCGATGGAGGGAATGAACTGCAATACCTGGTTTATATGCCTGATCTTTGCCTATTTTTCTCCCGTATTTCTTATGGTCTGGCAAAATTCCCCCCCCGTGACGCGGGCTTTGCCCCTTGTGACAGTTTTATTTCAAATCATTTTAAACCGAAGGTCGTAAAGCATTTTCACGAAACGTTCTTTCTTAAAGTGCCATCCACCGTTTTCTACAGCCGAAAATAGCCTGTACCAAGTTTGCCAGATTAGGTCTCGCGCATATTTTCAGATGAATGATCGCTGATACCACCCTCACCCGTATTATGGGCGAAATTTCCCCATTTAGCAACCCTTGTTAGGCCATAATGGCATTGTTGCTCAAAAGAACCGAAACCTCATTTGCCGAAATAATTCAAAAAGGCTTTGAAGAATAGGGTTGTTTCAATCCTTAACCTCCTATGTAAGTAACCTGGGAAACTCCCCTAATATTCTTTGGATATTCTTTGCATACATGGGAGTGTTCCATCCATTCATTATCCTGAGTGGGATATAGTCCATCTGCGTACCAAAAAGGTTCGGATCCGTCTCCCCTTTCGCCCTTCGTAAGATTACCGACTTAACAATAACGGTTCAAGGGCCGTCCCTCAGTATCCGTCTCCACAAAATAATTGCCAATTACTCTCTGGCCGTATGGATTGCCAAAACATACCGAACCGCCGGGATCAAAAGGAAAGTTAACGCCTTATGGTAATGGCGTTTTTGAAGGATATCAAGACCACCCATCAGAAGCAATGGCCCCACCAATATGAAACTCCATAAAATTGGGAAGCCAAAAAAGAAATGCAGATAATGGCAATGACCAACTACAAGTTTGAAATAAGAATAAAACGTTCACGGACCTTCCATAAGAAAGGCATCGTTTAAGTTTAAACAACAAAAATAAGAAACAAGAATTGTATTGCTGCAGTCTAATATACATGTTAATTAATAAGAAGTTTAAAAATCAACCTAGCGGTTTTTTTGGGCCATGCAAAAAAATGAACAGAAAGCGAACTTTTGAGATAATTTAAATCTAAACTTATTCCAATGTAAACACAGCCAAACTTTTAAGATTGTCCGTCGGAATGCTCAGGAATAAACTCCGAAGACTTCCCGCCCATGGCGGGGACAGGCCTTCTCCGTCCTCTCCTTTTTACAAATTATCGCACAAAAGCTCTCTCATTTTCTGAGGAGCTTTTACTCAGTTTCAGAACCCTTCGGCCTGGCGCTCAGGATAAACTCCGAGACTTCCCGCCCAATAGCGGAACAGCTTCTCGTCTCTCCATTTAGCAAAACTATCGCCCCAAAAAGCCCCTCAATTTCTGAAGAGCTTTTTAACCCAGGTACAAGGCCCTTCGGCTGCGGCTCAGGAAATAAACTTCCGAGACTCCGCCCATGGCGGGACAAGCTTTCTCGTCTCTCCTTTTACAAAATTATCGCCAACAAAAAAGGCTCCTCATTTCTGAAAGAGCTTTTTACTCAGTTCAGCCCTTCGGCTGCGCTCAGGATAAACTCCGAGACTTCCCGCCCATAGCGAACAGGCTTCTCGCTCTCCATTTACCAAAACCTTATCGCCCACAAAAAAGCCCTCATTTCTGAAGAAGCTTTTTACCAAGTACAGGCCCTTCGCTGCGCTCAGGATAAACTCCGAGACTTCCCGCCCATGGCGGGACAAGGCCTTTCTCGTCTCTCCTTTTACAAAAATTATCGCCCGAACAAAAAAGCCCCCTCATTTTCTGAAGAGCTTTTTACTCAGTACAGGCCTCGGCCTGCCCGCTTCAGGATAAACTCCGAGACTTCCGCCCATAGCGGGACAGGCTTCTCGTCTCTCCTTTTACAAAATATCGCTCACAAACAAAAGCTCCTCATTTCTGAAGAGCTTTTTAACTGCGTACAGGCGGAGAGACTCGAAATCTCACACACTTGCGGCACTAGATCCTAGTTTTTTGCCGATTTGGCATCAAAAAAACTACCAAAATAAACTTTAATATCAAAATTACTTATGTAATTTAAAAAATCAAATAACAACCATAAAAAAGGCATTAAAACCATCATTTGTTGTACGCTATAGTGTACCCAGATTTTGTTCTTTTATATAAAACGAGGCAATGGCTACTATTCAGGCAAACACTTAGAAGAAAGAAAAAATAACGCTGGGCTTTATCCTATTTCTATTCGGAATTAACCAAAATAGGAAATCCACTTATAATGTTATACAGGACAATATGTTTTGATGAAAAATACCTGGGACTCCGTAAAGCAAAGTCAAAAAAAATATCCTAAAGCTAACCGTTTAAACAATCTTATATCGGCCAAGTTAGCAGAATCAATAAAATCACTTTACGGACATCGAGAGCGATATTAAACAAATTACTCGAATTGCAGAAATCAGGAAAACCATTAAAAACAAGGAAAAGAGCCATTTCTTTTTATCATTCACGAAGCTTTAATTTTGAGGAATTAGAAAAGAAATAAAAGTATTCTCGCATTAATTGTGAGCAACCCTTTATTAAATGAATTAAAGGCTACCCTAATGAGCAAAAACATTGAACCTGTCAAGGAAAATTAACCCCGCTTTTTTGCGAGGCTTTATCTCCCAATTTTGAGAACTCGAAAAGCATCCGTTGGGGAAAGGAGCATCTAAAACACTTGTTTTCATACGTACATGCACAACAGAGCCTCCCAACAAGGCCTTGTCTCCAAAGACAGTTTACCTTTTGGAAACCCACGATGGAAAGATTAAATTAGAATTCGCAAACCATTAAAATCGGTCTTACTTCCGGAGGAAATCAAAACTCCTTGAAGAATCTAGACCTTTCCGACTAACCCAAAACAGCACCACACTCGCAATGTATTTTCTTTTTCAGTTTTTATCTCGCTGGAAATGCGGGTTTCCGCGATGTGAGTTCAGATGAAATGGGAAAAATGTGCAGGAGAACGGATTTACTATACCATGAATAAGAATCAAAAAAAAACCTTCGCTCAAAATACATGAAAAACTTCGAAAAATATTGACCGATACCTTCCCTACAAAAGTTCACAGAGCGATTAATATTTTTCCAGAACTGCGGGAAGCAAACGATATGCCAAAGATATTTTTATAGGTTAGCAAGACCTGCAAACGAAAAGATTGAAACAGGTAATTTAGCGCAAATTGGCCGACAAAGCGGAAATCACAAAGAAAATCACAAATGCACGTATCGCGCATTCCTTTGCAAATAATCTCGCGGGGACCGAATTTCCGTTACAAGTTCTTACAAACTTTACAATCATTCTGATATTAAAACGACCATTGACCTACCAAACAAAACTTTAATAAATAAAGAATCTGGACGATGCCCTAGATAGTGTAATTGGTTTTATATCTGTTCGCATATTACGCTTAAATTACCTTGATAAATAGCTCAATTTGAAAATGATCAAATGTAATTTTTGTTCATATAAATTTATGGTGTTTTCAACGTTTTTTCGTGAACAATAATATAAAGTGGGAACAATGAATTATCAAGGAATTGTACAATATGCATTGACCACCTTCAGAAAAACGGGTAAAATCCAAGCCGAATGGATTGATAAAAACCCAATGAAGCCTTGGACGGTACGATTATACTCACCTTGAACGGCAAGCACTATCAAGTTTTGGTATGAAAATTAAAAAAAGAGCTAAGAATATCCACCTACCAAAATTGGAAAGCATTTCGCCAAGGAAATTATGATCCGTTTATGCGATTGTGGCACCAACGTAATCCTAAAATAAAAGAAGAGCTTCGTAATAGGAAATCGCCTCCTTGAGGCGAACGGCCAACATGTACCTCAGCGAAAAAGAATTTTCCTTTGTTGGATGCCAACGACCCGTCCCCGATCCAAAAAATAAAACTACCAACAGGGCATTTACCCAAACCGGACTAACAGTCGTTCACCAGTTTCTGTTGGGACGATGCATGGGTCAACAAAACCTACCGTGAAATAAGCCGATAAAACGGATACAGGTATCCGGGCACTATTGCGCATATCTTCATGGCCTCAGGGATGAACCGGTTTTCCTTGTTCCAACTTAAAACAAGGACACTTATATAATCGACAAAAGCTCCTTTTGAAAAATGGATTTTGGCCTAAAAAAAAGTTTGTATTATTATCTCATCTGGCAATTGGAACATAATCGTTTTGCGGATAATAATAACTTTTTTCAATTGGAAGGAACATTTAAAATTAAAAAGAGAGAAAAACATTCTGGGAGGAGACCCGCTGGGGATATTTATACTTAATTACCTTCGACCGGAGGATGGACCTTTATACACCACGGAACCGAGAAACGAACTGATGAAGAATTATAGACTTGTTTCCTAGTCAAAGCGGTAATGTCAAAAATCTACGAAAAAATTCTGGAAGGAGAAATACCGAGGTAAAAAGATGCCGGTTTTCATCCTTGTGCTCGCTTACGCCTGACCTATATAAATGAAAGGAGATAAAGACGTTGTTACGGAAAACGCGCAAAAATATACAAATGAGTACCTACAGGATAAACTTTAAACAACTTCAATCAAAGAAGCCACCGATTTCTTTCTCAGAAATGTTGGCCGCTTGGAACGAAGGTTTTAAAAAATTTCATTTGATTTATACTTGGTTGGTGCGGTCGCCCCGTGATATAAGGAATGACGGCATAAATGAGATTCCACCAAAGTAGAATCTACAAGGAACATCGATTTTGCCGTGTCTATTTAAAGATAAGAGTACCTATGAAAAATTAAAAGAGTAACTTATCACATTCCCTTTCCAAAATATTCAAGTCATAAAGGATTCGCATATTTTACTTAATTAATCGTATTCCCAAGAATATTGGAAACGAACACGTTAGGATAGACTCCCGTTTCTTTTCCCCCGAAAACTTTTCCCTCCGCCTTTGGTTGATTTCGCATTTTTTATTTCGCGATATTACTTCTCGGTTTCACTTCGTAGAAAGTAGGGTTTTAAGATGCCT
>Ga0163217_1063935_pt1 | contig 18212 bp, 21 predicted proteins | sample SynspAceP_FD_185933 | JGI IMG/M metagenome (GOLD analysis project Ga0163217, IMG submission 185933) | Saline lake microbial communities from Ace Lake in Antarctica - Synechococcus sp. Ace-P (PacBio error correction) | ecosystem: Environmental > Aquatic > Non-marine Saline and Alkaline > Saline ...
GAGAGAGATCCAGCTGGCCCCCGCCCTCTTTGGGTGGGGGGGGAAACGGGCCGGGGTGCCAAAAAACTTGGGCCAGCAAAAAGGCCAGGGCGGTTGGGCCCCCGGCGGAGGGTCCCCCGCCCAGGACCGAGGCGGGGAAGTTCCGAAAACAAAGAAAAGCTTTTGGGGAAATGCAAGGCGGCGCTTGATCCTGGCCGGAAACCCAGGCCGCTTCCGCCATGGGACGCCACAATCACCAAAATCCATCGTCCGAGCTTGGCCTTGGCCCTGACACCCTCCAAACCGATGCTTTCCCCCCTTGGTACCGGCGCTTGCCCCAACCTTCGGTTTTGCCCGACGCCTGTTAACACCCTGCGGGAAACCAAGCCATGAGAGCGCGGCCCTTTGGCCAGCTGAGCCCGTGCTGGTGCTGTTTCTTCTGCGCCATTGCCCCGTTCGTGATCCACGTGGAAGCGGGCTCAGCCGATCGACGCCGACTACGGCGAAACGCCTGACGATCCTGGCGATTCGCGCAGCAAACAGCCAGCTTCAGCATCCCCCCAGGGACGGTCGCGCTTGCAGCTGGCGGTCCAGCGGCCAATCGCTGCGGTTGGCGCTTTCCTATCTTGCTTCGATCAAGGACCAGTCCGGGTGGCCCCAGCCCTTCAGGGCCCGCCATGCACCCCTGTCTCTTTCCTGTTCGGCGCCGACTCAATCCGGCTGCTCTATCCGGGGTCAGCTCCGACGCCCAGCCGTCCCGGCAACGGCCACCCCGAACGGCGCGACTGCGCGCCGCCCCTTGAAGGCGGTTGCTGGCCCGTGAACCGTGAATTCCCGGAAGCAAGACCGCTCGATCGGTTGCAACATCCAATGGCATCCCGGCAAAGGAGCCGCCGGATCTGAAAGCCCTACTTCGGGCCGCTTAAGGTGCCACGCATGCAGGTGCCCCCTTCGATCTCACCGAGCAGCTTCATCAACTCGGTGAAAGCCCTCCGAAGAAATGCCGTATTGAAGGTGTTTGCGCAGTGGGCAATACATCGGCGGGGCCCAACGATTGCCCAGTTCGAGCAAATTTCGCCGCCACGATCGGCTGTCCCCCACGCAATCGGCTTGCAACAGCGGAACTGGACTCCCTCGTCCTGGCCCTGCGTGGTCTTTTGGCATCGGCCCGGGCGATGAGGTGATCCCCAGTTCGTTCAGTTTTTTCGCCACCGCCGAGCGATCAGTTCCGTCGGCGCCACGCCGGTCTTTGTCGACGTCGAGAGGCTCGTATCTGCTCGATCTGGGGCGGAATTGAGGCGTCCTCTCACACCGGCCACCCGCGCCCTGATGCCTGTCCCACCTGTTTCGGCCGCCCCGTCCGACATGGAGCGGCTGATGGCCATTTGCCAGCGCCCACAACCTACGAGTGATCGAAGACCTGCGCCCAGGCCAGCGGCGCCAGCTGGGGCGGGTTCAGGCCCCTGGGCAACCTGGGGCGATCGGGTTGTTTCAGCCCCTTCTTCCCCACCAAGAACCCTCGGGCGTGCCGGCGACGGCGTGCGTCACCTGCCCGCGGATGGGGCCTTGCCCAACGCATCCGCGAGCTGGCCGGCCACGGCATGCCGCGCCCGTGCACACCTGCTGGGTTTACAACAGCCGCCTCGATGCCCTGCAGGCGGCCGTACTCAACGTCAAGCTGCCCTACCTGCAGGGCTGGATCGAGCGCAGGAGCCAGCTGGCCCGCCAGCTACCGGCGTGAGCTGGAAGGCACCCCGGGTTTTGGCGCTGCCCGGAAGCCGACCCGAGGGGCAACAGCTGGAACCATTTCGTGGTGCGCAATCCCCGCTGTCCCCACAGCCTGCCCAGTTGGCGCGGGGCGTTGCACCCCTTTCGCCAGCCAGCGCCGAGTTTGGGCTACCGGAGAGCTCCTGCCGGCGACTGGATCAAGCAGGACTGGCCAGCGCCGGCGTGCAGACGATCATCTATTACCCGATCCCGAATCCACCGCCAGCCGGCCTATGCCGGTCCTGGCTACGGGCCCGGCAGCCTGCGGCACCGAGCCGGCTGACCCTCCGCAAGTACTCAGCCTGCCGATCTTCCGGAACTGACGCGCACGGAGCAGCAGCAAGCGTGTGTGGAGGTGGTGCGCCCGCGTCTGCGCCATCTCGCTAGCGCCAGGAGCCCAAGCGACCAACACTGGGCGGCCTGAGCGGCTTGTCGCAAACCAGTTCAGCGCAAACAGCTAGCCGCAAAGACGCGTAGAGCTGCTTGAAATGGGCCTGTTGCTGCCGGTGCTCCCACGATCGGCGCCGGGTAACCGAAGCCGTTCGAGGGGGCGCGAGGTGCCGCCTTGAGCAGATCGGCCGGTGGCCCACGCGCCCACTCGGCCAGCCAGCGACGGATGTAGGTTGCCCTCGGCATCGAAGCGAGTCCCCTGGGTGTACGGGTTGAACGAATGCGTAGCGGTTTGGGGTCCATGCCGCTGCTGGCGCTCCACGCCAGCCCCGTTGTTGCGGCCAGATCGCCGTCCACCAGGCGCTCCTGAAGCCCGCCTTCGCCCCAGCGCCAGTTCGATTGATCAGATCCTTGACCAGAAAGGAGGCGACGATCAAATGCGGCAGCCGGTTGTGCACCAGCCGCTGGCGTTGAGCTGACGCAATCGCCGCATCCATCACATCGCACGCCGGTGAGGCCCTCGCACCAGGCCCGAAAGCGACAGGATCGTCTCCCAGGGGGAACTGGCGCACTGGGCCCGGTAGGCGGCCGTCGGCCAGGGCCGGGAATGGGAACAACGCCCTGCTGGTAGAACTCGCGCCAGGCCAGCTCCTGCTCCAGAGGTGATCGCTGTTTGCTGCCCCGCTGCCGCGGCCGGTGCTCATCGCCTGGGGCGCGGCCCAGGCCCTGACGGGGACTGAGGGTGCCGAAGCGCAGGGCGCGCTGAGCCCGGGGTTCCCGCTTCGCCGGGCAAGGTTGCGGCCGGAGTCCCGTAGTTGAGGCCAGGCGGCATGGCTTGAAGCCCTCCAGCTTGCCTCGGGCGCCGCCTCAACCAGGCCGGCCAGGCGTCAGATTTCGGCGCCCGGCGAAGCTGCACCCAGGTTTGGCCAGATTCCTCAGCGCCTTTGCCGGCTCCGCCGGGCAACTCTGCTCTCAGCGCCTGGGACGCAAGTCCGCGCCAGATCCTGCGGCCGCTGGCGCCGGGGTGGGGGTGGAGTGTGGGCGGCGGGCCTCTCCTCCAGGTTTGCCGCCAGCGCGCCAGTAGGGCCCATAGACGCGATAGGATGGCCACTGCCGGTGCTGAGGGTATCGGGTGGAAACCAGCAGCTGGTCCCGCCGCGAGCACTTTCCGCCAGCGGCCTGCAGGGTGCGGCCCACTTTGCGGTCGCGCTCCGCCGGCGCCTCCACTTCCCGGTTCCAGCCCACGCCCGCGCCCGATCGTGGCGGCGAGCCTGGGCAGCAAGCGCGACGGGGTCGTGCAGCCCAGCAGTTGGCTGCCGGCGGCGCGCCAGCCTTGCCTGGAGTTCGCGCAGGCTCTCGGCGAGAAACCACAGCCGCGCAACTGAATTGAATCCGCTGCCGCCAGCTCGCCGATCCGATCACTAACAACCCGTGACAGCAGCGGTGGCACGGCAGGCGGCGGCCGGCCGAAGGTTGTCCGCCAGCGCAGGTTCCGCGGCCGTGCAGAACAGCCAGCGAGTGCTCCTTCCGGGCGGCGGCGAAACGCACTCATCGAGGCCGAGCAGCTGGCGGCCGCGGAACCAGGCGTGAACGCTCTTGCCTATGAGGGCCTCATCGCCACTGGCAAGGGCGGCATCGAGGGCGGCGGGCTCGATCAGCAAGCACCTCAGGTCCTCGTCCTCGTCGGCGGGCGGGCCGCTCGCTGCAGGCGCTGAGCTCGCGGCCAGGAACCAGGTTGGATCAGCTCGTCGGAGTAAGCCGGGGCAGGGCAGCAATCAGACCGAGCGAGTCCAGCGGGCGGCCGCTGAAGGCCGGCTCTTCGCCCAGCTCGCGCTGCATCGAACCAGATGGGTCTTCGCCGCTTCCAGGGTGGCGCAGGGAACTCGAGATGCGCGTTTCCAACACGACGCGAAGCGGTACCTGGCGCAGGATCACCACCGGCCCGTCGTGAGCACGGGCCACCGCCAGGGGGGCGCCCGGGGTGGCGGAATGATCCCGTAGGTGCTCCACCCCCATCGCAGCACCACCGGTTGAGCTCGAACGGATCCTTGCGGGCCTGCAGGGCCCGCCGTGGTTTCCAGGTGGGTGGACGGCTCGGGGGCGGCAGCGGAGCCATGGAGCAGGGCTGAGGGGATTCCAGCATGACCCGCCTGCCGTAGCCGGCGCGGTTCACTCCAGAAGCGATGCTCCCCCACTCAGGCCAGCCAGTGGCGACCAGGCAGGAGCTGCGGTTGGTGTCTCCTTGGAGCCCGCCAGCAGCCTGGCCTGCAGCAAAGCGGCGGCCGTTGTGGTTCCCCGGGTGGCACACCCTGGCTCGATCGCCGCCAGCGGCGCCAATCAGCACGAAGGTGCGCTGGCGCAGGCGGGGTGGGCGCAGCTCCAGCTGGAGCGGCCGACCCCTGATCTGGCGGCTGTGGCCGTGGCCACCACCCCAGAGCAGGTCGAGATCGAGGCTGCGGGGCCCCCAAAGGCACCAGCCGCTGGCGGCCGAAACGCGCCTCCCAGGCCTCTTTTGCTGCCGCCGAACCAGCAGGTCCCAGCGGATCGGGCCAGGATTCGCTGTTTTGCTAGGGCGGCGCCGCTGGCAGCCCGCTCCACCAAGCGCACGCAATTGAGAAACGGCGGCTGCCCGGCGGACCACCCCCGGCGCCGTGCGGACAGCCGGCCGACTCAAACGCATTTCAGCAACGGCTCAGGCCCACCCAATCCAGGATTCCCGCTCGTTGAATCAACAACGGGCCAACGCAAGGCGTGAGCGTGGCAGCGGATCGCCGAGTTGGCCCCAAGGCGATGGCCTTGTCAAGGGCGGGCCTCAGGTTCCGTGACGGCCAGCTTCGCGCTCCAGCAACGCTTTTTGCCTCAAAGCCCACGGGTAGCCACGCAGGGAGCCGTCGCTGCCGATGACGCGGTGGCAGGGGAATGGCCAGGGCGATCGGTTGGCGCGCAGGCCTGGGCCACGGCCCGCCAACCGAAGCGGGGTTTCGCCCAGAACGGCGGGCGAGCTCGGCATAGCTCACCGTGCGGCCGGCGGGAATCAGGTCAGCTCCTGCCAGACCCGCCGGCGGAAGGGCGTCCTGCCAGATCCAGCGGCGTGGCGCAACCGGCTCGTCGATGGCGGCGGCACCTGGGCAGCCAGCCCTCCAGCTCGGGATCGGCCCGCGGCGAGCTCGGCTGCGGGAATGGCGCTGGCAACAGCTTCTTCGCTCAGTGGGCCTGGCTGAATCGCCCAAGGTGATCGCCAGAATGCCGCGCGCGTGGCGGCGAGCAGGATCCAGCCAAGCAGCAGGGCCGAAGCAGGAAGCGAAAACGGTTCAGAGCCCATGCCGGCGGGCGCAATTCACGACACGATTTTTGTCGGCCCAAAGCGCGACGAAACAAAGGCCCCCGGCTGTCGTGCAACACCCGATTCAATGCTCAGGCAGGAGAAAGCAGACGAAAATGTTGGATCGATCGCGTTCGACTCTTTGCTTGCAGCGCTCAGGGATTGATTCCACGCCGATCGAGCCCACCCTCTTGATGGAATACCAGCGGCCTTGAAAGGGAGAGGTGGTGAATTGGGGGATGATTGAAAGAGGAAGGCCATCACTCAGGCTTTGCGTTTCCCCATTCAACCTCCATAATGTGCAGATTGATCCCCACTCGGGACTGGCGCTCTGTGGCTGTTGCGCGCACCCCTTGTCCGCCAGCGCAGCTTCCCCCTTTCGAAGCCCAACCCATCGCCTTTGCCACCTACCTCGGCAAGGAGGCCCTGGTGGAATGGCACCGCGCCAGCTTTCAAGAACCTGAGCGGTTGCAGCATGGGCAGTGGGCAACCCCCAAAGAACCTACCAGTGCGAGTCGGGCGATGCGTGCTGACAGCCCGAGTGGGTCACGCAACCCCTGCAAGGCGGTCTCCCGAGAGGGGGCGACCCGGCATCATCTTGGACCGGCGGGTAAGACGGGAAGGAGGGTCATGGCAGGGAATCTGGAATGCCCCAGCCATGCCCGCCGCCGCTGCTCCGCTCGAGCTGATCCGGCCAACGGCGAATCAGAGATGAATCAGAAATCAGATCCTGTCGCCCCTGTTTACGCTAGCCAGGGGTGCGCCTCGTACCGACTGAGCCCTCTGTCCCCTGTTCGTTTGCGGCGTCCCAGATCGAACGCCCGTGCAGCTCTATTCGCAAGAAAAGGGGCGTTTGCCTTTGTTTCACCTTGCAAGGACAAGCTGGAGGCCGAGCGACCACCAGCCTCTTAAGCCACAAACTGCCCCAGCAAGCCGCATCAGCTCCTTTTTGCTGAACGACTCCAACGGCGGCGGTGGGGGCCTCCCCTGGTTCCCGCTCAAATCCTGGCCACTCAGGCTTTCTTCAACTTGGTGTAGCCCTTGTCCCGTGCGCCTTGCCAGCTGCTTGAGGCTGCCACCCGACAGCTTGGAGAAAGCTTGGCCTTTGCCCAGCAAGGGCCTGGGCGCGCCGGAAGGAGCATCGGGCAGGATCGTGCCAGCTGCTCACGGGCTTTCACCTGAGCGTTGGAAGATGCGCCTCCACGCGGCGATAACCCGGGCATCGCTGCCGGCAAGTTCTCGGTGGCCTTCTGCTCAAGCAGATCGGCAATCGAATGGGACCGCGGGCTCATGGCTGTTCGGTTGAATCAAAGTTCCCGTTATCTGGCGCGGGGTGAGTTTCGGCAGAGCCCTGGCTGTCGACCGCCGATTCACTGTCGAGTGCCGCAGCCGTGGCCGCCCTTGGCCTGGCCGCCAACGGTGGCCTGGGTGATCAAGCCGCCTGAACATCTCCACCAGCCAAAGCCGCTCTGGCGCTCACTCTCATCAATCTGCCCCCAACCATCGCGTCACCGGTGTCCTCCATTTCGCGGATCCGGCGCCGACTGGGCGTTGAGGGCATGCAGCCGCAAGCATTGGTCCGTTGCTATCATCAGCCAGTCGGCCTCCAGTTTCGCCCAGCTCCGTTTCAGCTCGCAATCCCACGGCGACGGTCGCTCTGGCCTTGAGAACCCCCGCGAACGATTGGCCGACACCAGCGCCGCGCCGGATTCGCTGTAGGTGGTCCCCAGGGCTCTTGGCTCCGGGGATGGGCGGGAACTCGCTGGCCTGAGCGCAGGCCATGCTGCCCGACGGGAAACTGATATCCATTCTGGGGCAAAGAGTAATGAGGCACAGCTGCAAGCTGCGCATCATTTGCAGCTGAGCGCAGCTGGTCCGCTGCCGTTGCTGTACTGCCTTGCCAGGGATGGGGGCAAAAAAAATTTTTTTTTTCCCCTTTTTTGGCCCCCCCCCCCCGCCCACGGAGGAATGGCCTGGGGGTGGCCCCCATGCTTGTCGGATGGTGCTGTGGATTCGCCGCTGATGGAGACGTTCGAGTTCTTGCAAAACAGCCCTGCCGGTGCTGATCGTGGCGGTGGTCACCCAGTTGACACTGGTGGTGCGCAGCAGTCCTGGAAACCGCAAGACCCGGCGCTTTTTGCGGGCCGATCTCGCCACCGAAAGCCGAGGGAGGGCTGCGAGGGCTGGACATCTTCGCTGGCCTCACTGCAAACGCGGCCACGTCACGGATGTGAAACCAGCTGGGGCCTGGTCTTGGCGATCGCGATTGCGGCGATCCAATGCAAAGGAGGAAATAACGTGCGACTGTCGCGCGGCGGTCAAGGGGGCGCTGCCCACCTGAGCCAAAAAAGCAAAAAAGGAGTTTCAAGGTGGCATCTGGCCCTGAAGGGAGGCCTTTCCGCCTGATCATCGGTACACCGAGGCCTGCAACAACTAACTTCTCATCCTCCGAACCCACGATCAGCCCGGATTTTCCGAGGAGGGGGTGGAAGTTGCGCCGCAAGATCTTCCGTGACTTCGTGTTGTGGCCCAAGCAGCAAATCCATGTCAATGCGACAAGGCCAGGGCGATTGGCCAGCCTGTTGCTGAAAGGACATGGATGGACCTAGGAAAACTTGAGGCGCTGAGGAGGCACTGAGCAACTCCGGATCCGATTGACGCCGCCCGCCAGCTGAAACCAAGGATCAGAAGCGCTCGCTGAGGCAGCGGGGGATCAGCGCCTTCTGGAATGCGTCCCAGAACTTGAGCTCACCCACCAGGGCACGCTGCCAAGCCGTGGCGTCTGCCGAAGGACTACCGCTTCTTCGCACCGAAGTGCTGGTGAAGTCTTTTGGCAACTTTGATTAGCAGCAGCTCCGCAGGCAGCCCTTTTTGGGAACCTAAGGCTGGTACGCATATACATCGTCACTGCCCTGGCCTATGAATCGGAATCCAGTTCCAGGCCAGCTGTTCCCCGCTGCCCCAAATTTTATTGAGCTCTACGGAACCGAAGCAAAAATGTGAAGTTTCCCTGGAACAGGCGCCGCCTGGCCTGATGGTTTTCCGTTTTGCCCACGTTGTGAGGGCAAGGAGTACGGGGCTCATATTGGCAGGCGGCCACAAGCGCCTATCAGTCCGGAGCTGTCGTCATAAGCCACCCTCACGGCCGTAACGCAATCTGGAGGAACAAAGTTACCTCGACCACCTGGTTCCTGCTTCTACCTCGTCGCCCAAGCCAAGACAGGAATCTCTCACTACTCTGAGGCGCAATCTCGGTGTGAACTCCGAACGGCATTTGGTTGCTTCAGAACAAGAATCATGCAGGCAATGAAAGAACGTGATGGCGCCTATGTCCTCAGAGGAAGGGTGGCAGGTGGATGATGCCTACTTTGGCGGAAAGAACGCTGTGGTGGCAAGCCCTGGGTCGTGATCGGAGAACAAGGGTGCCGGTCGTTGGCAAGCCGTCCTCTGTCGATGAGGCGGGCCACCCCCGGTATATAAACTGCCACCGTGCCCACGTTCTCTTTGCCGCTATTGCTGATTGGGCCCAGATTTCACTGGCGATAGGCTGTTGCAGTGATTCTCGATGGGCTGGCTTTGCTTTCCGCGCGTTGCAAGAAGTCGTTGCTTCCATCATCCGTGGTCCGTAAAGGGTCGTCATCCAAGAATTACCAGAATTCCGTGGATAAACACGGTGCTCAACAACTTGGAAAACCCAGCTTCAGCGGCAGCTTCCATGCCCTTCGCTTCGAAAAAGTAACCGACCTGATCGTACTTGGGCGCCTTCAGCTTACCGCTTCATCGGCGGTTTCAATCTGGCGCAATGACCGAGCGTGTGGTTCAATGCCATCTGCAGCCTGTTCAAGCACGGCCGGAACGACTCCTGAGGTGTGCGGAGTTTGCTACCTAATCGAGTTTGCAATGTCGTGCTTATTTGCTACGGTAGATCGATCATTGCAAATCCTGGAGGCTGCTCTGAAAGACTTTGAGCGGGTTGAGATCAAGCGTCCAGCAGCTGAGGAATAAGACAGCGCTGAGATCAAACCCTTGATGAGGCGGCCATGCCCTAGCAACAGGGCCATCCCTGATCACGAACAACACACGTGAATTCGCCAAGGTGCCGAGCCTTTCGCTCCAAAGCTGGTGTCAGCGGCTAACCATCACCGCCCTCACCACGCCGGGAATCTGCGGGCGTAAGTCAGTCCAGACGCCCCCTGGCCCCAATAGCCGGAAACAGCTGGTTTTCCACAGCAGCAGCACCTGGAGGCAGCGCCTCTTGATAGGCGGGTTTTGGTCACGGCAGGGATCCCCGCCACCAAGGGATCAAAACACTGGTTGGAAAGCGGGCGCTGGCTGGTTTCATTGGCTCCAGCACGTTGCCGTTAGCCTCCACCCAACTGAGGTTTGTTTGGTCCACGAACGCTTTCCGCCATTGAGACTGGGATCGTTGGCTTGCAGTTCAGCGATCGCCGCTTCGGTGGCCTGTGGGGTGGGCGCGCTGCCATGGTTTGGCTAGAAACTTTTTGCCAGAGCTTTGTGTTGGTGATCGCCTGAATTGTGCGGGGAATCTTCAGACTGCGCTGACACGGCGGGCTTCCAGCACTCCAGATATTCCGGTGCCATTGATCGCCACCGTGCCCTGATTGAGCGGCCTGAATCAACTCCCCATAGCGGCGATTTTTTCCTGATGGGCCTGGATAAGGCTGAGGGGAATTCAATTCATCATTACGCCGCCATTTTCGCCGTCGGCATCTGGACACCACGCAGGGATTGTGGTTTCCCCCAGCCCTTGACGGCCCAAGCCTAAACGCTTCCGAGCAGGGCTGCATCTCGACCCCAGCTTGGTGTCTGAGCCTGGGTTTTGATCAGGGCGGTGGAATGGACACCGACTCGCGCTGGACGTTTGCGCGCCACCAGTTGGGTTGGGAAGGTACTTCTGCTCTGACTGAGGCTGAAGCCATCGAAATTCTCCACCTGTGCTCCTGCACCGCAGCCTGGTAGCCGCACGCGCGCAGGGCCTTGATCATCATAGAGGGTGTCGGGGTGGTTTGGTAGGGCCATTTCCGGCGGCGAGAATCCTTGACCCGTTGCACGCCTCAGCAACCGAAGATGGCGGCGAAATGCTGTTGCCGAGGCCAGGATCTGCAGCTTCAGATCGGGATCGGCGTAGAGGGAGCTACGGCATGGCTCCAGAAAACTGCCCAGGAATTCCCACATGGGGTTGCAGCTTTGGGATCGCAAAGGCGAGTTTTTTTGAGGGCATCGAGAATGTCGACGCGCCCAATCTGCTCAAAAACCCAGAGCAGATTTGCGGAATAATCCAGCATGATCCGAGGTTGCAGCCCTCTGCATCAGCTGGGGGATGATCTCAGCGAGACGCTTGTTAACAGTGGCAAACGGTTTGGGTTTGTGGTTATTCACCCTCGCCGGGTGCTCCAGCCATGTACCGGAAGCTGGAGATCAGCTCTCGCACCAGCCCCAGCTGGAAATGTGGGCTGGTGCATGTGCAGGGCGCAGGCAAAGCCTGAGCTGATCTCTTCCAGCTTTTAAGTTGGTGCGCGGCCAGAAGGACCGGGGCCGCTGGCTGCACCAAAGCGAGATTCGGCTTCGTCGCCAGCGATCGGCGGTAGGGACGGGTGGGTCATGCAGGAAGCCAGGGGGTGATTCACTTCAGTTCGACTCGGCAAAGTCGGATAAATCCCCATGCGAGCTGGCGTTGTGGGGCCAGGAGGTGGCGGCAATCACCGATCGATTGCTGAATAAACCGGGCTTGGTGCTGCCTTCGAGGTTGCGGATCCTTGAGAGGAGCCCATGGAACAGGCTCTCGCTTCTGCTCAATCAAGGTTAACCAAACGCTTCCGTGTCGAGCAGCAGGCCTCCCTCACGTCTCGATCCAGGCGAATGTCCACCGCTGCGACGCCCCGATCGCGCGGGCAACCGTCGCTGATGGTCAGATCGTTTCAATCGGATTAGGCCTGCCGGGTGTTTAGGCGGCGCCTTGGCAGGCCAAGCGGCGCTATTCAGAGAACTTCTTATGTTTGATGACTTGATGGCTTCTCCCCTGCCAGAAACTACCTCTCCTTTTTGGGTCACTGGGCCTTCTGGTTCTGCCGCTGCTGACCCCTGGCACAGCACAGGCTCAAAGCGGATTCCCAACTCCCGGGATATGAACCAAGTGTCCCGCTCGGTTATGTGAATGACCCCTGAAGTGCATGCATTGCAAATTCAATTCATCTATTACGAGGTGAACGCCCACCGCTGGAAAGCCTGTCCTCGGATGGATGACATTGGGGCTGGCTATTGCAAGAAAAAACAACTCGAATTTTCTGACACGGCGCTTGGCAAAGGTGAAGAACTCGAGCCGTTTATCTCTGGGTGGGGGCCGGAATGCCGCTCTGGAGTGGGATCCCGGCCTACGACTACAAGGCCGAACGTGAATCGCCAGCTGTGAGTTTGCTGTGCACGTCGTGTGGGCGTGCGTGGTTCGGCCGTGATGGCCAGAGGGCGTGCCCTGAGGTGGGTGCACTCCGGGCCGCGCTCCAGGGTGCCGACCAGGTCACACCGGATTGGCTGGTGCCAGGAAGTGCTGCAGGTTTTGCCGGCCCAAAACCGTGACGAGCTCCGTGAAAAGCGCCTCTCGTGCTTCGCCTTTCTTGCAGCCCGATAAGCAGGATCACATCGCGCAACGCCGCTCCGCAATTCCTGCCGCCGCCGGGGGTGTATATCACGATGTTGATGCCGCGTGCTCATCCAGCTTTGCCAGCGGCTACGTGACCTGACGCTCTCACAACGGATAAGACTTTCAGGGCGGCTTCTCAGCACGTGATGTCCGGTTATGGGTGTGAGCAGCACCCGGCCATTGAGTCACTTCTTGGAATGTATGGTGAGCACCATGCGGGCAGGGGCGAAGCTGGTTGCGGGGATTTGCCAAGACAAAACAGCCCGCGCCCGCGAGCTACATCCGCGCTCGCTTCGCTCAGTGGTGATGCCCGTTCCGGTGAGGTCTTGCGTCGTGCATGTTTCACTGACGCATGGCCACCACGCTGGCTTGAGTTTATACGCAGTTTTAGTCGACTAACTGATCATTCCGCATGTGCTTCTCACGGAGACCCGCGTTGGTCCTGGAGTAACCAAGCGTCCCCTGCCATTTGTGGCCCAGCTCAAGCGGAGACTTTGGCTGATCAGAGCCCACTCAAGAGCGGCATCGCCCCCACGGCAGAGATAAACGGCTCGAGTTTTCACCTTGCCAAAGCGGCCTCCAGAAATTCCGATGTTTTCTTCTTGGCAATAGACAGCGCCCATGTTCACCATCCCGAATGGACAGGGCTTTCCCAGCGGTGGCGCACCTCGTAATAGATGAATGAAATGCAATGCTGCTTCCAGGTCATTCAATAACCGAGCGGGACACTGGTCATATCCCGGTTAACAGAAAGGGTGGGAGGTTTTTGGGGGGTTTTTTTGGGAAATCCGCTTTGACTGTGGTGTGGCCCAGGGGTCAGCAGCGGCAGAACAGAAGCCCAGTGACCAAAGCGAGAGGTTGTTTCTGCACGGGAGAGCCAATCAAGGTCATCAACATAAGAACGTTCTCCTGAATAGCGCCGCTTGGCCTGCCAAGGCGCTCTAACACCGGCAGCCTAATCGATTGGAAACGATCTGACCCATTCAGCGGACGGTTGCCCGCGGCCGACCGTCGCAGCGGTGGGACATTCCGCCTGGAATCTTAGACGTGAGGAGGCCTTGCTGTCGGACACGAAGCGTTGTACCTTGATTTGAGCAGAAGCGAAGAGCCTGGTCGAGGCTCCTCTCAAGGATCCGCAACCTCGAAGGCACACCAAAGCCGGTTATTTCAGCAAATCTTTATGCGGTGATTGCCGCCACCGTGCCTGGCCCACAACCGCTCAGCCTTCGCCCCCTGGGATTATGCCGACTTTGCCCGAGGTCAGAACTGAAGCTGATCAGCCCCCTGGCTCTGCCATGACCACCCGTCCTACCGCCGATTCGCTGCGACGAAGCCGAGATCCTCGCTTTTGGTGCAGCCGCCGGCCCGGTCTTTCTGCCCCGCGCACCAACTAAAGGCTGGAGCAAGATCAGCTCAGGCTTTGCCTGCGCCCTGCACATGCAACAGCCCACGATTCACAGCTGGGCTGGGGAGAGCTTGATCTCCCAGCTTCCGTACATGCTGAAGCACCCGGCGAGGTTGAATAACCAAAACGCAAACCGTTTGCCGCACTGTTACAAGCGTCCTCGCTGAGAATCATCCCCAGCCGATTGCAGAGGGCTGCAACCTCGATCATGCCCTGGATTATTCCGCAATCTGCTCTGGGGTTTTTGAGCCAGATGGGCCCGCGTGACATTCTCGATGCCTCAAAAAACTCGCCTGCGATCCCAAATCTGCAAACCCATGTGGAATTCCTGGCAGTTTCTGGAGCCATGCCGTAGCTCCCTCTACGCGATCCCCGATCTGAAGCTGCAAGATCCTGGCCTGTGCAACGCATTTCCGCCGCCATCTCGTGTGAGGCGTTTGCAACGGGTCAAGGGAATTCTCGCCGCCGGAAATGGCCCTAACCAACCAACCGACCCCTCTATGAATTGATCAAGGCCCTGCGGGGTGGGGCGCGTGCGCTACAGTGGCTGCTGGTGGCAGAGCAAAGCGTGGGGAATTTTCGAATGGCTCCAGCCTCAGTCAGGAGCAGAAGTACTTCCCAACCGAACTGGTGGCGCGCAACTCCAGCGGGCGAGTCGGTGTCCATCAACCGCCCTGATCAAAACCAGGCTCAGACAGCCAACTGGTGTCAGATTGCAGCCCTGCTACGAAAGCGTTTAGGGCTGGGCCGTCAAGGGCTGGGGGAAACCACAATCCCTGCGCTGGTTGTCCAGATTGCCGACGGCGAAAATGGCGGCGTAATGATGAATGAATCCCTCAAGCCTTCATCAGGCCCATCAGAAAATCGCCGCTATGGGGATGTTCAGGACTCAATCAGGCACGGTGGGGATCAATGGCACCGAATATCTGGAGTTGCTGGAGCCGTTTGCCGGTGTCAGCCGCAAGCTGAATTCCCGCACATTCAGCGATCACCAACACAAGCTCTGGCAAAAAGTTGAATAGCCCAAACCACTGGCAGCCGCCGCCCACGCCAACAGGCCACCGAAGCGGCGATCGCTGAACTGCAAGCAACGATCCCCAGGTTCTCAATGGGCGGGAGCGTCCGTGGACCACAACCTCAGTTGGGTTGGAGGGCTACGGCACGTGGCTGAGCAATGAACCAGCCTCAGGCCGCTTCCACCAGGTGTTTGATCCCTTGGTGGCGGGGGATCCTGCCGTGACCACAACCCCGCCCTATCAGAGGCGCTGCTCAGGTGCTTGCTGCTGAAAACCAGCTGTTTCGCTATTGGCGGCATGGGGGGGCCGGCGTCTGGACTGACTACGCCGCGAGATTTCACCGGCGTGGTTGAGGCGTGATGGGTTAGGCGCTGACCCCAGCTTGTGGAGCTGAAGGCTCGCACCTTGGCGATTCAGTGTGTTTGTTCGTGATCAGTGATGGCCTGTTTGGCTCAGGGCATGCCGCCTCCATCAAGGGTTGATCTCAGCGCTGTCTTATTCCCCTCAAGGCTGCTGACGCTTGATCTCAACCCCCGGCTCAAGCTTTCGAAGCAGCCTCCAGGATTTGCCAATTGATCGTCTACCGTAGCAAAAGCACGAATTGCCAAATCGATTAGGTAGCAAAACTCCGCAATCACCTCAAGGATCCGTTCCGGCCCGTGTTGACAGCTGCAGATGGCATGAACCACACGCTCGGTCATTGCCGCCCAGATTTGAACCGCCGATTGAAGCGGTATGCTGAAGGCGCCCCAAGTAGCGATCAGCGGTACTTTTTCGAAGGCGAAGGCATGGGAAGCTTGCGTGAAGCTGGTTTTCAAGTTGCTGAGCCCGTGTTAATCCAACGGAGTTCTGGTAATTCATTGGGATGACGACCCTTTACGGACCACAAGGATGATGGAAGCCACCGACTTCTGCAACGGGCCGCGAAAAAGCAAGCCAGCCCATCGGAGATCACTTCACAGCCTATCGCCCAGTGAAATCTTGGCCCAATCAGCAATAGCGGCAAAGAGAACGTGGCAACGGTGGCAAGTTTTATATACCGGGGGTGGCCCGCCTCATCGACAGAGACGGCTTGCCACGACCGGCCCTTGTTCTCCGATCCCGACCAGGCTTGCCACCAACAGCGTCTCCGCCAGGTAGGCATCATCCACCTGCACCTTTCCTCTGAAGACATTAGGCGCCATCACGTTCTTTCATTGCCTGCATGATCTTGTTCTGAAGCAACCATGCCCGTTCGGTAGTTCACACCGAGATGACGCCTCAAGAGCTAGTGAGGAGATTCCTGTCTTGGCTGGCCGACGAGGTAGAAGCAAGGAACCAGGTTGGTCAGAGGTAACTTTGTTCAACCTCCAAGAGTGGTACCGGCCCGTGAAGGGTGGCTTGAATGACGACAGCTCCGCAACTGAATAGCGGGCTTTGTTGGGGCGCCTGCCAATGATGAGCCCCCTACTCCCTTGCCCTCACAACGTGGGGCAAAAACGGAAAACCATCAGGCCAGCCGCGCCTGTTTCCAGGGCACTTCACATTTTTGCTCGGTTCCGTAAGAGCTCAATAAACTGGGGGCAGCGAACAAGGCTGGCCTTGGGAACTGGAATCCGAAAATTCATAGCCATTGGCAAGTGACGGACTGGGTATAATTGGCCCCGTTAACCAGCCCCCTTAGGTCAAAGGGGCTTGCCCCCCCTGGCCCCGGGAGGCTTTGGCTGGCCCCCTAATCAAGGTTTTGCCAAAAGACTTCCACAGCCCCCATTCGGGGTGCCGAGAAGCGTTTAGCTTTCGGCTCAGAACCCGGCTTGGCCCAGGCGTGCCTTGGTGTGAGGCATCAGTTCTGGGACGGCATCCAGAAGGCGGCTTGAATCCCCCCGCCCTGCCCTCAGCGGAGCCGCTTTCCTGATCCTGGTTCTCAAAGCTGGCCGGGCGGCGTCAATCGGATCCGGTAGTTGCTCGAGTGCCTCCTGCAAGCGCTTCAAGTTTCTGGTCATCCATGTCCTTCAGCACAGGCTGGCCATGCGCCCCTGGCCTTGTCCGGCATTGAACATGGATTTGCTGCTGGCCAACAACACCGAAAGTCAACGAAGATCTGGCGGCGCAACTCCACCCTCGCTTCGGAAAATCCGGGGCTGATCGTGGCGTTCTGGAGGATGAGGAAGTAGTGTTGCAAGGCCTCGTGTATCCCGATGATCAGGCGAAAGGCTCCTTCAGGGCGATGCACCTGAAACTCTGCTTGCTCAAGGTGGGCAGCGCCCCTTACCGCCGCCGACAGTCGCACGTATTCCTCCTTGCAATTTTGATATCGGCGCAATCGCGATCGCCAGAACGCAGGCCCCAGCTGGGTTCACATCCGTGGAGTTGGCCGCGTTTGCAGGAGGCCAGGAAGATGTCCCAGCCCTCGCCAGGCCCTCCCTCGCTTCGGTGGCGAGATCGGGCCCGCAAAAAAGCGCTCCGGGTCTTGCGGTTTTCCAGACTGGCTGCGCACCACCAGGTCACCTGGGTTGACCACCGCCCACGAATCAGCACCGGCAGGGCTGTTTTTGAAGACTGAACGTCTCCAATCAGCGGCCGGAATCCACAGCACCATCCCGAACCAAGCATGGGGCCACCCCCAGGCATCCTCCGTGCGGCCAGAATCCATCCCCTTGGCAAGGCATACAAGCAACGGCAGCTGACCAAGCCTGCCGCTCAGCTGCAAATGAGCGCACGCTGCAGCTGTGGCCTCAATTACTCCTTTGCCCCAGATATGGATCATCAGTTTCCCGTCGCAGCATGGCCCTGCGCCTCAGCCAGCGAGTTCCCGCCATCCCCGAGCCGCAGAGGCCCTGGGGGGACACCGTACAGCGAATGCCGCGCGCGCTGGTGTCGGCCAATCGTCGCGGGGGGTTCTCAAGGCCAAGCGACGTCGCGGCGTGGGTGATTGCGAGCTGAAACGGAGCTGGGCGAACTTGGAAGCCGACTTGGCTGATGAAAGCAGCGGACCAAGCTGCGCTGCATGCCTCACCAAAGCTCGGCGCGTTGATCCGCGAACTGGAGGGACACCGGTGACGCGAATGGTGGGGCTGATTGATGAAGTGGAGCGCCAAGAGCGGCTTCTGGCTGGTGGCGATGTTCAGGCGGCTGATCACCCCAGGCCACCGTGGCGCCTAGCCACGCGCACCGCTGCGGCACTCGCCAGTTGAATCGGCGTCGACAAGCCAGGGCCTCTGCGAACTCAACCCCGCGCGCAGATCAACGGCAACTTGATCACGAACAGCCATGAGCCCCGCGGGTCGGCATCGATTGCCGATCCTGCTGAGCAAAGCCCCAAACCCGAGAACTTTGGGGTCCCCCCCGGGGCAGGCGGGATTGGCCGGGTTTTGTTAATCGCCGCGTGGAGGCCGCTCTCAACGCTTCAGGGTGGAAGCCCTGAGCCAGCTTTTGCACGATCCGCCCGAATGCTCTTCCCGGGCGCGGCAGGGCCCCTGCTGGGCAAAGCAGCTTTCTCAAGCTGTCGGGGCGCCCCTCAAGCAGCTGTGCAAGGCGCACGGGGAATTCAAGGGCTACACCACAGTTTGAAGAAGCCGAGCTGGGCCAGGGATTTCTTGAGCGGGAACCAAGGTGGAGCCCTCCCAACCGCCGCCGTTGGGAAGTTCCGTTCAGCAAAAGGTAGCCTTAAATTGGGGCTTGCCCTTGCGGCAGTTT